>ENA-OQDM01000085-OQDM01000085.1-human-gut-metagenome-genome-assembly--contig:-NODE-85-length-59936-cov-3.015014_pt1 | contig 59936 bp, 58 predicted proteins | sample MGYA00242772_ERZ504605 | MGnify/ENA primary metagenome ERZ504605 (study PRJEB26092, sample SAMD00036348) | human gut metagenome | host: Homo sapiens | study: EMG produced TPA metagenomics assembly of... | reverse complement strand
TTTGTAATGTCGCTGTGGAGAGCACCGGTGGTTGCCCTTATGCCTGATTTGACCCCGAACGAGCTTCGAAGCGAGGGCAACGCCGTCATTAACCTTATGGGCGGTATCGGCAGTGCTCTCGGACTTTTTGCCGGAACTATAGTCACCGCAATTTACTGCGCGGCTACGGGCATTTCGTCCAAATCTCCGGAATTTGACGAATATGATACCTTCCCCTATGTCTTTCTGCTCGGCGCGGCAATTATGATAATAGGTATGCTTGTCATACTCTTCTTCGTAAAAGAGCCCGACAGCCGATTAAAGCTTAAAGCCGATATGGCAGAGGCTGCCGACGAAAAGGCAAAACGCAAAGCCGAAAAAGAGGCTAAAAAGGCAGAAAAAGAAAGAATGAAGGCGGAGAAATTAAACCCCGGCGAAAGACGAAGCCTTGTATTTATGCTTATGGGTCTGTTCTTCCTCTTCTGCGGAACAAACGCAATATCCACTTTCTTTGCTCTTTTTGCGGCTGAAATTCTTCATAAGACAACGGCGCAGGCAACCATAATGACCACCGCTTTTGCCGCCGCTTCCGCTCTCGCCGCTCTTCCGGCAGGCTGGCTCGGCAAGAAAATCGGCAGAAAAAAGACCATACTCGGAGGTCTGTTTATATTTGTTCTCGCGTTTGCGGCTTACCTTATCACACATATACTCGGCATCGACGCTTTGAGCGGTGCTCTTATTTGGGTAGCTCTTATAGTAGGCGGCGCGGCAAATATGTTTATAACCGTTAACACGCTTCCCCTTGTGCTTGAAATCGGCGGCATTGACAAAGTAGGCACATACACCGGCTACTACTACACCGCTACATTCTCGGCACAGATAGCTACGCCCATAATCTACGGCATAGTTCGTATGTTTACAGGCACATATCTGTCACTGTTCTATTACTGCCCGATAGCATTTATACTCTCAATACTTTGCATACTTGTTGTAAAGCACGGTGAGGCTATTCCTCAGGAAATCATAGATAAGGTCAAGGAAGAAAACGAAGACTGATTAAATCCGCATATTAAAGCAGCTGTAAAACCTCGGGTTTTACAGCTGCTTTTTTGTCTAAAAGCTGATTTTAATTTTTGTTCCGACATTTTCGACGCTTTCAAGGTCGATTTTTGCGCCGTGATATATTGCGGCGTGCTTTACTATCGAAAGCCCCAGCCCTGTGCCGCCTATCTCCTTGGAATGGCTTTTATCCACACGGTAGAAGCGCTCAAACACCCTCGGCTGAGAAGACAGAGGAATACCTATTCCCGTATCGGCAACCGTAATCGTTTTATTCTCTACGGTAATATCTACGCTGCCACCCGGGCGATTGTATTTGACAGCATTGTCACATAGATTATAAACCATCTCGTCAATTATATCATAAACTCCTTTGACGCACGACGATTCGCCGGCAACGCTTATCGTAATATCGTTTTTTGACGCGACGCTTTGCAGGGAATTTGCCGTTTTTCGGGCTATCTCAAGCAAATCAACATCGGTTTTTTCCGCTCCGACAAGTCCCTCATCAAGCTGTGAAATTTTAATGATGTCGCCTACAAGCGTTATAAGTCTTGCGCTCTCGTTATATATGTTCTCCGCAAAATGTCTTACATCCTCGGGCTTTGCTATGCCGTTCATTATTATCTCGGCAAACCCCGAGATCGATGTCAACGGAGTTTTAACTCATGCGAGACATTTGCCGTAAATTCGCGACGCAACTGTTCGCCCTTTTCGCGCTCTGTAACGTCGAGAACAACTATTACCGCGCCGACTATTTTTTCGCCGTTGACTACCGGATTTGCAAAAACGCTGTAAATTCTGTCGTGCATTTTCATGGTCAATTCACCGTGGCTGCCCGAAAGTGCGGCATTTACCGCAGCCTCAAACCGCTCGCTTTGATTTATTGTAAAAACATTTTCATGCTTTTTAATATTTTCAACACCGAATATCTGCTTTGCACTGCGGTTAAATGAAAGTATGCTGTGCTTAAGGTCGATTATTATAAGACCCTCAGACATATTTTCGGTTATCATTTTAAATTCCTGCTGACTGCGTTCAAGCTCTCGAAGCTGCGACTGAATCTGCGAATTCTGACTGCGGATTTTATAGAACAGCAAAGACAGCTCCGAGCCGAAATTACTGTCGTTTGGGTCGTCCAAATTTATGTCGTTGAGTTCTTTTAAGGTTCGCTTTGACACTACTCGTGCCGTAAAAAGCGCAGCGGCAAAGGATATTACCGCGGAAACAAGCACCGCCAAAAGAAAATCCGAGGGCAGCTCCCCCGCGCCGGCGGAGCCGACGTCAGCCTTAAAGCGGTTATAAAGAACGGCAAGCGACAGCGTGGCACAGCAAATATTTACCGCAAGCGACACAAAAAACACAGAGCGAGAAATTCGTTTTTTCATTCGGTTCAGTCCCCTATTTTATAGCCAATACCTCGAACGGTCTCTATGTATTTCCCCGCTTCGCCGAGTTTTTGGCGAAGGGTTCTGACGTGCACATCCACGGTTCTGCTCTCGCCGTCGAAGTCATATCCCCAAATTTTATTCAGAAGCTTATCCCGCGTGAAAACAGTACCCTTATTTTGCAAAAGCAAACACAAAAGGTCAAATTCCTTCAGCGTCAGCACCACCTTTTCGCCGCCTACTTTGACGGAATACTTAGATGGAATAACACTGAGACAGCCGATATTAAGGGTATTGCCGTTGTCATGCTTACCCGGCTCCTTTGTGCGGCGCAAAAGAGCTTTGACTCTCGCTATCAGCTCCATCATTCCGAAAGGCTTTGTCATATAATCATCCGCGCCCATATCAAGCCCCACGACCTTATCGTATTCCGAGCCCTTGGCGGTCAGCATCATCACCGGGATGTGCTTCGTTTTTTCGTCGGCTCTCAAATTTTTAAGCATTGTAAGCCCGTCACATTCGGGAAGCATTATATCAAGGATAATAAGATCTGCATCATCTGCCCTAAGCTCTCTGTAAAATTCACTCGGTTTTTCAAACCCGTTTGCCGGAAGTCCCGAATTATTAAGAGTGTATACAAGAAGCTCTCTTATACTCTTATCGTCCTCAACAAGATAAATCATATTTTTCTCCTATCGGCAGATTTTATCTTTGCAGCCTTTTTCAATTCTTAGTATAATCTGTTTTTACATTTGTTGCAAGACTGCCGCCTTATATTTCATTTTATCCGCGAACGGTAAAATTTGTTGTATTGAATATGTAAAATCTCTGTAAAGTTATATTCTGCGTTTTGCGGCACATTTTGCCGTCATATGCCATATTATGTGCTGAGGGAAAATCTCCGCCTTTCAAATATGTGCCTTAAATTCGGTTTATATGTTTATAGTTTCCTTTTATGGGCAAAATTATATTGAGCAAGAGAGCAAAACCCATTATGCCGAAAACAGGTCGACGCGGCAGCTCAGAGCCGTATTGAATTATGCTTCGCTTGCTTAAGGGAATTAAAACAGGAGAGTGAGGAAATGAATATTAAGCGCGGCGATATTTATTACGCCGATTTAAGCCCCGTGGTAGGCTCGGAGCAAGGCGGAATACGGCCGGTACTTATAGTTCAAAACGACGTAGGCAACAAATACAGCCCCACAGTGATTGCGGCGGCAATAACAAGCCAAAAATACAAAACAAAGCTTCCGACACACATAAGCGTCGATGCGGTAGACTGCGGACTGCAAAAGGATTCAATCGTTTTGCTTGAGCAAGTCAGAACGCTCGACAAAAAGCGTCTTAAAGAGCGTATGGGAAACTTGCCTACGGATGAAATGAACAAGGTAAACAGGGCTCTTTCCGTAAGCTTCGGGCTCGGACAAACGATGCGTTAAGCAAGAAAAAAGTGATTCTCCGCAGAAATGCAGGGAATCACTTAGTCTTAAATGCTTGCTATACCGAATTTAATAAGAAACGGAGATTTTCACTATGATTTTAAGCAGCACCCTCGAAATATTAGAGGAATGTCTGCCGATGGAGGCTACTGCCGTGATGAAATTTAAGGAGGGCGCCGTAAATACAAATGACGCTGTGCTTCGCGGGCTTTATGAGCAGGCAGCATCACAGCACCTTAACCATTACAACACACTATTGAACATCTTGAACGGGAAGTAAAATATGAATAAAGAGAAGCAAAACAATCAAAACAGATTACTGTTTTTGAGCCTATTGTCTGTTCAGAGGTCACTCTCGATAAAATATAACGAATGCTCAATGAAATGCGCGGACGAGCCATTGCGTGAGGACATATTAAATATACTGCGCGAAAACCACGCGATGTACCACACACTTTTCGACGAGAGCCGAAGCAGAGGTTGGGAAACGGAAAGCGCCGCCGAAAGCGATGAGGTCTCAGCGGCGTCGGAATATTTTTCGTATATTAAAGGCTCACTTTGAAAGGCGCTTTTTTATTTGGCGCACATCTCTGCCCTCAAATAAAATCAGCTCGTAATCACCTATAATTCTCGACGTGACTCTTGCACCGTAAAGCCCGGTGAGCTCGTCAAGAGCTGCATTAGAGCTGATTACGGTCGGTCTGCCATAGGAAATACGGCTGTTGATTATATTGTATATCTCGGAGAGGACATATTTTGTGTCAAACTCTGCGCCGAGATCATCCAAAATAAGCAAATCGCAATAGAGAACCGTATCCTCTGTATTGCCGCCTTCTCTGCCAAAGCGCTCCTTTTCGAGCCGCGTAAACAGATTTTGGGCGGAATCATATACTACGCTGAAGCCTTTTTTTATAACCTCGTTGGCTATGGCGAGCGAGAGATGAGTCTTACCGAGACCCGTTTCTCCGTACATAAAAAGGTTCGGTGACTCGGTGCTGAAATCGGCGGCATATTCGCGGCAAAACTCATATACCCCTTTCATTCTTTCACGCGGGGAAATGCCGTTGCCGTAATTCTCGGTAGGATAATATGACAGACTGAAATCCTCAAAGCTTGAGAGCTTCAGCGGTGTTTTATATGACAGCTCTTCACTTGCGAACTTTTTGAGGAGCTCAGTTCTGCAAGAGCATATCTTACCGTCCGTGTAACCCTTATCCTTACATATTTCACAGGTATAACGAGGTTTTAGATAATTTTTATCTACCCCCGCGCTCAGAAGCAGGTTTTCACGATCCTTTTGAAGCTGCAAATTAGTCTTCATAAGCTCTTCGACCGTCTTTTTAACGTCGCCGCTTCCGCCGATAACGGCTTTTACGGCTTCAAGCCCGGTTTTGGTCAATTCATCCTCTATCACAAGCAATTCCGGATGGACTTTCGCAAACTCAACGCGCCTTTTTTCCGCATCGGTTTCCGCTTTTATACGGCGTGAGTCAAGACGGATTTTGTCTTTTCATAAACTTCTTTTGAATACTTCAATCACTTCACGCCTTTCTTTTTGTATTTCACAACGCCCATTCCTGCGTCGGATATTGCCTCATCTATGCTGAATGACGTCCCCTTTTGCTTTACCGCCTGTTTCTTTTCACGGAAAAGACGTTCGCCGTTTTCCACGTCCTCCGGCGTTTTGTACCCGGCCGTATGCCAATTCAGGAGAATCTTATCCATATAATTAAACGATATTTTACCGGTGCGCTCAGCCATCTCGTCATATGCTCTTGCGATTATCGGAGCTTCAAACCCGAGAGCGCGCCACGACAAAATGTATTCCGTCTGCTTTTGAGTGGGCCGCGGAGTTGACATACCCGTAAGCTCACGCAGAACGGAAAAGGTTTTTTCGGCTTCGGTGCTCTTTTCTATGTAATCGGCGGCAAGCTCCACCGTGTTTATTTCTTTTTCCGCCCAAACCTTGCCGAGCTTTGCAACATAAGCCGTTGACGAGCGCGACTGATGCACACAAAATTCAAGCAGCATAAATATAACTTCGACGCTGAGGCCGTATGTATCATAAAGCATCAAAAGCGTGCTCTGCATATCAAATCCTATTGTTCTGCCGAGAATGCTCTGCGATTCGGACATAAGACGAAGAACGTCCCCGCTTTCCTCCATACGCTTTGAAATTTGCTCGAGCGTGGGCTTTGCAATTTTAATTTCGGGCAGTGGCCGCTTCTCGGGAACGGCAACACACGAAGCCCTATGCTCCGATTTGTTTTGCGCATTTACGCCGCTGTCATCGGGCTTTCCCGACTCAACTGTTTCGGAAGTAAGAGCGGTACCGTTTTTCACAAGCACATTTTCACTTACCCAATATTCAACGGCGTCAAGCGTATCGGCTTTACAGTATCCTATTCTTTTAGACAGCTCCTCGACTGTAAAATCCTCGCCCGGATTGCGCAGTATCAAGAGCAGCACCTTAATTGCGGCAGGCGATGCGAGCTTTAAATATTTATCTGTCAGCACAGACGGAACCGCAAAAACGGAGCCGTACAGCGCAGGGTTTACATTAAACATATCTATGCCTTCAAATCAGATTTTCTTTTTGCAAAATTCGGAAAGACAACATTTATCGCACATCGCACGTCTCGCGGTACAGACCTCTCTGCCGTGCAAAACAACTCTGTGGCAAAAATCATTGCTCTCCTCTGGCGGAAGTATTTTTTTTAATTCAAATTCGACCTTTTTCGGGTCCTTTGTGTTTACAAGCCCTATACGGTTGGATATTCTGATAAGGTGCGTATCCGTGACAACCGCCGGTTTTTTATATACGTCGCCGACTATCAGATTTGCGGTTTTTCTGCCGACTCCGGGAAGCTTTATGAGGTCATCGATATTATCCGGCACCTCGCCGCCGAAATCGGAGCGTATCATACGGCACATACCGATTATATCACGCGCCTTACCGTGATAGAAACCGCACGAATGTATAAACTTTTCCACATCCTCCCTGTCCGCCTCGCAAAAAGCGTCAAGGGTAGGATAAGATTCAAATAAAGCGGGAGTTACCAAATTAACTCTCGCGTCGGTACACTGCGCCGAAAGGCGAGTGGCTATTAAAAGCTGAAGCGGCGTTCTCGCCGTAAGAGAACAAATAGCGTCGGGATACTCTTTTTTCAGAGCCTCGACGCACTTTAAAGCAAGTTCTTTTTTATTCACGGTAATACTCCATATCATCTGGCAAGCCGAGCAAATAGTCGGCGGAAACACTGAAATAGCGGCATATCGCCGAAAGGTCCTTCAGCGAAGGCTCGGTAACGCCGGTTTCCATAAAGGAAATCTTACGCTGCGAAACCCCTATGGCATTTGCAAGGTCAGTCTGCGTCAGCGGCGGCAATTTAGACTGCCGCAGCAATCTCAGCCTGTCACAAAAAGCCATATACTCATCTCCTACAATAATTTACAAACCCACTCCCATTAAATGAACTTAATTTTAGCACAAAGCTCTTTTTGAGGCAAGGAGAATTAAGTAAAAATTTAACTAACAAATTTGTGCAAGAATTTGCTTGACACAAAATGTTGTGTAACCGCATTTATAATGGTCAAAATAAAGAATTATAGCTATTGTATTGCCCCAAAAATTTTGCTATAATATTACAGAAAAAAATAATTTCAGAGCTTTTTCGGAGATATAATTATGAAGAAAAGTTTTACAAAACAACTGATAAGTCTCATTTTGGCGGTCTGTTTTACGCTTGCTTTTCCGGCTCTTTCTTTTGCCGCGGACAGTAATCAAAGCGACGGCGAAGCAAAGAGTGAATCGATTTATAACGAATTCAAAAAGTCCGACGGCGAGCTGATTTGCGTGTCAAAATACGGCGACACCGACAAGTTCCCCGAAAATTCCGCCGAAGCCGTTGCAGCGGCGGCAGAAAAGGGTGCCGACATTGTTTACGTTTCGGTAAAAAAAACCTCCGACGGATACGTGGTGCTTATGGCCGACAGCAATCTCTCGAGAATGTGCGTAGATGAGCTCGGCAATACCGTAAACAAGGACATCGGCAACGTGGGATATCACGAGCTTTCGACATACCATCTGAGAGCAGGCACGGGCAGCCTGCACGAGCCGATAACATCCTGCAAAATACCGACCCTCGCCGAAGCCATACAGTATCTCGGCGGCAACGCAATGCTGATGATTGCGGACGGCTGGGAATACAGAGATGAGATTTACGACATACTCGCAAGCGAAAACGCGCTTTCAAATTCAATAATTTTAGCTACGGGCGACAAAAAGGAAATCTCCTCTTGGCTTGCCTCAAAAACCGTCATGCCGCTCGTAATATCCTCAAGTGCAAAAAACGGCAATGCCAAAAGTTATGTTTCAAAGACGCTTTCGGCAGGCTGCATAGGCACGCTTCTCTCAGCTAAAAATCCGTACAACTCCGTATTCAAAGACGGAGTTCAATCCAAATTCAAAGACGCCGGAAGAGCTGTTATCGATATGACAAACAGCGATATTTGCGGCGGCAGAGAAGATAATCCTACCGGGTGGAACGATATAACGAAACGCGGTTTTTCGGTAATTATCACAAACGATATTGAGGGATTTAATGCATACCGCGCAAGGGTGAAGAGCTATAAAACGAGTCTCACATCGGATCTTGAAAAAGCTCAGGCGACAGACACTGCACTTTGCAGCACATCAACAGCAAACAAGCTTAAAAAGACTATTACGGAAGCTAAGAGCACACTTTCATCGTCGATGTCGGAGTCGGAGCTTATGGAGGCCGATTATTCGCTCAGGCTTGCGATGGAAGCACTTGCCGACCGCACCGAAAACGACAACGGAAAAACAGTAACTCCCGGCAGAATTACTGCGGTAGTGCTTGTTGTAATAGCACTTATCATATTTGAAATCGTATTTGACACGCTCCGCCGCAAAAAGGTGAGTAAGCGTCGCACCGAAAACGGAAGAGCTCATTCCTCAGGAAAAAAATAAAATATTACAATATAGTAAAGGATGCCTATCACAATGACAGGCATCCTTTATTTTTACGTTTCGCTTTACCAGCCCTCACCCTCGTCGAGCAATACGGCCTCGGCGCAGCGGATACCGTCAACGCCGGCAGACACAATTCCGCCTGCATATCCCGCACCCTCGCCACATGGGTAAAGGCCTCGCACATTCGACTGAAAAAGCTCGTCTCGGATGATGCGCACGGGAGAAGAGCTTCGCGTTTCGGGTGCTGTGAAAAGAGCATCATTTGAAGCAAAGCCCGGAAGCATTTTGTCCATTTTCGGCAGTGCTTCGAGTATTGTTTCCGTAACCTTAGCAGGGAGCAGCAAGCGCAGATTGGTAAGCCTTACTCCCGTAGGACACGTCGGCTTTACGCTGCCGAGCGAAGAAGATGCGAGATTGTTCATAAAATCTCCGACCTTCTGTGCAGGTGCGGTGTAGTCGCCGCCACCCATTTTAAATGCGTGAAGCTCTATTTCGCGCTGCATATACATTCCCGAAAGCACGTCCGAGCTCGGAAAAAGCTCCGGCTCTATGCCGACAAGCAATGCTGAATCGGCATTTTCGCCGTCTCGCGCATATTCACTCATTCCGTTTACAACAACTCCGCCCTCTTCGCTTGACGCGCAAACCACGGTTCCGCCGGGACACATACAAAACGTATATGCGCCCCTGCCGCCCTGCGGGTGACAGGCAAGCTTGTAATTTGCGGCATTGAGCTTTGGGTGCGAAGCGAATTTGCCGTACTGGGTTTTATTTATCATTTCCTGCCTATGCTCTATTCTCACTCCGACCGAAAACGGTTTTTGCATCATATCAATGCCTTTTAAGCGAAGCATTTCGAGCGTGTCTCGAGCCGAATGCCCTATCGAGAGGATAACGGTATCGGTTTCAATGTCCTCTTTGCTTCCATCCTTGTGACAAACCGTAACGCCCTGAATGTGACCGTTATAAATTATAAGGTCACAGAGCTTTGTATTGAACATAAACTCTCCGCCGCATCCCTCTACCGTTTTGCGGATAGCTTTTACAACTCCCGCCAAACGATCCGTGCCTATGTGCGGAGTTGCGGAATACATAATCTCACTCGGTGCGCCGTGCTCGCAAAATTTTTCAAACACACGGCGGCAACGCTTATCCTTTATTCCCGTGGTAAGCTTACCGTCCGAAAAAGTGCCTGCACCGCCCTCGCCGAACTGCACATTCGACTCGGGATTTAAAACTCTCGTCCGCCAAAAGCTCTTGACGGAAGCGGTGCGCTCATCCACCGTCTCGCCGCGCTCTATGATAATCGGCGAAAGCCCCGCCTCGGTTAAGGTCAGAGCCGCAAACATACCGGCAGGACCGAACCCGACTATAACCGGTCTCAAGGTGCTCTTCCGTTTTACGGGCGGCAAGGTATAAACGCTTTTCTCGCTTAACGAAACCCTGTTGCCGGCTTTTGAAGCCACCCTCTTTTCGTCAATATCAAGAGCCACATCGACGCTGAAAATGAATTTAATATCGTCTTTTTTCGACAATCCACCGATTTTTTGCAGATTGTCAGCTCTCGTATATGCCTCTCACCGATTTTAAGAGCTTTTGCGGCAAGCCTGTAAAGCTCCTTTTCGTCCTCATCGAGAGGCAATTTAAGTTCATTTATTCTTATCATTTATAACTCCTTCAAAACAGATTCCGCTGCAAGGAACGCCGATGACCATGCCCAACCGAGGTTATATCCTCCGCACGGACCGTCAACATTGAGCGCCTCCCCGACGGCATACAGATGTTTTACTTTTTTAGCTTCGAGAGTGTTCTTGTTAAATTCCGAAAGAGCCGCTCCGCCGTGAGTCACTTGGGCAAAATCAAAGCCGCGAACACCCGTGACGGAAAATTTAAGTGATTTTATCGCGGAAGCAATTTGTAAAGTTTTATCACTTGACAGGCTTTCGAACGGCTCGTCCTTTTTTACGTTACATTCGCGAAGGACAAAATTTGCGAGTGCTCTCGGTAAAATTCCGCACAGCACATCACCCGACGGTTCACGGAACTTGTGGGATTGCAAAAAAGCCGTAATCTCGTTTTTTGTAAGCGACGGCAAACAATCGAGCGTAGCCGTAGCTTTACCTTTGCCTATAAAGCGCGAGAGCTGCATTATAGGTATACCCGAAAGTCCGTAATCGTTAAATTGAACCTCACCGGACTCAACATATTCTTTTTCGTTTGAAAAAACAGTGCATTTGCAGTATTGCCTCAGTCCTTTGAGTGAAAAGGGCATATCCTTTACACACATTCCGGTAAGTGCCGGAGAGAGCTCTGTCACACGTATTCCGAGGGCTTTAAACAACTCAAACGAGCTGCCGTCCGTCCCCTGCTTAGGCGCTGCGGCACCTCCACAGGCAATAACCGCAAAATTGAAGCTCTTATCATTATTTATTACAAATCCACCTTGTGATTTCTTAATGCTTTTGACAGGTGTATCTGTAAACACCTTTACACCTGCTCTTTCGGCAGCAGATGAAAGCACACACACCACCGAGGCGGCAGTCTGTGAAATCGGGTATGCTCTGCCCTCCTGCTCACTCATCAAAAGCAAACCCATATCGCGAAAAATCGCTTCTGTTTTCTTCGGAGTATATTTTTCTACCGCCGGGCGCACAAATTCGCATGCCTCAAAGTAATTCTCGGCGACTGCGTCAAAATTCAAGATATTACACCTGCCGTTGCCTGTCACAAGCATCTTTTTCAGCACCTTCGGATTTTTCTCGAAAACGGCAACCTCAATATCGGGTCTTTTTTGCTTTAAGGCTACGGCAAACGCCATACCCGAAGCACCGCCTCCTATTACGGCAACGGAAATCATATATTCATCTCCTGCTTTTAAATTACACTTTGCCTAACGTACAGCTCCGGCACAAAGCGTTGCAGCGCGGTTTTCCGCCTCTTTATCGCAAAAGCTGTGATAAACTCCAACTTAAACCAATACAATTATATCAGCCGAAGACGATTATTGCACCCCTTTTCTCACAAATTCTTTAAAGACTGTGAAAAAAACGCAAAAACCATCGCATAAAGATAAAAGGAACCGTAAAAACAGCTTTACGGTTCCCTTTAAACTCTTAAATTTTACCGCGAACGGATTTCATTATTCGTCAGTCTCAAGTTCAGCCTTACGAACATCCTCAAGAATTGATTTTTTCGTACCTGCGTCGCACTGACGGTAAAGGCCTATCAGAATTTTTTCATCGGATGTAGCTGTGAAATGACGCTTTCTTTTTTGTGACGCTTTGCATAATCGGTCGCTTGATCGCGCAAGCGATAAATATTGATATCGTCAAGGCTTAAAATATAATCCACGCTGACATTGAAGATTTTTGCAAAGCGCTGAACCGCAAAAATATCCGGCCGATTTCTGCCGGTTTCATACGAAGCGTAGGTAGACCTTTCAATTTTCAGTATTTCCGCTATTTGACGCTGAGAATACCCGTTGTAATTACGAATAAGCTTCATTTTTTCTCCCAGCATAATAAGTACCTCCTCGCCTGTACTTTTATACTGTTTATTATATAAAACTATTCGATAATATACGAAAAGTGTTACTTATTAACACAAATATTTTTTAAATTATATGTATATAAGTAACCAAACGTGTATGAAGCTTCGCGAATACATTCGGCACCGCCGAAAAACATCGCATCATTTAAGATAATGTATAAAAAGGCCGCTTAAAAGCTTCGGCTCAAACCAAGTTGATTTGGGAGGCATAGTCATAGATTTGTCGGCTATATTCATAAGCTCGTCAAGAGTTGTCGGGAACATGGAGAACGCAAGCTTTTCTTCGCCCGAGTCAACGCGCCGCGAAAGCTCGGAAAGGCCCCTGATGCCGCCGACAAAATCTATTCTCTTATCGGTTCTGGGATCATCAATACCGAGTATAGGTGATATGACATTATCTTGGAGTATTGATACGTCAAGACTTTTGACGGCATCCGATGACTCTGTTATTTCAGATTTAGCGAAGAGAGCATACCATTCACCCGACATATACATACCGAAGGAATGCGCTCTTTGGGGACGGTACTCATTTTTCCCATGCTTTTCTATGTCAAATTTATGTCTGAGTTCAAGCAAAAATTCCTCATCGGAAAGTCCGTTTAAATCCTTAATCACTCGGTTGTAATCAAGAATACGAGCTCGTCGCTCGGGAAAATTACGGATAAGAAGAAATTAAATTCCTCATCTCCCGTGTAATTCGGATTTTGCTCACGGCGGCGAAGCCCTACCTTAACGGCCGAAGCGGCTCTGTGATGACCGTCCGCAATATAGAGAGACGGTATGTTTTTAAACTGTGCGATTATAAAATCAATCGTGTCATTGTCAGACACAACCCAGACTCTTTCACGGACATCATCGGACACAAAATCATAAACAGGCTCGCTTTTTTCTTTTACATCTTCAACAGCAGACGAAATCTCGTTATTTTTTCTGTATGTCAGGAATATAGGCCCGGTGTTTGCGTCAAGAGTGTCAACGTGCCGTATACGGTCCGCTTCCTTATCGGCTCTTGTCTTTTCGTGCTTTTTGATGACGTCGTTTATATAATCGTCAATAGCCGTACAGCCTACAATGCCGGTCTGCGTTCTGCCGCGCCAGGTCTGCTCATATATATACAAGCACGGTTTTTCGTCCTGCTTCATAACCTCCGCCGAAACAAGCTTAGACAAATTCTCGCGTGCTTTTTCATAGACACGGTCGTCATAGATGTCAACCGATTTCGGAAGATCTATCTCCGCTTTATCAACATGCAGAAATGAATAAGGATTACCGAAGACCATTCTTCTTGCCTCATCCGAATTCATAACATCATACGGCAAAGCCGCTACCTTGGAAGCGTATTCCGGAGTCGGACGAAGCGCCCTGAACGCTTTCAAAACTGCCATAATATTACCTCGCTTTATTTTTATGAATATGAGTATATACAGTATATATTATAAAAAACGCCAAAAGTCCGAATGACGCACCGAGGCAATCCACAAGTACGTCTCTCGGCTGGCACGCTCTGCCGGACACAAAATATTGGTGAAGCTCGTCCGACGAAGCATAAAGTGCCGCGGACAAAAACGAAAGTGTGTGCTGCGATTTTAAAAACACCGACTGCCAGCTGCACGAAAACAAGAAGCAAAGTGCCGCATATTCAAGCGCATGTGCGGTTTTTCGTACGGTATGTTGTGTTAATGTTATATGGAAGAGCTCGGTTATACGGGAAATAACCCCGGAGCTGAGCCCCGATGATTTTGACGAAACCTGAGAAGACAGGCAAAAAATCGTCACCATCAGTGCAACTGTGAGCGTCCAAGATATTGCTATACAGATTTTTTGAGATACGCCGTATTTGTTTTTCATTTTGAATACCGTCTCTTACGATTTTTTTGCATTTATGAAACAGACGTTATCCGCAGAGGAATAAAAGTATATTCCGCTTGTCTTTTTGGATGTTACAAAATAGCTGTTCTCATAAAACACGGGCATTATTACCGCCTCGGAAACAAGATAGTTCTCCGCATCGGCAACGGCGGAACGCTCACCCTCAAGGCTGCCCGAATTATTTTTAATATTACGGATTTTCTGTGATAGAACATCGGACTCATATCCGAATATATTGCTTTGGTCAAAGCCCTCTATAATTTCGCCCGCAAAAGACGATTTCGCCTTGAACGGGTAAAACGCCACGCTGTAATTGCCGTCGTTTACCGCAGCCTCAAGGTCGGATTCCGAAACGACCTTTACCGTGGAGACGAATTTTACTCCGAGGGTTTTCTGAAGCTTTTGCACCATCTGCTTCACGAACGACTCATACTGCTCGGTGCAAAGTATTGTAGTTTCGACCGACGATGAGCCGAGTTCCAAAAGCGCGTCATTGAAATTCTTTTTTGCAAGCGTCTCGTCATAAGACAAAAGCTCTGCGGCATTTCCGTTTCGGTAATCCTCGCCGCCTATCTTACATGACGGCGGCACTATGCCGTCTGCCTTTGAAATATCGCTTTGCGAGTCAAACAGCGACGAAGTATCGCACGAGCGGCAAAATGCAAGCCGCATATTTTTATTGCGGTAATTATTGTCGTTTTGATTGAATATAAAGGAATAGGTTACGTTTTGAACCGCAACCGAATTCAAATCCTTTTTGTTTTCTATAGACGAAAACTGCGATGACGAGAGGAAAGCCACGTCATATGTAACCGAATTCATCTTATCGGCGACTTCCGAATCGTTGTTGTTTATATAGAACGTCACGGACGACGGCGAAACCGAGGATTCTCCGTTGTACTCGTTATTTTTAACCAGCTTCACTGAGGTCTTTTCCGTCCATTTTGACACGTGAAACGGTCCGTTGCACAAAAGATATTTTGCGTCAAGCCCGTACTTACCGTTTGTGAGATTGAAAAACTCCTCGTCGCACGGCATGGCACCCGGATTTGTCAGCGCATAAAGGAAGTTGTCGTCGGCGTACGAAAGGTTGAAAACTATTGTAAAATCATCCGGAGTACTTATGCTTTTCACCGCCGAAAACAACGGTGCGTCGGCGGAACCGGTCTGCTCCGAGAGGGTTCTCTCAATACCGAATTTAAAGTCCTCCGCCTTTACGGTTATATCAAACGTATCCTCGTAATTTTCGCCGAGCACAGCCTTATGTCCCGAAAACATAGCCCAATGCGAATTGTTGCGAAGCTTAAACGTATATGTTAGGCCGTCGTCTGAAATATTCCAATCCGTGGCAACGCCCTTGCCTATGGTGCCGTCCGCCATTATGCGGACAAGCCCCTCGTAGCAGTTTGCCGCAACGAGCTTTTCGGAATTCGAATCCGCTATCTGTGGGTCAAGGCTCGTCGGCTCATCCATTATCGGCATTGAAAAAGCCTCGCCTGACTTCTTTCTGCCGAAACAACCTGTAAAGGAGGTTGCAATTACACATAACAATATCAAAATTGAAATTATTTTCTTTATCAATTTAAATTACCCCTATAAAGTAATGGTGTTAATCAAATGTCGTTTAAAGTTTATTTCATTTTAACACAAAAGGCTTTTAAAATCCACACATTTGTTATATTGACTCAAGTCTTTATCTCACCTATAATATATTATAAAGAATAAAGGAGAATGAATTTATGCAGACGTTTGAAATAATATTGTCCGTAATTTCCGGCCTGTCGCTTATATGTGCGCTCGGAGCTTGATTTTTTCTAAAAGGGCGGCAAAGCAAAGCTCCTCGGAGGATTTTGCCGTATTGAATTCCAAAATATCAGACCTTACAAAGAGTACCTCCGACGAATTTCAGCGCAACCGTATAGAAACGCATCAGAGCCTTGAAAATATGTCGGCAAAGCTTGAGGCGATGACAAAGCTCAGCTATGAAAACCGCGAAAAAATGAACGAGACCATAGCTCAGTCGCTCAATATGATACGCGACAAGAGCATAGAGCAAAACGAGCGCCAATCGAAAATTATTGAGACAAGCATTCAGAAAATGCAGGAGAGCAACGAAAAGAAGCTTGACCAAATGCGTATGACCGTTGACGAAAAACTCACCTCAACTCTTACAACACGTCTTGACAGCTCATTTAAGACCGTCTCCGAACAGCTTGAAAAGCTGTATAAATCGCTCGGCGAGATGAAAGAGCTTTCAAACGGCGTCACAAGCAATGTCACTACTCTCAACCGCGTTCTTACAAATGTTAAAGCTCGCGGCACATGGGCAGAGGTTCAGCTCAAGGGAATACTTGACCAGACAATACCCACCATGTACGAAGAGAATGTTGCGACGGGCGAAAAAGCAACCGAGCGCGTTGAATTCGCCGTTAAAATACCGTCGAGCGAAAAGGGTGCTGAGCCGACGCTTCTACCGATAGATTCAAAGTTCCCGATGGAGGATTATATACGCCTTTGCGACGCAGCCGACAACGCCGATGCCGCCGCATTGGCCGCCGCCAGAAAGGCACTCGAAGACAGGATACTCGGCGAAGCTAAGGAAATACGCAAATACATAAACGTGCCGAAAACAACGCCGTATGCAATTATGTATCTTGCGACCGAGGGACTGTACGCCGAAATTGCGTCTTCGCGTTCGGGACTCCCCGAAAAGCTGCAAAACGAATACAACATTATGATAGCCGGGCCAATTACCATAACGGCACTTTTAAACTCGCTGTCGATGGGCTTCAAGACCGTTGCGATAAACGAAAAGGCAAACGAGGTCAGAAAGCTTCTCGCCGCGTGCAAAACACAGTATGATATATTTGGCACGGTGCTGCAAAAAGCAAAGAAAAAGATAGACGACGCAGGACGTTCGCTTGACGACGCACAGCACCGCAATTCCATAATTCAAAAGAAGCTTCGCGGTGTTGAAGATATAGAGCGCTCCGAGGCGGAAAATATATTGTCGATAGACCAAGGCTTCGCCGATACCGAGGACGACAATTAAAATAATCGGCAGAAAAAAGCCGGGCTGTAAAGAACAAAAGTCCTTTACAGCCCGGTTTTTTTCATTTAACAATAGATATACACGACCGAAATCACACTCAGACTTTTTTAGGGCCGTACTGATTATCGGGGGCGCTGCCGGTAAGCATGTATACGAGAATAAATATGTAGCCGACAACCGGGATGAGCCCCATCAATATATACGTGCCGCTCTTGCCTATGTCGTGAAGTCGGCGCACCATAAGAGACAGCGACGGCAGTAATACTGCAAGGCAATACAGCATCATCAAAATATAAAATATCGCGCCGGCACCCATATACGCTATACTCATATCGCCGTAAGCATCATATGCTGCCAAGGAAGAGCCTCCGGAAATCGCAAACAATATGCCCAAAACCATATAAACAATATTATTGAACAGGTAAACCCACCAATATTCGCTTCTTGTAGCTCTGCCGCTGAAATTCACATAGTTTTTAAAGAACAACTTTACCGCCTCGCCGAATCCGATTTTGCGTGTCGGCATATATACGGGCGTCGCCGTAAGTTATTCTGTCCGTTTCCAAATTTGGGGTGCTCCGTAAGGCGGTACGCTCTGTCCATTCCCGAAATTCTGCGGTGTTCCGTAAGGCGGTGCGCTCTGCCCATTTCCGAAATTCTGCGGTGCTCCGTAAGGCGGTACGCTCTGCTGAGGAGCCGAAGCAGGCTCAGCCTTGGCTCCGCAATTAGGGCAATACTGCCCGTTAAAATCTGTTCCACAATTTTTACATATCATAAAAATGCCCCCTGTTATATTATTTGGCATTTCCATTTTATAATATTTTTCACAAAATATCAACTATTTTTATAATGTTTTTAGCCATTATTGCCGTCAGTGGCCGTTTAATTCTTTTTCAATGCAAATTTCGGCTTAGTCTCGTTTAGAACAATGCCGACAAATATAATCACGAAACCGACGGCTGTTTGCAGCGTCGGCCTCTCATGATAAAAAATCATTGAAAAAAGTATTCCGAATACCGACTCTAAGCAAAGTATAAGCGAAGAGCTTGACGCGGTTGTATGCTTTATACCCATATTCATAAATACAAAGCAAAGCGCGGTTACAAATACGGTAACATATGCAAGCGATAACACCGAGCCCGTAGATATATGCTTTGGGAAGCTTTCGCTTGAAATAAAGAAAATAAAACAGATAAAAAATGCGGTAAAGAACTGTATAATCGTATGAAGAATAACGTCGAGATCACTGCACCATTTTTCAACCGCCACAATCTGAAGCGCATAAAATATACCGCATATCAGCGTAAATCCCTCACCGAGAAATGAAAATGACATTTTTCCGTCAAGGCAGACAAGGCCTATGCCCGTTATACAAATCGCCGCGGCAATGAAATTATATACATCGGGTCGTTTTTTGCTGACGGCCCAGCTTAAAAACGGCACTATAACGCAATAAACCGTGGTCAAAAACGCATTGGTTCCGGGCGTTGTGTGCTTAAGACCTATTGTTTGGAATATGTACGCAACGCCCAAAAACACTCCGGTAATCGCACCTGTCCAAAGGTATTTCAAATTAAATAATTTCCATTTTTTAAAAAATACAATGCTCAAAAGTATTGCCGAGAAAAGGAATCTTACACACAGCAAAAAATACACCGGCAATTCATCCAGAGTATTTTTTAATATAAAGAAAGAGCTGCCCCATATAACGGCGCTCGAAAAAAGCATAAGCTTCGCGGCAACAGTGCGTTTTGTTTCAGTTTTCATCTAAAAGCTCCGTAAACGTATTTATGTAAAGATCGGCACGGTTCTTAATTTCCGACATCTGATTTTCGGCTGAAGTGTCGTATACTCCGACCGTTTTAAATCCGCCGCAGGAAGCGGATTTTATACCTGTCAGGCTGTCCTCAAACACTACCGTATTTTTCGGTACAGCACCTATTTTTTCGCACTCTCTCAAATATATGTCGGGGAATTCCTTGCCTCGCGACACTTCGTCTATTGATGTGGTAGCCTTAAAAAGCCGTAGAATGCCGAGCCTTTCAAGACATGGCATATAAAGCTCCTTCGAGAGAGCCGTTGCCACGCCGAGCGTTTTACCCATACCGCTCAAGTAGTGCAAAAAATCAGCCGCACCGTTTTTTAGCGGTACGGTAGATTCATATTGATTCTTCGACAAGCGAGTCCACATATCTGCAATCTCTTCTTTTTTCACGACGCCTTCAAGCCGAAATCTCTCAACCGTGTATGCGGCTCCGTCGCAAAGGCTCATATGATTCACATTAAAGAGATAATCCGAGGGTGCTTTGATGTTAAAGTCGCCGAGAACCTTAACGTAAATATCATCCCAAAGTCCCATGGAATCAAGAAGCGTTCCGTCAAGGTCAAAGATATAACCTTCAAAAGAAAATATATCCATCAGTATTTAATCTCCGGTGCCAATTTCCTGCGATAAGTCTTCCTTCGGCGCACCTCAGAGCGGTCTATTGACGTATAGCTGTCGCTGATGCTCCCGTAGGAATCAATCGCATATACTTTTATATTATACACTCCCGGAGCCTTAGAGTAAACAGGAAGTTTGACTTTATCAGCCATAGAGGAGATACCCTTATAAAAATCCGAGAAATAATCGTACCGCGTTCCGTCGCTGTAAAAGACCGCATAGCTGTGAACAAAATCGTCGCTTTCGCCCTTGTCAAAGCATAGATATGTATTCCCGTTTTCATCATATTCCGTATGGCCGTAGGCGTTCGGCATAACGGGTAAGCTGTTATGCTTTCTTTCGGAAATAAAATCGGCTTTCGTGACAGTGTACGGTATTTTAACGCTCATATTCGGTTTTTCCTCCTTGCCGAGGCGGAAATTCATACGCCTTACGGTTATGCTCTCTTCTTCGAAATCAAGTAAATAGCCCATTGGGAACATATATGCGTCCGGCGGCACGGAGCCGTTAACCTTTCCCTTTTCGAGTTCAACATATGACGTAGACTGAGTTCCGAAGGCGGTAAACGCGCCCTGCCAGACACTTCTCTCATCAAGAAGCGAATAGTGGAGATGGCCTGCAAAATTTATCAAATTAGGATATTGAGAGAACAAGTCAAAAAGACCCTTGTCCCCCCAATCGTCGCTGCCGTACACCGTATTTTCGGCACAATTATGCGTCGTGACAAAAATCGGCCTGTCGCCGCATTCTTTTTTTGCAAGTTCAATTTCGATTTTGAGGTACGGCAAAATTTTTCTGTAGCCGTCGGACATTTTTTCGCAATCGGGCGATACGCCGATAAAGTGAAAGCCGTTTACCGTATAGTGAGTAAACGGCGAAGAACCGATCTTTTTTGCGAAAAGCCGCCTGCAATTTTCCGATGTCCTTAAGCCGTAATAGTCGTGATTGCCCATAATGCTTTGAATAATCGGAATTTTTTCGCCGAAAACGCTCTTGAATGCGGCTTTATATGTATCGTATGCAAAGCCGCTCGCCATATTGCCTATATCGCCTGCAAATATAATCATATTACAGCCCTGTTTTTTGAGTACGGAAAGCGATAAGACAAGATTGTTTCGGAACGTCGTCTCGTTTTTTCTGCGAACAGGGCTGAGCTGGGAATCGGAAATTATGCCGACCCTCAGCCTTTCGTTAATATTAAAGGTTTTTCGTTCAAATTTAAACTCCATTTTTGATTGCCTTTCTTTTTACGACAAGCTCAGATAATATTTTTTCTTTCTTAACGCCGCTGAAATCATAAAAACAAATCGGTATAAGCGAGAGCAAAAAGCCGATCCCGGGAATTACGGTAACAAGAGAGAAAAGACCCGTAACGGTGGAGGCACTCTGTACAGCCGGCACACCAGCCGCGGACGGCTCGATAAAATGAAACAAAGTAAGTGCCGCAGAAAGTCCTATAAAGCCTACTGCATTGTTGAATTTAGTGACGAAGGAATTGAGCGAAAAGCACACGCCCTCCATTCTCTCTCCGGTCTTCCATTCGAGGTAATCGAGACTGTCGCCTACCATCGGGTACGGAAGTACGTTATACGAGCCGAGAGAGAGACCGCCGATTGTCATAAACGGCAATGCGAAATATATATTGATCTTGCCGAGCAGGAATGCGGCGGTAAGGCTTACGCCTCCCGTAACGGCAGCTATTACGCAGGTCGTTTTATAGCCGAGCTTTTTATAGATAACAGGCGTAAGTAAAATGCCCGCAAACATACCGCTGCCGACCACAAGATATAGGAGCAGCAAAACCGTGCCGGAGTTAAGCCCCGGAATATTTATTACATAAGTCGCTATATACAACGCCGCCGGCATAATAAGGTAGCGAGGCGACGCTGCCATCGACATAAGAAGAGCCATCATCATGGGCTTATTTTTGCCCGCAGCCTTTATCATGTCTCGAACGGCAATTTTTTCGGTATGAGTGGAAAAACGCTCTTTTGAGTTTTTGAACAGCGTTAAATAAGCCGCTGATGTTATTATACCAACAAATATCGACATTGCAAAGTAAACATATTTTTCCGGAATAAAAGACTGGAATATCGTAAGCAATCCCACCGGGAGCAAGCTGCCTACCGAGCCTACCGTAACGTAGAACGACAGAAGCGAGGCTCTCTCGTCGCTGTTCGGCGTAGCAACACTCATAAGCCCCATGGCAGGCACATCGGTAAGCGTATATGCCATACCGAAAATTATGTAAGAAACGGCGGCAAATATCATTTTAAACATTGTAGGCGCTCCGGTCAAGGGCATAAACAATACTATGGTGGTGACAAGCATCAAAAACGAACCTACCAAAACATAAGGCCTCATTTTACCGTATTTCGTGCTTGTTCTGTCTACTATTACACCCATCATAGGGTCGTTTAAGGCATCCCAGACCCTTGCGACTATCATAAGCATCATAACGAAAGCCGACGGAATTATAAGTATGTCGGTAAAAAAATACATAAGGTACGATTGGGTTATGCCGGCTACCATATAGCTGCCGACTGCCGCAAATCCGTAGGAGGCTTTTTCCTTTTTAGAGATATATTTTTCCATATTTTCTCCTTTTTTGCAATTCATCTTTTTTTTATTTTATAAAAAAATTATATTCGTCGAAAACACGTTGCAACAATCAAGACTTCGTTAAATCTTTGTAAACTTGTGTAAAAGCTTTGCTTTGTAACACATTGAATAAGCCGACATAAGATGTTATTGAAGCTATGGTCGGCGGGAACAGGGCATCGGTTTTTCCCGTCGGCTGTATAATCGGCGATTTAAAGGCAAAATCACATTCGGTCGCCGAAATAATTACAGGAGGAATTTTTATGGCAGAAACAAAATCATGCTGTAACGACAAGGTATCCGGCAAAATTCGCGAAGCCGTGTGCATAGACACTAACCGAGTTTACGACTCTTGTGCGGATAAGGATTGTCTTGCGGACTTGAGGGTGTATTTTCCGCCGCAGTACCAGCAAACAATAGACAGGGCGACTAATGTAAGATGCAGGGGCTGTGAGATACTTAACGTCTTTATCGACGTGGAGAGAGTGCCGTTTAACCGCGGCTTTTACTCGGTTGACATCACATTTTTCTTCAAGGTAACGCTTGACGCATATTCCGTTGCGGCGGCTCCGCCCGAAACGGTGTGCGGATTTACCACATTTTCAAAAAAATGCATACTCTACGGTAGCGAGGGCAAGGTAAGGGTATACTCCTCAGAGTTCCGTGCGGACTCGGGCGACAGGCAAATCATTCCGCAAAACACAAATCCGAGAGCAAAAATACAGGTCGCCGATCCTATTTGCCTTGAAGCAAGGCTCTGCCGCCCGTGCGACTGCTGCGACTGTCTCGGTGACTCGTGCATTCCTGTCCCGTCCTGCGTGAAATGCGCGTTCGGCGACGAATTCCCGGACGATTTCGGCCACCGTCCCGTCGAAAAAGCCGTTGCGGTTACAATAGGTATTTTCACGATAGTTCAGCTTGAGCGCGACGTCCAAATGCTGATACCGGCATACGACTTCTGCATACCCGATAAGGAATGCAGCTGTGACACGGACGATCCGTGCGAGGCCTTCAGGAAAATACAGTTCCCCGTGGACGAATTTTTCCCGCCCAACGAGACTAAGCTTCAGACCGGCGTAAGCACCGCGACGTGCTGCGGATGTGAACGCAGCGAATAGGCAAAACAAAGAAGCCGATCCTATACGGTTCGGCTTCCTTGACTTTTTAGATTTGTAATGCTAAAATTCCATTGTTATAAACATGATGTATTTTTCGTGTAAAGAGGGGAAATCTGTGAACGTATACGATTTTGACAACACCATATATGACGGTGAGAGCGGATTTGACATTTTTATGTTCTATCTTAAAAAGGATCCGAAAGAAATTGCCAAGCTCATACCGCGTTTCGGCGAGGCGTTCATACGCTACAAAAGAGGCGCAATAAAAACCGACGAGGTTATCGAACAATACGGCGATATGCTCACCGACTACTGCGTGAAAATCAAGGACATTCACAAGGACATCACAGAGTTTTGGGACGAGCACGAAAAGAAAATCAAAAACTTCTATGCCAAGATTCAAGCTCCAGACGACGTAATAGTTTCGGCCTGCCCCGAAATCATACTCGAGGAAATATGCAAAAGAATCGGCGTAAAAAACTACATCGGCAGCGTTGTGGATATGGAAAACGGAATCATAGAGCGTGTTTGCTACAAGGAAAACAAGATAGCGGCATTTAAAAGCATTTACGGCGACATGCCTATTGACAGTTTCTATACCGATTCCATGAGTGACAAGCCGATGATGGACCTCGCAAATAACGCTTATTTGGTTTCGGGCGACCACATTGAGCTTGTAAAGAATGACGGCGTATGGTTGAGCGAGCCGAAAACGGGCTTGTTCAAATAATAAGTTAAGCAAAAAGCAGTAAATCAGCTTTGATTTACTGCTTTTTATGTTTTTACATTGACACTATATAACGCTTGATTTTTTCGAGATAATCAATATCGACAAGGGCGTCCAGCCGCGTTCCGTTCTCCTTATAGCTTTCGGAATACACGACTCCCGTTTTTCGAATTTCTCCGAGTATATGTCCCTCGCTGAACGGGACTAACAATATCGCTCTCGCCTTGGTTTTCGGCAGCGAGTCCTCAATAACCTCAAGCAGCCTGTCGATCCCCTCGTTTTTAACTGCGCTTATCATAACGGTTTTGCCGATTACCGGCATATCGTATGCGTTTTGGAGCTTGTCGCACTTATTCATTACCGATATAACCGGTATATTATCCGCTCCGAGCTCCTTTAAGACGGACGATGTAACGCTCAGATGCTCGGCACACTCGTCGCTTGACGCATCACAGACGTTTAGTATAAGGTCGGCGTTTTTTGCCTCTTCGAGAGTTGATTTGAAAGCGTCGACAAGCTGATGCGGCAAACGCCTTACAAGCCCTACCGTATCAACGAGCATAACCTCTCGCTTTGACGGCAGCGTAAGCCTCCTTGCAGTCGGGTCGAGCGTAGCAAAAAGCTTGTCCTCCGACAGCACGCCCGCACTTGTAAGAGTGTTCATAAGAGTTGATTTTCCGGCATTGGTGTAACCGACTATGGCAACGGTGATTACGCCGTCCTTTTTTCGTCTTGAACGAATGAGGTCGCGTCGCTTTTCAACCCTCTTAAGCTCCTCGGACAACGAATGTATCCTGCGTCTTATATGGCGTTTATCGCTCTCTAGCTTGCTCTCGCCCGGACCTCTTGTGCCGATTCCGCCGCCGAGACGCGACATACTCTTGCCTCTGCCCGACAAAAACGGAAGCGAATATTTAAGCTGTGCCAACTCCACCTGCAATTTGCCCTCGCTCGACCTTGCCCTTGCGGCAAAAATATCGAGTATGAGCATGGTTCTGTCAACAACTCTTGTATCGGTTTTAGTCTCTATATTGTTGATTTGCGACGGTGTAAGCTCGCTGTCGGCTATTATAAGGTCTATATCGTTATTCCGACAAAAGGCGGCAACCTCCGCCATTCTTCCGCTGCCGATATATGTTGCCGGCGACGGAGCTTCAAGCTTTTGTATCACCGTTCCGATTATCTCGCTCCCGCGGTTTCCGAGAGAAGAGCCAATTCCTCCATAGATATCTCAGCGTTGTATTCGCCCGTGTCCACACCTATCAAAAGTGCTCTTTCGGGACTTTGACTGTTTTCATAAAACTCCATAATTCGCCTTTACCGTTTGTTCTGATTTAAAAATGACAGCGCCTTTATAAATCCGGCGTTGCACTTCGCATAATAATACTTATAAGAATCACAGTAGTAATTTTTGCCTATAATACCGTTTTCCGAGGATCTGTCGCGGCGGCAGCCATTGCGGCAAACACAATAGAACGGACACGCTCTGCATTCGTCGGGAACATTTTGCGAATCCTTTATAAATTTAACCGCGGTTTCGCTGTTTCGCATTTCCTCAAACGTATTTTTGCCTATTTCGCCTATCTTATATCCGTCGAGCACATAAAAATCGCACGGGTACACACTCTTGTCGGCCTCTATAACATACTGAATGTTACAGCAGCCGAACGCGCTGCACATTTCGGGAGGTCTGCCGAGCATCACGGACAGCTGATTGTCTATATGGCGTATACTTATATAATTCCCCTTCAAAAGGTCGGAAAGCCAAAGATTAAATATCTTTACGAGAAACTCGGCATAGTCCTTGGGCGACAGGCTGTATGCGCTCTCGCCGCGTTCCGACGAAAACGGCTCAAGGCACGGAATAAACTGCAAATATCTGAAGCCCTGCTTTTTCAAAAAATTATATATTTTCTCGGCGGAGCGTGCATTTTTGCCCGTAACGACCGAGAGCACATTATACGCCGCCCCTTGACGATCCAAAGCATCTGCCGCCCTTATTACCCTGTTAAATGTACCCTTGCCGCTCACATCGACGCGGTTGAGGTCGTTTATCTGTGCCGGCCCATCAAGCGACAAGCCTACAAGATAGTTGTTCTTTTTAAAAAATTTTGCCAGTCGTCATCAATCAAAAGGCCGTTGGTCTGTATGCTGTGGTGGAATGTGAGCCCTTTTTTTGCATATTTCTTTTCGATTTCCGCAAAGCCCTTGTAAAAATCAAGTCCCGCAAGCGTAGGCTCTCCGCCCTGAAACAAAAATGTACAGCTGCCGCTTGCGTATTCCGCGGCACTTTTAATTATCTCCTCGGCGTCCGACAGCGACATCATACCGCAAAAAGCAGTTTCGCGGCAATTTGCCTCATCCTTATAAAAACAGTATTTGCAATTCATATTGCATGCCGAAGAAGCCGGCTTTAAAAGAACGCTTACATGTGGCATTTTCTACCTCCGCAGCTTTATGTAATATTTATTATATTAGCACACTCGTCTCGGAAACTCAAATTTTTCTCTTCGGGATGACAACGTGATGACAAAACAATCAGTATGTGATATTATGACATAAAAATAAAGAAGGAGCTGTAAAATGAGTAGGATTATAAATAAACTGATTCGTAAAATCAGCGGCAGTGAGCTTGCGCAAAAGCAAAATGCGAGCATAATAAAAAACGGCAAGCCGAATGAGAAAATAATCCCGTTTTTGCGACAGACAGCGGCGGACGGCTGCGTATTGCTGAAAAACAACGGGGCTTTGCCCATAAATGACGAAGATAATGTCGCGCTGTTCGGCAGAGTGCAAAACGACAGCTTTTTTGTCGGCAACGGCTCGGGCGGAGATGTATGCGCGCCTTATAAAATCAGCTTTGCCGACGGCATAGAAAAAAACGGAAAAATACATATAAACGAAGATCTCAGAAAAATTTATAATGATTGGTGCGGCAAGCGCAAAAATATACCGGATCCGGGGTTTTGGGGACATTGGCCGAGATTTTATCCGGAAATGCCGCTTAAAGGCAACATTGTAAAAAGTGCATCCGAAAAGAGCAATAAGGCCGTGGTATTCATAGGCAGAAGCGCCGGAGAGGACCGCGAAAACGTTCTCGAAAAGGGCAGCTATTACCTCACGAGCAGAGAAAAGGAGATGTTAGACCTTGTCACGGCTCATTTTGACGACGTCATTTTGGTTCTCAATATAGGCAGTCTTATTGATTTTGAAGAGATAGATGCATATAAGGATAAAATAAGCTCGATACTTATAGCTTGGCAAGGCGGTATGGAGAGCGGAAACGCGCTTTCCGATATACTCTCCGGTGAAGTCACTCCGAGCGGAAAGCTCAGCGATACAATCGCAAAACGATATGAGGACTACCCGAGCAGCGACAACTTCGGCGCAAAGGAATACAACAACTATGTTGAGGACATCTTTGTGGGTTACCGCTATTTTGAAACCTTCGCCCCCGAAAAGGTGCTGTATGAATTCGGATTCGGTCTGTCTTATACAAATTTTAAAATCGAAACGGGAAAAGCGAACTATTCCGAAGGCAAAACAGAATTCAATGTTAAGGTGACGAATACCGGCTCGGTGCCCGGCAGAGAGACGGTTCAATTTTATATTTCCGCTCCGAACGGCAAGCTCGGAAAAACAAAAAAATCACTCGTTGCTTTTCACAAAACAGAGCTTTTGTCCCCCGGCGACTGTGAAACCTTCGTAACGGTGATTTCAAATGACGGCTTTGCTTCTTACGACGACTCCGGCAAGGCCGGACACAAGAACTGCTATATACTCGAAAGCGGAATTTACGATTTTTATGTAGGCAACAGCGTGCGAAACTGTGAAAAGGTGTATAGCTTTACACTTGAAAGCACAGTTGTAACCGCCGAGCTATCCGAAGTTATGGCGGTCAGCGAAAACCGCGCGTTTGAACGCTTTGCCGCTGTTTGCGACGGCGACAAAATCGCTCTGTCAAAGGAAAAAGTGCCTGTTCGCACCGTGAGTCTGAAAAATCGAATACTCTCTTCCCTGCCGGACGGAAAAGAAATCAGCGGTGACAAAGGCTATAAGCTCTCCGATGTAAAGGCAGGCAAAGTAAAGCTTCAAGACTTTACAGCTCAACTTTCTCTCGACGAGCTCGAGGCAATCTCACGAGGCGAGGGACCTATGAACAGCTCACTCGGAGCAAAGGGCAACGCGGGTGCTTTCGGCGGCGTTTTAAAGTCACTCAGAGAAAAGGGAATCCCCCCGATAATCACAACCGACGGTCCGTCCGGAATAAGACTTCTTTCCGCCTGTTCGCTGATGCCCTGCGGCACGGCGATAGCGTGTTCTTGGGACGAAAGTCTCACCGAGGAATTGTTCACGGAAATGGGCAAAGAGATGATAAAAAAGGGCAGCGACGTGCTGTTGGCACCGGGTATGAATATACACAGAAACGTGCTGTGCGGCAGAAACTTCGAATACTATTCCGAGGACCCGTACCTCACGGGTAAAACCGCTGCGGCAACGGTCAGGGGCATACAGAAAAACGGCGTTTCGGCGTGTCCGAAGCACTTTGCCGGCAACAATCAGGAATATAACCGCAATCACACCGACGACATAGTGTCCGAAAGGGCTCTTCGCGAAATCTATCTCAAGGGCTTTGAAATATGCGTTAAGGAGTCGTCTCCGCACTGCATTATGACAAGCTACAACAAGATAAACGGCGTTTGGAGCCACTACAATTATGAGCTTTGTACCACCGTTTTGCGTGACGAATGGCACTTCGGCGGTATGGTTATGACAGACTGGTGGATGCGCTACGCTCCGTCACCCGAATTTCCGCAGCTGAGAGACAATGCATATCGCGTCAGAGCGCAGGTTGACGTGCTTATGCCCGGATTTAAAACCGCGGTCAGCAAGAGCGGCGGAAACGACGGCTCTCTGCTTGAAACATACGGTCAAAAGGACGGAATAGCCTTAGGAGAACTGCAGAGAACCGCAAACAACGTTCTCCGCTTTATCCTCTCAACCGACAAAAAGCTAAACTGAATAAAAGCCGTATAACATATAAAAAGACTGCCTTTATGTCGTGTGACGTACGTAATCACATTTGATAAATGCAGCCTTTTTTATTTATTCGCCGAGTCCTTTATGAGATATAATACCTTGCCTGCGCATTCCAAAGCTCGCTGTATTTGCCGCCTGCACCCAAAAGCTCGCGATGCGTTCCGTGCTCGACAAGCCGCGCGTTGTCAAACACGGCGATTTTATCGCAGAAGGCGCAGCTTGAAAGCCTGTGAGAAATATAAATCGCCGTTTTATTTTGAACGAAGGAATTGAAACGGCTGTATATCTCGTTTTCCGCAATGGGGTCGAGTGCCGCCGTGGGCTCGTCCAAAATAACGACGGGAGCGTCCTTATACAGTGCTCTCGCAAGAGCAAGCTTTTGCGCCTCACCACCCGATATTTCAACGCCTGTTTCGTCCAAATCCTTATAAAGATATGTGTTTTCCTTATCCGCCAAGCGTTCGGCTCTGTCCTTAATATTTGCATTTTCGAGGCAAGCATAAAATCTGTCGCTGTCGAAATCGGAGCTTGCGCAAATATTATCCTTAAGTGATACGGAAAATATTTTAAAATCCTGAAAGACCACGGAATAAAGACCTGTAATGCTCTCTCTTGTGTATTCCTTAATATCGGTGCCGTTAATCAGGATTTCGCCGTCCGTCACATCATAAAGGCGGCACATAAGCTTAATAAAGGTGGTTTTACCGCTGCCGTTTCTGCCGACAACGGCAAGATGCTCGCCGTTTTCTATTTTGAGATTGACATTTCGGAGAGCGTAATTTTCGGCGGACGGATATTTAAATGAAACATTTTTGAATTCAAGCTCGAAGCCTGCGGATAAATCCAGCTTCTTTTCGCCGTAGGTCATTTCGTCATTCGTATTTACAATCTCAAAATAATAATTGACGAGCGGTACCATTTCGGCGGTCTTGCCAAAGGTTACCGCCATTTTCATTATACCCGCAATAATCTGCATAAACGCTCCGCAATAAAGCACAAGCGAGCCTATTCCGAAAAGTCCGTACAAGCCCTTGGTGCCGATAAAAAGATAAATTCCGAAGCCGACAAGCGCACCTAAAATCGCAACGAACGAGCTTTGCCTGGCCGTATTCATTGAAGCTTTTTTCAAAACCCTTTCGCCGTCTGTCAAAAGCTTGTCCGTTGCGGTGTGCTTTATTAGAGTCTGCTCATTATAAACGCGGATTTCCTTGCCCGTATTGTAATCCGAAAACATGTTGAGAAAATAATAAAAAATTCTGTCAAGGCGCGAATACTCGTCGCTCGCCTTAAACCAAGCCTTGTTCATTCTGACCGCTACCACAAGAATTATAACCGCCATAACGGCTATTGCGCCGAAAATCGTAAGCAAAAATGCGGGACGTTCAAAAAACGAGGTGCCGGTTTTCTCAAAGCCGATTTTGAGCAGCGGAATTATTATAACAACGGATATAACCAGCGTAAGCGCACCCGATATAAAATCACGCATCATCCATGTAAACTGTACAAATGAGGAAAAGACCCTGTCCTGAGCCTCCGAATGCTTGTGAACAAGCTCCTTAAATTCACTGTTTTCAAGACGTTGATACTCAATGCGAAACAGCTTTGACGAAATTTCACGGAGCTCCTTGTTGTACATCAGCGAACGATAAACAAACTGCATTTCGCCGAGAAAGCAGTTGACGAAAAACAATACGGCGTTAATACCGACAGCCGAGCCGATATAGAGTGTGAGACTTTTCATACCTGCTCCGCCGTCGAGCAAATCTATGATTTTTGATGTGAACCAAATGTTGATAAACGGCATAACAGCCGTAACAAACGCAACAGTAACGGCGGTGGGAATAAGGCGTTTTTCGAGACGGTTCATTTCGCGGAACGCCGCAAAAACGGTTTTTACTCTGTTCATACGGTCTCTCCCCCGTTCTCCTTATAATAGTAGCTTTGGACTTGGTACATTCTGTAATATAAGCCTTTGAGAGCCATCAGCTCCTCATGCGTACCGCTCTCGGCAATTTTCCCGTCCTTAACAAGCAAAATTCTGTCGCAAAAGCGCGTCGACGAGAGGCGGTGCGAAATAAAAAACGATATTTTGCCGCTTGTCATCTCGTTGTATTTCAAGTACAGCTCGTTTTCCGCAATGGGGTCGAGTGCCGCCGTGGGCTCGTCCAAAATCAAAACAGGTGCATTTTTGTATATTGCTTTTGCGAGGAGCAGCTTTTGCTTTTCACCGCCGGAGAAATCAGCCGCGTCCTTATACACGTCCTTTATCATATAGGTTTTTTCCTTTAGCGGCAGACTGTTGATTTTTTCGGAAATACCCGCTTTATCAAATGCGGCAAAAAGCTTTTTTCTGTCATAGTCCGAGACAGTACAAATATTTTCCGCAATTGTCATCGGCATAAAATAATAGTCCTGAAAAACTGCGGAAAAGAGGTTAAAATAGCTGTCGCTTGAAAAATCACGACTGCTTTTTCCGTTAATCAAAATCTCACCGGAAGTGGGATAATATAAGCCGCAAAGCAGCTTAACGGCGGTCGTTTTGCCTGCTCCGTTTTCGCCGACTATGGCTATGTTTTCACCCCTGTTCACCTTAAATGACATATTACAAACCGTGCTTTTTTCGGCGGACGGATATGTAAAAGAAACGTTCTTAAATTCAATTGAAGCGACGTCGTCAAAATCAATGTCGGGTCTGTTTTGACCCTCCTCCTCGCTTTCGACAAATTCACGAAAGGCGGCGCAATCGTTACAGCAACGCTCAAGATTCGAATACTGATACACGGCATTCATTATCCAATTTGAAAAGCCCGTTATAATGCCGAAATAAAAAATGAAATCCGAAACAGACAGCCTGCCGCCGCATACAAGATATGAGAGATATGCATAGGCAACAAGCTCGCGTATGAGATTTAAAAGTGCTCTCAGTCCTCCGATCCTGATATTTTGGCGCATAAATTTTTGATTGATTTTTTCAAGGTCGCAGATTATTTTTGCAATGGCAAACAGAAAATAATCCGTAAAGCCGTACAATCTTATATCCTTAGCCGCAGAAAAATCACGGCAAAGATTATAGTAATAATCATAGCGAACAAATATTTTGCTTCGCTCGTTCTTGGTTTTCTTTTCCTTACCGTTCAAAAAGCCGAGCAAGAAAAACTCCGCCGCACAGGTGGCAAAAATAATCAATATCATAATAATGTTGATTTTATAAATCAGCGCAAGAGATGCCGCAACGCCTACAACACATACGCAAAATTGATTGCACGAATCGAGAAAATCCGACGAACCCGAATAATAGCTGCGGTAAAACTCCATTGCTCTCTTATTCTTTTCTCTGCCGCCCGGGCTTTCGATATTTGTATAATCGGTGTTCAAATTCTTATTGAAAGCAAGCACCGCATAGCGCATACGAATAATACGCGCGCTGCCGTTTAAGAGCTCCTGCATAAACGGCGAAAGCCAAGTAGTCAGCACAACGAGCACGCTCAAAAGCCCCACGACAAGCGTAAGTCTGCCTACCGTTGCGCCCTCGTTTATGCAATCGATCATAGCCTTTGGTATATAAGAAGTGACAATCGGCTGAAACACAAGCGCCGGTATGCGTATAAGAAAATACACAAGGCTTTTCCTATCCCATTTAAGCCAATTCGACAGCATATATTTTATGTTATCTCTCATTATTTTATCCTCCGTAAGCACCTGTGCAAAAGCCCCTCACGCGACATACCGCGAAATCGGCATAATTGAATATTACATTAGCCGCATATAAAAGTCAATAAAAAATTGGGATATATCCCACACGATATATCCCAAATTCCTATACGATTTAACTATCATTGACAAAAAGGCGGTAGTTATGAAAATTAAAGATGCTGTTGCTCAAAGAATAATCGATTTATGTAAGGAAAAGAACATTGCCATAAACGCGCTCGGCAACATAAGCGGCGTAAATCCGTCCACGATTTACAGCATACTGAACACAAAAAGTCAAAATCCCGGAGTTGTAACTCTGCAAAAAATATGCGACGGCTTGGAAATATCAATACGGGATTTTTTTGACGTCGAGCTTTTCGACGACATTGAGCAGGAAATAATATAAAAACGAACAGACTGCGCTGCCGGCGGTCCGTTACGTAAGCTTATTCATATCGTCCGGCATAGGTGCGGTAAATTCCATAATTTTCTCGGTAACGGGGTGTGTAAAGCGGACGAAACAGCAATGCAGAGCCTGATGGCTGAGTCTTTTATCCGTACTGCCGTACATATCATCGCCCACAAGCGGCGCTCCGAGGCTTTTAAAATGAACACGTATCTGATGAGTTCTGCCCGTTTCGAGATGTATTCTCAAAAGCGTACAGCCGTCCTTTACCTTTAACGATTTCCAATGTGTAACGGCTCTTTCGCCGCCCACGCCGACATCGCGCAGGGTCTTCATGGGGTCGGGTCTTATAATAGGCTTATCTATAACGCCATCGCCGTAAAATTCGCCGCCGGCAACAGCTAAATACTCCTTATATATTTTACCGCTCAGCTTTGCCGCCGAAAATTTATTGAGAGCGCACACCACTATGCCCGACGTTCCCTTATCAAGTCTGCCGACAGATCGGAATACGCACTCCTTTCCCTCTTTCATAAGATGAAATGCCACCGCATTTGACAGCGCGTCGCAACGGTGATTGTGCGATTCGTGCATGGCAATATCGGGCTTTTTGTTTATCACGAGTATATCGTCGTCCTCATAAATTATGTCGAGCGGTATATCCGAAGGCTCAGCGGAGGCGGTGCCTGCGTCGGACGGCAAATTCAAAGTCAGCGTATCACCCGAATTTAAAATGTCGATGCTTCTCGCCCCTACTCCGTTTTTCAATATGCCGTTTTCGGTGCGCTTTAAAACGCATAGCATTCTGTGCGACACGCCCCTGCGCTTTAAATAATCTTTATTTTGACATTGCCGTTGTCATTGTCAATAAAAAATTCGATTTTGCGACCCATAATTCCACCATCGTTAAAATTCTGTTTTATTGCATTATATCATATAAAGGTGTAAAATAATATCGAAATTTAAAAGGGAGGAATACTATGCAGCTCGTAATAATGATAATTCACGACAGCGACCACATGAATTCCATTCTCGTAAAAATGATGGAGGCAGGTATCAAGGGCGGCTCGCTTATAGATTGTGAAGGCGCTCTTCAGGCAATAGGGCGCGCATCCTCGGATCCGCCGCCTGTTTTCGGCTCCCTGCGCGAATATTTAAACCCCGAAAGTGCCGCAAAAAACAAGCTACTTCTCTGCGCTATGAAGGACGAGAATGTCGCAGTCGCAAAACAGATTGCGAACGAAGTAACCGGCGGGCTCTCAAAGCCCAATACCGGCGTTATGTTTTGCCTGCCGCTGCTGTCGCACGAGGGATTAAAATAATATTGAATCTGATACGGAGGAAAAATTTATGCAGCTTTTGTTTTTTGTACTGAACCGCTCCGAAATGCTTGACGATATACTGACGAGTTTTGCGGATCACGACATACACGGTGCTACCATACTTGACAGCAAGGGAATGGTTCATCTTTTGGCGTCTCACAGCGACGAGGGAGAGGTTCCGTTTTTCGGAGCGATGAGGCATTTTTAAAGCCTGAACGCGAGAACAGCAATCTTATAATCGCCGCAGTAAACGACGATCACGTTGAAAATGCCGTAAAGGCCATTGAGGATGTTATAGGCGATCTTTCCAAGCCCGATACCGGAGTGGTTTTCACCGTTCCGATAAGTTACGTGAAAGGATTGTATAAGGATGGAAATTAAAACACTTGCCACAGTCGCTTTGATGATGATATCTGGGCTTCTTTTCGGCAGGCTGTGTAAATTCATAAAGCTCCCCAACGTAACCGGTTATCTTATAGCCGGGCTTGTTTTCGGCCCGTCGCTGTTTAACATCGTAGACCAAAATATGATAGACGAATTCGCAATAATATCAGATATTGCGCTGTCGTTTATAGCTTTTTCCGTCGGTTGCGATTTCAGCCTTGACTATTTTAAAAAGGTAGGCAGCGCACCCATAATAGTTGCTATTTTTGAAGCCATGGGTGCCGTAATACTTCTTACGGTAACGTTGATTATATGCAAGGTTGACTTAAAGCTGTCGATTTTGCTCGGTGCAATTGCCGCCGCAACAGCACCTGCCCAAACAATAATGGTAATAAATCAGTATAAGGCAAAGGGCCCCTTGACATCACTCCTTTTAAGCGTTGTCGCCCTTGACGATGCCGTGGCGCTTATAGGCTTCGGCTTTGCAAGCACAATAGTCACCGCCATGAACGGAAAAGGCGACAGGAGCCTTGTTCTCTCAATACTCGACCCGTTTTATCAAGTGCTGATTTCGGCAGTTATCGGCTTTGTTTTAGCTCTTGTGATGAAGGTTCTTCTGAAGTGGTTTAAAAAGCACTCCAACCGTATTTGCGTTATACTCGGTATGGTGGCGCTTACATATTATCTCGCCACGTTGCTCAAGGGTTCAAGCCTGCTCGCATGTATGTGCCTCGGCGCAGTGCTTACAAACATAATCCACGATTCCGACGACGTTGTAAAAGTCTCGGAGGGCTTCACTCCGCCTATATACATGATGTTCTTTGTAATTTCGGGCGCAGGGTTCGACGTATCGGCACTTAAATCCATAGGCTTTATCGGAATAATCTATGTGGTAGTAAGAGTTATAGGTAAAATGCTCGGCTCATATGTCAGCGGAAAAATCACGCATCAGCCCGAAAAAGTATGCAAATGGTTAGGCCCCACGCTGATGCCGCAGGCAGGTGTTGCGCTCGGTCTTATCGCCGTCGCCTCAAGCATGGTACCCGAGTACGCTCCGCAGCTTCGCACGGTAATACTCTGCTCGACGTTTATCTACTCCATCATAGGCCCGGGCGTTGCCAAATTCTCGCTTGTTAAAGCCGGCGAAATAGTATTGCCCGACAAAAAGCAGAAAAAAGTCGGAGCATAACAAAAGTCTGCATACATATGCAATTATTAAGCGTTCCTTGTTTTACGCAAGGGACGCTTTTCTCGTTATTTTATACAGATTTTGCAAATCTTTTTTTACCGCTTCAAACATTGAAATACACCCCGAACGTGTTATAATTATACATATATTTTTAGTATGTTATATATAATATCTTGAAAGGTACGTGTTATTTTTGTCACTTGTTGCTATGAAAGAGTTGCTTGCGCGCGCCGAAGAAAAAGGTGTTGCCATAGGTGCCTTTTCCGTAGGCAATATGGAAATGGTAATGGGCGCCGTCAAGGCGGCGGAGGAGCTTGAGACCCCTATTATTTTGCAGATAGCGGAGGTAAGACTTAAAAGCTCGCCTTTGGAATTGATGGGGCCGATGATGCTTGCTGCGGCAGAGAATGCCAGTGTCGATATTGCGGTGCACCTTGACCACGGATTAAATGTCGAAACGGTTGAACAGGCTCTTGATATAGGCTTTACGTCGGTAATGCTTGACGGCTCGCTTTTACCGCTTGAGGAAAATATTAAAACGGTAAAAGGCGTCGTTGAAACCGCAAAGGAATACGGCGCAACCGTTGAAGCCGAATTGGGAGTTGTCGGCGGAAACGAGGGCGAGGGCAAAAGCCACAAAATTCTTTGCACAAACCCCGATGACGCTAAACGCTTTTGTGATGAAACGGGGGTTGACGCACTTGCCGTGGCAATAGGCAATGCGCACGGAAATTATCCCGTACTTCCCGAGCTTCGCTTTGACGTGCTTGAGGAAATACATAAAAAAGTCAATACACCGCTTGTACTTCACGGCGGTACGGGTATAAGCGACGAGCAGTTTCAGAGGGCGATTTCACTCGGTGTTCGCAAGATAAATATAGCAACAGCTTCCTTTGACAGCTTGGCAGCTATGCAAAGACTTATTGTGATAACAAGGAAAAAGCCAATTATTTTGAACTCTCCGCCTGTGAGGTTGAGGGAGTTTATCAAAATGTTAAAAGACATATTAAAGTTTTCAATATGGAATAATTAAGGAGACAATTATGAAATACATAGAATTTGATTCTTCAAAAAAATATGACCTTATTCTTTTGGGCAGAATTGCAGTTGACTTGAATCCCGTCGATTATTACTGCCCTCTTAACGAAAGCACAACCTTTAAGAGATACCTCGGCGGCTCTCCCGCAAATATAGCGGTAGGACTTGCGAGACTCGGTAAAAAATGCGGATTTTTTGCCCGTGTTTCCGATGACCAGCTCGGCACATTCGTAACCGATTTCTTTGAGAAAGAGGGAATTGACACCTCAAGAGTTAAGAGATGTGAAAACGGTGAGAAAATCGGTCTTACCTTTACCGAAATTAAGTCCGAAACCGAAAGCTCCATAGTTATGTATCGCAACGATGCGGCCGACTTGAAATTGGAGGTTTCCGATATTGACGAGGAATACATCAAGCAGGGTAAGGCTCTTTTGATTTCAGGCACCGCTCTTTGCGAAAGCCCGTCGAGAGAGGCGGCGCTCAAGGCTGTTATGCTTGCAAAGAGAAATTGTATTCCGATTATTTTTGATATTGACTACCGTGCATATAATTGGAAAAACGACGATGAAATTTCAATCTATTATTCCGCGGTTGCCCGTGAGGCTGATATTATTCTCGGCTCTCGTGAGGAATACGACCTTACCGAAAAGCTCATAAAGCAGGGTATGTCAGACGAGGAAACCGCTAAATATTGGCATTCGCAAAATGCTAAAATCGTGGTAATCAAGCACGGTAAGGAGGGCTCGACAGCTTATACAAATGACGGCGAAAGCTATAACATTAAGCCGTTCCCCGTTAAACTCCTTAAATCCTTCGGCGGCGGAGACGGTTACGCTTCCGCATTCCTTTACGGACTTTTTGAGGGCTATGAGATAATCGACGCTCTCGAATTCGGCTCGGCTTCGGCGGCTATGCTTGTAGCTTCTCACGCTTGCTCACAGGATATGCCCTCTGTCGAAGCGGTCAAGGACTTTATTAAGAAAGAAAAAGAAGAATACGGTGAAATGATTGCAAGGGTGTAAATCATTCCGCTCCCTTTTTGATTTGCAGGAAGGCTCAATATGAAAAAACTGTTCAAAAACAAGATTTTCAAAGGTGTTGTCGGAACGCTTTTATGTGTTTGTATTTTGCTTTTTGCGGCAGTAATCGGCATTAACGCATATATGATTTCTTTTTCTAAAAAGAATTTTGTTACCGTAGACGAATTAAAAGCGGACAGCTATGATTGTATTTTGGTACTTGGTGCAGGGCTTTGGAGCGGCAAGCCGTCGCCTATGCTAAAGGAAAGACTTGATTTTTCTCTTGAAGCATACAATAAAGAGTGTAGCGACAGATTCCTTGTCTCGGGGGATCACGGCACGAAAAACTACGACGAGGTAAACGCTATGAAGGATTACCTTGTTGAAAACGGTATTTCGGCTGATTGCGTGTATATTGACCATGCAGGTTTTTCAACCTATGAGTCAATGTATCGGGCAAGAGATGTTTTCAAGGTCCAAAAGGTGCTTATTGTAACGCAAAAATACCATCTTTACAGGGCTGTGTATATTGCAAGACAGCTTGGCATTGAGGCTTACGGTCTTGACAGGGAGGAGCTCAAATATCCCGTCAAAAATAACATAAGAGAAGCGGCGGCAAGGGTAAAGGATTTCTTTTATTGTATAGAAAAGCCCGAGCCCACCTATCTCGGTGAAGAAATACCGATAAAAACCGCAAGTGCTTCGCTTACGGATGATAAGGTAAAAGTTTAATTTATATAAACGAGGGAAATGTATGTACGAAAATCCTAAATTCAACCAAAACAATGAAAAAATCCTCTGCGAGAGAAACGGCAAAAACTCCGATATGCTGATGGATATAAGAGTTAAAATTCTCAAAGCGGGCGAAACAATGACATTTTGCGAAGCGGAAAATGAAACGGCTCTGCTTTTGATGGCGGGAGATGTCGATTTTGTTTTTGACGGAAAAACCGAAAATGCAAAGAGACGTTCCCCGTTTCTTGACAAGGCAACGGCAATTCATTTTGCAAGGAATAACACGGTAACGGTTAAGGCGAACGAGGAGTCGAGATTTGTAATTGAGCAAACTGATAACTCAAACGATTTCGGCGTTCATTATTATAAAGGCGAGGATATGACAGTTCAGCACTTCGGCGCAGACCAATGGGACGGCGCGGCCGACAGACAGGTGCTTACGGTGTTTGACTATGAAAATGCTCCGTATTCAAATCTTGTCTTGGGCGAGGTTTTCCACAAGCCCGGCTGCTGGACGAGCTATCCGCCGCATTATCATCCGCAGCCCGAGGTCTACTATTACGAATTTGATAAGCCGCAGGGCTTCGGCGTCGGCTTTAACGGAGACGATTGCTATAAGGTGGGTGACAAGGGCTGTCTTTGCATAACACCCATGCATACACATCAGCAGGCAGCGGCTCCCGGATATAAAATGTGCTATGTTTGGATGATAAGGCATCTTGACGGCGACCCGTGGAGAAAGACAAGAATAGACGCACCGGAGCACAAATGGCTTTTAGACGATAAATAAGGAGATAAAACTATGGCATATATGACTACAGCGCAGGCTCTCGTAAAATTCCTTGATAATCAATACGTTTCGTTTGACGGCAAGGAGACAAAATTCGTTGACGGAATTTTTACGATATTCGGTCACGGAATAGTTTGCGGACTAGGCGAGGCACTTGACTCCGACAGAGGAGGACTCACGGTTTATCAAGGCAAAAACGAGCAGGGCATGGCACACGTTGCCACCGCATTTGCAAAACAGAATAATCGCAGAAAAATAATAGCCTGTTCTTCTTCCATTGGTCCCGGTGCCGCAAATATGATAACTGCCGCCGCAACGGCTACGGTAAACCACATTCCGCTTTTGCTGTTTCCCGCAGATTCCTTTGCGTCACGCCAGCCGGACCCCGTGCTTCAGCAATTTGAGCAGGTAAATTCGCTTGCCACAACAACAAATGACGCTTACAAGGCGGTCACAAGATATTGGGACAGAATTTCACGTCCGGAGCAGTTGATGTCGGCCATGATAAACGCAATGCGCGTTTTAACCGACACGGCAGAAACGGGTGCCGTATGCATTTCTCTTCCGCAGGACGTCGAGGGTGAAAGCTATGACTTCCCCGACGAATTTCTCGCAAAGAGAGTACATAAAATTACAAGAATCGTCCCCTCTCTCGACGAGGTTAACGATATAGCCGAAATTCTTTTAAACGCCGAAAAGCCGCTTGTTATCTGCGGCGGCGGAGTAAGATATTCCGAGGCGGGAGAAGCACTTGAGATGTTCTGCAAATCATTCGGCATTCCCTTTGCCGAAACGCAGAGCGGCAAAACCGCCTGTCTCTCAAGCGACCCGCTGAACCTCGGCGGACTCGGAGTCACGGGTAATTCGGCAGGAAACGACATTGCAAAATGCGCCGACGTCATTCTCGGCATAGGCACTCGTTTTTCCGACTTTACCACCGGCTCAAAGAGCCTTTTCAGAAGCGACGCAAAATTTATAACCATTAACACTTCCCGCTTTGACGCGTACAAATTAGGTGCCGTAAAGCTCGTCGCGGACGCAAAGCTCGGAATAATCGCTCTCGGCAAGGCTTTGTCGTCTCACGAATACAGAACAAAATACACCGATGAAATCGCAAAGGCAAAAAAGTGCTGGAACGATGAGATGGAACGCTTTGCAAAATACAGCTACAACGAAGGCTTTACCACACTTATAAAAGCTCAGTACGAACGCTCCGTTCCGGAGTTTGCAGAGAAGTTCGGTACAATAACGCAGGTGGCGGCAGTCGAAAAAATACGCGAGATCATTCCCCACGACGCGATTTGCGTAGGCTCCGCAGGTTCTCTGCCGGGAGATCTCCAAAGGATGTGGACCTCGGACAGCAGATATTCCTACAACATGGAATACGGCTACTCCTGTATGGGCTATGAAATCGCGGGCGCATTGGGTTCAAAGCTTGCAGAGCCGCAAAAAGAGGTGTATGCAATGTGCGGCGACGGCAGCTATCTTATGCTGCACTCAGAGCTTGTCACATCAATCCAGGAGCATAAAAAAATAAACGTACTGCTGTTTGACAACAGCGGCTTCGGCTGTATAAACAATCTTGAAATGTCAAACGGAATAGGCAATCTCGCAACGGAATTCCGCTTCCGTGACGAAAACGGAGATCTGCTCGGCGACCTTGTTCCTATCGATTTTGCAAAAAGCGCGGAAGGCTACGGAGTTAAAACGTACACGGCAAGAACTCTTGAACAGCTTGAAAATGCACTTCGTGACAGCCTTGATTCTAAGGTTTCGACGCTTATAGACATTAAGGTTTTGCCGAAAACCATGACCGACGGCTATGGCGCATGGTGGAATGTCGGCGTGGCGTCAACCTCCGACAACAAGGCGGTCAACGAGGCTTACAAAATAAAAAGAAAACGAAAGTAAAGCGAGGAAATATTGATATGCTTGATAAGAACAAAGTTAAATTAGGTATTGCACCTATCGCTTGGACAAATGACGATATGCCCGATTTAGGCTCGGAAAACACCTTTGAACAGTGTATTTCCGAAATGGCTCTCGCCGGCTTTACCGGCTGCGAAGTCGGCAACAAGTATCCGCGAGACGACATACCCGCACTCAAAAAAGCTCTCTCGCTTCGCAATATGCAAATTTGCAATGCTTGGTTTTCTTCATTTCTTCTTACAAAACCGTATGATGAAGTAGAAAAAGACTTTGTAAAACATATTTCTTTTCTCAAGGAGATGGGCGCAAGGGTTGTCGGCATTTCGGAGCAGAGCTACTCTATACAGGGCACCGATAAGTCGGTTTTCAAAGACAAATATATAATGAACGATGACGAATGGGCTCGCCTTTGCGACGGCGTAAACCGTCTCGGCAAGGTCGCAAAGGATATGGGCATAGCCCTTACATATCATCATCATATGGGCACAGTTGTTCAGACCGCCGCCGAAATAGACCGTCTTATGGAAAATACCGACCCCGAGCTTTTCAGTCTTTTATATGATTCGGGTCATCTTGCATACTGCGGCGAGGATTATATCGGCGTTTTGAAAAAATACGCAAACAGAGTAAAACACGTACACTTAAAGGATATTCGCCCCGAGGTAATAGATAAGGTTAAGGAGGAAAACCTCAGCTTCCTTGAAGGCGTACGGCTCGGAACGTTCACGGTTCCCGGCGACGGCGCGATAGACTTCGGCCCGATATTTGACATTCTTGCGGACAGCGGCTATGAGGGCTATGTTCTCGTAGAGGCGGAGCAGGACCCTGCCAAGGCAAACCCGTTTGAATACGCGCTCAAGGCAAGAAAATACATTGCCGAAAAAGCCGGTCTTTAATTTAGTGGAGGTTAAGAAATGAGTTTTCAATTTATTATGCCGAAACAAATTTTTTACGGTGAAAACGCCTTATCGACCGCAGCAGAGCATATATGCGCCTTAGGCAAAAAAGCTCTGTGGTTACCGACCCCATGATGGTAAAGCTCGGCAACACCGCAAAGATTACGGATATACTTGACAAAGGAGGCACTCGGTACGCAATTTTTGACGGCGTCATAAGCGAGCCCACCGACAGGATTATCGAAGCGGGCTTAAAGGCATGGAACAACGAAAAATGTGACTTCCTGATAGCCGTAGGCGGCGGCTCGCCGATAGATGCTATGAAGGCGATAGGTGCGGTTGCGACAAGCGGCTGCTCCGTTAACGATTTTCTCGGTAAGGTTATTACCGTCCCCACTCCGCCAATGGTAGCAATACCGACAACAAGCGGCACCGGCTCGGAGGCTACGCAGTTTACAATCATAACAAACACGGAAAAGGACATAAAAATGCTCTTAAAGGGTGCGGTGCTTATGCCCGACCTTGCAATAGACGATCCGGCGTTTACCATGACCGCTCCGCCATCCGTTACGGCCGCTACCGGACTTGACGCACTTTGCCACGCAAGCGAGGCGTACACATCAAGAAAAGCACAGCCAATGACGGACGATCTCGCTATCAGCGCGGTAAAAAGAATTTTCAAATATCTCCCCACGGCTTATCGCGAGCCCCAAAACATTGAGGCAAGAGAGCAAATGAGCCTTGCGGCTCTTGAAGCCGGCACGGCTTTCAACAATGCTTCCGTTACCGTAATTCACGGTATGTCTCGACCGATAGGCGCGCTGTTCCATGTGCCGCACGGAATAAGCAACGCCATGCTTATGGCGGAATGCTTCGACTACGTTTGCGACGGCGCAGAAAAGCGCTTTGCCGATATGGCACGGGCAATAGGAAAAGCCGCAAGCGACGATTCCGACTCCGCCGCAGCAAGGAAATTCGTTGATGCCTGCAAGGAGCTTTGCGACATCTGCGGTATACCGAGCGTATCGGGCTACGGAATCGACCTTGTAGATTTCCGCAAAGCGATGCCGAAAATGGCAGAGGATGCCTTCGCATCCGGCTCACCGTCTAATACGATAAAGGATATATCCGTTGAAGATATATTGAAGATTTACGACAGACTTTGTAAATAATTTTTCGGATACAAACAGTATAAATCTCGCTGTTTAAATCATATTTCACTCAAAATTTGCCGACGGCACAATTTTGAAACAGCAGAAATCACCGGTTACACCTGTCAGGGCAACACGGGGCGCAGGGTGATTTTAAATAACTATTTGTTGCCTGAAAGGTTATGTGATAATTATGTTAAAAATCGGCATCATCGGCGCAGGACGCATTGGCAAGGTGCATCTTGAGTCAATCTCCTACCACGTAAAAAATGCAACGGTAACCGCAATGGCAGATCCGTTTATGAACGAAGAAACCGAAAAGCTTATAAGAAGCTATGGTGTTTCAAAGGTGACAAAAGACTATAAGGACATTTTGAACGACAAGGATATTGACGCCGTTCTTGTCTGCTCCTCAACCGACACACACGCCGCAATTTCGATAGAAGCCATAAACGCCGGAAAGCACGTTTTCTGCGAGAAGCCGGTTGACCACTCAATCGAAAAAATCCAAGCCGTCGCAGACGCTTTAAAGGAGCATCCGGATATTAAGTTTCAGGTGGGCTTCAACCGCCGCTTTGACCATAATTTTGCCGCTATACGCAAGGCTTATGACGACGGAAAAATAGGTGAAGCGCACATACTGAAAATTACCTCGCGCGACCCCGAACCGCCGAATCCCGCATACATAAAGGTATCGGGAGGTATCTTCCTCGATATGACGATTCACGATTTCGATATGGCGTGTTTCCTCACCGACAGCGACGTTGAAGAGCTTTATGTAAACTCCGCGGTGCTCGTTGACCCGGCCATAGGCGAGCAGGGCGACGTTGACACGGCAATCATAACCATGAAAATGGCAAACGGCGCTTTGGCGGTTATAGACAATTCGCGCAAGGCGGCTTACGGCTATGACCAGCGCGCCGAGCTTTTCGGCTCTAAGGGTATGGTTGCGACGAGCAACGACACCGTATCCTCGGCGGTAATATCAAACGCTGACGGCGTTACCGGCGAAAAGCCGCTCTTCTTCTTCCTTGAGAGATATATGGGCTCATTCTCCGAGGAAATGCGTCAATTCACAGAGGCGGTCATAAATGATACCGAGGTTCCCGTGGGTATTCACGCAGGCCTTCAGTCTGTAAAGATAGGTCTTGCCGCAAGAAAATCGGTAGAGGAACACAGACCCGTAAAGATTTCCGAAATACAGTAATATAAATACCAAAACAAATAAATCCCGAACAAAGGCCGCACATTTATAAGCCTACTGTTCGGGATTTTATTTTTAATTTAAGCGTTTAATCATCTTCTCCACGGATTTGCGGGATCGGGATCTGTCGGGTCCCAGCCGCGGCGACCGTCAGAGGCACTGATTTTAACCGCCGAGGGCTTCGGAAGAACAGTTCCTCCCCAGCTGTCATATATCATAACCGTTGTTCCGAGCGGACAGCAATCATATATCCACTTGGCGTCAGCAGTTGTAAGTCTGACGCAGCCGTGAGAAGCAGCACTGCCGAGCTTATTATAGCTCCTATAAAGGAGCGTGGAATTGTCCTGCTTTGAATACGGTACGGAGTGGAAAAGCACCTTACCGACTATTCTCGTTGAATACTGCCCGTGAACGTTGCCCCTAAGCTCCTTCCAGCGATATTTTGCCGGAGTGTTGAAAACTCCGACGGGGGTTAAGCCGTCAGTTCCCACCGAGCACACAAAGGCTCTGTCCGGCACGGTAAATTTACCGCTGTTATCCTTTGCATAAACCGTGATACAGTTATTCGTGCGATCAACCGCTATAAGATAAGGCGCATTGTGATTTACCGCCTGTGGGTGAAGATAATAGCTGTATAACGTACCGTTTGTGAGAGTATAGGCATTGCCGTCATAATATATGGGGCCGTTGTAATTTTTGTTCCAAACGCCGCCGTCAATGGCATTAAGAGTGTCACCGTAAACGTATGCACCGTTATAACCGAAATCTACAACACCGCCCGATACGACATACCAATCGTCACCGTATTTAACGAGAGTATTGGTGTCCCAGCGCAATATGCCGCCGTATACGTAATACCACGTGCCGTAATACTTGGTAAGACCGGTATAGCTCCAGTCAAGAACGCCGTCCTTTACGTAATACCAAGTATCATAGTATTTGGTAAGGCCTGTGTAATTCCAATTAAGTACGCCGTTTTCGACGTAATACCATGTATCGTAATACTTGGTAAGACCTGTATAATCCCAATTAAGTACGCCGTTTTCGACGTAATACCACGTACCGTAATACTTGGTAAGACCTGTATAATCCCAGTTAAGTATGCCGTTTTCGACGTAATACCACGTGCCGTAATACTTGGTAAGACCTGTATAGCTCCAGTCGAGAACGCCGTCCTTTACGTAATACCATGTGTCATAGTATTTGACAAGCCCCGTATATGAGCTGTCCTTTTCGCCGTCCTGCATATAATACCATGTATTGCCTTCTTTTTTCAGTGAATCCTTTTCGGAGGCAAACGACGCCGTTGAAAATGCCCCGAGAAGTACCGAAAGAAGCAGTATTATTGCCAAGATTTTTTGATATGTATTCTTCATTATTCCCTCCGAGAAAGCATTTGAAATGTAGTAATAAAATTATATCTTTATTAAATGCCGTAGTCAAGCACTTTCAGTGAGCATCATACAATCGTTTCATATTGTAATACAACAATTTGCTATTGCAAACCAAGGCTTATCGGTATATAATAACAAAAGGTATTCAACCTATAATTTAAAGTACAGGGGAGCTTGTTTTTGCAGGCTGAGAGGAAGTCATCAACTTCGACCCTTTTTCACCTGATGCGGATAATGCCGCCGTAGGAAGTCACCCGAAAAAGACTTGTTAAACGGAGCTTCGCATTTTGAGTGAAAAGCTCCGTTTTTTATTTTGTCAAAAATAAAAGCCGGACTGTGCACACAAAAGGATGTGAAAATGCCCCGCGGGGAAAATGACGCGGCAAAAAGCAGGGGGAGCGCCCTGAGTTTTGTAATTTCAATGTTGCACCGTATGATGACAACACTGCTGCGATGGGAAGCCGTGTTCCGGCGTGAGAGGAGGCCAAAAAGCCTCGACCGATATAAAACTTTCTAAGGAGCAATTAAAATGAAAAAAAATCAGGTTAAAAAGCTTGCCCTTGCAGGTATGTTTTGTGCGGTAGCCGTTGTCGGCAGTTTATTCTCTTTCCCGGTATTCGGCAGTAAGTGTGCGCCGATACAGCATATGGTAAACATTCTCTGCGCCGTACTTCTCGGTCCGTGGTACGGTCTCGGCGTCGCCTTTGCGGCATCTCTCATCAGAAATCTGCTCGGGCTCGGCAGCCTTATGGCTTTCCCCGGCAGCATGTTCGGTGCCCTCATATGCGGTCTCATCTATAAAAAGAGTAAAAATATTCCGCTTACTCTCGTGGGCGAGGTCGGCGGAACCTCTCTGCTCGGCGGCCTTTGTGCATATCCCGTAGCCGTATTGCTCATGGGTAAAAGTGCCTCGGAGGTTGCTTTTTACGCATATATAATCCCGTTCTTCATCTCAACCGCAGTCGGCTCGATTATTTCGGGAATTATTGTTTTCACGCTTAAAAAATGCGGCGTTCTTTCCAAAATGCAAAACGGATTGAAATAAAGCTTTATGTCAAGTCGTACCTCACGGTACAAAAAAATCGCACTTATATTATGAACCGAAAGGCCGTGAAAAAATGTTCGGAGAAATGCTGCAAAACGTCAGAAAAAAAAGACCGCTGATTCACAGTATAACAAATTTCGTTACGGTTAACGACTGTGCAAATATACTCTTGGCATGCGGTGCGTCACCAATAATGGCGGATGACGAAAGAGAGGCGGCGGAAATCACATCCGCGTGCGACGGGCTCTGCATAAACATCGGCACGCTTAGTTCTCGCACGATTCCCTCAATGCTTGCGGCAGGCAAAAAAGCCAACGAGCTTTGCCATCCCGTAGTTTTAGACCCGGTTGGCGTCGGGGTATCGCAATTCAGAACAGACACGGCATTTAAGCTTCTTAACAACATACACTTTTCGGTAATTCGCGGCAACATCTCGGAAATCAAGACATTGGCACTCGGAACAGGCTCCGCAAAAGGCGTTGACGCAGATATTGCCGACCGCTTTACCGAGGAAACTCTCGATAAAGCGGTAGCATTCGCAAAGAGCTTTTCGGAAAAGACCGGCTCGTAATTGCAATTACCGGAAAAAACAGACATCGTAGCCGATAAGGACAGAGCTTTTGTAATAAGGAACGGTAACGATATGATGTCACTTGTCACGGGCACGGGCTGCCAGCTGTCATCGCTCACCGCCGCATTTATCGCGGCAAATCAAAACGACATACTGACGGCGGCGGCTTCTGCCGTCTCAGCCATGGGGCTCGCGGGCGAAACGGCATTTGGCAGGCTCTCCCCTCTTGACGGCAACGCTTCATACAGAAATTACATAATCGACGCTGTCTGCAATATGACACCGCAAGGATTGAAAGAAGGTGCAAAATATGAAATGCGATAAAAAAAATATGCTTCTCTACGCCGTAACCGACCGTGCTTGGGTCGGCAAACAGACGCTTTGCGAACAGGTAGAAGCGGCATTAAAGGGCGGCTGCACCTGCGTTCAACTCCGTGAAAAAGAGCTTTCCGATGCGGAATTTCTTGAGGAAGCGGTCAAAATACATGAGATATGCAAGCACTACGGTGTACCGTTTATCGTCAACGACAATGTAGATATTGCCGTCAAATGTCACGCCGAGGGAATTCACGTAGGCCAAGACGATATGAAGGCCTCCTGTGTTCGCGAAAGAGTCGGCGACGATATGATAATAGGAGTTTCCGCACATACCGTTGAAGAAGCCGTTGAAGCCGTTAAAAACGGTGCCGACTATTTGGGAGCGGGCGCGGTTTTCGGATCCTCGACAAAGCAAAATGCAGGCGCAATGAAAAAGGAAATGCTCAGAAGCATTTGCGAAGCCGTAGACATTCCCGTTGTTGCAATCGGCGGAATCAACGGCAAAAACTTAAAGGAACTGTCTCACACGGGAATTGACGGTGTTGCTCTTGTCAGCGCGATATTTGCGGCAGACGATATTGAAAATACGTGTCGCGCGCTTCGCAATCTGACGGAGAAAACGGTGAAGTCAAAATGAAACTAAGCGGAGCCGTATTTGATTTTGACGGCACTCTTTTTGATACAATGTCGGTATGGGACACCGCAGGAGAAGATTATTTAAAGCAATGCGGCAAAGTCCCGAGAGAAAACCTCTGTGAAGTGCTTAAGCCCAAGAGCCTTTCGGGGGCAGCAGAATATCTCAAGAAAAATTATGATTTACCCTTATCTGTAAACGAAATAGTCGACGGCGTAAACAAAACGGTGGGCGACTTCTATCTCTGCGAAGCACAGCCGAAGAACGGCGTACGAGAATTTCTAACCGCTCTTCGCGAAATTAACGTGCGTATGTGCATTACGACAGCCGCGGAACGAAAGCTCACAGAGGGCGCGCTTAAAAGATGCGGCCTTTTTGGATTTTTCGAAAAAATATTCACTTGCGGAGAAGTCGGGCACGACAAAAACGACCCTTACATATATTGTGAGGCACTGTCGTATCTCGGCACAAAAAAAGACGAAACTCTCGTCTTTGAGGACGCATATCACGCCGCAAAGACGGCAAAGGGAGCAGGTTTTTATGTGGCAGCGGTCTATGACAGCCGCGAAAAAGCTCCCGAAAAGATGAAAGCCGTATCGGACATTTACTTAAACAACTTTCTTTTCCCGAGCGACTTTATAAATGATATAAAAAAGATAAAATAACAAAACAGCGGCAAACCGGGGGCACCACCTTTTGTCGCTCTATAAAAATAATGCTAAGCTTATAAAAAACGGAGGCAAATATGAAAACAGCATTATCAATCGCAGGCAGTGATTGCAGCGGAGGCGCCGGTATTCAGGCCGATCTGAAAACGATGACTATGAACGGAGTTTATGCCATGAGCGCCATTGCGGCGCTGACGGCACAGAACACCACCGGCGTAACAGACATCTCGGAAGTATCTCCGGAATTTCTCAAGGAACAGATTGACGCGGTATTCACGGATATACGACCCGATGCAGTTAAGACGGGTATGATTCCTACGGCAGCGTTAATTCGCGTGACAGCCGAAAGGCTGAAATTCTACGATGCTCAAAACATCATAGTGGATCCGGTTATGGTTGCGACCTCCGGCTCAAGACTCATGGAATCTCCGGCAGTTGCCGTGATGAAAAAGGAACTTTTACCGATTTCTACACTCGTAACGCCCAATATTCCCGAAGCCGCCGTGCTATCCGGCATGGAAATTAAGGACAAGGACGATATGGAAAAGGCCGCAGCAAAAATTCATTCGGAATGCGGCTGCGCCGTGCTTTTAAAGGGCGGACACAGCATTGAGGACGCAAGCGACCTTCTCTATAACAAAAACGAGAGCTTTTGGTTCTACGGTAAGCGCATTGCCAACCCCAACACCCACGGCACCGGCTGCACGCTGTCAAGCGCAATAGCCGCCAACCTCGCCAAGGGATACGATTTAAAAGCTTCCGTAAAGCTTGCCAAGGATTACATCTCGGAGGCACTCGCTTTTATGCTCGATTTAGGCAAGGGAAACGGTCCTATGAATCACGCTTTCATGCTTTCCGGCAAATACGCCGCAAAAAGCAGCGGAGAATAAAAAAGTCAAAGTGATGAGCGGCTCTGCCGTTCGACGATCAACCTAATACAAAGGAGAACAAAAATGAAAACAGAAGCTTACGCAACACAGATGGACGCCGCAAGAAAAGGCATTATTACCGATGAGCTGAAGGCAGTAGCCGAAAAAGAGCACATGACAACAGATGAGCTGCTTCCCCTCGTAGCCTCAGGTAAGGTCGTAATACCCGCCAACAAGCGTCACAAGTGCCTGTCGCCCGAGGGCGTCGGCTCAATGCTCCGCACAAAAATAAACGTAAATCTCGGCGTTTCGAGAGACTGCAAGGACTATGACATTGAGATGCAAAAGGTTCTCTCGGCAGTTAATATGGGTGCTGAAGCTATAATGGATCTCTCAAGCCACGGCAACACACAGCCGTTCAGGCAGAAACTTACGCACGAATGTCCTGCTATGATAGGCACGGTGCCCGTTTACGACAGCGTAATTCACTATCAGAGAGACCTTGACACTCTGACCGCAAAGGACTTTATTGACGTCATAAGACTTCACGCAGAGGACGGAGTCGACTTTGTAACGCTCCATTGCGGAATCACAAGAAAAACAATTGACCAGATACGTAAGCACAAAAGGAAAATGAACATAGTTTCGCGCGGGGGCTCACTCGTTTTTGCATGGATGTGTATGACAGGTGAAGAAAACCCGTTTTACGAATACTATGATGAAATACTTGATATATGCCGCGAATATGATGTTACAATCTCTCTCGGCGACGCCTGCCGCCCCGGCTGTCTTGCCGACGCGACCGACGTATGTCAAATCGAAGAGCTTGTACGTCTCGGTGAATTAACAAAAAGAGCTTGGGAAAAGGACGTTCAGGTTATGGTTGAGGGCCCCGGACACGTTCCGATGGACCAGATAGCTGCCAATATGAAGGTTCAGCAGACAATATGCATGGGTGCTCCCTTCTACGTTCTCGGGCCGCTCGTAACCGATATAGCTCCCGGATATGACCACATAACGGCAGCAATCGGCGGAGCCATGGCGGCAATGAGCGGCGCGGCTTTCCTCTGCTATGTAACTCCGGCCGAGCATCTTGCTCTCCCGAATCTCGACGACGTTAAGCAGGGCATCATCGCAAGCCGTATAGCGGCTCATGCGGCGGATATTGCCAAGGGCGTCCGCGGAGCCCGTGATATCGACGACAAAATGGGCGACGCAAGACGTGCACTTGATTGGGAAGCCCAATGGAAATGTGCCATTGACCCCGAAACGGCTAAAGCAATACGTGACGACCGCTCCCCCGAGCACGACGACACCTGCTCAATGTGCGGTAAGTTCTGCGCCGTCCGCAGTATGAATAAGGCACTCGCCGGCGAGCATATAGACATACTGTAAAAAACACTCATTAAGTAAAAACGAGCTGTAACGGTTAAAACCTTTACATCTCGTTTCGTTTTTATTTGTTAAATATCAGCCTTTATCAATGTTATTTGAGAAAATATCGGCAACCTCACTCATTATGATATACGCCGTCGGGTCTACGCCGTGAACGTAGTCCTTCATTTTACCTACCTGATACCTGTTAACTACGAAATAAATCATCGCCTTATCACGGTTTGAATATCCGCCCTTTGCATTGAGCCTTGTAAGGCCGCTGCCAAACGCCTCGCTCAAGACCTCACATATCTCTTCGGGTCGTTCGGTTATAATGACGGCACACTTTGAGCGGTCTATGCCCTCGACTATAAAATCAACTGTTTTCAACGCCGCCGAATACGTAACTATGGAATAAAGCGGAAGCACCCAGCTTTTAAGCACGATTCCGCAAATGACATACAAAAGGAAATTATATATCATAACGAATGTGCCGACGGTAATTCCGAGCCGCTTTGCAAAAATGACCGCCATAACCTCAATGCCGTCCATTGCCCCTCCGTAACGGATAGCAAGACCGCTTCCGATGCCGGAAAGGACGCCGCCGAACAGCGCACAAAGCAACAAATCGGTTCCGGCGAGCGGCGATGCTATACTCACATCTACGGGAAATACATCGGTAATCAACCACGCAAACAGCGAATAAACGCCAACCGCATAAATCGAATAAAACGTAAAGCCTGCGCCTTGCTTTTTAAGTCCAAACAAAAAAAGCGGCACATTTAGGATTAAAAGAAACAGAGAAAGAGTCAAATTCGGCGGCGTAATCTGCTCAAGCAGCATTGACGTTCCGGAAATTCCGCTGTCGTACAGCTTAACCGGGGTCATAAAAATCGTAATGCCGAAAGCGTTTATCATTCCGGCTATCGTAAGCATCAAAATGTTTTTAAAAGCTCTTTTAAATCGAATGTTTCGGGGGTGTTTCACTTGACAAGCACTCCTTTAATAAACATAGGTCCCGCAAGCCGCCATGGCAAGGTGATAAGCTTAACATTAAATCCGCCGCCTCTTCTGTATTCTACGCAAGCTTATGCACATACGAGATTATCAATTAGATTTTTCAGTATAAATTATATATAAATCGTAGGTCAAAGTCAATCGACAGTAATTTACTAAGTGTCATCTCACACAGCACACAAAAAAAGCCCTTTGAGAAACATTTATTTCTCAAAGGGCTGATTAACTGAATTAAATTAAGACAGTGCTTTTTTTTAAGACTTGTTCCGAAAATCAATCGCAATAAAATCGATTCATAAGCGTCGCCGCCGACAAATCTTTCGGCACTTCATCATCTCCGCTCAAAGTCGCTTTGAATTTTCGGTAAGAGCCGCAAGAAAAGCTTCACTTGTAATAACACCTTCAAATCCCATTTCGGATGCGAGATATGACACATCGGTTTTTTCAATGCGGCCTTCTCCATAAGCGAGTCATCGGTAAGGATTCTGTTCGTTTTATCGTCCATAAGTATATGCTTGTCTGCCATACACACGGTTCTGTCGAAGTTTTCGGCAACAAATTCCATATCATGTGTAATGGTAATTACAAGCTTTCCCTCGGAGGACAGTGCATTGATAATTCCGGACAATAGTCTTATGCCGTGTCTGTCCTGACAAGCGGTCGGCTCATCAAAAACAAATACATCCGGGTCAGCCGCTATTGCCGCGGCTATCGTCACAAACTTTCTGTATGAATACGAAAGATTGTACGGATTTTCATTGATATACGGCTTGAGTCCCGTCAATTTAACCGCTTTTTTTAATCTCTTGTTCACCGTTTCTTCATCCACTTTAAAGTATCTCGGCGTGTATGAAATTTCGGCCAGTACCTCCTGATTAAAAATTTGGTCGTCGGGGTTTTGAAATACGTAAGCCACTTTTCGCGCAATCGTCGCGGTCGTTTTGCCTTTTGTCGATACACCGTTTATAAGCACTTCACCCTTTGTGGGCTTAAGCAGACCGTTCATAAGCTTTGCGGTTGTTGTTTTTCCGGCTCCGTTTTCGCCTATAATCGCTATTTTTTCGCCTAAATCCGCAGAGATGCTTACGCCTTCAACGGCAACATGCCCGCTTGGATATTCAAAATAAACATCTCTCAATTCAAGATAAGCCACAGCCGTCACTTCCTCCTTTGGATTTTTGCACACATTCGGTAAATGTTTTCAGAGCTTCATCCACCGTTGTCGGGATTTTGTCGATAAAAAGTCCTCTGCTTCTTGCCTGAAATCCGAGAACGGCAACATAGGGCATATCAAGATTTTTTTCATAAAGGAGTTCGCTTGACAATACGTCCTCCGGAGATCCGTCAAGCAGCACCGAGCCGTCATTGAGATATACTATATGGTCTGCATATTCGGCGATCAGATTCATCTTATGCTCAACCAAAACTATCGTTTTCTTTTGCCTGTTCAGATATTTGATTATTTCGAATACATCCTCCGTACCCTTCGGGTCGAGCTGAGAGGTCGGTTCGTCTATAACAATAATATCCGGGTCCTGAACAATGATGGAAGCCAAAGCGACTCTCTGTCTCTGTCCGCCGGACAGCTCACAGGGATGCTTGAACATAAAAGCTTCGATTTGGAGCAAGCTTATGATGTCCATTACTTTGGTTATAATCTCTTCACGGTCAACTCCCATATTTTCAAGGCCGAAGGCAATCTCTTCAAAAACAGTTTCTTTTATTCCGCTGTTTTGAGTAAAGGGGTTTTGGAAAACGAAGCCTATTCTTTTGGCCTTTTCTTCTTCGCTGATCTCTTTTGTGCTTTTTCCGAATATTTCAACCGACCCTTCAACCTCTCCGCCGTGAAAAGACGGAATAAGGCCGCGGATGATATTGCAAATCGTTGTTTTGCCGCAGCCGTTCGGGCCGACAATCGCACATACCTCTCCCTCCGAAACGGAAAAAGAAACGTTCTTCAGGCAGTATTCGTCGGCAGATGGGTATTTGTATGACAGATTACTTATTTTAACAGCTTCCATACTTGTCTCCTTATCATTTGATGAAAATGAATTTCACGGCAATAAGTGCAGCTGTTACAAAAGCTATTCCTATCATAGTCACAACATCTGCCCTGCTTGTGTTGTTTACTCTTAAAGACGTGCGTTTGCAATGGCAGTTAAAGCATCTCGCCTCTAAAGCTATTGCTTTTTCCTCCGCGCTTACCATAGAGCTGAGCAGCAATGTGATAAGCATAGGTAAAATAGCCTTTAATCTGACAAACAAATTGCCTTCCGTTTCAATTCCGCGAGAGCTTTGAGCTTCAAGAATCTGCCCCATTTTGTCCGATAATTCGTTTATGGAGCGAAAGGATGCAACTACCATATAAACAACATTGGACGACAGACCCATTTTGCCGAGAACCGCCATAAGATCCTGAACCTGCGTTGTCGCAGTAAAGAGCAAAAGTCCTCCCGCAATAGAGAGAATTACCGAGACATTCTGCAGCCTCGTATAAAACCGACCTTATATAATGAGATTTTTCCGATTGAAAGAAGCACTTCAGTTTCGGCATTTTGAAACAATGAGCTTATCAAAATAAGCATAAGTCCAAAGAAAACAAAAAGCTTAAAATACGATTTAAAAAATCCTTTAAAAACGTGAGCGAAAAGAGACAGTATTATGTATACCGCGCTGATCACCGCAATATATACGGGTCCGCCGAACAATATCGATAAAACAGCCGTACAAATAACAAACAGAAACTTTGTAATCGGACTAAGCTCTTTAATTGTGCCGCCTTGTCTTTTCAATTGTTCTTCTATGGCCTGTCTATCCATAAATCTCCACCCCGGTCAATGTATTTTTCTTATTGCGGCTCTCCGCTGTCCGTATTTTTATCCGTATTTTTATCCGTATTTTCGTCTGCGATATCGTCATCATCAAAAAGGTCATTTTTCTCTTTTTTCTCCTTAAGATAAATGTGACCTAATTGGAATTTGCTGAGATATCTGTTTGACATTCCCTTTACGATGATGTAGCAAACGACACACGAAAGCAGCTTGTCCAAAAATTCAGTACAGAACGACGAAATCAATGTTGCTGGGAGCACTCCGAGTCCGGTTGCGCGAAGGAATGTTATAATTACTCCTTGCCCGGTCTCAGTTATTCCGCCGAACACCAGTGCGGTGATAGGAGACGACAATACCACGCCAAGCAGCGCAATAATAATTCCGCTGGTAATGAGTTTCGGTATGCTGGTCATCATTTTTTTCTTGCTCAATAAGCCGGCAGCCAAGCCGTAAATGGCCGTTACGGGAATATACGCAAACATAATCGGTGAAAATATTCCTGACACGACACCGGTCAAGGCGCCCGTAAGACAACCTATTGCAGGCCCGCACAGCATACCGATAAGAATGGTTCCGATGCTGTCAACATAGAGCGGTATTTTCAAAGCAGAAGCCAGATTTCCGCCTACAACATTTATTGCCAAGCATATCGGTATCAATGATATTACAATAATTGAAATAGATTTTTTTTGTTTCATATGTTTCTCCCCCGTGATATCTCACCGGATCGGAACAAAAACGCTGCTACCTGCCGATCATAAACAACTTCCTGTCTATTTCATGGCAGCAAGCATATCCCCCAAGGTCCTTCACGGTATTTAATATCTTCAGTATTTTTTTATACATCTTGAGCTTTCCCTTAGGAGTGTAAACGTATTTTATTCCCTCGATAAACCTCTTATTGTCCCGATAAACCAACTGTCCGAAGTTGATTTCTCTCGGTAGCTTTTCAATGTTATATTCTTTTTTAAAATCAATCAGAATTTTGTTCAGCCCACAGACCTCTCGCGAGCCGAGAATTATCATTTTATCCGGATCAAGCACGTACCATACAATTGCCCAACCGGAAGTATAATACTCAAGCGACTCAATATTTCCGGATAAAATATATTCCCTGCTTTTCCGCATAAATTCAACAATAGTGCCGTCGTCAAAGAGTTTTTTTACAACAGTTTCGTTTCCCTTTTGCGGTCCGTGTCTGAAATCATAAAAAGCTCCCGCCCAATCCATACACAGTCTGACAGCTTCAAAAACAAGCTTGCTGTCATCGGTATCTATTCCTCGGTTAAGTGCCTCTCCGCAGCATTCGAGGAACCTGTTACTGTCATCGTTCGTCTCACCGGAGAACAATTCCGGACTCATCCAGCTCACATGGCTTTCGGGGTCCACCTCGTATGACCAGTGATACTCATCGGCAACACCTTCAAGATACTTGTAAAGATATTCGGAAAAAGCCTTTACAATTTTCTTGTTTGACATCGGTTCTTTAGCCGGAGCGGCTGTCTCCGCCTGGCCGTGAAGTACCCGATTTTCAACAGTTATTGCATCAAGCTGCATAGCTTCTTTTCCCTTTTCAAAGGACAGGCCGCCGCCTGATGCAACACTGTATCTCGCAATCATCAAATATCCCGCGTGTTCGAAAAAGTGTGAGACGCTCTTTGCCGTTTCGGCTCATACCTTTCTGCAACTTTGATCAATTCTTCGTCAATCGTTATTGTTATATTCTTCTTCACATTTATACTCCCCTATGCATTTTATTAATAAGACTATCCATATGTATTATATTATTAATTCTTTATTACTGTCAACCGTTACGGCAAATAAATATCCGACAGACATCGAACACAGGGAAACGCTAAATGTATAATCAGTTTTTCTCCTTATTGGCAAAACCGGGAGTCAGAACCTTAGCAATAACAAGCAAAGCTATGGCTACAATAACCGTACCTACGATGATACACGGAGTATATCCGAACTTCGTGTAAAGAACGGGTGACACACCGGTTCCTATCGTGCTGCCTATCGCAAGTGCGCCGAAGCTTGAGCCGATTACGGTTCCGCGTATTTCGGCTCTTACATCCGTGCACAGAGAAATGCAAGCTTCTGTTGCAAATTCGACGAATGCAAAGTAAAGGAAAAGACCGATGCTTCCGATAATAAGCGATTTTTGGTTGGTGAATGCAGCTATTACGCCTCCGCATATAGTCACAATGGCACCGAGCTTCATGGCTTTTGTTTTTCCGAGTTTGTCTGTAAGAGTAAGGCAAAGGAGCGAGCCGACAAACACCGCTAATCCGAATGCCGCGGAAATAAAGCCGATCTCCGATAAGCCCTGGTCAAAATTATCTTCAAGCCAACCGCCGTACATTGTCTGGCAGAACCAGTTACCGCCCATCAGAAGCGAGCCGGTAAGAAGGGCTGCCAAGGCATTTTTATCCTTGAGTACGAGCGAAAGTCTGTGGAAATATGAGCCCTTTTCCGCCTTGTTCTCTTGCATCTCGTGAGAAACGGTTGCGTCGATACCGAACCGTTTTTCTCCTTCCTTCGGGAGAATAAAGCCTAAAGCGATTGCAAAAACAACGGCGATGCCTGCCATTAAGACAAACGGTACAGCCCAGCCGAAGTTTTCCATAAGAACACCTGCAACCGGTGAGCCTATCATAAAGCCGAGTGCGTATGCGGCTTCAAGAACCGCAGTCATACGGCCTCTGCCCTCGTAAGGAATCATTTCGCTGAGGTAAGAGTACATTGCCGAGTCAAAGGTGAGTGTCGCGGCATAGGAAATAGGCAACGCGACAACAAAGCAAGGGAAGCTTGGGAAGAAGTATATAGCCGCATAGCTTGCCGCAAATGTGAGCAATGCTATTAAAAGCGAATTCTTCTTTCCGAACAAGTCAATAATACCGCCCCATACAGGTCCTAAAAATCCCATTGCCGATCTGATAGAGATGGCAAGACCGATAACAACGATTGTCGTGTCCAAATTTCTTGCGATTTCGGGAAGGAACGGCGTAACCATATGGTATCCCGTGAAAATTGCTATTCGCAACAATCCGAACAATATAACAAGCATAGCAACTGTGCCTGTAAAAACTCTCTTTTTATTCTTTTCCATTTTAGAATCTCCTCCAACAAATATATGCCGGCTAAAGCGTTAATCCGGAATTTGCGGTGCGGTCGGCGCCGTTATGTTTACCGGAAGCCTTGTTTCGGGGAACAGGTTGAAATCCTTCATAATTATTTCTTCAGCCTGCTGTAAGGTTTTTGTATCCTTTATCGCATTAACGATAGGATTTACTTCTCTTAAAATATCTGGGTCAAAGAAGAATGTGAACGCTGCCGCAGGTGTCATTTCAACAGACCAAAGACGTTTGCAGTAGAAGGTTCCGAAATGTCCCTGTGCCGCCTCATACGGCCATTTTTCAACTTCCTCGCCCGGGATCCACTTGAGGATTTCGCCGTAAGTGTTTATATCCTCCTGAGTAAGTCCGTTACCGCCGATAAACGCGCCCTTTTGCATAGCCATTCCGATGTTTCTTATGATATGAGCCATCGGCATTTCGGCATCGCCGCCGATTGCATTTACACCGTACACACCGGGAATTTCAAGCTCCGAAGCGCAAAGAATTGAGATAGCGTCTATCAACGGGGACTGTACCTGTGTTTCCGTTCCGGTGAAAAACGCGTCAGCTCCGATATCCACCGTAACAAACAAATCCGCTCCGTATTCCGCGATAAGGTCCCTAAAGCCCTGCATAATGCCGGGAACACCCTTGCGAATGCTTATTGTGGCAATAACTGTATCCTCAAGGACATTTTTCATCAAAGATTCGTGCAGATATTCGCCTTTTCCATGGCCTCCCACAACCTTTGTTTCCTTGCTGATAATCGCCACGTTTTCGCTGAGCCTTTCGGACGGCTGGAGCCAATCGAGATCGATGACCTCTCCTCCGAGAGCCATTTCTCCGTTAAACTCCCACCATTTGCAGCCGATGTCTGCCAAAACGAATTTTTCAACACCGAGCTTTTTAAGGAGATTCATAACGGGAATCGTGTTCATGATGTCTCCTCCGCCGCCGCATCCCGCGAGAAGGGCAACCTTTGATTTTTTGCCCAAGTCGATCATCGACGGGCGTGGACTTGTCCAATTATTCATGTTTTTCCTCCTTGTTTCTTCTATTATTTTCGAGTCAACGACT
>ENA-OQDM01000084-OQDM01000084.1-human-gut-metagenome-genome-assembly--contig:-NODE-84-length-61062-cov-1.284287_pt1 | contig 61062 bp, 71 predicted proteins | sample MGYA00242772_ERZ504605 | MGnify/ENA primary metagenome ERZ504605 (study PRJEB26092, sample SAMD00036348) | human gut metagenome | host: Homo sapiens | study: EMG produced TPA metagenomics assembly of... | reverse complement strand
CTTTTCACAAGTTCGTCCTTTCTTAGCGTTATGTATTCTATATTTTATCTTTATATAAGGAAATATGCAAAGAGGAGACGATGAAGTGTGCCGATGAAGTTTCCCTGGGAAACCGCTTTTGGGAGGGAAAATATGTGCAACGTACTTGTAGCCTGATTGGCGCTTGGATATAATGATTTTGAAGAGTAAGCAAAGAGAAAAGAATTGTCATGGCAAAAGGAAATATGACACTGCGAATTGAACCTGAGCTTAAAGTACAGGTAACAGTTTATAGAGGAGGCAATTATGATTTTTGAGGAAAGTTATACGCTGCATAATGGCGCAGCCATTCCGAAACTGGCGCTGGGTACCTGGTTTATTGATGACGACAAGGCGGCGGAGGCTGTGCGGGCGGCGGTGAATATCGGATACCGCCATATTGATACGGCACAGGCGTACGGCAATGAACGTGGTGTCGGAGAAGGAATCCGCACCTGCGGCATTGACAGGAAAGATATCTTTGTCACATCCAAAGTAGCGGCTGAAAATAAAAGCTATGCGTCCGCCATGGAATCCATCGAAAAGACACTGGAAACGATGGGACTTGCTTATCTGGATATGATGATTATTCATTCGCCCCAGCCCTGGGTGGAGGTAAACCAGTCGAAGGACCGCTACTATAAAGAAAACAGGGAAGTATGGCGTGCTCTTGAAGATGCTTTGGAAGCGGGAAACTGCGGGCAATCGGTGTTTCCAATTTCCTTGAGGGAGATCTTGAAAACATCTTTGCCGCTTGCCGTGTGAAACCCATGGTGAACCAGATTCTCTGCCATGTGGGAAACAGTCCGCTGGATTTGATTGATTACTGCCGGAAGAGGGATATCGTAGTGGAAGCCTACTCTCCCGTGGCGCACGGTGAAGCGCTGAAAGATGGATGCCTTGCGGAAATGGCAGAGAAATACGGGGTCACGATTCCTCAGCTCTGCATCCGTTATGACTGGCAGCTGGGGACGGTGGTGCTGCCGAAAACGGCGGATCCGGAGCATATGAAAGAAAATGGGGATATTGATTTTGTGATTTCCGATGCCGATATGGAACTGCTGAAAAATGCGGAGCCTGTAAAGGATTACGGTGAATTCAGTTTCTTTCCGGTCTATGGCGGCAAGCTGAAAAAGTATCGTGTGGAAATTAAGAGGTAAACACAGAAAAAATCTGCCGCAGGGAAGAAAGCGGTAAGACGTCATCAGGGTAATAGATTCTTCGCTCAGTGGCACTATCCTGTTTCCCGTTTTTCTCACAAAGCATTCTTGCCCCCGCTCTGAATGACGGGATACGGTAAGGCATCATAATGACGAGGAACGGTAAGGCGTCATCCTGAACGAACGTGAAGGATCTGCTGCCGTGGTGAGGAAAGCCGTAAGAAGATAAAAGCTGTCAGCTGTTGGCTGTTGGCTATAAGCTATAAGCTATAAGCTAACTATTCTTTTACGATTTAAATCATTACGACAAGCGAGTATCCTAAATCGCACTGCGTGCGCCACAGCTCCTTCTGACGACCGACTCCATGATCCTTGTATAAGACGTTAAGGTGTCATCAGAGTAATAGATTCTTCACTTTGCGTCACTGTTCCGTTTTCCGTCTTTCTCACAAAGCATTCTTATCTCTGTTCAGAATGACAATTGGACGGTAAGGCGTCATTCAAAGCGTGAGCAAAGGATTTGCTACAGTGTTAAGGAAAGGGATTCTAACGGGAAGAATAGGGATTGGGTAAGCCTCCTTGTTTATAAGGAGGTGGCCGGCGAAACCGGACGGAGGATACTGGCTTGGGGGAATGACGCAAAAGAATAGAATGAAGATTCTTTTTCTGCCCCCGTTCTGAGTGATGACGGACAGTAAAGCGTCATCCTGAACGAATGTGAAGGATCTATTACCGTGGTGGGGAAAGCGGTAAGAAGATAAAAGTTATCAGCTGTGAGCTGTCAGCTGCAAGCTAACTATTCTTTTACGATTTGAATCATTCCGGCGAGCGAGTATCCTCGTAAAGTATTTAATCTGAACCGATAAGATTCGGAGCAAAAAAGACGGTCAGTGCAACCGTCTTTTGCTTTTATGGCTCTTATTTCTATTTCCCTATTTTCAGTTCTGTCCATGCTCTGTCGTACATGGTGAGGGCTTCCCCGATGTCTTCAAGCCATTCGCCGCGGGAGATGTAGTCGCGGGCGGCTTTCAGCATGGGATCTTTGTTATATTCTTCGGAGTGATAGGTTTCCGCTTTGGCATTGGGATCATTGTAGCCGATGTATTCGTAATTTTTCGCACTGACCTGCGGATCATAGAGGTAATTGATGAGGCTTCCGCCAGTTCTTTGTGTTTCGCCCCTTTGGGAATAGCAAAGGTGTCCGCCCAGATGACGGCGCCTTCTTTGGGAATAATGAAGGCAATGTCTGGATTATCTTTGTGGGTAAAAGAAGCGTCACCGGACCACATGGTGCCGATCCAGGCTTCTTCGGCGATGAATTTCTGCTTGATGGTGTCGGTGTCAAAGGCGAGGAGGTTGGGGATCAGTTTGTGGAGATGATTGACGGCCTGTGTGACTTCGTTTGGATCTTTCGAGTTTACGGAATGCCCGTCTTTCTTGAGTCCCATGCCGATGACTTCACGGTTGTCGTTGAGCAGGATGACACGGCCTTTGTATTCGTCTTTCCACAAATCATTCCATGAGCCGGGCGTATCTTTGATGTATTTTGTGTTGTAAGCGATGCCTGTGACGCCCCAGGTGTAGACCACTGAGTAGGTGCCCGCAGGGTCATAGGGAGGATTCTGCAGGGCGGGAAGCATATTTTCCGTATTCTTTATTTTACTTTTATCCAGTTTTTCGAGGAGATCCAGCTTGATCATGGTGGCGACCATGTAGTCTGACGGCTGGATGACATCATACTCCGATCCGCCTGCCTGTATTTTCGCGAGGAGTTCTTCATTGTTTGCGAAAACGTCGTAGTTGATCTTGCAGTTGTATTTCTTTTCGAAATCCGAAAGGACGTCGGGAGAAAAATTGTCCGCCCAGCTGTACAGGTTCAGGACTTGCGTGTCTCCCCCGCTTTTCGTATTACCGTCAGGGGCTGATCCGCAGCCCGCAGCGGCAAGGCATGCGCCTGCGAGGAAAAGGGAAAAGAATTTTTTCATAGGAAATCTCCTTCAGGGAAAACGAAAATCGGTTCGGGATAATGGGGATGTAGGGGATTGAGCATAGGATGGTTCTTATGTACCAAAGAAATCAATATCAGGGTCTTTGTTCCATATGTATTCCATACGGGCGGCGATACGTTCTGCCGCATTTGCGCCGAAACGGTCGCGGATAAAGCCGAGTGTCATGTCCATTCCTGCAGAAATGCCGGACGAGGTATAAAATTTTCCGTCGTGCACCCAGCGTGCTTTTCTTATCCAATGGACTTTATCGGATGTGGAAACGACCCAGTCGAAAGCTCTTTTATTGGAGGTAGCCCTTTTTCCTTCGAGGGCTCCGCATCGGGCAAGAAGGGCGGAACCGGTACAGACGGACAGGACGAAAGAGGCGTCTTCCGAAAGACGGCGTAAATTTTTCAAAAAGGGTGTATCCTTAATCAGTGTGCGTGTACCGGCGCCGCCGGGAATGACAAGCACACCCGATACATTCATATCCTGTTGGCTTTTCGTGTCAATCCTTACACCCTGCGCGCTTGTGACAAGGCCGCCATTTTGTGAAATATAATGAAGTTGGAAATCAGGATGGTGGCCGCATATTTCAACCGGACCGAAAAGATCCAGTGTTTCAAACTGCTCAAATAAGAGGAAATTGATATCCATGAGAACTCCTGTCTAAGACATCAAGGAATATTTTTGGGGCGGCAATCATGAGAAAAGGGAAACTGTTTACTGCCGGTCAGCAGGGAGCTCTTTTTTCCTGCCGGTTCCTGCCTGCCGGATCTGAAAGAAATCCGCCAGAAGGATAAGTGTGATTTCAGCGGCGATCATGAGGGTGGAAAGGGCATTGATTTCCGGAGAAATCCCTCGCTTCACCATGGCGTAGATGTAAAGCGGGAGAGTTGTCGAATTCGGTCCGGCTGCGAAGAAGCTGATGATGAAGTCATCGATGGACAGTGTGAAAGCGATGAGCGCGCCCGCAGTGATTCCCGGCATGATGAGGGGAAGCGTGATGTAGCGGAAGCACTGCCACGGACGGGCATACAAATCGCCGGCGGCTTCTTCGTATTCCTGTTTCAGCCCGTCAAGCCGCGCCCCCACCGTGATGACTACGAAAGACAGGCAGAAGGTGATGTGGGCGAGGATGATGCTTGTCCGTCCCAGCGATAAATGGATTTGGGAAAGAGGACGAGAAGGGAAAGTCCCATGACAATTTCGGGAATGAGGATAGGAAGATAGATAAGGCCGTTCAGGAGTCCCTGCCATTTATAACGGTATTTGTGAAGGGCGAGTGCCGCGGTCGTACCGAGAATGGTGGACACCGCCGTGGAAATGAATCCGATGACGAGCGTATTGGCGAGTGCCTCCGCCACATGGCGGTTATTAAAAAGCTGGGCGTACCATTTGAACGTGAAGCCTGCCCACACAGCATTCATGCGGGAGTCATTGAAGGAATACAGCGCCAGGATAAGAATGGGCAGGTAAAGGAAGGCCAGCACTGCCAGCGCGTAAGAAACAAGGAGATGGCTACGCCATGTTTTCTGCATCGCTGTCTCCTTTCTGCGCCTGAATCGCCCGATAGTACAGGAAAATAAGAATGAGGGAAAGCAGGGCAAGCACGATGGACAGTGCCGAGCCGAAAGGCCAGTCACGGGCGGAGAGGAACTGGTTCTGTATGACATTGCCCACGAGAGCCGCTTTCGCCCCGCCCATGACATCGGGGACGACGAACATGCCGAGGGAAGAAATGAAGACCAATACCGTTCCTGCCGCGATGCCGGGCATCGTCAGAGGCAGGGTGATTTTTCGGAATGCTGTCACGGGGGAAGCGCCCAGATCGGCGGCTGCTTCTAAAAGCCTGCGGTCGAGCTGTTCAATGGAGACGTAAACGGGGAGGATCATGAAAGGAAGAAGGGCGTATACCATGCCCAGCATGACGGCGCCTTCATTATACAGAAATTGGATCGGCTGGGAAATAACTTCCAGCTTCATCAGAATCGTATTCAGTACGCCCTGGCTGCGGAGAATGATCACCCACGCATAGGAACGGATAAGGAAATTGATCCAGAAAGGAATCATACAGAGGATCAGTCCCTTCTGCCGCAGACGGCGGGGGAGCCGGGCAATGCAGTATGCCAGCGGATAGCCCATGAGGATGGTACATACCGTGGTCACGACGGCTATGAAAATTGTCCGTCCGAAAATGGAAATATAAAGAGAATCCAAAAATCTTGTATAGTTTTGGAAAGTCCAGTCAAAAAACGATCTGTCCGTACGCCGTGCGGGAAGCGAAAGAAACCGCTACCACGATGAGCATGGGAATGACAAAGAAAACGGTCAGCCAGATCATGGACGGGACGAGCAGATATTTTCCGTTTCTTTTCATCGTTCTACTCTGACCTCGTCTTTTTCATACCACCAGATGCCTACATGGTCGTCGATCTGCCAACGGTGGACGTCATCAAAGTACTGGTAGGCGAGGACTTCCTGGCCCGTGCCGTCAAGACGGATGAATACTTTATCAATGGTGCCGTAAAAAATCACATCGTCCACCGTGCCGAATAAGCGCGGCGCGGGATGGGAATCATCGCCATCTTTTCCGCCGCAGAGATTCAGTTTTTCAGGACGAAGGGCAAGGATTTCTTTTCCGTCATCAAAGAAATTGCTTTCTCCTATGAATTCGGCGACAAATTTTGTTTTCGGATAATGGTAAATCGTATTGGGGTCATCGTCCTGCTGGATTTCTCCCTTGTCCATGATAACGATACGGTCGCTCATGGTGAGGGCTTCTTCCTGATCGTGGGTGACGAATACGAAAGTAAGGCCGAGTTCTTCCTGCAGGTCTTTCAGCTCGATCTGGAGCGTTTTGCGGAGCTGGTAATCAAGAGCGCCGAGGGGCTCGTCCAAAAGAAGCATTTTCGGATTATTTACCAAGGCGCGGGCTACGGCGACACGCTGCTGCTGTCCTCCCGACATCTGCGCGGGATAACGGCTGCGGAGATCTTCCAGCCGGATCAGTTTCAGTAGCTTCTGTGTGCGCTTCGCGGCTTCCTCTTTGCCGACGCCTTTCATGCGCAGGCCGAAACCGATATTTTCCTCTGCTGTCATATGGGGGAACAAAGCATAATTCTGGAATACCATATTCACGTCCCTTTTGTAAGGGGGGAGATTCGTGATATCCTGTCCGTCAAGGATGATTTTTCCTTTTGTCGGAGTGTCCAGTCCTGCAAGCATACGGAGAAGAGTCGTCTTTCCGCAGCCTGAGGGACCTAATAAAGTTAAAAACTCGCCATCATGGATAGAGAGTGAGAGCGGGGGGATAATGACATGATCACCGTAAGCTTGGTGATTCCCTCCAGACGGACCAATTCTTTCATGTCCCGAACACGACCTTTCAGGGGAGTATAGAAGCGGCGATGCCGCAGTTGTTTCATGCCCGCAGTCGGGCAACTATAAAAAGAAAGCGCAGGACTTTCCGCTTTCACGGCGGCGCGTTTTTTATTTACCTTGTCGAAAAAACGAAATTCTCTATGACTCCGCGGTTTTCCTTACGGGAAGATAAAAACTGCACCAATACAAATGGTCAGCGCTTCCTTATGTTTGTACTTTATTATACATGGAAAAATATAAAAACTGAATGCCTTTTGCCGCTATTTTTATAAATAACCCTAATCTTTCGGAAAGGGAATGATGGCCGATAGCTGTGAGCCGTTAGCTGTGAGCTGTCAGCTAAAAGTGCTGAATGACGGCGGATGGCAAGACGTCATCCTGAGCGATAGCGAAGGATCTGTTACCGTGGTAAGGAAAACCGTAAGATGTCATTCTGAATGGAAGGAGACGAAGGGCTGTCCGCTTTTCATCCGTTCTCAGAGGAGAGGCGCATTTCCGGAACTGCGGGTGAAATTATTTTAATGCATAGTAAAACGGATCTGCATATATGGCGCGGATCCGTTTTTGCGTGGGAAATGTATGAAGGGGTATTTCTTTTATTTTCCTTTGATTGCCTGTTTTCCTTTTTTCAGCCAGTCCATGAGAAGCGGGGAGAAAGAGGAAAGGATGCAGAGGGTGATGAGTACCCAGCAGATGGGGGTGGAGAACAGAATGGTGATATCATTGCCCGAAAGAGTCAGACTTCTGCGGAGGCCTCTTTCGCCGATCGGTCCTAAAATAAGGGCAAGGACGACGGCTGCCGTATTTAATCCCAGCTTTCTCATCAGGTAACCCATAATCCCGAAAATGAACATGATAACTACATCGACGAAGCTGTTATTGATGGCAAAGGAACCGACAACGCAAAGGACAAAAATGCAAGGGATGAGAACAGCGTCGGACAGTTTGGAAATATGGGCAAATATGCGGCATCCTCCGAGGCCGATAAGGAGCATGAAGAACTGGACGATGACGAATCCCGCAAAGAAAGTGTAAGTCATGGGAGCATACTTGGTGAAAAGCTCCGGGCCCGGCTGGAGACCCTGGATGATGAGGCCGCCCATAAGTACGGCGGTTACCGATTCCCCCGGAATGCCCAGTGTCAGTGTGGGAATGAGAGAACCGCCGGTAACGGCATTGTTTGCCGCTTCCGAACCGGCGACGCCTTCAATGGAGCCGCGTCCGAAGTCTTCCGGCTTTTTGGAGAACTGTTTTGCCGTATTATAGCCTAGGAAGCAGGCGATGGAAGCGCCCGCGCCCGGGAGGATGCCGATGATGTTCCCGATGAGCCAGGAGCGGATGACGGTCGGCCCGATTTGTTTCATCTCACGGAATTTCAGCATGACGGAGTCGTGAAATTTGACGATACTTCCTCTTTCCTTAATCGCTTTTTCCGCAAGAATGAAAACCTGGGAAAGAGAAAAGAGACCGATGAGGGCACAGGTGACATTAATGCCGTTGTACAGTTCGTCTATGCCGAACATGAACCGTTCCGTACCTTCCATGGGATCCATGCCAATAGTGGAAAGAATGAGGCCGAAGGCGCCGCTCATAAGCCCTTTCACCATGGAGCCCGTGGTGACGCCCGCAATGATGGTGAGTCCGAAGAGAGCAAGCCAGAAATATTCAGGGCTTCCGAACTTCATAGCCAGTTCAGCAAGCATGGGGCAAAAAAGTAAAGGGAAATACAGGAAAGGAGTCCGCCGAAGAAAGAAGCGATGCATGCCGTGCCGAGTGCCTTGCCGGCTTTTCCCTGTTTGGTAAGTTCATACCCGTCAAGCGCTGTTGCCGCGGAAGCGGGCGTGCCGGGAGTATGGATCAGGATGGCGGAAATAGAACCGCCGAAGATGGCGCCGCAGTAAATGCCGCCGAGCATGATCAGCCCCGTTTCGGGAGCCATGCCGAAGGTAAGCGGCAGAAGAAGCGCTACGCCCATGGCGGCGGAAAGGCCCGGCATACAGCCGACAACGATTCCGATGGTGACGCCGATAATCATCATGATTAGATTGGACGGCATAAGGGCGTTGGCAAAACCTGCCGACATGAGTCCGAATGTGTTTGCATCCATGGTATTTCCTCCGGTTATAAGAATTCTTCCATAATGATCCCGTCAGGCAGGGGTACATTGAGGAATACATCGAATGTACCGTAGATGAGGGCGGCCATGCAGATCAAGACGAGAAGAATGTATTTCATTTTGATCCTGAAGAAGCGGAGGCAGATGAAGATGTACACAATGGAGGCGATGTAGAAGCCGAAAAGGTACATCAGGAGAAAGAACAGGAGGAAAGCGGCAAACATGACCCAGAACTGTTTCGGGAGAAAGCCGTCAAACACTTCGGTGCTGTCGCTGATGATTTTGTGCTCTCTTCTGTAATCCCGGAACAGATGGCTCATGCGGACTGTCGTCAGAAGAAGGAGCAGGCCGATGACAAAATACGGATAGTGTCTTGCCGGTTCGGGAAAGTCCAATGTCAGATATAAAAAGAAAAATGAGAAAAGATACATGAATCCGCAGATATAAATATCTGATTTTTTCATACAATACTCCTTAAAGAGAACCTCCGCGGTTTCAAACCGGTCAGAACGGACAAACCTGCCCCTTGGAAAAGAAGCAGGTTTTCTGTCTAATGAAACGCGGTGACGCTTAAAGGGAAATGCGTGATTTCCCCTGTTTCATGCAGCACTTGCACTATTATTTCTTTTCGTACAGTTTGCTGACTACATCTTTGCAGAAAGCGAGCTGCTCGTCAATGAGTCTGCCCAGATCTTTGCTGTCCTTGTAATCGAGAACCATGCCGGCTTTCTTGTGGGCTTCCACAACATCTTTGTCTTCCATGGTCTTTTTGAAAGCGTCTTCATAGAATTTAATTATATTTTCAGGGGTACCTTTCGGGGCGACAATAGCGCGGGCGGAGCCGTACCATTTATTGTAGTAGCCGAGTTCACCGAGTGTCGGAACGTCAGGCAGCTGGGGGTCGCGCTTTTCATCAAATACGCCGAGGACACGGAGTTCGGCATTTTCACCGTTAATCAGTTTGATGACGTCGGCAACTTTGGCACAGGAGAAATCCACTTCGCCCTGGCGGAGAGCAAGGAGCTGGTCGGCAGTACCGCCATAAGGAACGGCATTGTATTCAAATTTCGCGGACTGGGCGAGAAGCTGGGCGGAGGTGTGGTTGGAGGCCTGCACGCCGTTAGTGGAAGCTTTCAGCTGCCCCGGGTTTGCCTGTGCGTCTGCCACGAGCTCTTTTAAGTCTTTCCACTTTGCGTCTTTTCTGACGACAACCACAGCGGTTTCCGTCAGATGGTTTGCAATCGGGATAATGGACTTTTCATCAAAGGCCGCGCCTTTCTGGGAAGCGAGCGTGGTATAGGTCGGCAGATTGATGAATCCTAAGGTGTATCCGTCCGGTTTGGCCTTGGCGAGTTCCGTCCAGCCGATTTTTCCGTCAGCCCCAGGTTTGTTTTCGATGACCAGGGTCTGGCCGACATATTTCTTGGCGCTGTTGGCAAGCAGACGCGCGCCTGTATCCGTACCGGAACCTGCTTTGTAAGCGACGATGATCTTTACGTCTTTTTCCGGTTTCCAGGCGGCAGAGCTGCTTTTTGCGCCGCCGTTCTTGGAACCGCCGCATCCGCCGAGAAGGATACCTGCGGCGACTGCCGCTGCGGCGAGCACAGCCAATTTCTTTTTCATGATTGAAAAACCTCCTTATATGTCCCCAATAAAATAAATGCAGTCTGATCTTGTCCGCATTTTCTCTTCCTGATTGTATCATGCCGGCTGGCGTACAACAATATAAAAAGAATCGGGGATTCTTGCGGGCGGGGACTCTTATGAAATAAGTATACACAAATAAAGGGCTGCTTCTGAAAAGACAAATAATACAATTAATGGAGAGTGAATGGAAAAATGGATCTATGGTAATGAGTAAAATGTATTCCAAAACACAAAAACAATAACTTGAAGTCATTTTAAAAGAAGGGCTGAACGAAGAAATAAGGTTACATATAATTTTTATAGGAGAGTACCAAAGGGAGAATATACAGTCCCGGCGGAGAGGCGGCAATAAAATTTAATGAAGACCGGTAGAAAGATATGGGAAATTGAAAAGAAGAACCCTGTGGTATAATGCCGATAGAAAAGGATTTCATAAAAATGACAGAAGTAATGGATGAGGAGAAATGATGGGAAATAAAGTTTTCAAAGCACTCACCGCTGTCGCTGCTGCGGCTGCTGCTGCGTGGCTTCTGCCGAAAAGGAAAAAGGAAATGGCGGTACGCCCCGTTCCGGCGGGAGAAAGTATGTCCTGCATCAGGGAACGGACAGGAGTGAATGAGGATGCTCTTTGCCTGTACTACTATCGCCCCGGCAGGTGGACGGAAAAGGATGCCGTCTTTATTGCATTCCATGGCTTTGGCAGGGATGGCGCGGAATATTGCAAAGCTCTCCGGAAGCTGGCGGAGGAAAGAAATATGCTGATCGTCTGTCCGGAGTTGACGGAAAGGAAGTATCCCGGCGCGGAATGGTATCAGGAAGGCGGCATCATGGATGCAGACGGACATATCCGTGAAAAAGAAGAGCGGACGTTCTCCGCGGCGGACCAGATCGTGGCAGAAGTGAAAACCGCACGCAGGCAACAGGGGAAATCATTCTTTTCGGCCATTCTGCAGGCGGGCAGTTTGTCCATCGATGGGCGCTCCTCGGAGGAAAGAAAAATGTGGATGTAATCGCCGTGGCCAATTCCGGCTGGTTTACCATGCCTGACAGGGATATTGATTATCCTTACGGCATAAAGAATGTGGGGATTACTGATGAGGAACTGGGGGAAGCGTTTGCAGAGCCGGTCATTCTCTTCATGGGTGAAAAGGATGTGGAGCGGAAACCGCCGTTCCGCGATACGCCCGAAGCGGACGCCCAGGGGATGAACCGAATGGAACGGTGTACGAATTATTTCCGACAATGCAAAGCAAAAGCGGAGGAGCTCAAGGTTCCTTTCCGCTGGAAACTGGAAACCGTAGAAGGCGCGGCTCATCAGGGGGTAAAAATGGCGGAAGGTGCAGCGGCATATATTTTTGGGAAATCATCGGAAGATGGAAATCGGAGAGTGTAAGCTGGGAGCTGTCAGCTATAAGCTGTTAGCCATTAGCTGTTAGCTATTAGCTGTGAGTTAAAAGCCGAAGCATATGATTTCCATTAGGTGTCATACGAAACAACAGCAAAGGATTTGCTGTTGTAGTGAGGGAAACGTTAAAAGTCATCCTGAACGAATGTGAAGGATCTATACCCGTGGTGAGGAAAGCCGTAAGGCGTCATCAGAGTCATAGATTCTTCACTCCGTGCCATATTGCTGCTTTCCCGTCTTTCCCACAAAGTATTCTTGCGTCCATTCAGAATGACGATTTTGGGAAAGCGCGTCACTAGCAATGGGGAACAGAAAACGTCATGATGACGGAGACCGAAAGACATCATCCGGATCGACAGCGAAGGATCTGCTGCCGTAATGAGGAGAGCCGGTAAGAAGATAAAAGCTATCAGCTGTGAGCTGAAAGCTGTTAGCCGTTAGCTGTGAGCTGTCAGCTGTCAGCTAAAAGTGCTGAATGACACCGAACGGCAAGGCGTCATAATAAGGGAAACGTTAAGCGTCATCCGAAGCGAATGTGAAGGATCGGCTGCCGTGGTGAGGAAGGCCGGAAGGTGAAAAGAAGTCAGGAAGGAGGCGGGTTATGACAAAAGAAGTAAAAACCGGCATGATGGCGTTTATTATTTTGGTTGTCGCCATGGCGGTGTTTCTTTTTGTCCGTCCGAAAGATTGGTTTGGCGGGAATTATTTCCACATGACAGCATCCTTTTCCAGTGTACAGGGGATCAAAAAAGGAAATGAAGTGCGTTATGCCGGTGTCCGTGTGGGGGAAGTGTCCAAAATTTCCACGGAAGGAAATGAAGGGATTCTTGAAATGCGTATAAAGAAAGATGCGCAGATTCCTCTGGACGCGGAGTTTACCGTTTCGCAGAGCGGAGTAATTGGTGATTATTACGTGGATATCCGCGGCGGTCATTTTGACGGCAGTTATTTCGGGGAGGGGATGCGTGCCGGAGAAAAGGGATCGGACCGTCTGGATCAGATGATGGAAAGGGCGAAAAAGCTGAAGGATTCCGCAGCGCAGATGAAAGAGAATATAGGGAAGATGGAAGGAAAGTAGGCAGCTGAAAAGCCGCTTGGCATGCTTGGGAAAGTATGGCCGGCGGCTTTTTCTTTTACTTATGGGATTCCTGTTCCATTTCCCAGCTCCATGAGCGGGTGGGAGTCATTTTTCCGTCAGCACCGAAAGTGTACCTGGTGGTGCCGGGGAGTTTCGGCGTGAGGGGGCTGGTGAAGCCGCGGCCGATGACGTCGGTGGTGTTCATAATGAAAGGAAGGCGTGGGGGTCTATGTCCTCGATGAAATGGCGCAGTTTGGTGACTTGCGTCAGATCCACGATAGCGAAGACGATTTTCTTGTCTTTTCCGCTGAACCCGCCCTGTCCGTAGAGAAGGGTGGCGCCGTGATGAATATTTCTCAGAATGGTGTCCGCCACTTCAAGCGGTTTGTCGGAAACGATGAAAGCCGCTTTCCTTTGGGCGAAACCGATGACGATACGGCTGGAAACGGTGGCATTGATGTACATGGCGATGAGGGTGCAGATGGCAGGCTCCAGTGTAAAGATCCACGCGCTGGACATGATGATGATGAAGTTCAGGCCGAAGACGACGTAGCCGATTTCCAGATTGTAAAATTTTTTGATAACCGCGCCAATGACGTCGAGACCTCCGCTGTTTGAATTGTAGCGGTAGAGAAGTCCCAGGCGGCGCCGAGGACAACGCCCCCCGATATGGCAGCGACAAGAGGATTGCTGATGACACACCAGTCCGCCATGAAAGCGGTGAGGTCGATAAAGAGCGACAGGCTTACTGTGCTTAAAATGGTGACGACCGTATAAAATTTTCCCATGAATTTCAGGGACAGGATGAGTACAGGTATATTCAGTACTAGATTGGACAGGCCGATGGGAATGTCCATGAGGTAGTAGAGAATCATGGCGATGCCTGTGACGCCGCCTGCGAGAAAGTGATGGGGAACAAGGAATATATTGAGTCCGGCGGCATAGATGAAAGTGCCGATGAGGGTGATGACAAGTATGAAGAGAACGCGCTGTATGCAGACAGGATCGTTCCAATGCTTACGGATATTGGCGCCCACGATGATCTCCTTTGGGATGTGCCCATGGAATAAGGGAGTTCTCCCTGTTTAAATGTGAACACATTATATCACTATTTTCTCTTTAATGACACCAAAAGGAATTGTGGAAAATATATTTTTGATGGTATAGAATAAGAATGAAATTAATTTCTTATTATAAATGCAGGAGCGGATGAATCGTATTTATTTTGAAATGCCGGCAGGACGCACAGATTGAAAAATGATTTCCATATATTTTCCGATATGATATAATCTAATTGAAATTACAACGTATACTATGTAATTTGCCGTGGAAGGCAAAGAGCGGTTTCAAGGGGAGCAGACGAATGGACAGTTTTGAGGAAATACTTCAAAAGAAGCATTTAAAACGTACGAAAGCGCGTGTCATGATCTTGAAGGTGCTCCAGAAGAGCCTGCCGATGACCGCGGGGGATGTATATGAAGCGGTGCGGAAGAGAGATACTAAGCTCAGTCTTTCTACAGTGTACCGTAATTGTGAAGCGCTGGCCAAAAAGGGACTGCTTCTCCGTTCGACGATGCTTGCTGATGGATTGACGAGGTATGAATATACGCAGGGCGACCATGTGCACCACGCGGTGTGCCTGTCGTGCAATAAGATTTTTCCTGTCGAGGTTCGTCTGGAACCGGAGTATAAAGACCGTCTGGCAGAAGAAAACGGATTTGAAGTGACGGAGCATCGTGTGGAAATTTACGGTTTTTGCAAAGAATGCAAAGCGCGGGGCATGGATAAGGAATTTAAAGAACGGATGATTTAAAGAAAGACAGGAAAGGCGGAGCGTATACGATGCGTTTTTTATTCCGTGCGTAACTGAAGGCGGGATTTAAAAAGTAAAAGGACATGAGGCGGCAGAGATGCCGTCTTTTTATGGTGCCCGCATTTCAAAAGAGGTGCCGGAAGGAAATCTTATGTGTATTTGTCATGCAATAATGATGAGTAAGATTTTTTCTATATCTGCGGTGCAGGGAATCTGTGGATAAATAAGGTGCTTACATGATAAAATATAAACAGATGTATATATAATTAATTATTTATGAAGAAGGAGGAGAGAGTATGGGTCTTATTAAAGCAGGAATGGGCGCGGTCGGAGGCGTACTGGCCGATCAGTGGAAGGAATTCTTCTATTGTGACAGCATGCCGCCTGATGTCCTCATGATGAAAGGACAGAAACGGACCGGCGGCCGCAGCTCGAACACAGGCGGAGAAGACAACATTATTTCCAACGGATCCGTCATTGCCGTCAACAACGGGCAGTGCATGATGATTGTGGAACAGGGCAAGGTCGTCGATCTCTGCGCCGAACCGGGAGAGTATACCTACGATCAGTCATCGGAACCGTCGCTCTTCACGGGCGGTCTGAATAAGGAAAGCGTCATCGCCGTATTCAAACAGATGGGGAGACGTTTTACCTTTGGCGGCGATACGGGGAAAGACCAGCGCGTTTATTTCTTCAATACAAAGGAAATTGTCGGGAACAAGTACGGTACGCCCAGCGAGATTCCGTTCAAGGTGGTTGATGCGGATACCGGGCTGAAATTATCCGTCCGTATCCGCTGTTTCGGTGAATACAGTTACAAGATCGTGGATCCGATCCTCTTTTACACCAATGTGGCAGGCAACGCGTCGGACAGTTATGAGCGTTCCCAGATTGACGGCCAGCTGAAATCAGAACTGCTTACGGCTCTCCAGCCGGCATTTGCCAAGATTTCTGCCCAGCGCATCGACTACACCGATCTGGCGGGACACACGTTTGAAATTGCCGAGGCCCTGAATGAAGTGCTTTCCAAGAAATGGACGGAGCTCCGCGGCCTTGCTATCGTTTCTTTTGGTGTGAACAGTGTCAAGGCCAATGAGGAAGATGAAGCGAAGATCCAGAAGATCCAGATGGGCATGGCCATGTCAAATCCTGCTATGGGGGCGGGTGTTCTCGTAGACGCACAGTCTGACGCTATGCGTACGGCGGCGGGCAATGAAGGCGGCATGGGCGCGGCATTCGGATTTATGGGTATGAATATGGCAGGCGCGGCAGGCGGTATGAACGCGTCCAACCTGTACGGTATGGCAGGCCAGCAGCAACAGCAGATGCCCCAGCAGGCACCCGCGCCGGCACCTGCTCCCGCTCCCCAGCCGGCGGGCTGGAAATGTGCGGAGTGCGGTACGGGAGGAAATACAGGCAAGTTCTGTGCCAACTGCGGACATCCCCGTCCGTAATGGAACAGTTGAGAAAAGGGCGGCGGGCATAGATTTACTGCTGCCCTGTCCCTATTTCACACTGCCGTTTTGTTTCCTTTATGGAAAAGGCGGCGATTATGGAAAAGGAGGTACTTATGGCTGATACTTCAGTAAGCTTTAAATGCCCCAATTGCAGCGCTCCTCTTGCATATGCTCCCGGCGCGGATCATGTGACCTGCGAATACTGCGGCACGGAACTGTCCATCGCTGATCTGGAAGCGTTCTACGCGGCGAAGGAAGAAAACGCGGCAAAAGCGGAAGAAGCGCGGCAGAAAAAGTGGGATACTGACGGTGCGGGAAAGGAATGGAGCGAAGATGAGGCGAAGATTCTCCGCGCCTTTACCTGTTCTTCCTGCGGAGCGGAAATCGTCTGCGATGAAAATACGATTGCCACGGAATGCTGCTACTGCGGAAACCCGACGATGATTGCCCAGCGTTATGACGGCGCTCTGCGTCCCGACTATGTGATTCCGTTCCAGAAGACGAAAAAGGATGCCCAGGAAGCGTTTAAAAATTTCTACAAGGGGAAATTACTCCTGCCGTCCAATTTCGTCGGCCAGAACCGGGTGGATGCGATTCAGGGCATGTATGTTCCTTTCTGGCTCTTCGACTCCAAAGTCACCGCTACCGCCAGCTACAAAGCGAAAAACGTAAATACTTTCGTTGTCGGAAAGAATCAGATCACGGAAGAAAGGGTTTACCGGTGCGACCGTGAGGGAGAAATGAAATTTAACCGGGTACCTATGGACGGCAGTAAGAAAATGGACGATACATGGATGGAAAGTATCGGACCTTTCGATTATTCCACCATGGTTCCTTTTACCACGGCATACCTGGCAGGGTACCTGGCCGATAAGTATGATGTGCCGGCGGAAGAAATGGCGCCCCGCGCCGATGAGCTGGTAACAAATACCGCGCTTGCGCAGATGGATGGCACTGTCACCGGTTATACAAGCTGTAATCGGGAAGACGGTTTCGTGTCCAAAGATGAAAACACCGTTTCCTATGCCCTTGCGCCGGTATGGATTCTTTCCACCACTTATAACGGCACGCCGTACACTTTCATTATGAACGCCCAGAGCGGCAAGTTCGTGGGAAGCCTGCCGGTGGATAAAAATAAAGCATCCATGTACACGGCGGCGGCATTTGTCGTCTTCGTTCCCATCCTTTACTTCCTCATTAAAATGATGTTCGGTTCTTTATAAGGAGGCGGGACTATGAAAAAAATATTTCAGATCTTAGCGATGCTCCTTGCCGTCCTCTTTCTGCCCGTGATGTCTGACGCAGCGGAGATGCCGTCTTTCCATGACGGGGCGGATATCGTGAAAGGCGAGCGGCCGCGGAAGTAAAGAACGCATTGGAAGCGGTAGAGAAGAAACATAATGTCCGTATCGCTGTTGTCACCCAGCCCTCCGTGAAGGGAATGAAAATCGGCGATTATGCCGATAAACTTCTCGGCACGGTGATCAAAGGCGGAGAAAAAGGAAATATGGTTCTCGTTCTTGATATGCAGGAATGCGACTGGTACATTGCCACCGATCCCAAAATGAAGGCGATGATTACCAATGATATAGGCATCAAACTTATGAAAGACGCCTTTGTAAGCAAGCTTTCCGCAGGAAATTACGCGGAAGCGTTCAAAGCTTATGCGGAGAAGGCGGACTTCCTTATTTCCTACTATGAGAAAGAAGGGAAAGCGTATGATCCTGACGATCAATTCAGTTTTCTCGGACTGGGGATTGCCGCTGTCCTTTCCCTGCTCGGCGCCTTCGGCGTAAGGAACTACCTGATAGGAACGATGAGCAATGTGGAGCCCGGTGTGAACGCTTCCCACTATCTTGACAAAGGCAGTTTCGCCGTGACCGGTGAGAATGACTACTACCTCTATACCAACCGTATTGTCACGCCCCTTCCTGAAAAGAAAGATGACGGTGTCGTCGGAGCAGGCGGCTCCATGGGCGGCGGAAACGGAGGCAACGGCGGAGGAGGCGGAAAGTTCTGACAATGCCTGAAAAGAAATAAATTTGTTATTCATGAAAAGTTGCCTCTCTTGCCGGTGGGATAACTTTTTTATCCATGAAGAAGAAAATCGAATCGCAGGGAACAGTTTCCATGGACTGCCTTTGCTTTGCCGTTCATTACAGAAACCACGTTTCATTCCTGTGTTATAATGGGGAAAATCAATCCGTTTATTGGATGATGGAGAAAAACATGAATCTTCTTCTGCTTATTTTTACTTTTATAATCAACTGGATCGTGAGCGCTTCTTTTTGGGCGCTCTATTTTTTATTTACTGTCCCTTTTTTCCATGAAGAGCTGGTAGGAAATTATGAACTTCTGACGGAGCGCATCCTGCAGCTTTCTCTGGCGTGTGTTCTTGTGCCTGCCGTTTTATCGGGAACAGGCGTCATGCAGTATTTCTTTGTCCGTGAAAACGGCGGGCGGAAGGCTGCGGGAGAAACGAAAATGTTATTTGGAACGTCTGATGCGCGATATCTGCCGTCGGGGCAGACTGGAATTATCCGATTTCCGTCTTTATACGGCGAAAGCAGATGATTACAATGCCTGGGCAATCGGCGGAAACCATATCACCGTCACGGAACGTCTGCTGAACGAATTTTCCGAAGAAGAGGTAAAAGGGATTCTTGCCCATGAGGTGGGACATCTGCAGAACGGGCACAGCCGTTTCGGTCTTCTGCGCTATGGCATGGAATGGTTCAGCGGTATCATTGTCTATGTGTACAGTGTGGTGACACTGCTCCTGGCATTTTTACGCTGGATTCCGGTCCTGGGGATTTTTATAGGCATTGTCAATTTTTTTTATCCTCATACAATATTATTTCCTGAAAATATTTCTGCAGATTCCTCTTTGGTTTTTCACACAGTTCGGCAGCAGGAGAAATGAATATGCCGCCCGACGAATATGCCTGCAGTCTCGGACTGGGGATGGAACTTGCCGTCGGACTGGTCCACCTAGAACGTATTTTCCGCAGCGGCAGGCGGGACTGGTTTTCCCGTCTTTTTGACGACCATCCCGACATTCCCAGCCGGCTGGAACGGATAAGGAAAATCCTGATGGAAAGAGAACGCGGCTCTTTGGCGGGATAAGGAAACGGGGGAGTAAAATACAAAGCGGGAAGGGAATTTCCTCTTTGCGCTTTTGGCAGGATCATCCTTGCATCGGATTGAAATATATGGTATACTATGTACAGCAGAGGTGACTGTTAGTCATGTTGCTTCTGCGCCTCTTTTCAGCAAATGTTCCCCGACATTTGCAAAAATATACAAGGAAGTCGTCCCGGATCCCCATAACCCCCGGGACGTTTTCCTTGCATGAGAAAACGGATATTTCCTGACAGACTTTGGTCTGGAGAAATATCCGTTTTGTTTTACCATCCGTTTTTTCTCCAGAAAGAGGGGAGGAAAAGGATGAGAAGCGTAAAAGATTCAAGCCGGCCCATAAGCATGGACAGGGCGACGACCATTTTTGTCATGGCAGGCATGGCCGACCAGTTGCAGGTGGCGCCGAATTGTCCCAGTGCCGGCCCCGAGTTGCTCATGGTGGCAATGGAAAGGCCCAGGGCAGAAGGAATATCCGCACCGCTTGCGGCGATAAGGGCGGTCCATAAAAAAATGGACATCGTATAGATGAAGAAGAAACAGAAAACCTCGAGGAGCATGGATTCGGAGAAGTTTTCTCCTCCTGCACGGGTCTGTATGACGGCCCGGGGATGGAGTTTCTGGCGGAGAACGGCGGTCATGGATTTGAAAAGCAATATGATGCGCGTTACTTTCAGGCCGCCCGAAGTCGATCCGCCGCAGCCGCCGATGAACATGAGTATGAGCAGTATGACCTGGGAAAAATGGGGCCATGTTTCAAAGTCGTAAGAAATAAATCCCGTGGTGGACGAAAGAGACGCCGAGGTAAAAAGCGCTTCCAGCAGTGCGGAAGGGGCGTACAGTCCGCTTTCCAGCATTAAATTTAAAGAGATAAGGATAGTGGCGGCGGCTACGATGGAAAGATAGACTTTAAATTCCGTATTTTCCCAAAGAACACGGATGCCCCGTTTCCATGCAGCCACATAGATGCCGAAATTGGCGCTGGAAATAACCATAAAAAATATGACGGCCAGTTTCAGAGGCGTACTGTCGTAAAAAGCGATGCTTTCATTCTTTGTGGAGAAACCTCCGGTGGCGATGGTGGAAAAGGCGTGATTTACCGCGTCGAAAAAGTTCATGCCGAGGAGTGTGTAAATCAATGCGGCGGAAACAGTAAAAAGCAGGTACACCGCAAAAAGAGCTTTTGCCATTTCTTTGATCCGGGGAACGGCACGGGAGGAATAAGGACCTGTGCTTTCCGCATCAATCATGCGGGCGCTTCCTTTTCCGGCCTGCGGGAAGAGAGCCACAAAGATGACGATGATTCCCAGGCCGCCGAGCCAGTGGGTCAGGGAGCGGAAGAAAAGAATGCTTTTCGGCAGAACGGTTAAATCGGAAAAAACGGTGGCGCCGGTGCCTGTCAGACCTGAAATGCTTTCTACCAGAGCGTCCAGCGGAGAAAGGAGACCGGACAGGAAATAAGGGAAAAGGTAAAGAATGGAAATACATATCCATGACAGCGCGGTCACCGCAAGACCGTCGCGGGGATTCAGATTGATGACTTTTTTCTTGCCCTTATACCGCAGGAATGCGGACAGTAAAAAACAAAGCGCCATGGAGTAAATAAAAGGAAGAACCGGTTCTTCCCCAAACAGGGCGGTCAGCAGGGGAAGCAGGAGGACGAGACCGCATCCCGCAGTTAGTTTGGCGATGAGTGCTGAAACGACGGCAGTATTCATAACGGTTTCCTGCCTTTAAAATAAGGAAGGACTTTTGCCGAGCAGGGGGTACGGATCAGGATGATGACCCGGTCTCCTGCGGCAAGGACAGAGCGGCCGTCAGGGATATGTGTCGTTTCATTCCGGACATAAGCGCCTACAAGACATTCCGCCGGCAGCCCCGCTTTCATGAGAGGAATGCCTTCGGCAGGAGCGCCGCTTTCCAGAATAACTTCCACCGCTTCCACCTGCGCCGATTCAAGAAGAGAGACGGAGACGACACTGCGGCTCCGCACATAACTCAAAACCTCGCCTGCCGCCAGAAGCCGGACCGACAAGGCGATATCCACGCCTACCTGTGTCATGAGATCCGCGTATTCCCCGCGGACGACGCGGACGATTGTCTTTTTCGCGCCCAGGTGCCTGGCAAGGAGGGCGACAAGGAGATTCAGCCGTTCATCTTTCGTCGTGCAGATCACCACATCCGCTTCAGAAACGCCTTCCTGCATGAGAAGATCTATATCCGCCCCGTCGCCGCAAAGGACGATGGACTTTTTTAATTTGGAAGAAATATGCCGGCACTGCTCCGGATCGAGATCAATGACTTTTACGGATATACCGTCGGCTTCCAGCATGGGGGCAAGCGCCGTTCCTGTCCGTCCTGCGCCGATGATGATGGCCTTTTTGATATGCCTGGTACTGCTTTCCGCCATACCCCGGCTGAATTTTTCTATATTTTTCCGGCGCGCCGATGAAGTAAGCGTTGTCGTAAGGGAGCAGGCAGTCATTGCCGTGGGGGATAATCATCTGAGTCACGGAAAATCATGGCGGCAAGGATTTCATCAGGCAGTTCCAAATCTTTGAACGGTATATGGATATAAGGAGATTGGTGCTGTATCCGTGTCTCATACAAACGGACGCGGCCATTGGCGAAATCTCCCACGTTAAGGGCGGCGGGCGTCATGAGGATGCGCCGTATTTCTTTTGCCGTGACCAGCTCAGGACTCAGAACCAGGTCAATGTCAAAATTTTCCTGGAGATATTCGGTGGATTCCTGAAGGAATTTCGGGTCGCGGATGCGGGCAATCGTGTGGGGGATTCCGTTTTTCTTCGCCAGCATGGAAGCAAGATATTCACCTCATCCATTTCGGTCACCGCCACGAAGACAGAGGCATCCCGTATATCGGGATCCCGTGTGAAATCCGGACTTGTCCCGTTGGCGGTGATCGTGAGCACATCCAGCGAGTCGCGGACTTTGGATAACTTTTCTTCATCAGAATCGGCGACAACCACATCATGCTGCTCATTGGAGAGAAGCTCGGCAATCGTATAGCCCAGATGCCCCGCGCCTAAAATTACGATACGCATGAAAACTCCTTAATCATAAAATGACAGGTAAAATATCTTGGGTAATTCATCTTTTCTTATTTTATCACAGAGAAAACCGCAATGAAAAAATCCCGCCATATGGGGGAGCGGGATTTTTTCGGATCGAGGAGATCCGTATGAATCTGCCGGGGATGGAGGGGGTCCTGTATACCGTTACCGATTCATCAGACTTTCATTAAATCAGAACAGTGGGTTTACAGTATATTAAAAAATATCTATTGAAAGGCACACAGGAGAAAATCCCCGACACGATGGTGGAAACAGTACTCTGCTTCCACCCCCATTGTACCATAAAAAGAAGAGGAGTCAAACCGGAAGAAGAACCATGCAGCAAGCCGGTTTCCCCTGCTGAAAATGGTACGTATGGTAAGAAGATAAAAGCTGTCAGCTGTGAGCCGTTAGCTGTGAGCTGTGAGCTGTAAGCTGTTAGCTGTGAGTTAAAAGCCGAAGCATATGATTTCCATTAGGTGTCATACGAAACATCAGCAAGGGATTTGCTGTTGTAGTGAGGGAAACGTTAAACGTCATCGAGGGTAATAGATTCTTCGCTCTGTATCACACAGCCGTCTCCCTGTTGTCTCATACAGCATTCTTACTTCCGCTCTGAATGACGAGATACGGTAAGGCTTCATAATAAGGGAAACGTTAATCGTCATCCTGAACGAACGTGAAGGATCTGCTGCCGTAATGAGGAAAGCCGTAAGAAGATAAAAGCTATCAGCTATCAGCTGTGAGCTGTGAGCTGTAAGCCGTTAGCTGTGAGCTGTCAGCTAAAAGTGCTGAATGACAGCGGGAGGCAGAGGCCGTAGAGGAGAAAGCGGTGTGGATAGAGGTATTCGTAAAACAGTACATATTATATAGAAATAAGATAAATCTTTTGTTATAATGAGAACAGAGGTTGTTTAATAAAATAAGTATTGAAAGAAGAGCGGGAGAAACCGGCAGGAATTTTCCTGTTTACGGATTCTGTACCCGGCTTTTCAGGCAAATGAAGTGTCACGGGGAAAGGTGGTGTGAAGGCAGTATCGGCAGCATTGGGGATGGTGCTTCTTTTTATTGCGCTTTTAATTATATTGTTTTTTATGGGAGGAAAACATGAATCACATTTACAAAGTCATTTGGAGTCGAGTGAAGAACAGTTATGTCGTCGTTTCAGAAATTGCGGGGACAGCGAGAAAAAGTGGGGGGGTAAGAGTCTCTAAAACGCGCTGGCAGCGGCATTGACAGCTTTTCTGCTGACTTCTTCCGTCGCGGGGGCTGTTGATAATGTAATAGTAGAAAATACGGAAGCGCCCAATGCGGTAACCGATACAACTGACTCTACAGTTGTCGGAATAGACAATGAAGTCAGCAAGGAAAAGGATGACGTGATTGTCGGCAAGAAAAACACCATTAAAGACAGCGAAGACGTTCGGGTTGTCGGCAAAGGAAACACGGTGACAAACAGTGACCGGCAAAATGTATTTGGTGACAATAACAGTATCACGAATCGGGATGCCGGTACTGTTTCCGGATACCATGGCATAACACGTAACGGTACTTCGGACTTGGTCATCGGCATGGGGAATAAAATTAAAGGCAACGACACCTACATGACAGGGCATGAGAGCCTGACTGTTATCGGGAATAATAACGAAACGGTCAATCCCACCTCGGGTATTGTGATCGGGGATAACCAAACCTTTGGAACGATTAAGGAATCTGTTATTATCGGTTCCATGACACCGGAAGAAAAGGCTTCCGGCAAAAGAGAGCAGGGCGGCGGAAGTGTCGTCGTAGGGTATAATGCGCAAAGCGGCCGCGGATTGAATGTGGCAGTAGGGCACAGCGCGCTGGCTCTGGGCCATGAAGGAACTGTGACAGGGCACAATTCTGTCATTGAAGCCAATCAAGGCTCTTTCCCGAATATCTGGTCTTCTATTTATGGGGTGAATAACAAGATTACCTCGAATGGTAACACCTCAAATGGCATAGCGGGCAGCATCATCGGTGCATGGAACAAGCTGGATAATGCGGACAATTCGATGATATTCGGTTCAGGGAATATCCTTTCCCATGCTACAGTAGATATGTCAAGCGGACTGGAGGGAACGTTCGGGCAAGGAGCTATGACAGAATTGCTTTTCCGCAGCGGTTATCAGGAAGGGTATTCGGATCAGGCGGCAAAAGCAATGGGGGATTTTGCAAATACCAGCGGATCTGTTCTTATCGCAGGGAATGGAAACCGTTCTGATTATACCCGGCGTTCCCAGATCATCGGAACGGGGAATGTTCTGAACGGCACGGCAAACGGTACCAGCGCCAACAATACGATGGCGGGATTCCAAAATACAGGAACCAACGTGAACCGTGTGGCTGTAGTGGGAACCGGAAATAAGATATCCGATGGAACGTCAGATGTTGTGATTGGCGATTATCATGAAATGTCCGGCGGAACAAATAATGTCATTCTTGGTGCCATGGCAACAAAGGAAGACGTCGTAAGCAAGACTTATACGCCCAGTTTGGGGAGCTCTTCCGGTACGCCGGGAGGGTATACGGGGAGACCGATTCCATACAATGTGAGAGCCACCGTTCCGACTAAAACGCATACTGCCAATGTCAGCAATGCCGTCATGCTGGGCTACAATACGGACGTGCAGAAAAGCGGCGGCGTGGCTCTCGGCAGCGAATCTGTTTCTTCTGTGGATGCCGGGGTATACGGTTATAGCCCTGCTACAAACCAAAATATTCAAAACGATACGGAAATAGCAAAATTAACCGGAAAAACGGCAAGACTGGCAGAACTGAACGGAGATTTGCCCGGCCTCTCCTCTGCTTACACGGCGAAAAAAGCGGACTATGAAGGAAAAGTCAATGATTTCCTGGAGAAGAGCGCTGAATATACACAAGCCTACCAGACCTATCACAGCTATGAGCATTCCGGCGATCAATACGATTTGGCGCGCAAAAAGAAAATGGACGATGCCAAAATAGTTATGGATACGGCGCAGACGGCTATGAATGCTGCAAAGACCGATTATACGGATGCGGAAACGAAGTATAATTCTGCTCTTGGCGAGAGAAATCTGATTATAGGGACTTGGAAAGCGACGGCCGCCGCTGTTTCCGTGGGCGATGTTTCAAGAGGAATTACCCGCCAGATCACAGGTGTAGCAGCCGGTACGCAGGACACTGATGCCGTCAACGTGGCGCAGCTGAAAACGACTAAAACACATTATTACAGCGTGAACGATGCAGGATATCACAGTGCAGGCAACTATAACAACGACGGTGCAAAAGGCGGCATGGCGCTGGCAGCCGGCGCGGGCGCGGCGGCAAACGGTACGGCTTCTGCTGTGACAGGCGCTTTCTCCCGTGTGGACGGAAATGGAATCAACGGCTTTACGAGCGGCTTCCAGGGGGCAACCTCTTCCGTTTACGGCACATTTAACGTTGTCGGGGCAAAGAGCGGTGTGGACTTCGACGGTGTGGCGAACAGCATTATCGGTGTAGCGAATAAGACGGAAAATGCCAATGCATCCCTGATCTTTGGCGCAGGAAACAAAGTCACAAATTCCTACCGTCCGGTGAACGGGTTTAATGCTGGACCGCTGTCTAATGCGCTGCAGAAAGCGATAAATACAGGTGATACGGATGATATGATTAATGCCCTGGGTGATCTGGTGAAAGACAGCGGCGGCTCTGTCCTCGCCATAGGCGGAGCGAATATCGCCGATTATGCCCAGCTTTCCAAACTGGTCGGTGTGGGCAATAAGCTCACCGGTACGGACGGGCATGAAAGTAAGTACAATATGATTGACGGGTACCTGAATATCGGCAAAAATATTAATCATGTATCCGTCATCGGTTCTGAAAATACGGTGGAAGATACGGATGATGCCCTTGTGCTGGGCAATAAGCGCAAACTTTCCAGTGCAGGCGGCAGTATCATTCTCGGTTCCGGAGATAACCCAATCACGACAAACGTGTCGGATGTTGTTTCCATCGGACACAATGCCAACGTGACCGCAGCGGGCGGTGTGGCCCTCGGAAGCAGTTCCGTGGCTTCTGTGGACAAAGGAGTTATAGGGTATGACGCTTCCGGTACCGATCATTCCAACGATACGACAGGCGTATGGAAATCGACGGCTGCCGCTGTTTCCGTAGGCAAAGAGGCGACTCCGACCAGTGCGGCAGTCACCCGCCAGATTACAAACGTAGCAGCCGGCGCGGCAGATACTGATGCCGTCAACGTGGCACAGCTGAAGAAAGCGGTAGCCGGAGCGGCGGATGGCAATGATACACTGGTAAGTGGCAGCAATGGGCTGTCCCTTAGCGGTAAAACTCTGTCCATGAGCGTAAAGGACACGGCCGGAAATGAAGTAAAAGGCAGCGTAGACCTGTCAGCCATCGCGGGACAGATTGATACCAATACCACCTATACCATGAGCGGCACACAAAACGCGGATAATACCACCACCATTACGTTAAAAGGCAGTGACGGAAAAGAAAACAAAGTCACCGTGGCCACGAAAGACACAAGAAACACCGTAAAAGCCGGTGAAAATGTGACGCTTGACACAGCTCCCAATACGTTTGGCGGAACGGAATACACGGTCAACGTGAAAGCTGATGGAAAAGTGGAAGACGGAAATACAAAGATTGTCAGTGGAAATACGGTGTACCACGAAACCCATGTGAAGAATGACGGCAACTATGTGAAGAAAGAGAACAGTGCCGGAGACAACCTGACCATACTGGACAAACAGGTCGGAAAGAATACAACCAATATTACCAACCTGGGAAATACTATCAACAATCTGAACGGAAAGCTGGGCACCCTGGACAACCGGATCAGTAAAGTGGGAGCAGGGGCGGCAGCACTGGCAGCCCTCCATCCGCTGGACTTCGACCCCCATGACAAGTGGGACATCGCGGCAGGCTTCGGCAATTACCGCAACGCCAGCGCTGCGGCGGTAGGCCTCTTCTATCGGCCGAACGAAAGAACGATGATGAGCCTCGGCTGGACCATGGGTGATGACAGGAACATGATTAATGCGGGCGTTTCCGTAAAACTGGGACGCGGCGACGTTTATACCCGTTACTCCAAAGTGGAAATGGCGAATCGTATTGAAGCGCAGAATAAGAGGATTAATGATATGGAATCCGAATTGGAAGAATTAAAGGCACAGATAGCAGATCTCGCTGCCAAGAAATAAGGAACTTTTAGTAAGAAAGGAGCAGGCACTGCTGATGGTGCCTGCTCCTTTTTCGTTTTTCAGTAAAAGTGAAACTCATGGCAGGGTGTCCGCCAGAATTGTGTGAAAAATCTGTACTCATGGTGGAAAAAGCGGTAAGAAGATAAAAGCTATCAGCTGTGAGCTGTGAGCTGTGAGCCGTTAGCTAAAAGTGCTGAATGACGGCGGACGGCAAGACGTCATAATGAGGGAAATGTTAATCGTCATCCTGAACGAATGTGAAGGATCTGTTACCGTAATGAGGGAAAGCGGTAAGGCGTCATCAAAGTAATAGATTCTTCATTCTGTGTCACCATCCCGTTTCCCCTTCTTTTTCACACAGCATTCTTGCGTCCATTCAGAATGACAGGAAACGTTAATCGTCATCCTGAACGAATGTGAAGGATCTGCTGCCGTGGTGGGGGAAATGGAAGCCGGGGCGCCTTTTGTGGGCTGGAAAAATAGAAGCTGGTGCCTGATGTCTAATGTATTAAACATATTCCGTTACGGCATATATCATCTTTTCTTATACAATATATTCCTATATGCGTCGTTGGATGTTTTTTACACAGGCCGACTGTGTTACAATAGGTACACAGGTAATGAGAGAGGTTCGTATGTTTGACGAAAAGTTATTGAATAAGGCGGAAGCGCTCTACATCCGGTGCCGGCTTGATGAAGCGTTTCCTTTATTTATGGAGCTTGCCGGGGCAGGCTGCGGCCGGGCGATGTACTTCCTCGGTGAGTATTACAATCACGGTCTCGGCTCGATTAAAGACAGGAATGAAACGGAGGCCCGCTACTGGCACGGGAAAGGCGCGGCGGTCGGCGAACTGTTGTCCCAGTTGAATCTGGCGTACATGGAGGATCCCCGCTCTGAGGAGAGGGCGGTGCTTTGCCGCGGGTATTTTCCGTCTGTCGTGAAGGCGGCAGAAGCGGGGGATATCGTGGCTGCTGATGAGCTGGGCGATATGTATCTGTACGGGTTCGGTGTGGAAAAGAGCGGGAAGCAGGCTGTCTTCTGGCTGGAGAAAGGCGTAGAAAAAGGATATTGGCGTTCTCTCAATGCTCTCGGCGATATGTACCGCCTGGGGGAAGAAGTGGAAGAAGATGGAAAAAAAGCACTTTCCCTGTACAGGAAGGCGGAAGAAATGCATTCCAGGGAGGCGCTCACATCGATCGGCTTTATGTACTATGCAGGGCAGGGCGTGGATTTTGATGAAGGGAAAGCATTTTCCTATTTCCGGAAGGCGGCAGGAGCAGGGGACTTGGACGCTCTCTTCATGATGGGCCGCTGCTACATGGAAGGCGGCGCGGTAGAGAAGGATGACAGGAAAGCGGCAGACTGCTTTAAGGAAACGGCGGACCGCGGCTATCCCATGGGCATGTGGGCGCTGGGACAAAGTTATCTTCACGGCATCGGTGTGCAGCGGGACGAAAAAAAGGCGGTCGCCCTCTATCAGAAGGCGGCGGGTATGAATCTGGCGGCGGCGTATTCCGCTCTTGCCCAGTGCTACCGCTACGGCGCGGGCGTGTCTGAAGATAAAGCAGCCGCAGTGGAGATGTACAAGCGGGCATTTGCCCTGGGGTCAAGGGCTTGCAGCGGATGAGATTGGAACGATGTACCTTGTGGGAAATGAAATCCTTCCGAATGTGGCGGAAGCGTTCCGCTGGTATGAAAAAGGGGCTGAAATGGAAGAGGCGGCCAGCTGGTACCATTTGGGAATCTGCTATGCCGAGGGTCTCGGTACGGAAATCAATCGGGACAAGGCGCTGGAGTACCTTTACCGGGCGTATGCCGCAGAGTATCCCGGCGCGCTGGAATATATCACGGATAATATGCAGATCCGGCTGCAGTAAGGAAACTGCTCTTCTTCGGAGGAGCGGTTTTATCATGGCGGAAAGACGCAGATGAACGGGGCGGAAAAAATCCTTTCGGCGCAGGGGGAAACTGATTGCTGTCATTATCCGAAAAAATATTTCTATACAGGGAAAGAAAAGATACTTTTGCTGGCAGAAAAGCGGTAAAATAATATAAATCAGAGTATAAAATATAGGGGACATATATGGAAGATGTTTTCTGGGGGCTTATGATTCCCCTTCTTGGTACGACGCTGGGTGCGGCGTGTGTCTTTTTCATGCGGGGACGCTGCACCGATCGGTTCAGCGCGGCCTTACGGGATTTGCATCGGGTGTGATGGTGGCTGCTTCGTTTTTCAGTCTGCTCCTTCCGGCACTGGAGCAGTCGGCGCCTATGGGGCGGTGGGCGTTCCTTCCCGCGGTGATCGGTTTCGGTGTGGGTGTGGCGTTTCTTCTGTTTTTGGATCACATTATTCCTCATCTGCACATGAACGCGGAAACGGCGGAAGGGCCGAGGAGCCGCCTGAAGAAGACGACGATGCTCATTTTGGCGGTGACGCTCCATAATATTCCTGAGGGAATGGCGGTAGGCGTGGTATATGCGGGGGTTCTTGCCGGCAGCAGCGGTCTGACAGCGGCAGGGGCGATGGCTCTTTCAGCAGGGATCGCCATCCAGAACTTCCCGGAGGGCGCTATCATTTCCATGCCGCTCAAAGCGTCGGGCATGGGGAGCTGGAAATCTTTTTTTGGAGGCTTCCTTTCGGGTGTTGTGGAACCGGTTGGCGCGGTCCTGACGATTCTGCTTACGAGCCTTGTCGTTCCGCTTCTTCCCTGCTTTCTCAGCTTTGCTGCAGGTGCCATGATTTACGTCGTCGTGGAAGAGCTCATTCCTGAAATGTCGGCAGGGGAACATTCCGATATAGGCGTGGTTTCCTTTGCTGTCGGTTTCATGGTCATGATGGCTCTCGACGTGGCGCTGGGATAATCTTATTTTCTTTTTTCATGGCGAATTTTCCGCTTTTGAATGTGATATAATTAATTGTAAATATTTTTAGAAAAATACCGAAACGCGTTTTTGTTTTTCGGCATTTCTTTTGTTTGAAGAAGGACGGGGTACCGTGGAAAAGCAGGTCATGATCCGCTGCAAGTCGATCCAGCGGGACGAACGGGGAAAGGCGGAGGAAGTGGTACTGGAAACGCCGGGCGTGTACGGTGAAGATGAGGACTGCCGGTACCTGACCTACGAGGAAACGTCTCTTTCCGGCATGGAGGGAACGACGACGACGATCCGTATGTACGGTGACCATGTCACGCTTTCACGGCAGGGGAGTTTTCTCCAGGAAACGGAATACCGTCCGGGCACTGTGGCAAAGTCGGAGTATATAACGCCGGCAGGACCTGTGGAAATCACTGTTTCTTCGAAAGAAATCACCGATACGGTGAGCGGGGGAAAGGGGCGGCTCCGCCTGATTTATGACATTGAAATGAAAGGGCTTTTCAGCCATCTGAACGAAATTATTATTGATGTGCGGGAGGAATCGGAAACTTCATGGAAGTCAGAGAAGAACTGAAAGAAATTATTGAAAGGGCAAGGGCGGCGGCCGAGGCGGCAGGCGAACTTCCCCGTGGGGAGTATGCTCCTGTGCAGCGCCTGGAAATACCGAAAGCGAAGGAATTCGGCGATTATTCCACGAATGCGGCCATGCAGTGGGCAAGGACGGCACATAAAGCGCCCCGCGCCATCGCGGAAAGTATCGTAAAATATATTGACGCGCCTCTTGTTTCCAAAATGGAAATCGCGGGAGCGGGATTTATCAATTTCTTTCTGGCAGCAGACACAGTGTATGCCGAGTTAAGAAATATCCTTTCCGCCGGCGCTTCTTACGGAGATTTTCCGAAAGATAAAAAAGACAAAATCCTTGTGGAATATGTGTCCGCCAATCCCACAGGACCGCTCCATATCGGGCACGCCCGCGGCGCGGCTTATGGTTCTGCTCTGGTGAACCTGCTCCGCGCGGCGGGGTATGATGTGTATGCCGAGTATTATGTGAATGACGCGGGCAGCCAGATTGCCCACCTGGCGGAATCGGTCAATGCCCGTTACCTCCAGCTTCTCGGGAAAGACGCAGATGTGCCGGAGGACGGTTACCACGGATATGACATCGTGGAAACCGCCAAGTCCCTCATTGATCGTGAAGGCGATGCGTATCTGTCCATGGATGAAGAGGCGCGCCTGAAGGTGTTCAAAACGGTGGCGCTTAATGAAAAACTGTCTATCCTGAAAAAGGATCTGGCCGATTTCCATGTCACTTTTGACAACTGGTTCTCTGAAAAATCACTTTACCCCAAGCAGGTGGACGACGCTCTCGCTGCGCTGAAAAAGGACGGATATCTGTATGAGAAAGACGGCGCCTGGTGGCTTGCCACGACGAAGAACGGTGATGACAAAGACAGGGTCGTTATCCGCGCGAACGGCGAACCGACCTATTTCTGTTCCGATATCGCCTATGTGCCGAACAAGGAAAAACGGGGCTACAATAAGCTGATTGATATCTGGGGCGCAGACCACCACGGATATATTATCCGTATCCATTCTGCATGAAGTTCCTTGGCTACGATCCGGAAGATTTTGAAATCATGCTTCTCCAGATGGTGACACTTCTCCGTGACGGACAGCCGGTGAAAATGTCCAAGCGCACAGGACAGGCGGTCACGCTCCGTGAGCTGATGGACGAAGTGGGAAGCGATGCGGCGAGGTATTTCTTCTGCAGCCGCACACTGGACAGCCAGATGGACTTCGATATTGACCTGGCGAAAAAGCAGTCCAGCGACAACCCTGTTTACTATATCCAGTATGCCAATGCCCGTATCCACAGCCTTTTTGCCCAGGCAAAAGAAGCGGGCGTAAAGTGGGGCGACTGGGAAAAGACAGACTTTACGAAACTGACGGAAGAATGTGAACTGGACCTTGTCAAGAAAATGGAAAACTACCATATGCTCATTGATGGCGCAGCGAAGGAACGAGCACCCCAGCGGGTAGCGAAATATGCTTATGAGCTGGCAGGGCTTTTCCATCATTTTTACCGTGAATGCCGCATTCTGGGCGTTGAAGAAGGCGTGACACAGGCAAGGCTCGGCCTCATCACCGCCGTACAGCACGTGCTTGTCCACGCGCTTTCTATTCTCGGTGTTTCCGCACCGGAGCGCATGTAAAGGAGGAACCATGACAAAGTATATTTTCGTGACCGGCGGCGTTGTTTCATCTTTGGGGAAAGGCATCACCGCCGCTTCCCTAGGCCGTCTTCTGAAAAACAGAGGGTACAAAGTTACCATTCAGAAATTTGACCCTTATATCAATATTGATCCCGGTACCATGAGTCCTTACCAGCACGGCGAGGTCTTTGTCACTGATGACGGCGCGGAAACGGATCTTGATTTGGGACACTATGAACGTTTCATTGACGAAAATTTGTCCAAAGCCTCCAACGTGACGACAGGCAAAATCTACCAGTCGGTGATCAATAAAGAAAGAAAGGGGGAATATCTGGGATCCACCATACAGGTTATCCCCCATATCACCAATGAAATTAAAGACCGTGTCCTCCGTGTCGGCAAAAATGACAATGCGGATATCGTTATCACCGAAATCGGCGGTACTGTGGGAGATATCGAATCCCTGCCTTTCCTGGAAGCAATCCGCCAGGTCAAGAAAGACGTGCCCAACAGAAATGATGTCATCTATGTCCATGTCACCCTTGTGCCTTACATCGCGGCGGCGGGCGAACTGAAAACGAAACCAACCCAGCACAGCGTCAAGGAACTGCGCTCCATCGGTATCCAGCCGGATATTATCGTGTGCCGCACCGTGGAAAAACTGTCAGATGAAATGAAAAAGAAAATCGGCATGTTTTGCGATGTGGAACCGGAAGCCGTCATCAATAACCTGACGGCGGACAGCATTTATGAAGTGCCTCTTCTTATGGAACAGGAAGGTCTCGACCATATCGCCCTGAAAAAATTGGGACTTGAAGATCGTCCGGTGGATATGGAAGACTGGAAAGCCATGGTAGAACGCATGACCACGGCAAAAAAGGAAGTGCAGATCGCCCTTGTCGGTAAATATGTCCGGCTCCATGACGCCTACCTTTCCGTAGCGGAAGCGCTGTCCCATGCGGGATACGCCATGGGGGCCAAGGTGAACATCCGCTGGATCAATTCCGAAATCCTTGAAGAAGAAAAGCCGGATCTGGATGAAGTATTTGCCGGTGTTGATGGTATCGTCGTCCCCGGCGGCTTTGGCTACCGCGGTGTAGAGGGGAAAATCGACGCTATTCGTTATGCCCGTGAAAATAAAATTCCCTTCCTTGGGCTCTGCCTCGGCATGCAGTGTGCCGTCATCGAATTTGCCAGAAACGTGTGCCACATGGAACAAGCCAACTCTTCCGATTTATTCCCGACGGGAAATATCCCGTCATCGACCTCATGCCCGATCAGGAAGACGTCACGGAAAAAGGCGGTACCATGCGCCTCGGCATCTATCCGTGCAAGCTGAAAGAAGGAACAAGGGCGAGAACTTTGTATGAAAATCAGGAAATCGTCTACGAACGCCACCGCCACAGATACGAAGTGTCCAACGAATTCCGTCCGCAGATGGAAGCGGCGGGTCTTGTCATTTCCGGCACCAGCCCGATGACCGTCTCGTGGAAATTATCGAATTAAAAGATCATCCCTACTTTGCCGCCACCCAGGCCCATCCGGAATTCAAGAGCCGCCCGAACCGGCCCCACCCCCTCTTCAACGGTTTTATGGAAGCTGCCGTGAAACAAAGCGGTGAATAAAATATGAAAAGAAAACGCTCCCTGCAGGGCGTTTTTTGATGGAAAAGCGTGAATAAATGATTCGGCACAAAAATAGATCGGGAGTCTGTCGTTTTATGTTTTGTCTAAATTAATTCTGAAAAGGAATTGCGGCAATATTTACATTAAACATAGAATTTAAATTAGATATAAAGTATAATATGATTATAGTTTAGTTGTTTATTATTTAAAGGAGGTTCTTATGAAAAAAAGATACGTACTGTTACTTTGCGCGGCGGCTTTGTCCATTGGCGCGGCCTGCTCTTCCGTGTCTGCCCACGGCGTGTTTATCGCGAACCGTTTTGATCAGAAAGCCCTTGCCCTTGGGGAAGGACCGACAGACAACGCGTACAATCCGTCTTGTGTAAAGGCGGTGGAAGCTTATGATAAGAATTTCAGCTCTATGGATGTGGAAACTGTAAGTTATAAAGATCATATTTCCATCATTCCTACAGATGAATTGGGAGTAACGGTAACGTTCTTTGATTATGGTTTCTTCACGAAAGACAGCTCCGGCAAAATGCACCAGGCTCCGTTTGCGGAAGTGGCGGATGCGGTGAAGACGACCCACGCGATCAAATGGAACATTAACTATTGGAGTCCTGATGTAAAGCCGGGCGGCATTTATAACGTGCCGATCCAGATCGTTCCCCAGGTGAATCCGCTGACGCTCCGCAAGGGCGATACGTATAGAATCCGTGTGTACAAAGATGGCAAGCCCTATGCGAACGCGCCTCTCATCAAGGATGTCATCAATGACCTGACTAATGAGTCCACAGCCGACGCGGACGGTTACGCTACAGTTACTGTCAGCGCAAACGGTCTGAACGTAGTAGGTGTGGAAGTGGCAGGGGAGAAAGAGGATGAACATACCACGCCGAAGTATTTCTCTTCTCTCTCTTTCATTATTGAACCGGAATAAGAAAATAAAACCCATTTAAAATTCCGCCCGTTAATTGGGGCGGGATTTTTAAATGGGGAGAGGAAGTTCGATGCCCGAGAGCAGCGGTCCGAAATTGACAGCGTATGTTTTTCTTTCCGTATTGTGAAGATATGGATATATTCCCATCTCACTGCCGATTTCCCGCTTATGGACGGTTACAGTGAGGCAGTGGCCGGCTTATTCATAATCTGTTTATAGAGCATCTCTCTTCCGAATTTTCTTTCACTTTTTTCCATCCGAAATCCGATTCATGGAAAGTTTCAATTTTCTTGACGTTCCCGTTTCGATCATATTCAATTTTGGAAGCAAGGGTGTATTTCTTCCGGTGGGTATCAAAAAGATAATTGTACTCCTCTGCCTCGCCATCCGCTTCCCGTTCCTGCATGGTGACGGCAACCAGGTTGCCCTGGCGGGAAACGGAAGAGGTATCATAATAGATTCGGTCGTTTCCGTCCTGTCCGAGGTAGACCCAGTTTACGGCGTAGGAAGTCATGCCTGCGGCGGTGAGAGTCAGGGCGAGTGCTGCGGAAGTCAGTAACTTTTTCATGATAGTCTCCTTTACTGTCATAACTATTTTGTCCAGTCGTGGTTGTAAATATCCCAGTCTTTCATTTGGGACAGATAATCGATGCTTTCCTCTATGTCCTCCATCAGCTGATCTTTCTGGGCGGGGAGTGTCGCCGCCAGACGAATATAGTTGGACACGTGATTGCTTCTGAAAATCATACGTTCGCTGTCAGGAAGATGCACGTTCTCCATGATCAGTTTGAGTTCTTTCATCAGTCCCGCCGGCGGCAGGGGATGGAATTCGCCCCGTTCAAACTGGTCTTTCAGTTCGCTGCCGCGATAGAGCATGAGGGACAGCGCAGAAAGCATGGTCGGCTTGATTTCATTGATGGCATGGGCGGTGGCAAGAGCGTGGCGCTCCGATCCTTCTGCGCCTGCGATGCCGAGGATGACCATGATGGAGAGCTGCATTCCCGCGGCGATGGCACGTTTGCCCACTTCGATGGACTGCTCACCGTTTACTCCTTTGCGGATCTCTTTCAGCGTCTGGGAATCGCCGCTTTCCATACCGTAGTAGAGCAGGGTGAGTCCCGCTTTTCTGAGGGAGGTGAGTTCTTCCACGGATTTACGGAGGATATCTCCCGGCGCGGCGTAAGACGCTACTCTTTCTAAGTTGGGGAAATATTCTTTCAATACTGCCAGGATTTTCAGCAAGCGGCCGGTGGGCAGTACAAGGGCGTCGCCGTCAGCAAGAAATACACGGCGCACACCTTCCGCGTCAGTGGCACGGGCAAGCTCAATCTGGCGCATGATCTGTTCATCAGAAAGCTTTTCAAATTTGACACCGCGGTACATATTGCAGTAGGTGCAGTTGTTGTGCGCACAGCCGCGGGTTACGCGGAGAATAAAGCTGGCTGCTTCACTTGGCGGGCGGTACACGGGGGTATCATAGGTATCAAAAAAACATGCCGTACATAAAATTCATCCTTTCAATTTTGGGTTCTTCACAAACGATTTCGTTTACAATTCAATACATTTACAATTTTCTATATATTGAATTATATGGGAAGGAAAGTCAAATGACAACAAATAATTTAGATATAGAAGTATTTCATATCTATTATGCCGCTGGCGGAATGATATAATAAAACCATTAATAACGAATGGGGATCATGATGATTACAGAAAAAGCTTATGCGAAAATCAACCTGACTTTATCGGTGGGAGAAAAGAGAGAAGACGGGTATCATGAGATTGACAGCGTGATGCACAGTATATCCCTTTGCGATGAGGTGACACTTACGGAAGCGGGGGGGCTTTCTCTTTCCATTAAAGAAGGGCTTGCGCCAGGGGGAAAAGCAAATCTCATGTGGGATGCGGCGGAATTATTTTTCAGAGAAACAGGATTTTCCGGCGGTGTCCACATGGAACTGGTGAAACAGATTCCGTCGGAAGCGGGCATGGGCGGCGGCTCCTCCGATGCGGCGGCTGTCCTCCGCGGATTAAACAGAATGACAGGGCAGCAGCTTTCTCTTATGGCATTGGCGGATATGGGGCAAAGCTGGGGCTGATGTTCCCTTCTGTGTGGCGGGCGGCTGCCGGCGTTGCGAGGGGATCGGTGAAAAACTTACTCCTCTTGCCGGTTGGGCGGGGCTGCCCGTAGTTATCGTCCGACCCGGTGTTTCTATCTCCACAGGGAAAGCTTATGGACTGCTGGACGTCTGCCCCCGTCGCAGGCAGGTACGGCAGAAAGCTGTATAGAGGCTTTGAAAAATAAAGACCGCGCTGCGCTGATGGCATCTCTTTCCAATGATTTTGAAGACGTTCTGTTTAAGGCGGAGCCAGTTCTTGGGGAAACGTTTTCCTATCTGTCCTCTCTTTGCAAAAAACGATGATGACAGGGTCAGGATCCGCTTTTTTCCTGATGGTGGAAAATGAAGTGCAGCAAAGAAAGCTGGCGGCCAAAAATAAAAAGAGGAACGGCCGCAGTGGTATGTGGGCACGGCGAAAACGATTTTGTGAGCGAGAGTATGAATAAGTCGAAACAGAAAAGCGGTGAGGATGATGTCAGGCGTCTTCCCCTAAAGCGTCATTCTGAACGGGGGACAAGAATGCTTTGTGGGAAAAACGGGAAAGCGGAACGGTGACACAGAGTGAAGAATCTATGACGCTGATGACATTTTACGGTTTTCCTCACCACGGTAATAGATCCTTCGCTATCGCTTCAGGATGACGCTTTACCGGCTTCCTCATTATGTGTACAGATTCTTCGCTTGCGTTCCGGATGGAGCCTTGCCATCAGTGTTACCTTTGCCGGCAAATCAAACGGAAAGTCATGATAAGCTTTTTGAATCCGATTTACAATTTCACTAGAATAGGAGAGCATAAAGAGTCAATTTCTTTGTGCTTTTTTATTTTTTCAACAGTTTTAAATTAAGTTTTTGTGTAAATAAACAAAGTTTGGCGGCAGATGATTGTATTCTACAAAGGAATATGATAACTTAAAAATATCTTTGTCCGCGGGTTTCACGGACAGGAGGGGAAAGCGAAAAAGACAGACGGAGGAAACACGGCTACTCGCGTTCATTTCTTTTTCGAAATCCTGTATTTTTGAAACCGAAGTGTTTTATGAAAAGGAGCAGGAATATGAAAAAAATTCTCGCAATCGCAGCAGCTGCTGCACTCACTGCAGGCGTATCCGCATACGCTGCAAATCCGTTTTCTGATGTATCCACTGATGACTGGGCCTACCAGGCAGTATCCGATCTCTCCGATCAGGGCGTTGTAGAAGGTTATCCGGACGGCACATTTAAAGGCGAAAGGAACATGACCCGTTATGAACTGGCTCAGGTGATCGCCCGTCTGATGGCTCGTGAAGATCAGCTGAATGCTGAACAGAAAGCCACATTGGACAGACTGGCAGGGGAATATGCTGATGAACTGGCGAACCTCGGCGTCCGCGTAAGCAATTTGGAAAAGAAAGTGGGCAACATTTCCTGGTCCGGCAATGCCCGTATGCGTTGGGTACAGGGATATGACGGTACAGAAGCGAAAGACAAGTATGATGGACGCATCAAGATTACCGCGCATGCTGATGTGAATGACAGCACTTATGTACAGGGGCGTCTCCGCAGCGATATGAATTTCAAAGACAGTAAAGATGCAAATACATACATGGAAGAATTGATTGTTCATCATCAGTTCGGCGACAAGGTCGGTGTGACCCTCGGCCGTCAGGATCTTACTCTCGGACAGACCGGGACTTACTATGATGATGAATTTGATGGCATCATCGCGACCTTTGGCAGCGATAAACTTGCTCTTGATCTGGGCTATGGCCGTTTCAAGTCCTGGGATCTGAAGGCGGCTGACGGCAGCAATACGGAAGCTTTCCTGGGACGTCTCTACGGTTCCACAGGCCGTCTGTCCTATGACGCGGAATATATCAATATGGCATACAACCAGGGCAATGTATGGGGACTTGGGTTGACTGCGAATATCACCGACAAGATTGATGTATTCGGTGATTTCTACAAGAATACCGATGCGGATAATGATCCGCAGGTTTGGACGGCAGGTCTCGGTTTCGGTCATACCAATTGGAAGAAACCGGGCACTTTCCGTGTTTCCGCTCAGTATATTGATGCAGAAAAAGGCAGCGTATTCGGCGCTTCTACCTATAACGTAAGTCCGATTGATGAAGCAATCAGCAAAACGGATGTGGATTACTGGCTTGCCCAGGCTGATGTCATCCTCGCCAAGAATGTAAAACTTCACGGCGAATATGCCTTCGATGTAGACGCGAAGGATGGCAGCGACTATGATAATTTGGCTACCGTATCCCTGAACTACGTATTCTGAGATACAGGCAAAAGAAAAGACCTCGAAAGGGGTCTTTTTTGTTTTAGAGAAATGAAGTGGCAGATGGTTGGTTTTGTCAGAGAAGGAAACATGGCTGCCGCCATTTTCTTACAGCCAGGTAAAAACCCGTGACAGAATTATCATCACGGGTTAAGTATTTCTTTTATTCCATTATTTGATGTAAGCGGTCGCTTTCAGCATGAACATATTATCCATTTTTTTGCCGCCCATATCTTTGGCGTTAAAGCCGTAATCAGCTTCCACGATAAGGCCTTTCATGGGAACATAAGATGCTTTGGCGAGGAAGAACTTGGCGCCGCCGAAGTTCTTGTGGTCGTTGGCGGGGTTGCCGTCAGTCAGGGCGTCCATCTTGTCGGCAAAGTAGGCAGGGACATTTTTCATGCCGTGCCAGTTTTATAGACATGTCCCATGTATTGGTCGGCGATATCATTGCCGGAGCCGCCGAAGTATGTGCCGGCCTGGCTGTAAATATAATCTATGCCGATGGAGTAAGATCTGGGTTTGAGAACGTCTGCTGTTCCGTAGGAAAGACCGTAATTGAAGCTGTGCGGCTTCTCGTTATTCAAAGGAAGGACACGGAGATTCTTGACGAATTCGCCGTGGATATTCCATTTCGGTGTGACGTAGTAAGAACCGGCAAAGCCGTAGGCCTCGCAGATGTGTCCGACAGGACCGTTTGCTTTCATGGCATACGCATGGAATTCCCATTGATCCGGAACCTTGTAAATATAGGAGGCGTAAGTGACAGGCACGTCTTCATCTTCGCCCCAGTCCATTACGACATCTTTTCCCATAGGATAGAGGGTGTCATTAGCGGGATTGTAGTACATGGTGCTGGCGGAAACGAGGGAGTTCAGATTGAGAGTCCCCAGCTTGGCAGCGACCGCCTGTGCTAGCTGCGGATTCTGCGTCTTGATGAGATTGACGATCTTTCCTAAATTATTTTGCAGCTCTGGCAAATTATTGCTGCTGTTGATCAGGCCGGTGGCTTTTCCCAGTACGCTTTTGAGCGCCGGGTTGGCGGCAACGGCAGCGGCCACCACTTTGTTGGTGGAAAGCTCGACAATCAGCTTGCTCTTGGCAATCGGCGTGACTTTTATTCCGTGCATCATGGGACCGGTATAATTATAGTTGATATTGGTGGCGCGGCCATAAGCGATTGTCAGACGGCCTCCCTTTATGTAGTCGCCGAAAGTGATGAAGGCGCCTTTAAATTCACCGTCATAGGTATAGCCGGTAACCCCCATTTTGACGGGGAACTGTCCGATACCGATGAGGTTCTTTGACGGTCCGAAAGGAAGGTTCGTGGTGTCCTGTTTCTTACCGAACTGGAATGTGGTCCAAAGACGGTTCAGATGAAGCTCACCATCGCTGTGTCCGGCGCGGACGCTTTCGTTTCCGTTTTTATCGTATGTGTATTTATTGATATCGTAAGGGTCTCTGCCGTTCATGCCCATGTAAGTCTCAAGCTGCCCGTACAGGGTGCTTCTGTCATTGATCCTGGTCATGGTATTTAAACGGACGCGGGCGCCCAGTTCATAGTGTTTTTCTTTTGTGTCTTTGAAAATATCATCGTAACGGTCGATGCCCTGTACACGGAGTTCCGTGAGAAGCGATGTTTTTCCCGTTTTTTTCTCCAGTTCGGAAATACGGACGCCGAGGCTGGAGAGATCATTGGCATACTCTCTTGAAAGCTTGTCTACGACGGACTGCTGATCAGCGGAAAGAGAGTCTCTTTTTGCCAGCAGGCGGGCGGTAATCTGCGCCATTTCGTAACGGGTCATGTTCCTTTCGCCTTTGAATGTGCCGTCAGGATAGCCTTCGACAATGTTCTGGTCTGACAGGGAAGCGACGGCTTCGTATGCCCAGGAATCGCTTTCTACATCAGAAAATGGGTTGGCCGCGGAGGCGGTCATCGCTGCACCGGCAAAAAATGCGCAGACGGCGGCTCTCAGTATGGTATGTCTCATTGAATAAATCCCTTGTTGTCCTTGGTTCTCATTTAGATAGCAAGACTTAAACGAAATATAAAAAATGAATGAAATATGTCTCAAAACAGACTTATTATATCTGATGGAAATAAAAACTGTCAATGGTTTTAACGCCTGATGTTAATTGTACATACAAATCGTATATGATAAGCGTGCAGCCGTCATTTTTGTGCAAAAAGAAAGAGGCCTGAAGGCCTCGGAAAGTCAATTTTAAAAGAAATATTATTTTTCTTTTATCGTATTTGTTTGAAAGATATGGATCCCTTTGAGGACGATGAAAGCAATGAGGCACCCGGCGCCGCAGGAAACGGAGAAGAGAGAAATATAGAAAAAAGCTCCTTTTGACGACCCCATAAAGAGAGCGGCCACCGGATAAGAGACAAGGCCGCCGATGAGCGATGTGCCTGTGAATTCTCCAAGGACGGCTGCCCAAAGTTTTTTCGTGCGGCTGTACAGGTATCCCGACAGGAAGGCGCCGATCATCGAGCCGGGGAAAGCGAGGAGCGAACCGGAGCCGATGATATTCCTGATCACCGATGTGGTAAAAGCGGCGGAAATACCGTACCGCGTGCCGCAGAGAACCGCAAGAAAGATATTGATCATGTGCTGGAGCGGGAAAGCACGGGTCACTCCCAAAGGAAAAGAAAAGACCGGTGAAAGAAGGACGCCTGCCGCGGCGAGGAGAGCGGCAAAAATCCATTTCCGCAAAGAAGAACGGCTGTCATTTTCAAACATAATAATCTCCTTTGTAAGAAAATATATTTTCCACAGATGTTTTTTCCATCATAGCACAAATAAGGATGGAATTTATACAGAGCGGTATAATTTAAGCAGGCAATAGTCATCGAGGAGGTTATGATGAGAAGAAACGACAGAGAAATTACGGAAGAAACGGAAATCAGAAAAGTTCTGGACGAGTGCAAAATCGTTCATCTGGGTTTTCAGGACGGCGGCCGTGTTTTTGTGGTGCCGGTCAACTACGGATACTCTTATGAAGGGGGAAAGCTTACGGTGTATTTCCATGGCGCTGATGCCGGACTGAAACGGGAACTGGCAGAATCAAATCCTGTCATCGGTTTTGAAATCGACAACGGCGGTGACATGGGACGGGCGGAGAAAGCCTGCGATTACACGGAGTACTACCACAGCATCATCGGGAGCGGACCGGTGTCGGTGGTAAAAGACAGGGAAGAGAAGAAAAAGATCCTTACGATTTTCATGGAGTGCCAGGATAAAAAGCATTTTGAGTTTACCGATCGAATGGCAGCGCATGTGGCGGTGTATAAAATCGAGGCGGACGAATTTGCCTGCAAGGAGCATAGCATGTAAAATACCCTCCTTACCATTATCTGATAAGAAGGGTCCGTGGTGCTTCAAAAATTTATCGTTTCATTTGTATGAAATACTTCGATCAGAGGAAGATATATTTCCCGATGAAGAGGATGGTCAGAATATACATCAGGGCACTGATCTTTTTCCCGTTTCCTGTGAGGGCGTTCATGACAGTGTAAGTGATGATGCCGAACGAGATGCCTCGGCGATGCTGTATGTGAAGGGCATGGCAAGGATGGCGATATATGCGGGAATGGCTTCGGTGGGGTCGCTGAAGTTGATGCCCGTGACGGCGGTGAACATGAGGAAGCCCACGATGATGAGGGCGGGGGCGGTGGCAAAGGCGGGAATTGCCAGGAAGAAGGGGGAAAGGAACAGGGAGAGGGCAAAGAGAACGGCTACGGTGACGGCGGTAAGACCGGTCCGTCCGCCTTCAGAAACGCCTGCCGCACTTTCTACGAAGGTGGTTGTGGTGGAAACGCCGAGGCCCGCGCCGATGGTGGTGGCGACAGCGTCAGCCATGAGAGCGCCTTTGATGCGGGGCAGCTTCCCTTCCTCATCAAGCATGTTTGCTTTGGAAGAAACGCCGACCAGGGTGCCGAGGGTATCAAAAATATCCACGAAAAGGAACGCGAAGAGGACAACGAAGAAATCAGGGCTCATCACCTTTGAGAAATCAAGCTGCATGAAAATGGGGGACAGGCTTACAGGGGTAAAAGAAGCAATGCCTGCGGAAAGATCCGGCAGAGTACTGAACGCGCCTTTTGCGGGATCGGGGATGTAGAGCCCCGTGAGTTCGCATAGAATGCCGAGTCCCCATGTGAAGAGGATGCCCCAGAGAATATTTCCTCTCACTTTTTTCACCATGAGGATGCCTGTGAAAAGCACACCCAGGATGGCGAGGAGAACCGGAACTCCCACGGTGTGGAATGTGCCTGCGGCAATTGCGCCTTTAAAGGAGAAAAGAGAAACTTTCGTAGCGGGATTGGCGACGATGATATTGGCGGAAACCAGTCCGATGAAGGCAATGAACAGGCCGATACCTGCCGACACTGCCCGTTTCAGGTTGATGGGGATCGCGTTGAAAATCGCTTCGCGTACATTGGTGAGAGACAGGATAATGAAAATTACGCCTTCCAGACAAACAGCGGCAAGGGCGGTCTGCCAGGAATAGCCCATCTGCCCGACGACGGTGAAAGCGAAAAACGCATTCAGCCCCATGCCGGGAGCGAGGGCGAAGGGGTAATTGGCAAAGAGTGCCATGAGAATGGTGCCGATGAATGCGGCAAGGGCGGTCGCCGTAAGAAGCGCGCCTTTATCCATGCCGGCGGCGCTCATGATGCCGGGATTGACCGCGAGGATATACGCCATTGTCATGAAAGTCGTGATGCCCGCCATGATTTCTGTCCTGACGGACGTATGATTTTCTTTCAGGTGAAAAATTCTGTCCAAAAAACCGGATTGCTGTTCCATAAAATTTCTCCTTTCAGCTTTACCCACAATATGTATCATTATAAGATTTTTACAAAGCGGGGGCAATGGATTTTCTTCTTTCGGTGTATAATCAGGTAGTGGAAATTCTGCGGGAAAGCCCGCTTTATATAAAGGACATATAATGAGTATCTGTAATATCTGCCCGCGGGGATGCCGTGTGCCGCGGCGGGAGTCCATTCACGGACAGGGCGCTGTCGGCTACTGCCGGACAGGCATGCTTCCCATCGTATCCCGGGCGGCGCTCCATCATTGGGAAGAACCGTGCATCAGCGGAACGAGAGGCGCGGGAACGGTTTTCTTTGCGGGGTGCAACTTGTCCTGCGTCTATTGCCAGAATTATGAAATATCTGAACTGTGCCGGGGGATAGAAATATCCGTGGAGCGGCTGGCGGAGATTTACCGTGAACTCATCGCCCGGGGCGCGCACAATATCGACCTTGTGACGCCGACCCATTTTACTCATGCCGTTTTTCAAAGTCTGAGAGAACCGCTTCCCGTACCGGTGGTGTATAACTGCGGCGGCTATGAAAGCGTTCATACCGTGGCGTTCCTGCGGAAGAAAATACAGTGCTGGCTTCCTGATTTGAAGTACAGCGACGCTGCGGCGGCGGAGAGGTACAGCAGCGCGCCGGACTACTTTGAAAAGGCGGTGCCTGCCATTGAGCAGATGTTCCGGCAGACAGGCCCCTATGAAATCGGCGCCGACGGTATATTAAAAAAAGGTGTCCTTATCCGACACCTCATTTTGCCGGGGCAGATGAAAAACACGAAAGGCGTTTTGGAATATGTGGCGGAAACGTTTCGGAAAGGGGATGTTCTTTTCAGCCTTATGCGGCAGTACACGCCTCACGGAAGAGCGGAAGAGTTTCCTGAAATCAACCGCCGGATTACCGATGAAGAATACGAAGAGGCGGAAGCGTACATGGAAGCGCTCGGCATTGAGACGATATATCCAGCAGAAAGAATCTTCCGATCAAAGTTTTATTCCCGTTTTTGACGGGACAGGGGTGGAACGCGCCGCTGGAAGCCATACAAAAAAATAAAGCATCAATGAAAAACATCCGCAGAATACCGCGGGCGTCTTTTGCCATGCCTTTTGATCCGAAAATCCTTTTATTTGTGTAATTTCCTCATGAACGCTTCTTCATCCACAAGGAAACGGGTGTGCTCCGCCTCACCGATGGCGCCGTTTTCATCAGACGCGGTGATGGTGAAAGATATTTTCTTTCCTTTGACCGCCGTCACGGTGGCAGTCGCTTTGATCGTTTGTCCCACGGGGGTGGGCGCGTTGTGGCGGACGGCGATGAAACCGCCTACCGTAGTCTGTTTTGGCGGCAGGCAGGGCGCAAGGGCGGCGACGGCAGCCTCTTCCATAAGGGCGGATAAAACAGGAGTGGCAAGGACTTGCAGAGAGCCGCTTTTGACGGCAAGGGCAGTGTCTTTTTCCGTGACGGTCCGGCCGGCGGTACCGACAGTTCCGATTTTGATTTCCATAGGAATTCCTCCTTTGCTGATGGACCTATTGTAGCACGGCGGAGAAAAGGCGGCTATTTTCAGAGTTGTGGTATAATAAACCAGTCATGAAAACAGCGGAAGGCTGCGATGGTTTCTGTTCTTCCGCGATTGAAACAAGAGAGGTTTTATGAAGGAAATATCTTTTATAAAAGATAAAAGGAAATACCTGCATGGGGTGGTGCTTGCTTTTGCGGCGCTGGCGGCGGGCCTGTTCCTCTATTTTTATTTCTTTTATCACGGACCGGCGGATGGAACGGTGATGGTGGAAATACCGAAGAATGCCACGGGGCGGGAAATCGGAGAAATGCTTGAGGAGAAAGGTGTTATCAGAAGTGCCGCCGTTTTCCGCGCCATGCTTTTGGCCACAGGAAACGGGAAGGCGCTTAAAAGCGGATACTATACATTCCGGCAGGGATCAACGGTGGCGGAGACAATTTCGGTTCTGAAAAACGGAAAAGAAGAAGTGGTGAAGATTACCGTGCCGGAAGGCTTTACCGCAGCGCAGATTGCAGATGTTCTTCAGAAGGCGGGGCTGGAATGCTATGGAGATTTTCTTCATGAAGCGGAAACTTACGCGCCTTTTCCATACATGTACGGTCCCGAGGCGGCAAAGGTGAAGGGAGAAGGGTTTCTTTTCGCCGATACGTATGAGATTCCGAAATCTTGCTCCGCCCGGCAGATTGCTGACATGATGTATCGGCGCACGGATGAAATGCTTACGCCTGCATTGCGCAGGAGGGCGGAGGAGAAGCATCTTTCTATTCATGCCCTCATGACCATCGCGTCCATGGTGGAGCGGGAAGCACGGTTAAAGGAAGATCAAGTGCCGATCGCTTCTGTCATCCTGGCGCGTCTGGAGAAGCAGATGCCTCTTCAGATTGACGCTACTGTCCAGTATGCATTGGGCAGGCAGAAAGAGGAACTGACCATGGCGGATACGAAAATTGATTCGCCTTATAATACATATGAACGGCAGGGACTTCCGCCCGGCCCCATAAGCAGTCCCGGCATGGATGCCGTCCGTGCGGTGCTTGACGCGGCGCCCGGAGAGTATCTTTACTATGTGGCGGAAAAAGACGGCCGCCATGTCTTCACGAAGACGCTTGAAGAACATCAGGCGGAAATCGACCGCATCTATGGGACGGACGACTGATATGGCCATGATTGCGGATCTGAGAAAGGAACTGGAGCGGGAAGCGGAAGAAGAGAATATTCCCATTCTGCGCAGGGCGGAGAGGAAGCTGCTGCTGGAAGCCGCGGCGGCAGCCGATCCAAAGAAAATACTGGAAGTGGGAACGGCCATCGGCTATTCCGCTTTGCTTCTGGCAGAGCATTTTCCCCTGGCGGAAATTGATACCATAGAAATAGATGCCCTGCGGAATGAACGGGCTGTATCCGTCATGCAGGCGGCAGGATTCGAGCAGCGTGTCCGGTGCCATTTGGGGGACGCGGGAGAAGTGCTTTCTACGCTTGCAGGGCCGTATGATTTTGTTTACCTTGACGGGCCGAAAGGGCAGTACCTCCGCCATTTGAAACTTATTGAGCCGAAATTATCAGAAAACGCGGTTATTGCGGCGGATAATGTCCTCTTCCGCGGATTGGTGCGAAGCGGGGAACCCGCGGCGCATCGGTACAGGACGCTTGTCACACGCCTGCGGGAATACCTCGAATATGTGGAGGCTCATTATGATACGGTCATCCATGAAGAGGGAGACGGTCTTGCGGTGTCAAGTAAGATAAGGAAATAAGGGAAGAAAGGAACACAAGTGGAAAAAATGGAACTTCTCGCGCCGGCGGGAAATATGGAAAAAATGAAAATGGCGCTCCTTTACGGGGCAGACGCGGTATACATGGCGGGCAAAGCTTTCGGCCTCCGTGCGTACGGCGGCAATTTTACCCGGGAAGAAATGAAAGAGGCTGTGGAGTATGCCCATTCCATGGGGAAAAAAGTGTATATCACGGTCAATATCATTCCCCGGAATGAAGATTTGGAAGGGCTTGACACATACCTGAAATATTTACAGGATATTCATGCGGATGCCGTCCTGATTTCCGATCTCGGCGTATTTGATATCGCCCGTGAAGCAGCGCCTGATTTGCCGGTCCATGTGAGCACACAGGCGAGCGCGGCAAACTGGCGCACCGTCAGGAGATGGAAAGATATGGGCGCGTCCCGCGTCGTTCTTGCCAGAGAAGTATCCCTTTCGGAAATGGCGGACATCAGAAAACGGGTGGATATCGAACTGGAAGTATTCGGCCATGGGGCGCTCTGTATTTCCTGGAGCGGCCGCTGTCTTTTATCCAATTATTTTACAAACGGGAAACGCCAGTCCAACCGGGGCGAATGCATCCAGGCATGCCGGTTTAAGTATTCCGTGATGGAAGAGTCCCGTCCGGGACAGTATTTCCCCGTGGAAGAAGATGAGCACGGCACATATATTTTTAACAGCAAAGATCTCTGTATGATCGACCATATCCCCGAACTTATCGAAGCGGGCGTTTCTTCTCTGAAAATTGAGGCCGCATGAAGAGCGTCTACTATGTGGCGGCGGTTGTGGCAGCGTATCGGAAAGCGATTGACTCGTACTACGAATTGGGAGCGGCATTTTCCGTTCGTCCGGAATGGCGGGAAGAACTGGAAAAGGTATCCCATCGTCCTTACACGACGGCTTTCGCGTTCCAGAACCCCGACCATTCCGCCCAAGAATATATGAAGTCCCAGCCGGAGCAGCCTTATGATTTTATCGGTCTTGTTCTGGAGCAGGATAAAGGAAACGGCACAGTCAAAGTGCAGCAGCGCAACTATTTCAAAGCGGGAGAGGTCGTTGAGTGCCTTACTCCGGCAGGGGATGTGTTTCCTGTCACAATCGGGCATCTGACGAATAAAGACGGTGAAGAGGCGGCAGCAGCGCCCCATCCGCTGGAAGAGCTGACGATGGTGACAGAAGAGGATCTGCCGCCGTATACTATTCTCCGGAGGCGCGTCCGTGGATAACAGAGTCTATATAGAAATCGCGCCGGGCGATGTGAACTACGTCAATCGTATCATGGAAGGATATGAATATCTCGGCATTCTGACCACCATCGATCCTCGGCGGGCGACCTGCTGCATCAATGCTACGGCGGACACACGAAAAGAAGTCGTCGAGATTCTCACCCATCTGGATACGGAAGTGAAAATCCTGGCGGACAGAGAAGAAGCGGAAGCGGGATTGAGGTAAATATTTCTTTTGGAATATGATAAAATAAATGTAGAAATAAAGGACGGGAGGAATCTGTATGGCAGCGGCGGAAAGAATTGCTGAATATCTGAAACAATGCGGTGTGTTTTATCTGGCCACTTTGGACGGTATCTGGCCGCGCCTCCGGCCGATGAGCAATGTCTGTGTCTGCGGCGGTGTAATCCATTTCCTTTTCAATAAAGATGATGAGATTATGGGCAGCTTCTTTTAAATGACCGCGCGGAAATCTGCGCCACCCATCCGGATCAGTCGACTATCTGTATATCCTGCAAACTGCGGGAGGATAAAGGGGAAGAACCGCGGCGCGCCATGCTGAGGAGCTGTGAGGAGTCTCTGGACGGTATTCGTAAAGACGGCAGGTATACCGTGTTCAGGCTGGCATCGGGAAACGCGGTCATCACGGATTTTACCGGAAAGACGGAAGAAATTGAATTGTAAAAGAAAGCGCGCTTGTGACGGGCGCGTTTTTCATTTTCTGAAAGGCCGGCGGGGAAGTGCTATAATGGAGTCTAAATACGAACGGGAGTGAAGGATCTGTTGCTGTGATGAGGGGAGCCGTAAGAAGATAAAAGCTGTCAGCTGTCAGCCATTAGCTGTGAGTTAAAAGCCGAAGCATATGATTTCCATTAGGTGTCATACGAAACATTAGCAAAGGATTTGCTGTTGTAGTGAGGGAAACGATAATCGTCATCCTGAACGAATGTGAAGGATCTGTACCCGTGATGAGGGAAGCCGTAAGAAGATAAAAGCTATCAGCTGTGAGCTGTTAGCTGCAAGCTAACTATTCTTTTACGATTTAAATCATTACGGCAAGCGAGTATCCTCAATCGCACTACGTGCGCCAGCAGCTTCTTCTGGCGGCGGGTTCCATGATCCTTGTGCAAAAAGCGGTATTGACGGGGGGACTTCATTCGGAGTAACAGATTCTTCACTCCGTGTCACTATCCCGTTTCCCATCTTTCCTATAAGGAATGTTTGCCCCGTTCAGAATGACGATTGGAGGAAAGGGCATCATAATAAGAGAAACGTTAATCGTCATCCTGAACGAATGTGAAGGATCTGTACCCGTAGTGAGGAAGTCGTAAGAAGATAAAAGCTATCAGCTGTGAGCTGTCAGCTGGCAGCTAAAAGTGCCGAATGACGAGGGACGGTGAGACGCCATCCTGAACAAACGGGAAGGATCTGCTGCTGTGGTGAGGGAAATGAAAAACAATAAGTCTCGAGAATAAGTATATAAAGAAAGGCGGAATAAAAATGAATGGCTTGATTACCGATTTATACCAATTGACGATGGCAAATGCCCTTTTCAACAAAGGACGCCACGAACGGAAAGTCGTGTTTGACCGTTTTTACAGAAAGAATCCTTTTAACGGCGGCTACACTATCGTGGCGGGGCTTGAGCATCTCCAGCAGTTTGTAGAAAATTTCCGTTTTGATGAAGAAGATATCAATTACTTGGAAAGTCTGCATATTTTTTATCCCGCCTTTCTTGATTATCTGAAAGACTTCCGATTTAAAGGAAATATTTATGCTGTACCGGAAGGCACTGTAGTCTTTCCCGGCGAACCGCTTCTTCGTTTCCATGGCACTACGACAGAAGCCATGCTTCTCGAAACGGGTCTATCCATGATTATGAACCATGAAAGCCTCATCGCCACGAAAGCACGGCGTGTGCGTACTGTGGCGCCGAAAGACGCCCTGATGGAGTTCGGTCTCCGCCGCGCGCAGGGACATTCTGCCGGGCTCTGGGGCGCGCGGGCCGCCATGATCGGAGGGTTCAACGGCACATCCAATGTGGAAGCGGGAAAACAGTTCGGCATTCCTGTCCTCGGTACGATGGCCCACAGCTGGGTCATGAGCTTTGATGAAGAGATAGATGCTTTCCGCGAATACGTTCGCCAGTATCATGACAACCTCATCCTTTTGGCCGACACCTATAATGTCCTTGAAATGGGCGTACCCCATGCAATTCAGGTGTTTAAAGAACTAAAAGAAGAGGGGCGGCTTCCCGGGAAATACGGGATCCGCATCGACAGCGGAGATATCGCCTATCTCTCTCAGGAAGCGACCCGTATGTTTACCGAAGCCGGCTTCCCTGATGTCATTATTTCCGGTTCCAACGATCTTGACGAATATACCATCCAGTCCCTCAAAGCGCAGGGCTGCACCGTCACCTCGTGGGGCGTGGGTACGAAAATCATCACGGCCGACGGCACTTCCGCGCTGGGGGGCGTCTTTAAAATGGCGGTGAAAGAAGCGGATGGTAAAGAGGTTCCTGTTATGAAATTTTCCAATGACGTGGAAAAAATGACGAACCCCGGTATCAAGACGGTCTATCGTTTCTATAAAAAAGATACAGGAAAAATGATTACCGACCTTGTCTGCCTCCATGATGAAAAAGCGGCGGACGGCGGCGACTTTACTCTTGTCACGGAATCGGCGAAATGGCGCAGGAAAGAGCTGAAAGCAGGCACTTATACGGTGGAGGAACTGCTGAGGCCCGTCGTAGAAAACGGCAGGAACCTTCCGCTGCCCGCACTTTTTGAAATCATCCGCTATGCAGATAAGCAGATGGACACACTCTGGCCGGAATATACACGTCTCCTTAATCCTGATTTGATGGAAATCAACCTGTCCGACAAGCTGCAAACATTGAAGAGTGAACTTATCCGCCGCGAGTTGGGAGAATAAAAAGATCGTTTTCAGGTACAGGTTTTCAAGCTGTACCTGCGGTTTCCTTATCAAGGGCATAGATCCTTTACATCCGCTCCGGATGACGCTTACTGTTTCTGTCGTGCAGCGGCTTTTGGGGAATGCTTTCGGAGTCTGATATAATGAAAGAAAATGATTAAAGACAGCTCATGAAAGGAGCATTTATGAAAAACGTATATGTGCTATGGCGCTCACGCTTGCTTTGGCAGCAGGCGGACTGTCTCTGGCATCCGATTTAAAAATGGCGGACGGACATATTCTTCCGCTGGGAAATGAGATGACCATCCGGGAAGCAGATAAATCATATGTGGGAAAAGAACTGCAGAAAGAGTGGAACCAGGAAAAAGTAGAGAAAGAAATCCTCCCTGCTGTCAGGCGGATGGGATTATTTGGAAAAGGCGATACAGTCCATGAAAAAATGATGGCCGAGCAGCTCGGAAAACTTTTTGCAGCCGGCAGATTTTCCCAGTTGCAAATGGAGACGAAGAATGCCTTTCATCAGGCGGCTGTTGTATCTGTAAAATTGGAAGAGAAAGATATCGCCGGCTGGAATGAAATCATCAGGGCCATGGAAAAAGCCCATCCGGAAAAAATTGATATCCTGGGAGAGAACCGGACTTTTAATCTTGAAACTATCCGGGAAAGCATGAAAAAAGAAGACAGCAACAATCGTTTCGTCTATAAAAAAGACGGACAGACCGAGTTTGTTTATGGAAGCATGTTTCTTTTTGTGGAACAGTACGGGGTGGAAGCGCCTTTTTATGTCTTTTTCATCGCGTCAGCAGATAAAGGACAACTTGGAGCCACTGCCATTTATACCAATCAGGCCACAGGCCGGATCATGGAGCCTGTTTTAGTAAAAGGCGCGGAGGGACTTCGATGAAAAGACTCGTGACAGCACTCTTGGCGGCGGGGATTACCGTTTCATCCATGTCCGCCGTTTTGGCAGAACCTGCCCATAAAGAGACGGGTACAGGCACGGCAGCCGACAGGCAATTGACTGCCGATTTCCGCAGAAGTCCGGGAGATGCCGTAAAAGATCTTTACAGGCAGGCAGCTCCTTTTCTTACAAAGGAAATCATTTTAAGAAATCATGCCGTCTATACACCTTTCGTCATGACGCCGTCTGCGAAAAAAATGGCGGGAAAAGAGATTCCGTTCAGTACGGAAAAAGGAGGAGTATTTCCTGCGGGCCAGCTTCTCGTCGCTTCTGATGAGGGAAGCTTTGACGCCTTTGTCATGAATTTCTCTTTTCCTGAAACGGAAGAAAATAAAAAGGGAATGGATCCTTTCTTTGCGAAGGATCAAAATATGGTGTCTGCAGGGGCGCTTATGATGGCGAACCTTTACCTGATGGGTGCTGAACCCGCAATTAATGAACTCATCGTGGACGCCATACACGAGCATAATAAAACGGCCCTTGTGAAACTCCCCGAAGACTTTGCCCATGTGCGTCTGCAGGACATAGAACCGATTACCCGTTTAAATGACCATACGTACACGGCGGGCGCGCGGGTCATAAGCGATGCCGACGGTTTCATCGTGCCCCTTTACATCCGGGGATACTCATGAAAAAAGAGAATCGATACAGAGCAATCCTGGCAGTGACCAGTGACGCGGAAAGAAATTATCTGAAACCATCTCTGGAAGAACTGGCAAAAACAAGTATGAAATACTAAGATATCTCTATGACAAGCGAAGTGGAGTCCCTCTTTTTTGTATAGGAGCATACAAAAAACTTTATGGAATTTTTTCTCTTAAAAGGAAAGGTGTTTTAAGGGAAAACGAAAGCAGGTCCTTTAACGGGATCTGCTTTTTTGCTGAAATATTATTTTGTGATGAGCGACAGAAGGATATCCGGATTGTCCGTGTCGTATTCGATCTGTTCCGACCAGCGCCGTATGTTTTCAGGGAGATCTCCGAATACGGCAGTTTCTATGAAGATGAAGTCTGTGCTTTGCCGGGCGTATGTCATGACGGCGTCTATGCCGTAGAACGGTTCTTTTTCCAGGGCGCGGTAGAAAATGTATTGATACACCGCCGTTTAATTCCGGGAGAGGCGCTTCGGAAAGATAGGCGTGCGCCTTTTTCAGCGTGGAAGTAAAAGATCCGGAAAGAGAGGAGAGCCTCTTTGTCCATGCTTCATCGACAGGTTCCGTTTGAGAAAGAGCGTGTAAAATGGTCCGGCAGTAAGTTTCATTGATGGTCGGCGTATAGGAGAGCGCTTCTTCGGGAAGACTGCAGCCCATAGCGGAAAGCAGTGTGGGAAAGTCGAATAGAGAAGAGGCGCTGTCTTCCATGAAAAGCAGAGGCGTGGAATTGGACAGGAGAAGCTCAACGCTTTCTTCACAGGCAAGTCCCACACCAGCCAGCTCGAAATTTCCGTTTTCCACAAAAAAACGGGGATGCATGGCACAGATATCGCAAAGATTTTCTTCTCCCGTTTCCGCAATGATGCGGCAGAGTCCGTCTTCCTGTAAAAGAGGGCATCGGCCGTCTTTCATGATGAAACGGCGGTTTCCTTTTGTGCCTGCCATGGAGGTACGGATAGTTTCACCCGGTTCACCCGTCATGACGAGATATTTCATTGCCGTCGCTTCGTCGATGTCTATGTCCCAGTTCTGCATACAGCACGAGTGGACACACCTGTCCGCCTTGCATCGGAAGTCTTTGTAAAAAGCCGGGTAAACGGAAATCATGGCATGACCCTTTTGAGAATCGCGGCGCAGCCTTCCCGTACATCACGGTAGGTTGTTTCATAATCATCAGTGTACCACGGATCGGCGACACTCCGATTTTCTCCTGTCCATTCGAGAAGGAGGGACACTTTTTTCTGCGGGTCGCCTTTGGTAAGACGGTAAAGATCGCGGCGGTTCTCATCATCCATGCCGATGATGTAAGTGCTTTCTTCGTAATCGGCAGGCGTAAATATCCGTGCTTCCCGTTTAGTGAAAGGGATCCCCTTTTCGTTGAGAAGCCGGCGTACGGGGGATAGGTGTCGTTTCCGATTTCTTCATAAGTCGCCGCGCAGGATGAAATGGAAATCAAATGTTCCAATCCGGCTTTTGCCACGAGGTCTTTCATAACAAATTCCGCCATCGGGGAGCGGCAGATATTACCGTGGCAGACAAACAGTATTTTTATCATGGAGATTCTCCTTCTGTTTTTTCATGTAACGGATTCCTCTTACTCCCATCTTGACCGGAAAGGAAGTATGGATAACGGTAGAAAACGCTTTTGACTGCTGTAAAGCGGATATAAGCGCTATATTTATTTCTTAACCGGCACAGGGTGTTTGTGCATTTTATGGCATCCGCATTTCATGGAAGACGCAGCTCATTATATCGGAGCTGTCGATGAGTTTGCAGCGGCAGCCGATTATCCATATTCAAATCGGGGATGTGGCTGCCACGGCCCCTGTCCCTGTCCGATTCGTCCCGTTTCGGCGTTTTGCGCTATGATATTTGAAATGATACGGTAACTGATGAGAATAAGAAAAGAGGTGAGGATAAGAAATGCAGGATGGATGCGTTTGTCGTGAAAGTTCATGAAGAAACTTCCAAAGGAACGAAAAGGCTTTATTTATATCCGCTCTTTTGTACACTATAAAGAAAAGCGGAAAATATTTTACTTTACATACAAGTGTAAATTTTTTATTCCAATTACGCAATAGAAATGGAAGGACTTCTACTGTCCCGGGAGGAACCATGCGAAGGACGAAAATTATCTGCACTATCGGTCCGTTGCCGTTTTGAAAGGGGAAAAATTTTCGGGAGGACAGCCTTTGTGTCATCGCGGCAGGGGTCAGGCAGGGGGAAATAAACCGGCGGAAATCTTCTGCTACGAATATCATGCGCATTATGCAGGTGTAAAAAGAAAGGCTTGCGGTGGGAAACCGGCCGCGGGCTTTTCCTGCGGAAGGGAGAAATTATGGAAATACTGCGGGCGGCCAATGCGGAAATTGCCATGCGGAGAATTCTGCAGGCCGCCGTTTCGGAAAAGGCGAGCGATGTCCATCTAGAACCGTGCCGTGAATTTGTCCTTGTCCGGTTCCGCATTGACGGAACTCTTACAGAAAGGTACCGGCTGCCCCCGGATATGGCGGCTGGACTGTCGGTGCGGGCCAAAGTCCTGGGCGGTATGGACGTGGGGGAAAACCGCATTCCCCAGGACGGAAGTTTTTCGGAAATCAGGGAAGGGAAAAATACGGATTTCCGTCTTTCCGTGATGCCCTCGGTTTACGGGGAAACGATCGTCATACGGATTTATCAGGGCAGATGGATTTCATTGAAAAGAATGAACTCGGTATGATTCCTTTGCAGAAGAAAAATATTCCGCACAAAAATAGGAAAGAAAAGCGGCATGATTCTCACTACCGGTCCTACGGGAAGCGGGAAAACATCGACGCTCTACGCGGCGCTGAAACTGGTGTGCCGTCCTGAAATCAGCGTGATTTCCGTGGAAGATCCCGTGGAGTACCGCATACCGGGAATCACCCAGGTGGAAGTGAATGAAAAAGCGGGCCTTACTTTTGAAAAAGGACTCCGTTCTCTTGTGCGGCAGGATCCCGATGTGGTGATGATCGGGGAAATACGCGATCGGGAAACGGCGGAAATGGCCGTACATGCCGCTCTTACCGGGCATCTTGTCCTGTCTACGCTTCATACGAACGATGCCGTATCGGCGCCTGTCCGCCTGACAGATATGGGCATTCCGCCGTACCTGCTTTCCGCGTCGCTGTCCCTCATCATTTCTCAAAGGCTTGTGAAAAAACTCTGTCCCGCCTGCCGGAAGGAAATGGTCATTACAAGAGAAATGGCGGAAGAAAAGTTGTTTCCTGAAGCGTTTATCGGGAGACGGGCATACATGGCAAAGGGCTGTGATCATTGCAGGGGGAAAGGCGCAGACGGGCGGACCGGTGTTTTTGAAATGCTGGAAATAGGAAAAGAAGAACGGCGGCTGCTCCATAAAACGCGGCAGCCGAAGAGTTTTCAGAATGTATGAAAAAACAGGGACAATATTCCCTGAGAGAATCCCTTTTGCGATTAATGGAAAGCGGCGCCGTCCCGCCTGAGGAAGCGGCGCTCTTATGGGAGTGACTATGAAACATATTGAACAGTGGCTGGCCCTTTACCCGGAGGCTACAGATATCCATCTTACGGAAGGCGGAAGGGTTATTGTCCGTGAATATGGCGGACTTAAAGAATTGGAAGAAAGAGCGGAGAAAAGTTTTTTTGATATGCTTTTCCATTCCTGCCTTTCACCGGATAAACGAAAAGTGTATGAAGAAAAGGGTGCATGCGATACTTCTTTTTCCATAGGAGAAAATCGGTTCCGCCTCCATCTGTACCGGGCGGGCGGAAAAGACTGCGCGGCGCTCCGTGTGCTGCCCGTGCTTGACCGTGTGGAAAAAGATCCTGATGAAAAATGGTTTGAGAAGATTGCAAAATTATCCTCCGGCCTTGTCCTTTTTTCAGGCCCCACAGGAAGCGGGAAAAGCACCACCATGGCAAGAGTACTGGAAGGAATCGGCAAGGAAAAAGCGCGTCACATCGTGACTTTGGAAGATCCTGTGGAGTATATCCTTTCCGCGGGGAAATCCCTTGTCCGCCAGAGAGAAATCGGCCGTGACGCGGTAAGTTTTGCCGAAGGCGTCCGCGAATCTCTTCGGGAAGACCCCGATGTCATTGCCGTAGGGGAAATGCGGGACAGGGAAACCATAGCAGCGGCGCTCACTGCGGCGGAAACAGGGCATCTCGTTTTGGGTACGCTCCACAACGGGCGCGCTTTGGAAGCCGTCGGCCGCATGGTCCATGTATTTCCGGCGGAAGAACAAAGCGAAGTGCGCCTGATTATTTCTTCCGTCCTTCGCTGCGTGTCGGCACAAAGACTTTGGCGGATGGGAACGAAGACCGTACTGCTCCGTGAAATTCTGACAAATACCCCTGCCGTGGCGAACCTCATCCGCGAAGGAAAAGAAGCACAGGTCCTGTCCTATATGGAAACGGGTGTGAATGACATGCGCACCCTGCGCCAGGCGGTATACAAGGTAAAGGGCGTGACAGAAAAAGAACGAAAAGAACTTTTATCTTTGGCGGGAGAGTAAAATGGAGTTCCTTTATAAAGCGTACGCTGACAGCGGAGAAGTAAAAGAAGGAAGGGTGGCGGCTGCCGGCAAAAGAGAAGCAGCGAATGAACTCAGAAGCCGTGGGCTGCACCCGATGACCATCAGAAAAACGGGAGAAAAGAAAAAAGTGTCCCTTTTCAAAAGACGCCGTCTCGCCGATTTGGCGGAAGAATGGGAATCACTTCTTTCCGCGGGGATTCCCGTAACCGAAACTTTGGACATCCTTGGCGGCGGCCGGAGCGGGAAAGAAAAGATTCTTCTGGGCGAGATCAAGGCGACCATCGAAGCAGGGCACTCCATTGCGGAAAGTTTTGCGGGATCCGTGCGTTTCCGCCTTTTTTTACGGCCCTTCTGCAGGTAGGCGAGCTGTCGGGAACGATTCCGGAACAGCTCCGCCTGGCCGCCGCGTGCTATCGCAAGGAAGAAGAATTTATTGCCGGTATGAAATCGGCTCTTTCCTATCCTGTTTTTTGTTCTCTTCTTTTCCTTTCTTGTATTTGCATTGATCCTTACTGTCATACTGCCGTCCTTTGCCGCGCTTTTTGAGGCCCTCGACATACCGCTTCCGGCGGTGACGCGGGCGGCGCTTGCTCTGGGCCTGTTCTTACAGGAAAAAGGGTTTTATTTTCTTGTTGAACTTCTCTTGGGTGCAGTCGGCGGTGTCGTCTGGTTACGAAGTGAACGGGGAAAAAGAAGTACAGATGCGTTTCTTTTCCGCTTCCCTTTTATCCGGAGGCTGTACCTCATCCGTGTGACGCTTGCCCTGTCGGCACTTTTGAAAAGCGGGAAAACCTTGTCCGACGCCCTTGCCGATATAGCGGACATAACGGATAACGGCGCCGTAAAAGAAGAATTGCTGAAAATAAAAAAGGATATAGAGAGGGGCGGCGATTTTGCCCAGAGCATGGAAAGATCCTTTGGCGATACCGCTCTTGCCCGCATGATCCACGTAGGAATGGAAAGCGGGCGGCTTCCTCTCTTTCTGGAGCGGAGCGCCCGCCTTATGACAGAGGAAACGAAAAGGAAACTGACAGGATTCAGAAAGATTCTGGAACCTTCTCTTTTGCTTTTTGTAGGTCTTGTAACAGCGGCAATCATATTTTCCGTCCTGCTTCCCGTTTTCAGTGCCGTGGGGACGCACATGGGCGTTTAGTATCGAAAGGCGGAAATTAAATTCCGGATGCCGGATATGGGATAAGATAAAAGCGCTTTTCGGAATTTAGGTGCAGGGACAAAAATTTTCCTGTGGTTTGTGTTTATGACTTTTAATCATACTTTTGTTTTGCTATAACTAAAAATAAAGTATGATGAGAAGGAGGCGGGACGAGTGGGTCTTTCTGTACGCGAGATACTCATACTGGATTATTTTGACGGCAAACCGGTGCATGCAAAGATGCCGTCTTATCTGTATGCCACTTACGGCAGCGACGCCGATCTCTGTCTGGACCGCCTCTATGCTGACGGCTGGATCCGCGAAAGCACTCCCCGGGAAACGGTGAATATGCTTCCCGATAAAGCGCTTTCCGATTTCCTTAAACGATACGGCCTCTCCGGTGAAGGATCACATACAGAACTTGTCCGGCGTGTAATCCATGAAGTTCCTGAAAAAAATTATAACCACGCTGTACCGAAAGTATACGTGCTGGAACCTAAGGGGCGTACCGAGGTGGGACGCCATATGGCGTATGTCCTGAATGTTCGTGAAAACTACGGGCTTACGGAAGGAGAAATCGGCGAGTCCCGTTCCGCTCTGGCTCTGAAAGGGAATCCCTGTTCCGCCAGGGATATACTGGAGCGTGCTTTTCAGCAGAAGGTCTCCATCTATACCATGGCGGGAGAATGGTCGAAGCTGCGCAACCTGTACTATGTCATGGCAAACTTCCATCTTCGTGCGGAAGCGGGGGATAAGGCGCTCTCCTGCCTGTTCCTTGTCTTCTTCCTGGATATGTCGGGGATGGGGAATAGAAATACCGTTATTCCTTATGAAAACTTATTTCCTACCCAAAAGGGAATGATCCTTCTTTTAGATGAGGTGCGCCACAGGGAGAACATGACGGCGGAGGAAGTGAAGGCGGCATTTCTTTCTTCTGTCGCGCGCATGGCGCCGAGACTGCCGTTCTCTTATTTCTCCCCGCAGGTCATGGCGGCGCAATTGCTGGAACGTCTCCGCGGCGTTCCCTTTAATGGGGCGAAGTATATCGCGGAACGGAACGTGCCCGACCCTTCTGCCGGCGCATACCATTATGTCCCTTGGGGACGTGAGGAAGCCGGCAGCTTGAAAGAGGTGCCGAAATTTACTGTGCCGAAAATCATGGCGCCGCCCAGCCTGCGTATGCCGCCCGCTTTTACACGGCCCGTCCCTTTTGAATCGACAGAAGCGCGGAAGCGGCGGGAAGAAATGGAAAAACGGGTGGTCCGCACTGTAGAGCGTCCAACGCCGGAGGGGAAAAAGGAAAAAGGTCTGCTTGTGAAATTGAGAAAATGGATATAGGAGAAACTATGGAAAAACGGATCCGCGTCGGCTGTTACGGCGCGAAAGGCTCCTATACCTATGAGGCCATGGAACGGCACTTCGGCGAGCGGGAGCGGGAAGAAATATATTTCCCCCTCTTTGAAGATGTGACGAAAGCCGTTGCGGGAGGAATGATTGATTACGGCGTTGTCCCCATTGAAAACTCCTCCACCGGGGGAATTACGGAAGTCTATGACCTTATCAGGGGCTGCGGCTGCGCCATCGTCGGTGAAGAACTGGTAAAAATCGAGCACCACCTGCTGGGACTGCCGGGGGCGGAAATGGAAGATATCGATACGGTCTACTCCATCCCCAGGGATTTGCCCAGTGCCGTCCTTTTTTCAATGAACATCGGGATTGGAAATTGAAACCTTATTTTTCCACATCCCAAAGCGCGGAACGTGTTTCAAAGGCCGGAAAGAAAAATCAAGCCGCCGTAGCAAGCCGGACGGCAGCGGAGCTGTATGGGCTTTCCGTACTGAAAGAAAACGTCTTTTTTAATGAAAACAATTACACCCGTTTCTTCATCATCGCACCGAAAATGGAAATATCCGATAAAGCGGATAAAATCACTCTCGCC
>ENA-OQDM01000074-OQDM01000074.1-human-gut-metagenome-genome-assembly--contig:-NODE-74-length-65104-cov-3.740739_pt1 | contig 65104 bp, 57 predicted proteins | sample MGYA00242772_ERZ504605 | MGnify/ENA primary metagenome ERZ504605 (study PRJEB26092, sample SAMD00036348) | human gut metagenome | host: Homo sapiens | study: EMG produced TPA metagenomics assembly of... | reverse complement strand
CGAAGGCATGGGGCCGGGCCGCAGGAGCGGCAGCGGATATGGATTTAAACGTAATTGCAAAGAACCTGCATTCACGGAATATGAGGTGAAGCAGAATGTGACTTTGCTTTCAGACATATCTGCGGGACAGTGTATGTTTCGCAGGTATGTCTTTTTTACTGCAAAAATATGGATGGTACAGATGTTAGAAGCTGAGATATCCATATATATAAAAGAAAGAACACCGGCGGAAAATCGCACTGCAGCGAGTAGTGAAGGAACCGCCGGTTTTTTCACGGAAAATGTTGTGCCATAAGAAGAACCTGATCATATATTTAAAAGGAGGTCCTGTTTATGGAACACACAGAAAACAAAACAATTATACATGATACAGAAAAAACAGCTTCATGGGAACAGCAGACAGCAATGAAGGTATCCGGGATCAGTATTCTGGTAAACCTTTTATTATCTGTATTTAAACTGATCGCAGGTATTGTGGCACATTCAGGAGCAATGATCTCGGATGCCATTCATTCTGCATCAGATGTGGGAAGCACCTTCATCGTAATCATCGGTGTCCGTCTTTCTACAAAGAAATCGGACAAAGAGCACCAGTACGGACATGAAAGAATGGAGTGTGTTTCTTCCATTGTCCTTGCAGGAATGCTGCTTGTCACTGGTCTCGGGATCGGAATTACCGGTGCCCGTGATATCGTAAAAAGCACATCCGGCGGAACCATTGCCATTCCGGGAACACTTGCACTGATTGCAGCAGTGGTATCCATTGTGGTAAAAGAGTGGATGTTCTGGTATACAAGAGGTGCTGCAAAGAAGATCAATTCAGGAGCCCTGATGGCAGATGCATGGCACCATCGTTCAGATGCACTTTCATCTATCGGAGCGTTTGTCGGTATTTTAGGTGCAAGACTGGGATACCCGATCCTGGACCCGATCGCCAGTATCGTGATCTGCGTTATGATCGCCAAGGCATCGATCGACATTTTCAGGGATGCCATTGACAAGATGGTAGATCATTCCTGTGATGCAAAAACTGAGGAATCCATGAAGAGAGAGATCCTCAAGGTACCGGGCGTCAGAAGAGTAGACCTTCTTAAAACCCGTCTTTTCGGATCCAAGATGTATGTGGATATCGAAATCGCAGCAGATGGAAATATTTCCCTTTTTGATGCACATGATATTGCGGAAAATGTACATCATACGATCGAGAATAAATTCAAAGATGTAAAGCACTGTATGGTGCATGTAAATCCGATCAACGGATAAAAAACAAGCTGCCGGAGCGACTGTGATCGTCATCCGGCGGCTTGTTTTTGTATAGAGAAACACCCGGTAGGGGAGCTACCGGGTGTTTCGAGGGGAGTATAAATAATTAAATAAGGGGTTATGTAAAAAAAATTTTTGAAGGGTAAATTCTTTTTACAAGAATGATTATAATATAAACTGGAAAAAAAGCAATATGATTTTGGCGAATAATCTCCAAACTTTTTGGGATACTATTTCCTGTAATAAAAAGCGGCAGAAAGCTTGGGAAAGCCGTAAAATCAACTTCATCAGGAGGTAATTCAAATGGCGAAAAATTACGAAACAGACAGAAATGAGTCTAATTATGCAGGAAAAAATCACGGGGGAAAGTGCTTCCAGAAATTGCGGAAAAAACAGCTCTAAGAACAGTTCTGGAAATTCTTCCAGGAACAGTTCCAAAAGCAGCTACGGAAACAAAATTTCCGAATGAATATGATTCTGAGAAGGACAGAGGCTCTGACAGATATTAAAGGATAAGAAAAGCGGGAAAAGTCAGAGATGGCTTTTCCCGCTTAAATACATATAAGGGAACATTCACCCGGAAGCTTCCATATAATATACCAAAAAGAGGAGATTTTTTCCATGTTTCAGATCGAAACTATCTCTGCAAAAATGCTGGATTATTATGTGGAGCGCAGCGACGCTGTTATCATAGATCTCCGGGATCCTGCCGCCTACAGAAGGGGACATGTCCGGAACGCGGTAAATATTCCATACAGAGAGCTGGAGGAATATCTTGAGAAAAAACAGGATCAGAAATATCGTTTTCCCAAAGATAAGCTGCTGATATTTTACTGCGACCGCGGCGGCGCCAGCATGCAGGCTGCCCGGAGCCTGGCAAGACAGGGCTGTCGTACCAGGTCCGTGATCGGTGGATTTGCAGCCTACAGAGGGAGAAATCTTGTGCGCGGATAAAAAAAGCGGATGATATCAAAATAGATTGCGAATGCATATCTGTAACAAATCTTGTATTTTAAAGGAAATCATGATAATGTAAAGAACAGAGATAAAAACCAATACAAATTACAAGGAGAAAAGATTATGAAATATATGTTTGCGTCCGATGTACATGGTTCGGCATATTACTGCCGGAAAATGCTGGAAGCATATGACAAGGAGAAGGCGGAGAGACTGGTGCTTCTGGGAGATCTGCTTTATCACGGACCAAGAAATGACCTTCCGAAGGAATACGCACCAAAGGAAGTCATCCGCCTTTTAAATGAGAGAAAAAACCAGATCTATGCAGTACGCGGAAACTGTGAGGCAGAGGTGGATCAGATGGTCCTGGACTTCCCGGTTATGGCAGATTACTGTATCCTTGCCATCGAAGGAAAAACGATGTACGCCACACACGGTCATATCTATAATAAGGATAATCTTCCGCCGATGATGGACGGAGACATTCTGATCCACGGCCATACACATGTGCTGAAGGCAGAAAATATGGGGAATTATATCCTTCTGAACCCAGGTTCCGTATCCATTCCAAAGGAAGGTAACCCGCCGACCTATGCAATTCTTGAGAACGGAATTTTTACCATTAAAGATTTTGAAGGAAATACAGTACGGGAGATCACTTTATGAATCTGTGGGAATTAACGGCGCCCTGTCATTTTGGAACAGAGGCGGTGCTGAAGCGTGAAATACTGGATCTTGGCTATGAAGTGACCAGGGTGGAAGACGGAAGAGTAACCTTTGAGGCTGATGCCCAGGGTGTGGCAGACGCCAATCTGTTCCTTCGTACCACAGAACGTGTGCTTCTGAAAATAGGCGAAGTAAAGGCCGAGACTTTTGATGAGCTTTTTGAAAAGACCAAGGCTCTCCCATGGGAGAATTACATACCGAAAAACGGTAAATTCTGGGTAGCCAAGGCAAACTCCATCAAAAGTAAGCTTTTCAGTCCATCTGATATCCAGTCCATTATGAAAAAAGCCATTGTAGAGCGTCTCAAAGGCATCTACGGGATTTCCTGGTTTCCGGAAGACGGTCCGGAATTTCCTATCCGTGTGGCCTTTATGAAAGACGTAGCTCTGATCGGAATCGACACTTCAGGAGTATCCCTCCATAAGAGAGGGTATCGCCAGATGACTGTCAAGGCACCTATCACCGAGACGCTTGCCAGTGCTCTTTTGATGCTCACTCCCTGGAAAAAGGACCGTATTCTTGTCGATCCGTTCTGCGGAAGCGGCACCTTTCCTATTGAGGCGGCAATGATGGCAGCGGATATGGCGCCGGGACTGAACCGTCATTTTCTGGCCGAGAGCTGGGAGCATCTGATCCCGAAGGAATGCTGGGAGGATGCAAGAGAAGAAGCCAGAGAACGTGTAAATCTTGATATTGAAACCGATATCCAGGGCTTTGATATCGATGCAGCTGCCATCAAGGCAGCACGCGCCAACGCAAAAATGGCAGGAGTGGACAGACTGATCCATTTCCAGCAGCGCCCGGTCAGTGAACTCCGCCATTCCAAACCCTTTGGTTTTATCGTGACAAATCCGCCATATGGTGAGCGGATCGAAGAAAAATCCAATCTCCCTGCACTGTACCGTGAGATCGGTGAAAGCTATAAGGGGCTGGATCGCTGGTCCATGTATCTGATCACTGCCTATGACAAGGCAGAGAATGACATCGGCCGAAAGGCAGATAAAAACCGTAAGATCTATAACGGAATGATGAAAACCTACTATTACCAGTTTCTTGGACCACGTCCGCCGAAGAAAGGAAGTATTAAAGAATGAAAAAGATCATTTTTGCTACCGGAAATGAGGATAAAATGAAGGAGATCCGAAAGATACTTGCGGATCCTTCTCTGGAGATCCTTTCCCTGAAGGATGCCGGGATCCATGCGGATATTGATGAAAATGGAAAAAGCTTTGAAGAAAATGCCATGATCAAGGCAGAAGCAATCAGTAAAATGACCGGCGAGATCGTTCTGGCAGATGATTCCGGTCTGGAGATCGACTATCTGAACAAAGAGCCGGGAATCTATTCCGCACGCTATATGGGTGAGGATACTTCTTATCATATTAAAAACGCAAACCTGATCCAGCGTCTGGAAGGTGTACCTGATGAGAAACGTACTGCACGTTTTGTATGTGCTATTGCGGCAGCTTTCCCGGATGGCAGAAGAAAGACAGTCCGTGCTGCCATGGAAGGCCGCATCGGCTACGAGGAAAAAGGGGAGAATGGCTTTGGCTATGACCCGATCTTTTATCTTCCGGAATATGGTTGTACTTCCGCAGAGCTTTCCATGGAAGAAAAGAACAGGATCAGCCATCGTGGAAAAGCTCTTTGCCTTATAAAGGAAGAGCTTGTATGAAGGTGCTGATCGTAAGCGATACTCACGGAAGAGATGAAAACCTGGAGATCGCGATAAATCGGGAGGCTCCTTTTGACATGCTGGTACATTGCGGAGATGTGGAAGGCAGAGAATTTTATATCGAAGCCCTTGCAGAATGTCCCTGCAGTATTGTGTCCGGAAATAATGATTTTTTCTCGGATCTTCCGAGAGAAGATGTGATCGAGGTCGAGGGAAATAAGATCCTGGTAACTCACGGTCATTACTACGGTGTATCCATGGCCTTTGATCAGCTGGCAGAAGCTGCCCGCTCAAGGGGATGCAATGCGGCTTTTTTCGGACATATCCACGTACCGGTTGTTGAAAAGGAAGCAGGTGTGCTTCTGGTAAATCCCGGAAGTCTGGCTTATCCCAGACAACGGGGACGCCGTCCAAGCTATGCAGTAATGGAGACAGATGGAAAGGGCGAAATGCACGTAGAGATCCGTTACCTCTGATTCCGGCAGAAAAAACAAATAAACTGTCATAATTGATAAAATTTGTGCCAATATTCAGCATATATTAGTCAAAAACGATTGCGAAAGTCAGCTATGTGCTATATAATGAACAAGTAGTTTTTTTTAGTAATATAGAGCATTCTTTAGGGTACTGACCATGAATGGGTCTCGTTCCTGAGAATGCAGCAGAGCGGAATGAGAAGGTCCGCTTTACATAAATGAAGGGGGAAAATACGCATGACTGCGGTTATTATAGGGAGTATCGGCTTTTTATGCTGCTTCCTGTATGATCATAACAGTATCCGATTGAAAAAAAGCTTTCTTCATCCGTTTTTTAGCATAGGATGTTTCCTGATCGCAGTGTCAACAGGTCTGGTGATCCGGAGCTGCTGGCCGCGGCGGGGAAGTTCTTTTTTTATTTCTGCTGTTTTTCTGACAGCAGCGATCCTGTTTCTGGGACTGTTGATCTATACATTGTTTTTTGCGCTGCCCTTTGATGAGACATATGTCAAAGAAAATCATGAAAGGCTGGCCTATACAGAGGGTGTTTATGCACTCTGCCGACATCCTGGCGTTCTGTGGTTCGCCGGATTTTATTTTTGCCTGGCCGGATTTCTGGGATCCGGGAAGGCAATGGGGGCTTTTGGGGTCCTTATTGTGTGGAATATATTGTACATTTTTTACCAGGACAGGATCGTGTTCCGGAACATTCAGTAATTACGGAGCGTATCAGCAGACAACTCCCTTTCTGATCCCAGACCGAAACAGTACAGCTGCCTGCATAAAAACATGGCGAAAAGGGGGGAAAAGGCGGTGAGTCTTGGCGAAAAGCTTCGAAAACAGCAGTATGATGCTATCTGGAAAGAATATTGCGGATTTCTTGATCTGACAATGCAGGATTACATGAAGATCCAGAATCGTCTGATGGAAGAGCAGATCCAGCTCTGGTCAGACTGTGAACTGGGCAAAAGCATTCTGAAGGGCAGGAGACCGTCCGGGATCGACGAGTTCCGTCGGCTGGTACCTCTTACCACTTATGAGGATTATGCGGATATGCTCCTCCAGAAGAGAAGTGAAACTCTTCCGGGGAATCCGATCATCTGGATACAGACGACCTGGGAAGGCGGACGCCATCCGATAAAGGTAGCACCATACACAAGAAGTATGCTGGATACCTACAGGAACAATGTAGTTGCCTGCCTCATATTAGCTACAAGCCGTGAAAAGGGCAAATTTGATGTGGAGGAAACGGACAAGATCCTTTACGGACTGGCACCGTTGCCTTTTGCTACCGGCCTTTTTCCACTGGCGCTGAAAGAAGATATCGACATCCGTTTTCTTCCGGAAGTGGAAGATGCGGTAAATATGAGCTTTGGTGAGCGGAACAAAGAGGGCTTCAAGATGGCCATGAAACAGGACGTGGAATTTTTCTTCGGACTTGGAAGTGTGGCCTATGCAGTAAGCCAGAGCCTCACCGGAAGCGTATCATCAGGAAAAAGCAAAACCTCCTTTTCGGAACTTCTGCAGTATAAACCAAAGATGCTGAAAAGGATCCTGAATGCCAAAAAGATCTGTAAGAAGGAGAAACGGGAGCTTCTTCCGAAAGACCTTTTTCACCTGAAGGGATTTATGGTGGCAGGAACCGACAACCAGTGCTATAAGGATGATCTGGAGGAAATGTGGGGAGTTCGGCCCATGGAGCTTTTTGCAGGAACGGAACCTTCCATTATAGGAACCGAGACCTGGACCAGGAACGGAATGTACTTTTTCCCGGATACCTGCTTTTATGAATTTATCACCGAAAAGGATATGCTCCATAATTATGAGGATCCCACGTTCACTCCTCCGACCTATCTTATGGATGAGGTTGTTCCCGGGGAGAAATATGAGCTTGTGATCACTGTGTTGAAGGGCGGAGCCTTTGCCAGGTACCGTGTGGGAGATATGTATCGATGCGTGGGTCTTACCAACCAGGAGGATCGGACACAGATCCCAAGATTTGAGTACATAGACCGTGTTCCGTGGATCATTGATATCGCAGGCTTTACCAGGATTTCGGAAAATGGTATCAAAAGTGTGATCCAGCTGTCCGGGCAGCCGGTTACGGATTGGATCGCAGTGAAAGAATATAATGAGAAAAAACGCCCATATCTGCATCTTTATATAGAAGTAAAAAAAGAAGCGCTGATGTATCAGGCTATGAGCACGGATATTCTGAAAGAACTTCTGACCACGTATTTCAAATATATCGATCAGGATTACCGGGATCTGAAGAAAATCCTGGGAATGGATCCCCTTGTGGTGACCATCCTGCGCTGTGGTACCTTTCATCTGTATGAGTCCAGAAAAGGACGGAAACCACGGCATATGAGCACTCCTTATTATGAGGTGGCGGAACTTTTGAGACTGCAGGATGAAATCGGATTCGGGAATATGAGGAAGTAACTATGGAAAGCTATATATCATTTTCAATCATTTCAGTTTTTTTCTATACATTTATGATACTGACTCTTCTGGCTGGTAAGCGCAGCCGGATCATCAACAGTTTCATGTGTGTGCTGGGAGGAATGCTCTGCTGGACGTTGGGCTCTTTTCTGATGCGTATGGAGGCAGGACCCTCTTACATCCTGTGGTATTATGTGTCTCTGGCCGGAATCCTGTTTCTGCCATATTTTTACTATGTGTTCATCAGTGAATTCATGGGAGTGCGTATGGGCAGAAAAAGCAAGATCCCATTGCTTTTGATGCTGCTGCTTTTTGCAATCAACATCCCGGGCGGGATCATCCTGCGCTGGCCGGATCTGATCCGTAAAAACGGTGGTGCGCATTTTGTTTATAAGATCACACCCTGGTTCCTTCTGTTCTTTGTGGTGGCAGGAATCACCATTATTCAGATCTTTATCACCATGTACCGCGGATGCCGGAGACATCCCGGATACCGCAAACAGATCGAACCGATCCTTGTGGGGATACTGATCATTTTTGTGGGAAACCTTGCGCTGGCAGTGCCGGTATTTTCCGGATTCCCCATCGATATTGTCAGCGGTCTGATCAATGCTGTCCTGATGCTTTATGCACTGACCAGAAGACGGCTGTTCCAGATGCGCCGTCTTGCGTCAGATGGGGTTTGCTTTGGTGTGGGCGTGGTCCTGACGGTAGTACTGTTTATCAATCTTTCACCGTACCTGATGAGTTATATCCGAATGCTGCTCCCTGCAGCCAGTGAGTATCATGTGCTGATCTTTTCTTTCGTTTTTCTTATATCTGCATGGCTGGTCACAGTGCTGTGGAAATGTCTGATGAACAATGTTTTTATCAAAAAAGAGATCCAGCAGTCTCAGGAGCTGAAAGATTTTAGCCAGTCAGTATCCAGGACACTCCGGGTAGGAGAGATCCTGCGCAATACGGTAAATGTGTTGAAGGAAACTACCAATGCAGGACGGATCTATATTTGTCTGAGAGACAAAAAATCAGGGGAATATCAGGCTGTTTACAGCAACCGTCCGTTGAACGATCTGACCTTTTCACTGAAAGCGGATAATCCGGTGGTCACCTGGCTTACCAGAAATGAGGACTGTGTGGTGATCCGGGATTTTCGTTCTTCCACAGCCTACAAATCCATGTGGGAGTCGGAAAACATATGTTTTCAGAGCTGGGTATCGAATACTGTGCAGGTCTTCGCCAGAATGATGATCTGGCCGGGATTATTGCGATTTCCGGTGACGGACACAGAAATCTGAACCATAATGATCTGGCCATGCTGTCTTCGGTCAGTTCGGTAGCTTCCATTGCCATCAAAAATGCCAGACTTTATGAGGCGGCATGGACTGAGGCAAGGACCGATGAACTGACGGGCCTTCTGAACCGGAAATATTTTTATGAGATCCTGGATGAGGAATACGAAAAAAATAAAGAGGGTTCGCTTGCACTGATCCTGTTCAATATTGATGATTTCAAGCTGTACAATCAGCTGTACGGAAATCAGCAGGGAGATGTTGCACTTCGAAAGGTGGCAGATATCATCCAGGCAAGTGTGGGAGAACAGGGATATGTGGCACGTCACAGTGCCAAGGAATTTGCGGTCCTGATGCCAAATTACGATATTTTTTCCGCCAGAAATCTGGCAGAATCCATACAGAAGCAGATCCTGCATATGCGCAACGATTCTGCAGACTACAAGCTGAAGATCCTTACGGTAAGCGTGGGGATCAGTGCGGCGCCTTATGCGGCACGCTCAGCAAAGGAGCTCTTGGATAATGCGGACCTGGCAGTATATCATGTAAAGCGCAGCGGTAAAAACGGCATCGAGATTTTTGACACCATGCTGAAGGAAAGCCTGGATGAAGAAAATGCGGGTAAGAAATCCGATCATGAACATATTTATCAGTCCTATGAATCCACGATCTATGCGCTGACTGCAGCCATTGATACCAAAGATCATTATACCTTCGGACATTCCAACAATGTGGCTTATTACGCAACAAGTCTTGCGAAGGCGCTGAACTATACAACGGAAATGGTGGAGATCATCCGTCAGGCGGCGCTTCTTCATGATGTTGGAAAGATCGGGATCCCGGAGCATATCCTGAACAAGGAAGGCAAGCTTACGGATGAAGAGTATGAGATCATGAAAGGTCATGTGGAGGCGTCCATCGGGATCATCCGTCACCTTCCGTCGCTGGATTATGTTATCCCTGCGGTTATCGGTCATCACGAACGTTATGACGGAAACGGCTATCCAAGGAGGATCGCGGGAGAAGATATCCCGGCATCTGCAAGGATCCTCTGCATCGCAGATTCCTTTGATGCCATGACATCCAAACGTTGTTATAAGGAACTGATGCCAGTGGAAAAAGCTCTTCGGATCATAAGAGAAGAGGAAGGAAAACAGTTCGATCCGGATATGGCGGAGGTATTTATCCACATATTTCGGGAAGGAAAGATCCATCTGGCAGAACCGGCGGAGCTGAAACGGGAAGAAAAAGCATAAAGAATATTAAGATTACGGGTCTGACAAGCTATGTCAGACCCGTTTTTGTGAAGAATATGAAGAAAGCTTTATTTATCATCTCCAGTAAGGCGAAGTACATCCCGGATCTCATCCACATTCATATCCAGGATCACGGCAAGCTCATCAATGGTGAATTTGGTGGCGTCATCATCGTCTGTGAGTTCTTTAACCGCAGCCTCCAGGTTTTCTACCTTGGATACCAGATAGTCGTCACGGAATTTCTGTTGTGTCTGTTCCTCAATGGCATGAAGGATCCCACTGCGGATACGACCACGCATCCAGGTGTCGTTTTTCTCCTGTGGGGCAGTTTCTTTGAGAGACGCCAGAAGGGCCAGATTTGCCTCCTGAATGAGATCGGCCAGGTGGATTTCCTCACAGTTCAGTTCAGCGGCCATCTGGGCTGCCTGAGCCATGTAGAACTGTGTCAGTGCACCTTCGGCAGCAGTGTCACCCTTTGCAAAGGCATGAAAGAGGGACGCAAGATCATCCGGATCAAGTCTTCCGGGGAAAAGCTTTCCATATAGTCACTGAGATAAGCCTGTTCTTCGGCAGTAAGAGCAGCACGGGTACCCGGAAGCTCGTCCTTGTCGCTGGATTCGGATGAAACAGCATCTGCTCTGGCAGCGCTGGCAGCTTCATCGGCGCCTCGATGGTGATCCCCTTTAATTTGAGATACTGCAGGATCTTTACAAGCTGTGAAGTGCTCAGATCCGATTCATCGAAATGGTCACGGATCTGCTGCTGGGAGAGCTGCTTATTGTTTTCCTCAGCGATGGCACAGATGTCATTAAGCTTCTGCTGAAATAATTTTATATCCATGTAAAAACATCTCCTTATTATTTGCTTTTTTTCTTGACTTTAATTATGGTTTCATGATACCATAAGCCAGTCGCAAATGACAAGAAAACCTTTAAATAGGCGGAAAAAACGTGAAAAAAAGTTTTTTAAAAAATTCAAAAAAGGTGTTGACATTCCTATAGACATCATATATAATAGCTATTGTTGACGGACGAGAGTTCAGAAAACAAATAAAATCGAAGCGTGGCTCAGTTTGGTAGAGCGCTGCGTTCGGGACGCAGAGGTCGTGGGTTCGAATCCCGTCGCTTCGACTGGAATGAAAATGCCGAAAGCTTTGACAATCAAGAGCTTCGGCATTTTTTCGTATGTCAGAAAGAGAACAGGAAACAGTACACGAGGAGGAAATTTTTGTGAAAGCATTATTTTTTGATATTGATGGAACGTTACTGAGTGAGATTACAAAAGAAATTCCGCAGAGCGCGCTCGATGCATTGAAAAAGACAGCGGAAAAAGGAAATCTTACGTTTATTAATACCGGCCGCACCTGGTCGGAGCTGCCCGAGGAGCTGAAAAAGCTTCCGTTTTCCGGATTTCTGTGCGGCTGCGGGACCTATCTGCGCCGGGACGGCGAAATCCTGATGCATCAGACGATTCCGAAAAAGCGCTGTGAGGAAATCCCGGTTATTTTAAAGGAGTGCAGGATCGGCATGATTCTGGAGGGAACGGATAATGTTTATTTTTCGTCGGAGGTATCCCGTTTTCGGGAGGTCGAGCAGACCCGTGCCTATTTCGCTGCTGTCGGAATCGGACTCGCGGAGACAGCGGAGACAAAAGGAATCATTTACGATAAATTTTGTATCGTAACCGATGCACAGTCTGATATAGAACGTATGTACCGTGAATTTGAGCAGGAGTTTGATATCATGGATCGCCGCGGCGGTGTATACGAAATCGTTCCGCACGGCTGCAGCAAAGGAACAGCTGTGGACTATGCGCTGAAACAGTTTCAGCTGGAGAAAGAAGATGCATACGTATTTGGCGACAGCAGCAACGACCTTACCATGTTCCGGTGCGGCGCACACACCATTGCGCTTGGAAAACATGATGAGATTCTGGATCCGTACACAGAGTACGTAACCGATACCGTCGAGCGGGACGGCGTGGCAAAGGCGATGGAGCATTACGGATTGATCTGACAGAAAAAAAGAAAGCGAAGGGGCGCATTTGAAAAGAAATTTTCAGGTGCGCCCCTTTGGTTGCAATTTTCTGAAAAAGGAAACAAGAAAAGCAGCGTCTGAAAAGGTATGTGCATTGCAAAGTAAAAAATTTCATGGTAATATAAAAATGAGTTTTTATGTATATTTGTAATGATACCAGGAGGTGAGCGTTCAGAAGTTCCATGGAAACAGAAAAAAATCAGATAAATAAAAAAAGCCTCAGATACCGTTTTACAGCAGGAACGATCGGAGTAAGTGTCTGGCAGCAGGAATGAATGCTCACTTGGCAAAGCCTATAAAAATTGAAAACATAAAGAGAATTTTGTGTGAATATTGTGTGTAGTGGCTGCAACTTCTCAAATCCGTATACCTGTTTTTCACGTTTTGTAGGATATTATAACGTAAATGTAAAACTGGCAGGGACAGGTTCTCTGTATACAGATAAAAGCAGGATAATGAAGCATAAAACAGAGAGAGGATTTTTATAAAATGGAAAAGTATGAAGACAAAATATATTCTTTAGGTGAGGCTGTAACGGGACAGACACAGGCTATGTCACAGGCTATGTCACAGGCCGTACAGAAAACACTGGAAAATAATGGCGGGGTAGGTATAATGACAGGATCTTATGACCAAAACCTGTCTATTTTGTCTGTGAATAATCTGCTGTTGCATAGTACAGGATATACATTCGATACTTTCATGGAACAGACAAAAGGCTCATTGAGAAACTTCTTTTATGACGAGGAAGATAGACTGGAGCGAGACCGTTTTTTGCAGCTTCACGGAACAGGGGAAGCACAGATCCTTACAGCAGACGGTACAGTGAAAAATGTACGGCTTTGTAAAGAGGATGCGACAGATGAGGCGGGCAGACAGATCTGGGTTATGTCCGTACAGGTCAACTGGGATCATGTAAATTTGACACTGCTCAATGAGGCTATCTGTTCCGGCTTCTGGTATTTTGACTGTGACGAAAACAGTGAGATTGTGAATGCAAACTGGAGTCATGAATTCCGAAAAATGCTTGGCTATCATGACACTCTGGACTTTCCGAATAAACTGGAATCCTGGTCAGATCTTCTGCATCCACAGGATAAAGAAAGAGTAATGGTGCAGCTTCAGGCGGCAATTAAGGATAAGACGAACCAGATAAAATACCAGGTAGAGTATCGTATGAGAATGAAGGATAATCAATACCAGTGGTTTCGGGCATCGGCAGAAGTAATACGCCGTCTGGATGGTTCTGCCAGCAGGATTGCCGGGATTTTTATTAATATTGATGCGGAAAAAAAAGAGGCCATGCAGGCACAAAAATCTGCTGCTTTCCACCGGGCTTTTACGAAAGCAGACCTGTGTGAGTATTATGTAAATCTGGAAGCGAATACTTTTGATACCTTTAAGGTTGAACCGTCCCTGATGACAGTCTTTGAACAGAGTCATACATGGGATGAACTGATCCGTCATTTTGTGGATTCCTATGTTGTGGAGACAGATAAGAAGGCGGTATCCTCTTTTTACGACCGTGGTTATATTGCAGAAAGGCTGAAGGGTCTGGAAACCGAATTGGCTTTAGAGTGCCGTATCACTCTGAATGGAGAAGAACGATGGGTCCGCAATGTGGTCATACGTGGCGAAATAGAGGATTCAGAATATGCCATGATCTTTCTGCGTGATATCACAGAGACAAAGGTAGAGAGCGCACGGCATCTGCAGATGGCAGCGGATAATGCTTCCATGGAGCAGATAATTCAGAGTATTGTGCGTCTGGTTGACCGCTTTGTTGTCTGTGATCTGGAAAATGACAGATATGAATTCTACAATCTGAATGGACAGATGATATATAAACCTCTGGGATTTTATCATGATTTTCAGATGCAGGTTCTTGAAAAATATAAGACACTGGAACCATTGGAAGCTATAGATATCCTGACAGCCCCGGATAATATTCGGAAAAAACTGAAAAGTGAAAATGATATTTATAAGTTTGAGTATTGCAGCCTGGATGAAAAGACTTATAAAATCGCTTCTTATATTCCTTTGGAATGGAAGAATGGAAAGCTGGAAAAGGTATTGCTGGCATCCATGGATGTGACACAGGAGAAGAAAGCAGAGATTGAATCCCGTCAGGCACTGAAAGAGGCTTACCGGTCTGCAGAAAATGCAAACCGTGCGAAAACAGAATTCCTTTCCAATATGTCCCACGATATCCGGACACCGATGAATGCCATTGTCGGCCTGACAGCAATTGCAGGAGCAAATATTGAGAGCCAGGACAGAGTCATTGAATGTCTCAGCAAAATTACAAAATCAAGCCGTCATCTGCTGGGGCTGATTAATGAAGTGCTGGATATGGCACGTATTGAAAGTGGAAAAATGACGCTGGCACAGGAGGATTTCAATCTGCCAGATTTGGTGGATAATCTTATAACACTCACAAAACCGGTGATTGATGAACATAAACACAATTTAGATATACACATTAATCACATTGAACATGAGAGTGTCTGTGGTGACAGCCTGAGAATCCAGCAGGTATTTGTGAATCTGATGAGTAATGCGGTTAAGTATACACCGGATGGCGGGAATATTACTTTTTCCATAGAGGAAAAGCCAAATGGATTTTCGGAACTTGGATGCTATGAATTTACGATTGAGGATAATGGGATCGGTATGTCACCGGAATTCCAGAAAATCATGTTTGATCCTTTCAGCCGCGCAGATGACCATCGGACAACCAGAGTCCAGGGAACAGGTCTGGGAATGGCAATCAGCAGAAATATTGTGAACCTGATGAATGGTAATATTAAAGTGGAAAGCACCTTACATAAGGGAACTAAAATTACAGTAACAATTTATCTGGAACTTCAGGAAAAAGAAAAAGAACAGGACAGAAATCTGATGAATCTACCTGTTCTGGTTGTGGATGATGATAAGACATGTTGTGAAAGTACAGTTGCCACATTGAAGGAGATTGGGATTACAGGCGAATGGGTTCTCTCCGGCAGAGAAGCCGTTGAGCGCTGTTATGCACATCATGAGCTAAAAAATGATTACTTTGCTGTTATTTTAGATTGGAAAATGCCGGATATGGACGGAATTGAAACAGCCAGACAGATCCGGAAACGGATAGGGAAAGAGATTACCATTATTGTACTGACATCTTATGAATTCAGTGAGATCGAAGAAGAAGCAAAGGCTGCAGGCGTAGATGCTTTTATTGCAAAACCGCTGTTCCGTTCCCGTTTGACGGCTACATTGCGGCAGTTTACTTCTGGCAGAAAAGAAAAAACAGCAAGAAATTATCTGGATGAGCTGTCTGAAGCAGATTACACAGGAAAAAGAATTCTGCTGGTCGAGGATAATGAGTTAAACAGAGAAATTGCTGTTGAAATTCTGCAGATGACCGGGGCGGAAGTGGAAACGGCAGAAAATGGAAAAATTGCAGTTGAAAAAGTAGAAGCTTCTCCGAAAGGCTTGTATGACCTTATTTTTATGGATATCCAAATGCCCGTCATGAATGGTTATGAGGCAACCGCAGCAATCAGGAGCCTTCCGGGTGAACAGGGAAAACTACCGATTGTTGCCATGACAGCAAATGCTTTTGCAGAAGATGTACAGCTGGCAAAAAATACAGGCATGAATGGACATATCGCGAAACCGCTGGATATGAATAAGCTGAATGATGTTCTGGAAAACTGGCTGTAATTGTTTCCCAATTATTGAATTAATGATTTTATCAGGAAAGAATGAGGAAAATACGAGGATGAAAAAGGCAAAACAATGTCTGACAGCATTACTGCCAGGTGTGCTTTTAGCAATTACTGTTTTGTCTGGCTGTGGACAATCTCAAAAAGCAGTATCTAAAAATGACGATCACCTTACCGTGTATCTGTGGGAAAATCGTTTAATGAAAAATATTGGACCCTATATCCATGAGCAGTTTCCAGATCAGGATATTGAGTTTATTACCGGTAACAATGATACCGATTTATATAGCTATTTTGAGGAACATGGTGAACTGCCGGATATCATAACCGTACGTCGATTTTCTGGAAAAGATGCACAGGATCTGGAGCCATATCTAATGGATTTTGCTTCTTATGACGTGGTTTCCAGGTATTACTCCTATGCATTGCAATATTATAAAAATTCAAAAAATGAGATTCAGTGGCTTCCTATCTGCGGTATACCGCAGACGATTATTGCCAACAAGACATTGTTTGAACAGTATGGAATCAAGATACCGAAAAACTATAAGGAATATGCACAGGCATGCCAGCAATTTTATGATAATGGTATAAAACCGTATTCCCTGGATCTTGCAGAAGACTGGTCTGCTCATGAGGTGATTCAGACAGGTGCAATTGGGGAATTCATGAGTCTGGATGGAATCGAATGGAGAAGCTCAGCTGAAAGTGCATCAGGGGATATCGCGTTTGATGATGCGTTATGGAAACGTATTTTTTCAGAAACCAATACATTTTTGAAGGACTCACATTTTACAAGTGATGATATCAGCGTCGATATTAATACTGCAACGCAGATGTTCCTTGTGGGAAAAGCAGCAATGTTTCATGGTTATCCGGCACTTATGCAGGAATTTCAGGAACAGATGGATGCAGAATTAACTCGTATACCGTTTTTTTCACAGATTTCGGATGAAGCTTTTATAAATATGACCCCTTCTCTGAATATTGCATTTAACAAAGAACTGGAAAAAGATCAGGAAAAACTGGACCTGGCATTCGATGTCCTGGAGTGTATGATTTCAAAAGAAGGACAAACATTGATCGCAGATGGAAAGGGTGTAATTTCATTAAATGTAGATGTTCCAAACATGATGGAAGATGTACCTGGACTGGAAGATGAAATTAATAATAATTCTGTTTATATCCGATATTCTGCTCAAAAATCATTTTATGCCAGTCTTGAGGCTGTTCACGGATTATTGTCAGGGGAAATGGATGAAACACAGGCTTATGATGCTTTTCGCAGCACAATGAACAGTAAGGATTCAAAAGAAGAAACCACAGTTAATTTTGAAAATGAATATTCCATTTCGCTAAATGATAAAAACGGTCGTGATGCGGCATCTTCTATTTTAACTACGATTAGAGAAGAAAAGGATGCTCAGCTGGCTTTGGCACCATATTATTATTTTACTTCCTCCATTTACAAAGGGGAGTGTACCTGCAGCCGGGTTGGTCTGATGACAGCAAAGAGTTCAGATACACCATTATACCTGGCAAAAATCAATGGCAAAGAGATTTATGAACTTGCGGAGAAATATCTTGCTGATTCTGATGAAAAATTCCATATAACCAATAAATATGAATTACCAATTGCATCCGGTATGAAAATAATCGTCAGGCAGGAGGAAAACGGATTCTCATTAAAGGACATAGAAGTAAATAAGAAAAAAATCGACAAAGAAAAGGAGTACTCTATTCTTCTTACAGAAACCACAATGTCTGTTTTGAAAAAAATAAATCCGGAATGTGAGATCAGGCGGCTTGGTAACACAACATTATCAAGTGCATGGACCGCAGCAATGGAAAACGGACAGCAGCCGTCAGCACCGGAAGATTATATAGAGGTTGAAAAATAAAAGTGGGAACAGAACAGGCGAAAACAAAAAGAAAAAAGATGATAGTACCATTGTTCTTTTTAATTCTTATCTTTTTAAACTTAATTTTTGTAAAGCTCCTTTTGAACAGGATGAACAGCTATATCGCAGAAAACGGGAAAAGCAGTATGGGAGCAGTTGTTGAACAGATACAGCAGACCTATGATCTGCAGGTGAATGGATACTACAGTCGGCTGCATATGCTTGAGGATTTTCTTACTCAAGAGGGAGTGAGATCTATTGAACTGGATAGAAACAAGAAGTTCTTTGAGGCATGGCAGAAAGAATCTGAAAGTACACTTATATTTCTCCAGGAAAATGGAAAGGCAATAACCACTGATGGAACAAAACTTCGGGTTGACATGCCAAGTAAACTTTTGTTGGATTTGAGGAACGGATATAATATTGGAAAATTGGTTTCTCTTGATTACAACCAGAAGAAAAAAGATGGTTATCTGGTTGCAATTCCATGTCAGGAATATACGATTAAGGGGGAAACTTATACGGCAATTGGAACCTTGTATGATCATTCAAAATTAGATTCCATGTTAAGTGTGAAAAGCTATAACGGGAATGCGTATCTGTTTATGCTGGATAACGACGGAAATATTACTTATACAAATCAGAAAGAAGATAAATTTTTCAGGAACTATTTCTTGTTAAAGCATTTAAAAGGAGATCAGGCTATCACTGAGGAAGAGGCTGATTCTCTTCAAAAAAAGCTGGATGGCAGAGAACAGGGGGTAGAACTTGTGGAAAGTGACAAACCTTACTATCTGGGATACTGTCCGATAGAAAATAATAACACCATGCTGATTTGTATTGTAGAAAAAAGTGTTGTAGATAATGTACTAAGAGACTATCAGAAAACAATAGTGTTTGAAACAATACTCATGGCAGGTTTTATACTTTTGCTTTTTGCCGGATTATTCTACAGTATTTCCAGACGCAGTCTTGCTGAGCAAAAAGCTGAATACGAAAAAAGAAATAATGAGATTCAGACGCAGGCAATGAAGGATATGGAGGAGTCCAATAAAAAACTGAAAAAAGCAAAGGACATTACAACGGAAGCCTTGCAGACCGCTGAAAATGCAAATAAGGCGAAAACGGATTTCCTGTCCAATATGTCACATGATATTCGTACACCAATGAATGCAATTATCGGCATGACATCATTGATCAGACATGATGCCGGTAATAAAGCGAAAGTAATAGAGTATGCAGATAAAATAGACATTTCATCACAGCATCTGTTAGGAATCATTAATAATGTTCTGGATATGAGCAAAATTGAGGCAGGAAAAACAGTTTTTAAGTATACCGATTTTTCCATCTTGGATTTTATTACAGAACTCAATACCATATTCCATTCACAGATAGACGAAAAAAATCAGACTCTTACAATCATAAAAGAAAACATCCGGCACGAGTGGGTGAACGGAGATCAGGTTCATCTGATGCAGATTTTCAGCAACTTGGTTTCTAATGCAGTGAAGTACACGCAGGAAGGTGGAAAAATTCAGTTTCTGGTAGAAGAATGTGAGACAAAGTCATCTGTCTACGCAAAGTACCGTTTCTTGGTCAGCGATAATGGCATGGGAATGTCGGCAGATTTCAAAGATACAATTTTTGATGCTTTTACTCGTGCTGAAAGTTCTATGACGAATAAGATACAGGGAACTGGTCTTGGAATGGCTATTACCAAAAATCTGGTTGAAGCAATGGGAGGCACCATTGATGTGGAGAGTGAACTGGGCCAGGGAAGCTGTTTTGAGGTTCTTATAGATCTGAGAATAGCAGAAGATAGATTTGTTTCTTCAGCAGAACAGGCAGAAAAGGATGAACCGGCTGGCAATGTCCTGAAAGGAATGAGGTTTCTGTGTGCAGAGGACAATGAGCTGAATGCAGAAATCCTGATGGAATTGTTAAAGATTGAGGGTGCAGAGTGTACAATCTGTGAAAATGGTAAAAGGGTCTTAGAGGCATTTGAGCAGTCTGCTCCGGGGGATTATGACATGATCCTGATGGATGTACAGATGCCGGTTATGAATGGTTATGAGGCAACAAAAGCAATCCGAAGAAGCTCCCATGAACTGGCAAAGACAATTCCAATCATTGCTATGACCGCCAATGCGTTTTCTGAGGATATCCAGCATTCTCTGGCAGCCGGTATGAATGCCCATGTTTCAAAACCGGTTGAGATGAAGGTACTGGAAAAGACGATCAGAAGCATAAAATCCGGCGGGGGGCACCGAAATGCAGCTCATTGAACAGTGACAAATGGATATGGAAAAGAGCTGATGAAAGAATCTGGCATTGCCAGAACTTTCAATCAGCTCTTTTTTAGCATCAGTTCCCTCTTGACATTTTTTCATTTCCTGCTATACTTATCAAAAGTAATTACTAAAGATAACTAATTTTTAAACAGAAAGGAACCTTTTCCATGACACAGGAAAAATTAAAGCAGTTCCTGGATGCGTGTTTTGATGCAAAGCGTCTGATCGAGAAGCTCCCGGACCTGCCGGACGGTATGAAGCCGCGGCAGGTGCATGTGCTGGATGCGGTGAATGAGATTCAGAAAAAGCAGGGCTTCTGCCGCGTCAGCGACATCAGCAGCTATATGAACACAACGCTGCCGAGCATCACCAAGCTGGTGCAGGAACTGGAGGAGAGAAAGCTTCTCGTGAAACAGGCGGATGAAAAAGATAAGCGCGTGATCAACCTGACACTGACCGAAGAGGGAAAAGAGTTTGTGGAACTCCGCGTGACGCACTTTCACGGGGAATGGGCATCCCGCCTGCCAGATCTGGACGACGCGGTGGTGGACGAATTTGTGCATGCAATCACACGGATGCAGGAAACGATGCCGGGAATAAAAGGAGTGAAAAACAATGGCAAAAGAAAATAAGAAAGAAGTATCGTTTGTAGAGGGACCGATTTTCCAGTCCCTGATCCGTTTTGCGCTGCCGGTGCTCGGCGCGCTGATTCTGCAGGCGGCTTACGGTGCGGTCGACCTTCTCGTGGTCGGCTGGTTCGGCGATGCGTCGAGTATTTCCGCTGTCGGAACCGGAAGCAGCTTCATGCAGATGGTAACATTTATCATCACCAGCCTTGCGATGGGTTCGACCGTTATGATCGGCCAGCACATCGGCGAGGGCAAGCCGGATAAGGCCGGCAAAACCGTGGGAACCTCGATTGTTCTGTTCGCCATCATCGGTGTCGTCATGACGGTGATTCTGGAGCTGTTCGCAGGCCCGATCGCCAATATTTTACAGGTCCCGGCGGAGTCTTTTGACAAAACCGTCCTCTACCTGCGGATCTGTTCCGGCGGTATTCTGATCATCATCGCGTACAACGTCATCAGCAGCGTGCTTCGCGGAATCGGTAATGCAAATCTGCCGCTTTTATTCGTCGGCATCGCCTGCGCAGCCAATATTGCCGGAGATCTGTTCTTCGTCGGTGTGCTGAAACTGGACGTTGCGGGAGCAGCGCTTGCGACGGTTCTGGCGCAGATGATTTCTGTCATCGCCTCCATGGGTGTGTTGAAAAAAGGCAATCTGCCGATTGAATTCAAAAAAGAAGACTGCCGCATCGACCATGACGAGCTGAAGAAAGTCCTGAACGTCGGTGTGCCGATCGCGCTGCAGGAGACGACCGTACAGATTTCCTTCCTTGTGATCAACTCGATCATCAACGGCATGGGTCTGATGCCGTCCGCCGGATACGGTGTGGCGCAGAAGCTGACCTCATTCATCATGCTGATCCCGTCCTCTGTGATGCAGTCTGTGTCAGCATTCGTGGCACAGAACACCGGAGCCGGAAAGAAAGACCGCGCGTGGAAGGGCTTCCTCACCGCAATCGCAACGGGCTGCTCTCTTGGAGTTGTGATTTTCTGCATCGGTTTCTTCGGTGGAAGTGTCATCTCCAGAATCTTCACGAGCGATCCGGCCGTTATCGAGCAGAGCGCCGCTTACCTGCGCGGTTTCGCACCGGAATGTATTCTGACCTGTGTGCTGTTCAGCAGCATCGGATACTTCAACGGCCGCGGCATCAGCATCCCGGTTATGATCCAGGGAATCACCTCCGCCTGCCTGATCCGTATTCCGCTGGCGCTGTTCTTCTCACACCTGCCGAATACGAACCTGACCTTCGTCGGCATGTCCACCCCGATCACAACCGTATACGGCATCTGCTTTTTCATGATCTGCTTTGCACGGTTAAAGAAAAAAGGGCAGATGTAATTGAATCAAACATAACAGAACTGCCTGGGAAACGGCACGGAGCGATCCGCCGTTTCCCAGGCAGTTTTTGGTATTGTTTGTCCGGAACTTTTTTGATACAATACAGACAGAAAGAGCGGAACCCTGTTCAGAAGGGACAGAACAGACGGAAAGGGGAAGAGGAGTGGATAACAGAGAAATCATCAATGAGACACTGGTCCATCTGTTTCACGAGATACAAAAACTGGAAGAAGAGGCGATCATCACCGAGGATTTCAAGGATCTGACGAACAACGATATGCACATCATAGAAGCCGTCGGCCTGGAGGGCGGCAATATGTCATCGATCGCGGCAAAGCTCGACATCACGGTCGGATCGCTGACAACGTCGATGAACAGTCTGGTGAAAAAAGGCTACACCGAGCGGGAGCGCAGCGAGAAGGACCGCCGGATCGTCTACATCCACCTGACCGGAAAGGGACGGCAGGCATTCCATCATCACGCAAAATTCCACGAGCAGATGACGGATGCCGTGATGGCGGAACTCGGAGAAGAGGAAGTGCAGGTGCTCGGGAAAACGCTGAAAGCGCTGACGGACTTCTTTCGGTCGTATAAAAAATAGAAACAAAAAGGCTTTTGCAGCCTGGACAGAATCAGAAAAATCTGTCCGGTATGCAAAAGCCTTTTTCGCATGGAACGCATAGAAAAATGCTATTTTTCTACGCCGTTCTTCTCACAGATATCCGCGAGCACACACCGTTCACAGTGCGGTGTCGTCCGCGCAGTACAGACCTCGCGTCCGTGCTCCACAAACCGGTGGCAGAGCGAGCTTCCTTCTTCCGGCGGCACAATTTTCCAGAGTGCCATCTCCACCTTCTTCGGATCCTTGCAGTCATGCACGAGCCCGATGCGGTTGCACAGCCGGATGCAGTGCGTATCCGTCACAATCGCAGGCTTTTTGAATACATCGCCCATAATCAGGTTCGCACTTTTCCGTCCCACGCCCGGGAGCTTCAAAAGTGCGTTAAAGTCATCCGGCACCTGGCTGTGGTACTCGTCGCGCAGCATGCGCATGCAGGCGTTGATGTCGCGTGCCTTGCTCTTTCCAAGACCGCACGGCCGCACAATTTCCTCGATTTCCTCCGGTGTCGCGTTTGCCAGCGCATCGATATCAGGATACTTTGCGTAGAGATCCTCCACCACAACATTGACCCGCGCATCGGTGCACTGTGCGGCCAGGCGGACACTGACGAGCAGCTTCCACGCCTGGTCATAGTCAAGCGTACAGTCGGCGTCAGGATATTCTTGTTTCAAACGTTCAATGACGGCAAGCGCCAGTTCTTCTTTTGTCATCGTGTTAAACTCCCATTCTCAAAGATATTAAAACAGCGAAAGCTATCAGGATCCTTTCTCGCGTGCTGCCTTCCGAAGCTGCAGCGGCGTCGTGTGAAACCGCTCGCGGAAGAGGCGGTGAAACAGCTTATCGTTTGTAAAACCATGCTTTTCCGCGAGCGTGCCGACCGGCAGATCCGTGGCGATCAGGTCGCGGTAGATGCGGGAAAGACGGTAGGAATTCAAGTATTCCAGATACGTCGTTTCCATGTTCTGGCGGAAGAACCGGCAGAAATATTCCGGCTGCAGCGAGACAACATCGGCAGCCTCCTTCAGCGTAATCGGCCGCTGGTAATTTTCCTGCGTGTACGTCAGAATCGTATCGAGCCGTGTCTGCGTCCGGGAGCTCATCGGGTGGTGCGCAAGCGGGCTCTTCTCGGAAAATTTCGTGTAGAGCAGATCGAGAAACGTAAAAAGCTCCCGCTGGAACGTCAGAAGATAGCCGTCGGGCATTTCCTCATGAAGCTGCATCATCGAAAGCAGAAGACGCCGGAACTGGCTGATATTTTTCTGCACTTCCGGATTCGTACTGTCGTAGTCAATCGAGAACCAGAGCTGTGACGGATCAGGCAGATAGTTCGCAAGGAACGCATCCGGAATCTGCATCAGAATCGAGCGGTTTCCCGTGGACGGACAGCGCGCCGTGTGGATACGCCCGGAATTGATCAGCAGAAATTGACCCGGAAGGACGGTCTTGGTGCGGTCCGAGAGCGTGACAATGGAGGAACCCTCCAGAATATAAATAATTTCCAGCGCGTCGTGCCAGTGCGGCGGCGAAAAACTGCCGAAATCGTCGGTTACACGAAATTCGATGCTGCGGTTCGGCTGCAGCGTGATGTGTTCCTGGCGTGTCTGGCGCGGCAGATGATCTTTGCGTGGCATAAAAAACTCCTTTTTTGTTCAACTTAGTGTATCACTATCTTATCACGAAACCCCCGAATTGGGTATAGCAATTTTTGCATGAAGTTGTTATAATAAATGAACACAAAGCCACGTCACATACGGCTTCGTGCAAACTCAATCTAAAGAAAAGTGAAGGAAGAAAACGTATGTATCAAGTATGGAGTAACTTTTTAAATCCCGGCCAGATCGCCATGCTGGGAATCGTGGTCACCTTTCTGCTGACCTTTCTGGCGTTAAAGCATCCATTTTCCTTTCTGCCGAGCGATCACGGCAGAGAATTTGCCGTAAACGGCGGCCTCTCCCGCGGAAAACTGCGCGGCGTCGGCCTTGTGATCGTCATCTGTTTCCTGATCGGAAGCGTATTGTTCCTGCCTCTTGGTGCCGAGTATGCGATCTACGCGATCCTGCTCGTCTGCATCATGCTGAGCGGCTACCTCGATGATGCATCCGAAACCCCGTGGAGCGATTACAAAAAAGGCGCGATTGACCTCGTCATCTCCATTGTGACCGTCATCACCTTTGTGAATTACAATTCCACCACGATCTACTTCGGAAGCATGTCCCTTACCATTCCGAAAGTGGTCTACATAATCCTCGGCATCATCCTGATCTGGATTTCGATCAACGTTACAAACTGTTCCGACGGTGTCGACGGACTCTGCGCGAGCCTTTCCTGCGTGGTTATCTTCGCGTTCAGTATGATTTTCCACGATGTCCTTGGAAGCTTCACCGTAGCCAATTACCTGTTCGTGGCAGCGCTTCTCGCGTACCTGTATTTCAATACCTCGCCGAGCAGCATGCTGATGGGAGACGCCGGTTCGAGAGCACTTGGCTTCTACATCGCCATCCTTGCCATGCAGTCCCGCCATCCGTTCTTATATCTGCTGATGGCAGGCGTGATGATCGTCGACGGAGGAATCGGTCTTGTCAAAGTATTTTTACTCCGTTTCCTGAAAATCGCAATCCTCAAAAATACAAGAACACCGCTGCATGACCATGTCCGCCTGAAATACAAGTGGTCCGACAGTCAGGTTGTGATCCGCTTTGTGATCCTGCAGATCCTGCTGGCCGTCATTGCGTATCTGATTGCAGCATAAGAAAAAACAGAAGAGAAACGGGAGTGTGTCTTTTGCAGACGTCTGCGGGGCACACTCCCGTTTTGCATCCCAGCCCCCGAATACACCAAAAAGATAGAAAAAGATAATATCGCCGTATTTTTCACAGAATCCGCCCTGTTTTCGAAAGCAAGAGTGTGGTAGTATAAAATTACCAAAAAACGTCAGCCCGAAACAATAATTCTGTAAAGATTGATGAAAAGAAAGTGCTTTCAGCTATCTGTTTCAGGCTCATCCAATCAGGAGGTAATGAAAAGATGAAATTCACAGAAGGTTACTGGCTTCCGAGTGAAAAAGCAAATGCATCCCATGCAATGCAGGCTTATGAAGTAGAGCAGATCCCAGGCGGTATGCGTATCCTGGCTACCACCCGCCCGATCGAGCACAGAGGTATGACCCTGAACCTGCCGACCATCACCGTTGAGTTCGTGGCACACACACCGGATACCATCTCCATGGAAGCATGGCACTATGAAGCATACGACAACAAAGTTCCGTCCTTCGACAAAACAGAGAGCGTATACGAGGACGTAACCGTTACCATCAACGACGATGAGGCAGTTCTCGACACCGGAAGCGTACTGGTACGCGTACAGAGAAAAGGAATCTTCGCTTACACCTTCGAGGCAGACGGAAAAGTCCTGACCGGAAGCGGATTCCGCAACCTTTCCTATATCAGATGGGATCGCAAGCAGAGCACCATGCTGCCGGCACCGAACTACATGACCGAAAAATATCAGCCATACATGGTAAGTGAGCTGTCCCTTGGCGTAGGTGAGTGCGTATACGGCCTTGGCGAGAGATTCACCCCATTCGTGAAAAACGGACAGGTTGTCGATACCTGGAATGAAGACGGCGGTACTGCATCCGAGATCGGATACAAATGCGTACCATTCTATATGACAAACAACGGCTACGGTATTCTCGTTGACAGCACCGACAACGTTTCCTTCGAAGTAGCAAGTGAAAAAGTTGAGTATGTCGGCTTCTCCGTACCGGGCGAGAGAATCAAATATTATCTGTTCCACGGCCCGTCACCGAAGAAGATCATGAACGAGTACACCGCACTGACCGGCCGTCCGGCACTTCCTCCGGCATGGTCCTTTGGTCTGTGGCTGTCCACATCCTTCACCACCAACTACGACGAAGAGACTACCACATCCTTCATCGAGGGAATGGAAAAGAGAAATATTCCGCTGAGCGTTTTCCACTTCGACTGCTTCTGGATGCACGAATTCCACTGGTGCGATTTTGAGTGGGACAAGAAATGCTTCCCGGATATTCGCGCAACCTTAAAGAAATATCACGACAAAGGTCTTCACATCTGTGCATGGATCAACCCGTATATTGCACAGGGAACCGCATTCTTCAAAGAAGGCGCTGCAAACGGCTATCTGCTGCAGAGAGCAGACGGAAAAGGCGTATGGCAGACCGACAACTGGCAGGCAGGTATGGGCCTTGTGGACTTTACCAACCCGGATGCGGTTAAATGGTATACCGATAAACTGAGAACTGTTCTGGACTGCGGCGTAGACTGCTTTAAGACCGACTTCGGCGAGAGAATCCCGGTTGACGTTGTTTACCACGACGGAAGCGATCCGCAGGCAATGCACAACTACTATACATACCTGTACAACCAGGCAGTATTCAGCCTGTTAAAAGAAGTAAAAGGTGAGAACGAGGCAGTTCTGTTTGCAAGAAGTGCAACAGCAGGAAGCCAGAAATTCCCGGTACACTGGGGCGGCGACTGCTCTGCAAACTATCCGTCCATGGCAGAAACGCTGCGCGGCGGCCTTTCCTTCGCCATGAGCGGCTTCTCCTTCTGGAGCCATGATATCTCCGGATTCGAGAGCACCGCAACACCGGATCTGTACAAGAGATGGTGCGCATTTGGACTGATGTCTACCCACAGCCGTCTGCACGGATCCACAAGCTACCGTGTGCCGTGGCTGTTCGACGAAGAGTCCTGCGACGTAGTAAAATTCTTCACCAACCTGAAATGCTCGCTGATGCCGTACATTTTCCAGAAATCTGTAGAGGCACACGAGGAAGGAACCCCGGTAATGCGCCCGATGGTATTCGAGTTCATGAACGACCCGGCCGTTCCGTATCTGGATCAGCAGTACATGTTAGGTGATGCCCTTATGGTTGCACCGGTATTCCGCGAGGATAAAGTTGCACAGTACTACCTGCCGGAAGGCACCTGGACCGAGCTTCTGACCGGCGAAACAAAAGAGGGCGGCAGATGGTATCAGGGAACCTACGACTACTTCTCCATGCCGCTGTATGTAAGAGAGAACAGCATCGTAGTAAGAGGAAACTGCGACACCAAACCGGATTACGACTACGCTGACCACGCAACTGTTTGCGTATATCAGTTAAAAGACGCAGCCGAGACAAAAGTTCCGGATATCCACGGAAACACCGTATTCACCGTGAAAGCAGTCAAAGACGGCGATGCAGTGAAAGTATCCGTAGAAGGCGCACATACCGAACTGAAAGTAGAAGTATTCGCCGGAAACGAGAAGAAAGAGGCTGTGCTGGCAGCAGATGCGAACGAAGTTGTTGTTGCATAAGCATCGGAATGTAAGAATATAGGGAGGGAGAGGCACGGAAAAGCAAATTTTTCTGTGACCTCTCTTTTCAAAAAAGGAGAATAAAACAATGCGTTTTCAGACAAAAAATGGTGTGTTAATTGCACAGGCAAACGGAGAAACACTGCGGATTGAGCCGTGGGGAAAGGATTCCTTACGTGTCCGCGCAACCATGCTTCCGGAATTTTCCGGAAAAAACTGGGCACTGACCGAAGTGCCGGAAAAAACAGAGGCAAAAGCAGAGCAGTTTGAGGTCGATCATCTGGAAATCGACGGATCGATGGGAAAAAGAACCAGCGCATCGATCACCAATGGAAAAATCCGTGCTGTAGTCAACTTTGCAGGAGTTATCACCTTATACAAAGAAGATCAGGAAATTTTAAGAGAATATCACCGTTGCTACGACGGAACGATCAGCAAAGAGAGCCGCTGCTTAAAAACGGTCAACCGTGAGTGGAAAGGTGTGATCGGCGGAAGCGAATACAGCCTGAACCTGAAATTTGAGAGCAACGACGAAGAGAAAATTTTCGGAATGGGCCAGTATCAGCAGAAATACATGGATCTGAAGGGATGCACCCTGGAGCTGGCGCAGCGGAACTCCCAGATCAGCGTACCATTCGCCGTATCCAGCTTAGGATATGGTATGCTGTGGAACAATCCGGCTGTCGGACAGGTAACCTTCGGAAAGAACTACACCGAATGGACTGCACGCTCGACCAAAGATATGGACTACTGGCTGACCGCAGCCGATACACCGAAAGAGATCCTGGAAAATTACACCGCAGTGACCGGCCGCGCGCCGAAATTCCCGGAGGACCGTATGGGCCTGTGGCAGTGCAAGCTGCGCTACCGTACGCAGGAGGAAGTGCTTGAAGTGGCACGCCGCTACCAGAAGGAAGGCATCAAAATCGATCAGATTGTCATCGATTTCTTCCACTGGACCGTACAGGGCGACTGGAAATTCGATGAAAAATACTGGCCGGATCCAAAAGCCATGGTGGACGAACTGCATTCCATGGGAATCAAAGTTATCGTTTCCGTATGGCCAAGCGTAGACCGGAAGAGCGAGAATTTCTGGCCGATGCTGGACCGCGGCCTGCTGATTAAAACAGAGCGCGGCGCCCTGCAGACGTATGATTTCCAGGGGGACTGCGTGGAAATCGATGTGTTCAACCCGGAAACCAGAAAATACGTCTGGGAAGTCTGCAAGAAAAACTATTATGATTTTGGAATCGATGCCTTCTGACTGGACAACTCAGAACCGGATTTCGGCGTTTACGATTTCGATCATTACCGCTATATCGACGGACCGGCTCTTTCCTGCAGCAATATCTATCCGCAGCTGTACAGCCGTGTCTTCTATGACGGCATGAAAGCAGAAGGAGAAGAAAATATTGTAAACCTGCTTCGCTGCGCCTGGGCCGGAAGTCAGAAATACGGAAATGTTGTATGGTCCGGCGATGTGCCGAGTACCTTTGAAGCCTTCTATGATCAGCTCCAGGCCGGCCTTAATATGGGTCTTGCCGGCATTCCATGGTGGACAACCGATATCGGCGGCTTTATGACAGATGATGTCAACGACCCGGATTTCCAGCAGCTTCTGATCCGCTGGTATGAGTTTGCCGTTTACTCTGCTGTTTTCCGTATGCACGGCGACCGCGGACCGCACAACATTCCACCGCTCGATGACCGTGATTTTGGCGGCGGCTACCTGTATACCGGCCAGTCCAATGAACTGTGGAGCTATGGAGAAGAAAATTACCGGATCATGAAAAAATATTACGACATCCGCATCAGCATGCACGATTACATCAAACAGCTGTATGACGAAGCATCCGAAAACGGTTCTCCGCTGATCCGTACCATGTTCTACGAGTTCCCGGATGACAAAAAATGCTGGGAGCTGCAGGATCAGTATATGTTCGGAAGCGAATACCTGGTAGCGCCGATTTTCCATCTGAACGAGTTTGAGCGTGAAGTATATCTTCCGGAAGGACGCTGGGAAGACACCAGAGACGGAAAAGTGTACGAAGGCGGACAGACCGTTCTTGCCGCCGCACCAATCGATTCGATTCCGGTATTTAAGAAAATGGCATAAGATCGTGTAAAAAGGTCAAAAAAGAAAACAGTACAGAAGACACACACAGCGTGGGGACTTTTCTGTACTGTTTTCTTTTCGACTCTAACTGCGCATCAGATATCCATATTTGCGCATCTGTCGGCGTATGATCTGCTCAACACGCTGGCGGATTTCCAGAGGATAGTAATCGGCCAGAGAAGCCAGTTCCGTGCAGACATCTTTTGCAGTAAAGGAAAAGTGAAGCTGGATACCGTATAATTCCTCCGCAGCATCCAGCTGTGTATCAAAATCAGAGCTGAAAGGTTTGGCTTCGATGCGTTCTATACAGACATCCATCGGCAGATCCAGAGGATAGTCATTGCTAATGTCTGCAAACAGGCATAAACCCTGATCGAATAGAGGACTTGGAGAATATTGCTCTGTTTCTGTATCATATAGAGCAGCGATGTTGTTGGTGTGCCGGTCTTCGTTTAGAAAGAAGGCATCAATTTCCAGCATAGCGGTCAGATATGCACCGAAATTCTGAATTCCCGTCATGTGTTCCATCTGATCTGCCAGAAAACGAATGCGTTCCGCCGGTTCTGAAAAAGCAGCAAGCGTGATTGCCAGACTGTCTCCGGTATTCTGGCGGTACAGTTTTTCCAATGGGATCAGCATCTGATTTGCTTTTAGAAAATCAGGACTGGAACAGCCACTGCGGAGAGTGCCGCGGTATGCAATCCGAACAGGCTGATACAGGACAAACGGGTGGGAAAGAGTGCTTTTTTGCAGTAAATGAGACACCAGTGTCTCCGAGAGTCCCTCATATCCCATATAGTCGGATTTGTACCAGATATTACCGATTTTCCACTTGAGCTGGTCCCCTTTTGAGGTGTGATCTGTTTTTTTGACAGGCAGCTGATGATCAAGACGGATCTGTTCCATGGCGTGCCTCCTTATTCTTCAGAATCAGGATCCATTGCTCGTCACCGGCCATTTGCCCATCTGTTTTTTCAATGATAAGCAGCGGATCATAAAAGGGAAGTCCCATTTCTTTTAAAATATCTTTGGCATGATCGCGTGTTTTGGGAAAACAGCGGCTTTCCAGAAACCAGGTAAAATCATCCCAGGTCGGATGCTCCACAACGCCAAAGGCACGAAGCGGAATTTTTTTTGTGTAATTCTGGATTGCAATTTTCTCATGACGGAAGTCGATATCAATCGTTGTGCAAAGCTGATCGCGGTAAAGAAAACACATCCGCGTTTTGACATCAGGATCCGTGCTGAAACAGTGAGCACGGGCAATTTGATTGTATACTGTCTGCCTGCTGACCTGAAAGGTGCGCGCGATCTCGGCAATACTTTTTCCCTGCTGCTGCATGGCAGCCATCTGAATGATTTGCGGCAGCGAAAAAGCTGGTTTTCTTCCAGCCGCATGGCGCAGTGCTTCTTTTTTCGCTAACTGCTGGTATTGTTTCGCGTCTTTGGAAAGCTTGCGCAGCTCCTTTGGGTCCGTTGTTCCAAAGATCTCGTAAATCTGTTGCTCAAATGTGTTTTTCATGCAATCACCTCGTTTCTGCCATTACTGTATCACAGAGATCTGAAAGCGTCAAGAAATCATTTATTGACAAAAAACGAACTGATTGAGAAAAGTTACGGCTCGCAGATGTCTGAGAACAGCAATCATGGCGATGAAAGAACTTCCCTGCAGTGCAGGCAAAAGCTTGACAGAAAAAAGAAAAATAGCGTAAAATAAAGAAGCAGTACAGAGAGGCACGCAAACCGTGGGATTTCTGTGCTGTTTTTTTAGCAAAAAGGGAGGTTTTCAAAATGAATGAACTGGTTGAACTGTTAGACGAACTGCAGAAAAAAGCAAAGGCAGACCCCATTCTGCGTGAAAAACTGCTTCAGACAAGGGAAAATCCGAATCCAATCCACGCATTCTGCGAAATCTGCCATGCCTATGGCGTTTCCATCTATGAAATGGATCTTGCCATGGAAGGTGAAGAATTTTACGCAGAAATCAAACGCAGCACCAATGGCGGCGGAGAAAATTCCCCGGCGCTTGAAGGGGAAGATGACTTCTATGAGCTGTTTCTGGCAGCGTTAGAAAATATATGATTTTTTGCGAAGAATGTAAGTATTGATGAGTGTAGAAAGCTGCATGGATAGTGCCTGATGAACCTGCGAAGGGCTTGCCATGTCGTAGATGACACCGTCAAAAACTTCGAAGCGTTTCTCTTCTGGAAGCATTTCATACTGTTCCAGCGTGACTTTTTCGAGCTGTGGTTGAAGAACTGGCGTCATAAAATACACATCTTTTCCCAAAAATGAAATGAAATCGCTTAAAATTCTTTCTTTAAATGTTCTGCGAGAATCGTATCGTAATCGCCTTCGATTTCCTCATCGCGCCCTGCATACCGCAGATTGGTCTCCACGCCGACCGGCTCCACATCGTCTGCAAATTCCCAGATATGATACCGCAGACCGCGGTGCTCAAAGTCGATGCTTCCGCAGTTGTCCTCTTCGACATAAGAAAAAGAGATGTTCTTCTCGTTTAAAACAGATTGAATTTCTGGCATATGCATAAAACTATAATCCTCCTAATCGTTGTTGACATATCTGTTATTAGTATAGGGCAATGGCGGAAAAAATTCAATCTACAAGCTTTTCGATAACAGTATACGTGTCTGAGAGGTTATACTGGAAGGGTTAGAGCGTGTATTGGTCAGAATCTACCCAGAAAAGATCAAAAAGAAATCTAGGAAAGTGTGGAGAATAAGCTATAATAGAGGATAAATGAGGAAAATATGTTTGTTTCTGTGGAAAAAATCAGACAACAGATCTGCCGGTGGGGAAAAAGGAGGATTTTTGCAAGATGAAACTGCGAACAAGAGGAATTTCCGGAACAAGAAATCAGGCGGAGTCAGAGCGGGAGCGTGCGCACCGCGTCATTGCAAGAAAAGCAGCTGCAGAGGGCATCGTGCTGCTGGAAAACAACGGAGTTCTGCCGTTGAAAAAAGGAAGTAACGTGGCACTGTACGGGGGCGGCGCCCGCCACACCATCAAAGGCGGCACGGGCTCCGGCTCCGTGAATAACCGAAGCAATGTCAGCATCGACGAAGGCCTGCGAAATGCCGGCTTTACCGTCACAACCGATACATGGCTTGACGCATACGATGCCGCGTACGGGCAAAGCTATAAGGAATGGAAAGATTACATCTATGAAATTTCCGAGCCGGGTAATTTCGATTCCCTCTACCGTGCACATGCCAGCCATCCGATGCAGATGCCAAAGGGCAGCGCCATTACAAAAACGGAGGCGGCAGACGCCATCTACGTAATCAGCCGCATTTCCGGCGAGGGCGCAGACCGAAAGGCAGAGCCGGGAGACTATTACCTGTCGGAGCAGGAGGAGGAAGAACTGAAAGCCATCACAGAGTGCTATGATAACACGATTGTTATTTTAAACGTCGGCGGTGTGATGGATGTCTCCTTCCTGGAAAAATACAACATTGCCGCGCTGGTCATGCTCTCTCAGGCAGGCATGGAGGGCGGCAATGCGCTGGCCGATGTTTTATCCGGTGCCGTCACCCCAAGCGGAAAGCTGACCGACACCTGGGGCTGCCGCTACGAGGATTATCCGTCCAGCGCGACGTTCAGCCATAATAACGGAAACATCATCGAAGAAAAATATTACGAGGGCATTTACGTCGGCTATCGTTATTTCGACAGCTTTGAGGTGGAACCGCGTTATCCGTTCGGATATGGAATGTCCTATACGACCTTTGACGTAGCAACAGAAAATGCAGCGTGGAAGCCGGATGCAGAGCCAAAAACAATCACAGTAACCGTAAAAGTAACAAACACCGGCTCCTGTGCCGGAAAAGAAGTTGTACAGATTTACGCTGCCTGCCCGTTTGGAAAACTGAAAAAAGAGAGAAAACGTCTGGTCGCTTTTGGAAAAACAGCACTGCTGCAGCCGGGAGAATCCGAGACACTGCACCTTAAGGTACCAACTGTCCTGCTGGAATCCTACCGGACAGGCAAAGCCGTATACTGTATGGAGGCCGGAGACTATGATTTTCTGGTCGGAACCTCAAGCCGGGATGTAACCCTGGCTGCGAGACTGACACTTGATAAAACCGTGGAAACCGAGCATCTGACCAACATCTGCCCGCTGCTCGACGCATTAAAGGAAATTCAGCCGGAAGAGGAAAAAGAGGAGCGCTGGAGAGCAGAACGGGAGCAGATGTGGGAAGAAAAGAAAGCAGAAATCCCGCTGCTGTTCCTGGACGAAAAAGGTCTGATCCGCGATGGAAAGAGTGCCGAAGAAATGTATAAAATTCTGAAATTCGGAGAAACAAATGCAGCAGAAGCAAAGGAATGCGATGCCAACGGCTGTGAATTTGAAGCAGAAACAACAGAAGCGAAAGAGGATGCCGAAAACTGCAAATGTGGAGCAGAACAGCCGAAATGGGAAGAAAGACGGCGCAGGGCAATGGAAAAAGCCGCCGAACTCGCTCAGAAGCTGACACCGGAAGAAAAAACGGCTCTTGTCTGCGGCCGCAGCAGCGGAAGCAAAGAAATCATCGGAGCCGCTGCCGTTACCGTACCGGGTGCAGCCGGGGAGACAACCGCCTCCTTGCTGGAAAAATACGGTGTTGCCAATGTCATTCTGGCTGACGGGCCGGCAGGCATCCGCATCACCTCCCATTATCAGAAAAATCCGTCGGACGGCAGTGTTTACAAAATGAACATGTATCAGCGTCTCGAGAACCGCATTTTCGGAACAGAATTCCTTCACGACGACGGAGAAGATTATTATCAGTACTGCAGTGCGATCCCGGTCGGAACGCTTCTGGCGCAGACATTCGACACAGAGCTTCTCGAGGAAGTAGGCCGCATGATCGGCGCAGAGCTGGAGGAGTTCGGCGTGACCCTCTGGCTTGCACCCGGCATGAACATCCACCGCAATCCGCTCTGCGGACGCAACTTCGAATATTATTCTGAGGATCCGCTTGTCAGCGGAAAAATGGCGGCAGCCTCACAAGAGGCGTCCAGAGCCGGTACGGCGTCGGAACGACCATCAAACATTACGCCTGCAACAATCAGGAAGAAAACCGCCGCGGCGTATCGAGCATCGTCTCCGAGCGCGCTCTGCGTGAGATCTATCTGAAGGGCTTCGAAATTGCAATCAAAGAATCCCAGCCAAAGGCAATTATGACATCCTACAACAAGGTAAACGGTGTCCACACCGCCAACAGCTATGATCTGTGCACGACCGCTGCAAGAAAGGAATGGGGCTTTGCCGGCATCATCATGACCGACTGGACCACAACAAACGCCGACGGAGGCTCCTCCGCCGCAAAATGCATCGCCGCCGGAAATGATCTTGTGATGCCGGGAACCGACACCGACCGCCGCGAAATCCTGGATGCGCTGAGTGTCGAAAATGACCAGTATCTCGAGGAAAAAGACCTGACCGCCTGTGCCCAGAGAATTCTGGAAATGATTTTTACTTCCAATTCATATGAATAATGCGGCGTTTTCAGGGATAAAATAACATCAGAAATAGCTGCCGCCACTTCGCAAAGCAAAATTTTCCATGCGGGCTTTGAATATTACAGTTCGCTGAGATGCAGTGAACTGTAACATTCAAATAGTTGGGCAATTTCACGATTGAAATTTCCCATAACATGTATTAGAATATAAATGATATCAATAAATACGAGGACGTGAAAAGAATGTCAGGATTAAGTAACACACAATATTTTAAAGTAAAAACAGAGCCGGAGATTCAGGTAAAAGAGGTACTCGAAACCGTTTACAACGCCATGGTAGAAAAAGGGTATAATCCAGTCAACCAGATCGTAGGCTATATCATGTCAGGCGATCCGACGTACATTACAAGCTTCAAGGGGGCCAGAAGCCTGATCATGAAAGTAGAGCGTGATGAACTGGTAGAGGAACTGTTAAAAGAGTACATCAAAAATGAATCCTGGAAGTGAGCGTAATTACTATGAGAATAATGGGATTAGATTACGGCTCAAAAACAGTAGGGGTGGCAGTCAGCGACGCCCTGGGTCTTACTGCGCAGGGAATCGAAATTGTCCGCAGAAAATCGGAGAATAAGCTGCGTCAGACGCTGGCCCGGATTGAAGAGATAGCAAAAGAGTACGGCGTGGAAAAAATCGTACTCGGCTTCCCGAAACATATGAACAACGACATCGGAGAGCGGGCCGAAAAATCTCTCGAGTTCAAAGAAATGCTGGAGAGACGGACAGGCCTGCCCGTTGTCATGTGGGACGAGCGGCTGACAACGGTCGAAGCAGACCGCACCATGATGGAAACCGGAATCCGCAGGGAAAACCGCAAGGAGTACGTAGATATGATTGCAGCTGTTTTTATCCTGCAGGGATATCTGGACTATCTTTCCCATCAGAAGGAATCACAGGAAAACTGAACAAAGGAATATTGTATGGAAAAAATAACATTTGTAACAGATGATGGCGGCAAAGAAGAATTTTACGTGGAAGAGCAGACCAGAATCAATGGAGTCAACTATATTCTGGTATCCGATTCAAAGGACGACGAGGCAAATGCCTATATTCTGAAGGATATCTCCACCGACACCGACGCAGAGGCAGAGTATGTTATGGTAGAAGACGACACCGAATTCGATGCCGTTTCCGGCGTATTTGCTTCCATGTTGGATGACGAGGCAGACATCACCTATTGAACCAGCCGTTTTGAAGCCATACCGGGACGCAGACAAAGCGGGACCGGGACAGCGCTTTAAAGGGCAAATCCTGCAGGTGCGGGACATGCTCCATCAGCCTGAAGTGACGCTCAGGGGATGCGCGCGTGAAGCCGTACCGGTAACGGAATCGTTTGGAAAACATGCGCGGAGGTGCTATTTGAAAAAGAATAATGGAAGTAAATTAAAAATTATACCGCTTGGCGGTCTGGAACAGATCGGTATGAACATCACCGTTTTCGAGTATGAGGACAGTATCATCGTCGTAGACTGCGGACTTGCATTCCCGGAAGACGACATGCTCGGTATCGACCTGGTCATCCCGGATGTAACATATCTGAAAGAAAACATCGACAAAGTCAAAGGCTTCGTCATCACCCACGGCCACGAGGACCACATCGGTGCGCTGCCGTACATCTTAAAAGAAGTGAACGTGCCGGTCTACGCCACCAAACTGACGATTGGCCTGATCGAAAACAAATTAAAGGAGCACAACCTGCTCCGCACCACAAAACGGAAAATCATCAAACACGGACAGTCCATCAACCTGGGCGCATTCCGTATTGAGTTTATTAAAACAAACCACAGTATTGCAGATGCAGCAGCACTGGCAATCTACTCCCCGGCTGGCATCATCGTCCACACCGGAGACTTCAAAGTCGACTACACACCAGTCTTTGGTGATGTCATCGACCTGCAGAGATTCGCAGAGATCGGAAAGAAAGGCGTTCTGGCACTGATGTGCGACAGTACCAATGCAGAGCGGCCTGGCTTTACCATGTCCGAGCGGACCGTAGGAAAGACGATCGACGGCCTGTTTGCCGAGCATCAGAATTCCCGAATCATCATCGCAACCTTCGCATCGAACGTCGACCGTGTGCAGCAGATCATCAACTCTGCTTATAAATACGGCCGTAAAGTTGTCATCGAGGCCGCAGTATGGTCAACATCATCTCCATCGCGCAGGAGCTGGGCTACATCAATATCCCGGAAAATACCCTGATCGATGTGGAGCAGATGAAAAACTACACCGGCGAGCAGCTTGTCCTGATCACCACCGGAAGCCAGGGCGAGTCCATGGCAGCACTGTCCCGTATGGCGGCACACCTGCACAAAAAGATCTCGATCCTGCCGGGCGACACCGTGATCTTCAGTTCCCACCCAATCCCGGGAAATGAAAAAGCCGTTTCGAACGTCATCAACGAACTGTCTGCACAGGGTGCCAACGTCGTATTCCAGGACGTTCACGTATCCGGACATGCCTGCCAGGAGGAAATCAAGCTGATCTACTCCCTGGTAAAACCGAAATACGCGATCCCGGTACACGGCGAATACCGCCACTTAAAAGCACACGCAGAAGTAGCACAGAGCCTCGGCATCCCGAAAGAGAACATCTTCCTCATGTATTCCGGTGATGTCATGGAACTCGATGAGGACGGCGCAGCAGTAACTGGCAAAGTCCACACCGGAGCCATCATGGTCGACGGACTCGGCGTTGGTGATGTAGGAAATATCGTCCTGCGTGACCGCCAGCATCTGTCCGAGGACGGAATCATGGTCGTTGTACTGACTCTCGAAAAGAGAACAAACCAGCTTCTGGCCGGCCCGGACATCGTATCCCGCGGTTTCGTCTATGTACGCGAATCCGAGGATTTGATGGGCGAGGCAAGAGAAGTTGTAGAAGAGGCACTGGATGGCTGCCTTTCCAAAAATATCTCCGACTGGGGCAAGATCAAATCCACGATCAAAGATGCCCTCGGCGATTATGTATGGAAGAAAACAAAGAGAAGACCGATGATCCTTCCAATCATCATGGAGGCATAAATACCATGGACAAAGTAACAGAATGTCTGGATGCGCTCATCGAAGAAATGAGGGAGAGCAGGGCATATCAGAATTACTTGTGGATGGAAGAGGAACTTGAAAAAGACCCGGACTTAAAAAGCCGGGTCGACGACTATCGAATCCGCAACTACCGACTGCAGCAGTCCGAAAACGTAGACCTTTACGATGCGGTAGATTCCCTGGAGCGGGATTCCTACGCACTCCGCAAAAGCGAGAAAGCAAACGCCTATCTTGAAGCGGAACTCGAGGTCTGTAAGATGGTACAGAAGGTGCAGGACTGCATTTCAGAGGCAATCCGCATCGGAGTACCGGAAATCTAAAACCGAAAATCAAAAGGAGAGCGCCCATGTCCGAAAAGAAAAGGGATGCCGGATACCGCGCAGCGCTGACAGGTGCGAAAGGAACCGTGCGCCTGCTCATTTACGTCTGCGTGATTCTTGTGATCATTCTGGCAGCGAAAACTTCATATCAGTTTGGACATGACGTGTTTGCCGAGGAGCCAGTCGCATCCAGAGGAAAAGGAAAGGAAGTCACCGTACAGGTGCGTTCCGGCATGGAGGCGAAAGAACTTGGCGAACTCCTGAAAGACAACGGACTGATCGACGAAAGCCTTCTGGTTTTCGAAGTCCAGTACCGCCTGTCCGGCTATTACGGCGGCATCAAGGACGGCTCCTACGTGCTGAATACCGCACAGACCGTCGATGAAATGCTGGAAATTCTGGCGGGCGTCAACACCGAAGGACAGCCGTCCGCGGAATAACGCACGTTTGCAAAACAAGAGGAATCTTACATGATAATAGACGAACGAATGGTAACCTACATCAATTCCTTGGACACCGGCCACACCCCGTTTCTGGAAAATCTGGAGCGGACGGCCAAACAGACAAAAGTGCCGATCATTCGCCGTGAAATGCAGAGCTTTTTAAAAGTATTCTTAAAGATGAAACAGCCAAAGAGAATCCTGGAGGTAGGAACTGCCGTAGGATTCTCTGCTGTTTTCATGGCACAGTACGGCGAACCGGACGCAGAGATTACCACAATAGAAAATTACGAAAAACGCATCCCGATCGCACGGGAGAACTTCGAAAAATCCGGCTTCGCCGACCGCATCACGCTGATCCCGGGAGACGCTGCAGAAGTCTTAAAAACCCTGGACGGCCCGTACGATTTTATCTTTATGGACGCCGCTAAGGGACAGTACATCCACTTCCTGCCGGAAGTCCTGCGTGTCCTTGATAAGAACGGCGTACTGATCACCGACAACGTGCTGCAGGACGGCGACGTCATCGAATCCCGCTTCGCCGTGGAACGCCGGAACCGCACGATCCACAAACGGATGCGGGAATACTTATTTGAACTGACACACAATGAAGGGCTGCTGACATCGGTCGTGCCGCTGGGAGATGGAATCGCGATCACGATGAAAAGCCATGAGAAGAGAGAGGAAACAACATGAGAAAACCGGAATTACTGGTTCCAGCCAGCAGTCTGGAAGTATTAAAAGTAGCAGTGATCTTCGGCGCAGATGCCGTATATATCGGCGGAGAAGTCTTCGGACTTCGGGCGAAGGCGAAGAACTTTTCGATGGAAGATATGAAAGAAGGCGTGGAGTTTGCGCATGAGCATGGCGTAAAGGTCTATGTCACCGCGAATATTCTGGCACATAACCAGGATCTGGAGGGTGTGCGGGCTTACTTTGCCGAATTGAAAGAGATCGGGCCGGATGCACTCATTATTTCGGATCCGGGAGTGTATCGGATTGCGATGGAAGTGTGCCCGGAGATTGAGCGGCATATCAGTACACAGGCGAATAATACGAATTATGGAACGTATCAGTCTGGTATGAACAGGGGGCGAAGCGCGTCGTGACAGCACGGGAGCTGTCGCTGGCGGAGATCAAAGAGATTCGGGAGCATATTCCGGAGGAGATGGAGATCGAGACGTTTATTCATGGGGCGATGTGTATTTCGTACTCGGGAAGATGTCTGCTGTCCAATTATTTCACGGGAAGAGATGCGAACCAGGGCGCCTGCACCCATCCGTGCCGGTGGAAGTATGCGGTCGTGGAAGAGTCCAGACCGGGGGAGTATCTGCCGGTGTATGAGAATGAGAGAGGGACGTATATCTTTAACTCGAAAGATCTTTGTATGATTGAGCATATCCCGGATTTGCTGGATGCGGGGATTGACAGTTATAAGATTGAGGGAAGAATGAAGACGGCGCTGTATGTGGCGACGGTAGCAAGGACGTATCGGAAGGCGATTGATGATTATCTGGAGAGCCTAAGAAGTATGAGGAGAATATGGAGTGGTATCGGGATCAGATCTCGAACTGTACGTACAGGCAGTTTACTACGGGATTTTTCTATGGGAAGCCGGATCATGAGAGCCAGATTTATGACAGTAATACGTATGTGAAGGAGTATACGTATCTGGGGATTGTTGGGGAGAAGAATGAAAAAAGCAGATATGCGATTGAGCAGAGAAATAAGTTTTCGGTTGGGGAAGAGATTGAAGTGATGAAACCGGATGGGGAGAATGTCTGCGTTACGGTGAAGGGGATCTGGGATGATGAAGGGAACCAGATGGAGAGTGCGCCGCATCCGAAGCAGAAATTGTGGATTGATCTTGGCGTGGAATTGGATAGGTTTGATATTTTGAGAAGGAAAGAAATGGAATAGGATAGGAAAATAAAAGGGATTAGGAACGTGTCATTTTCGAAAGGTTGCTAATCCTTTTTTGTGCGAATAGAGATTATGTAAAGCAATAGTAATGATAAAAGAAACAAATAGGAAAAAGTTCGACATTCTGTTGAAGAAAGTTGCTTCATAATGTTTACAAACTGGAGCAAATAAGCTAGAATGTACATGATATTATTGGACTAAGGCTAAATGCTGTTTTAATAGGCCATAAGTCACAAAAATATGGTAAGTATCATTACAAACGGAATGTATATAACTGGCAATGTCTACTCAACAAAATCAGCTGAGGTCTGATGGTCTATGGTGGCGTATAAAACGCATGCGAAATACCCCTATTACGAGCCTGTTTTATTGAAGAGCAAGGGACGGACATGATACCTTCATTTTTCCGAAGAATTAGAGGTGGAGGTTAAAAGTGTTGAAAAGCCCAAAATCTATTTTTCTGGAAAAGTTTATTGCAGACAAGAGATGGACATGATAACTGCATTTTTCTGGAAAATTAGAGGTAGTGAGGGGAAGATGATTGTTCATATTGCAACAAGGAAATGGTATGAACTTGTATAGTTTTAACAAAGTGAGTTGGTTTACGAGTTATGACAATAAAGGTCAGCACTTTGAAAAATGGAGAAGCGCGACAACGAGTTATGACAATAAGACACAGCACTTTGTCGGTGAGCTGGTATGAAGGTGTCTACCATAAAGTTTCAGTTGAGGAAAAATGAGAGTGTAGCCCGTGACAGGTCTACATAAAAGATTCAGTGATGGTCGGAAAAGTAGATACCCACTGTGAGAAAAAGATGACTACAGTGCGATAGTTCATCCGGCATAGATGATGAACACACTGTTTGATATAGATAAAGTCCGCCGGTGTACTGCTTTGGCGGTTAGAAATAAAAAATTGTGAGAGGAATATAGCGGAATGTCAAATAAGAAAAATCTACTGATTTATGCTCATTACTATATTCCAGATACTGCGTCAACGGGGCAGATCCTCCGTGAGCTGGCGGAGGGAATGCTGGATAAGTTTGATATTACTGTAATTTGTGTGGTTCCGAGTTACTTAGGAACTATTGAAGATAAATATAAGACACAGAAGTATTACGAAGAAGAAATCAACGGTGTGAAGGTGCTGCGAATCCGGGTTCCGGAGTTCAGCAAGACCAACAAGAAAAGCCGTGTGAAGAATATTGTTTCCTACTTTTTTGGGGCAATGGGCGCGACCTTTAAGGTTGGAAAACAGGACTACGTGTTCTCTATTTCCCAGCCACCGATCCTTGGCGGTCTGCTGGGTGTCTGGGGCAAGTGGGTAAAACACGCCAAGTACATCTATAACATTCAGGACTTCAACCCGGAGCAGGTGCTGGCTGTTGGCTATACCAAGAGCAAATTTATCACCGATGCATGATGTGGTTTGACAAGTTCAGCTGCAAGAGAAGTGATCTGATCATCACAGTTGGCCGGGATCTGGTTGAGACGGTAGAGGGGCGGTTCAAAGGTAAGAAAGTCCCGAAGACTGTCATGATCAACAACTGGATCGATGAGAAGGAGATCTATCCGCTGGAAGCAGGTAACGAGAGAGTAGTCGCTTTCAAGAAGAAGTACGGTTTGGATGGCAAGTTTGTCATCATGTACTCCGGCAACATCGGTCTGTACTATGATCTTGAAAATTTAATTAAAGTGGTTGAGAAGTTCGGTGCCGGCACAAAGACCGCGGATGGCCGAGAGGTTGTTTTTGCATTTGTCGGTGCCGGTTCCGTCCTGAAGACACTGAAAGACTATGTGGCAGAGCATCACATGGAGAATGTGGTCTTCATTCCGTATCAGGATAAGGCAGACTTGATATATTCCTTAAACGCCAGTGATGTCCACTGGTGCGTGAATGCAAAAGGTATTAAAGGCGTGAGTTGCCCGTCAAAATATTACGGGCTGGCATCTGCGGCAAGGCCAGTAATTGGGGTCTTAGAGTCAGGCTCTGAGATCCGTTGCATTATCGAGGACACAAAGGGCGGCCTGTGTTGTGAACCGGGCGAGTATGACAAGGTTGAAGAAAACATTCGCTGGTTCATTGACAATGCCGGAAGCGAAGAGCTGAAGGCCATGGGAGCCAGAAGCCGTGAAAACCTTGAAAAAAATCTAACTAGAAACGTAAGTGTACAGAAGTACGCAGAAGAAATTCTGAAGCTGTAAAGGAGGCGAGAGGGAATGAATAGTAACTGGTTTAAGCTGGTTATGAAGATGACAAAAGTTGAATATGGAAAGAACCTCTTGCTGAAGGGTGTGCCGATCATCTTCAATAAAGGCGGTGCCAAGCTGAAGATTGGTGAGAACGTCACGATTAAGAGCAGCTTCCTCAGTAATCTGGTGGGCCTTTACAGCCGGACAATCATTGTTACCCGCGCTTCGGGAGCAGAGATTGAAATCGGAGATAATGTGGGAATTTCGGGCGCAACAATTTACGCCCGCAAGAAGATCACGATTGGTGAGAATACCTGCATCGGCGGTAACTGCAAAATTCTGGATAACGACTTTCACCCAATCGAGGCAGAGGAGAGAAACAAGCTGCTTCGGGATGAAAACGGTGGTGAGAGCGATCTGGTACCGAGCAGAGAAATCAAAATCGGCAAGAACTGCTTCATCGGGTGCAACAGCATAATCCTGAAAGGCACAGTGCTAGGCGATGGCTGTGTTGTCGGTGCTGGTGCTGTGGTGTGCGGAAAGTTTGAGGATAACTGTGTGATTGCTGGTAACCCGGCGAGGGTTATTAAGAGGTTGGATGGTAAAGTGCAATGAAATACTTTGTACTTCTTACAGGTTTGATTTTGGCGTGTTATCTGCTGGGCTTTATCAAGAAGTCGGAAAAATACCAGTGGATGGACAGAAATTATACAACAGCAATTAAAGGTTTTTCAATTTTGACTGTTGTCTGGGCACACAGCGGAGCAATGCTTTCTGTTGGAGGAATTCAGTTCGTTGCTGGAATTGGCGTGGCATTGTTTCTGATGTGTTCTGGATATGGACTAGAGATTTCATATGAGAAGAACGGTCTAGAAGAATTCTGGAAGAAACGTCTGTTGAGTGTATGTTTGCCGTTCTGGGTAGTAGAACTGGTAGGACTGTTTGCTACAGCGACATTCACCATCAAGACATATTTATTTGATTTCTGCTGTTTGAAGCCTGCAACAGGATATGGTTGGTTCATGGGCTATATCGTCATCTGCTATCTGATTTTCTACGCAGTAAAGAGGCTGATTAAAGATAGAAAAATGCAGATGGTGGCTTTGTTTGGAACTTTTGGTATTTGGTTTGTAGTAGAGTCGGTATTCTTTGCAAATCCAGATATGCCGTTCCTTCGTGCAAGACAGATGCTGTCTTTTCCAGCTGGTGTATTGCTGGCAGTAAATAAAGATAAGATCGAACGGATATTGACAAAATCTAAAAATATCCTGGTTTTAACGGGGGGGGTACAGTGTGCCTTCTCTTCATGGCAGTAACACAGCTGAATGTGGTTAAGAACCTGCCGTACCTTGTATCGAATGCGATGGCATTGTTGACCTGTTTGCCGATGGCGATAGGAATTATGGTATTTGGAAAATCATTTAGTGGATTGTTTGAAAATAAAATGTTGGCCACGATTGGAATGATTTCGTATGAGATTTATCTAGTTCATGCTTTTACATTAGGAATAGTTAAACCGTCAATAATAAGCGTTTTGGCGTTTGTAGTGGTTACATATATATTCGCTTATATCTTATATATAGGGATGAGGAAAGTGAAAAATGACAGATTTAACGGTAGTTATACTAACAAAAAATGAAGAAAAGAATCTTAGAAAGTGTGTGGAATCCTTTCGTGGAGTTGCTAAGAGGTTTGTTATTGTAGACAGCTTCAGTACGGATGGAACAGAAGCACTGTGTAAAGAGTTGAATACGGAACTTCAGAAGATTGGATCTGGTTTGGATTTTTACCAGAATAAATGGGTTTCCTATGCAAATCAGCTGAATTGGGGGCTCCAAAACACTGGCATTGATACAGAATGGTCTATGCGTATGGATGCCGATGAGGAAATTATGGAAGACTTAGCGGCTGAAATCGATGAGAAACTTCCACAGGTTAAAGCACCTGTAAACGGTGTGATTCTCCGTCGGAGAGTCTATTTTATGGGCAGGTGGATCAAGCATGGTGGTCGATACCCGGAACTGTTGCTGCGCATCTTCCGGACGGGTAAAGCATCCTGTGAAATGAAAATCATGGATGAACACATGATCCTGTCAGAGGGGACAACTGTTGAGTTCAAGCATGATCTGATTGACAACAATCAGAAGGATTTGGAATGGTGGACAGCAAAACATAACTGGTACAGTAACCGTGAAGTGCTGGATCACCAGATGACACTTGAAAATGCAATGGATGAGAGCCTGGAGCAGGATGGCACATCGTCTGGACAAGCAAAGATGAAGCGTGTAGTGAAGAATAGCGGATATTATAGACTGCCGAAGTTTTTCCGTGCTCATCTGTATTTCATCTATCGGTATTACATTAAGCTGGGGTTCCTAGATGGACCGGAAGGAAAGATATTCCACTTCTTGCAGGCGTATTGGTATCGTTTCTTGGTAGATGCCAAGATTTACGAATGCGAGAAAAAGGGAATAAAGATGGAACAACAGGGAGCATTGGAAGCAATTCCCAGTAATCGGGGGGGGGCAGCACTAAAAATTAAGTTTTTCCCTAATTTGACTTTCGTTAGCACTGGAAGGGCGGTGCTGGCATGAAATTGGGGTATATTATTCAAAAGATTCTAAAAAAGATGTTTAATCGCCCTTGCATTAATCAATCAAATATTGAGAAAAGTGCGCGAATTGATATTGGATCAGTTGTAGTAGAAACATCTATGGATCGCTATTCATATATAGGAGAACATACATCGGTTTTGTGTGCAGAGATAGGAGCATTTACCTGCATATCAAATTATTGTGCAATTGGCGGAGGAAGCCATCCAATAGATTGGGTTTCAGTTTCACCAGTATTTAATACAACAAAAGGAATAATTAAGAAGAAATTAAGTTCGTTACAATATTCACCGTTTCAGAAGGTTCATATCGGAAATGACGTATGGATTGGGTCACATGTGTTAATAAAAAGTGGTGTGACAATTTCTGATGGTGCAGTTATTGGAATGGGTTCCGTAGTTACACATGATGTCGGTCCATATGAAATTTGGGCAGGAAATCCAGCTCGAATGATTCGGAAAAGATTCAATGATGGAACAGTGGAAAATTTAAAACAGATTAAATGGTGGAATTGGAACGAGGAAAAAATCAAAGAATATGCCGCATATTTCTCGGATTCCAATGAGTTTATGCGTCATGTGGAGGAAAAACAAAAGTGAACAAATTACTAATTATAGGAGAGTTCCCAGCACCGTATCGTGTTGAAGTGTTTGCAGATTTGGCAAAGCATTGGTCATCAAAAGTATATTTTGAATATCAGCAAGATGAAAAAAGAACGGCTGAGTGGCTATCAAGAGTATCTGTGGATTGTAATATTCTTGATAATCCATCTGCAAAAAAAGAATTCAAACAGGACATAAAAAATCTGAAATCATACGATGCAGTTATTCTGTACAATAACTGCCTAAAAAATGCTATCATTTTGGAATTGTTTTGCAAACTTAAGAGAGTTCCTTACTTTATCAATTGTGATGGATGCAATGATATTGAGGAATCGAATCCTCTAAAGAAAGCATTAAAATGCTTTTTGATGCGAGGGGCAACTGGGTATTTTGCGGGTGGCCAATCTGCAGTGAAGTATTTTGAATACTATGGGGCAAATCGCAAAAGAATACATTTGCATAATTTTACTTCACTCCATCAGGAAGATATTAATAAGAAACTCTTGTCTAATGCTGAGAAAAACTGCCTGAAAGAGAAAATTGGGATGACTGGAAAATTTAATGTTGTCACAGTTGGCAGACATATCGAATGCAAAGGTTTTGATATTATATTGAAAGCAGCAGAAAGAATTGGCGAATCCGTAGAATTTTACATTATCGGTGGTGAACCGTCTGCGGAAAATAAGCAGTATAAGGAATCACATAATCTTTCAAATGTTCATTTTGTTGATTTTTTAGGCAAGGATGAACTAAGAGAATACTACAACGCAGCAGACCTTTTTGTGCTTATGACTCGTGGTGATACATGGGGGCTTGTAATCAATGAGGCTATGGCAAATGGTCTTCCGGTTATAACAACGAAGCGATGCGTGGCAGGCGTAGAACTTATTAAAGACGGAGAAAACGGTTACATTATTGATGTTGATGATACAGAGGCGTTGGTAAACAAGATCTTAACGTTAAGGGATAATGAAGAACTATGCAGACAAATGAGCCTTACTAACATCAATAAAATGCAAACAAATACGATTGATCAAATTGCAAAGAATCATATTCAAGTGCTTGAAAGCTTTTTTAAGGAAAAGAAACAGTAAGTAGAGGAAAAATAAGTGAAAGTATTATATGTAGATATAGAAACAGGGGGACATCATCAAACATATCTGAAAGCGTTGATGGACATTCCTGGAAAGGAAAACGTTCTTGTTCTTCCTGAAAAAATAGAAGGGCTTAATGCGAAACAGTATGTATTCCGGAAAACAGATTTTTTTAACAAGAAACTGCTGGAATATTATAAGTGGACAAAAGAAGTCAAAGGCATTATAAAAACAGAAAAGCCAGATGTGGTTCATTTCCTGTACGGAGATGTGTTTTATAAGTATTTTGGGTTAGGACTAGAAGGACTAAAAAAGAAACACAAGGTTGTCAATACAATTCATGCACTCAAAAAGGGAAAGATTGGAATTGTAAGCCTTAAGAGAATCATGCACTTGTCAAGCGTTGGTGTTGTACATACTGATGCTATTTTTAATGAAGTTAAAGATGCAGGAATTGAAAATGTTGTGCATATTGAGTATCCGCATTTTTCAACTGGATATGATATTGATAAAGCGGGAGCACGGAAACATTATGGCCTAAGTGAGAATGCCTTTGTACTGGGATGCATTGGTGGAACACGCTATGATAAGGGACTGGACATTTTACTTAAGGCATTGCGAAGCGTAACTGGAGATTTTGAATTACTTGTTGCTGGAGCAGAGGATGCTATAAAGCGAGAGGAAATTGAAGAACTAGCAAGACCATATAGAGACCGAGTGAAACTGCATCTCAGTTTTTTGACTGATGAAGAGTTTGAAATGGCAATTCAGGCTGTAGATGCAATTGTACTTCCTTATCGGAAAACTTTTAATGGAGCCAGTGGTCCTTTAGGTGAAGGTGTGGCTAAAGGAAAGATAATTATTGCAGCAAACCACGGCAGTCTAGGAGATATAGTCGAAAAGAATCATCTCGGATATACGTTTGAAAGTGAAAATATTGAAGCCCTTAAAAAAGTATTAAATATGGCAATACAACGGACAAATTATACATATGATGAAAAAGCAAATGCGTATAAAAATAAATTGTCGATAAATGAATTTAAAAAACAGTATTGCAAACTGTATTTCTGAAAGGAAATGCTATGAAAATTAAATTAGGATTGTTTAGAGAAAAAATCACATATTTGCTTTTTTTTGGTTGCCTGTTTTGCGCATCAATGTATATGTTTGAAAGCTATAGTGGAATGGTTTCAAGCGTACTACTGCTAACGCTGTCTGTTTTAATATATTTATTCAATATAAAGCCATTGGCTAAAAGTCAGATTTTGAACTGTCTGATCATCTTATCATTCATTATGTTTTCAATGGTGGTGAACCGGTCGTTTGCATCAATTGATATTCGTACTGTTGTAATAGTTATTTCTTCGTATCTTGTAATACAAAGTTTTTCTTACGAAGATTTTTTGAAAAAGTATACAGACTGCATAATGGCAATAGCGTTATTTTCGATTGCTGTATATTTTCTGTATAAAGTTGCCCCTGGAGCATTTGGGGCATTTCCGCGACATCTTTGGAGAAATCATAGTGTTTTATTTGTTAATTTGTGGCTCTCTGTTGTGCCAGTTGGTATGCAGGATTATTTCAGAAACTTTGGTATTTTCTATGAACCCGGTATTTTTCAATTTTATCTAAATATAGCCTTGTTAATAGAACTCTTTTCAAACAAAAAAATAAATGTATTTAGAGTTCTTGTGTTGACGGTTGCTGTGATTACGACATTGTCTACAAATGGATATATTAGTATCGTTTTGGTGTTTTTTGCGTACGGATTTTTTGTGATATTAGGCTCTGGAAATAGAGATAAAATATATAGAAAAATAGGATTTCTTGCGCTGCTATCAGTAATTGCGATAATTTTTGTCGTTCTAATAGATAAAGGCATAATCGGAAGCAGAGTGTTTATGAAATTCTCATCAACTAAACAAGTGGAAGTTATTACGACCGAACCAATGCTATTAGTTATGCGCTTTCAAAAATATTTCAAAATCCATTGTTAGGTGTAGCTGCAAGAGGAATCGAAGATTCGTACAATGCAACGTTTACGCCATTAAATTGGATGATGCTTTATGGAATAGTTATTGAGGGATACGCTTTAGTTGGATACAGCAAAATGTTTTCTAGGCTAGCATCCAATAGGTGGTTGAAGATTTTTGTTGTTGCTGCAGCGTTTTCAACAATTTTGACACAAGATCTTTCATTTGAATGGATTGTATGGTGCTTTATATTTTGCGGGATTAAAAATGGTGTTAGCAAATATAATAAGAAAAGTGAATTATATTAATGAAGAAAAGTATGAAATCAAAAATTAAAACAAACAAAGTACTCCAAGCTGGCATGGGGTACACGATTGGAAATTATTTATTAAAGGGAATCAATCTAATTACATTGCCCATATTTGCCAGACTGATGAATAAAACAGATTATGGCCTGTTTAACATATATATGTCCTATGAGGGAATATTTGTCATCTTGATAGGAGTGACACTTCATAGTAGCTTGAAAAATGCAAGATATGAGTTCAAAAATGATTATAGAAAATATGTATCATCAATTGAGATTGTTCCTATGATAATGCTGGCGGTTGCATTATTGATTGTGAATTTGTTTTCAGGCTCGGTTACACAGGTGACGGGTTTAAATCTTCTGACATTGGATCTACTGATGATTCATAGCTATTGCAGTGCGTTACTTCAGTTTTATAATGCGGATCTTAGCATAGATTATAAATACACTTCTTTTTTGAAAATTGCATTTTTCAACACTATAGCAAATGTGCTGATATCATTGATTTTGATGACAACGGTACTCAGCAGCAAAAGATATGCAGCAAGAATAGCAGGGTGTGTTGCGCCACTTGTTTTAATATGCGTCTATATTTTGTTTAAGCTGTTTTCTTCAGAGAAACCTAAATATAATAAGACATTCTGGAAGTTTGGCGTTAAGTATAGCCTGCCGATTGTTCCACATGGATTATCTCAAATTGTTCTTTCACAGTTTGATAGAATCATGATTAACAATATGGTTGGCGTTGCAGAAGCTGGTATCTATAGTTTTGCGTTTAATATTAATACCATAATACAAATACTGGTTAATTCACTAGATACAGTTTATGGACCATGGTATTACGAAAGGGCCGACAAAAAGGAATTCAAGCAAATTAAAGAAGTATCTACGATTTATATGTACGCCATGTGGTGTGTGATTGTAGCAGTAATGCTTGTGGCCCCAGAGGTAGTACTTATTCTTGGAGGAAAAGAATATTACGAGTCGAGAATAGTTGTATTGCCGTTGTTAGCATGTACCTTCTTTACATTTTTGTACTTACTTCCATCGACAACGGAGTATTATTTGAAGAAAACTTGGAATATTGCATTTGCAACATCATGTATTGCTGTACTGAATATTATTCTGAACTACTTCTTTATTAAACGGTTTGGGTATATTGCTGGTGCTTATACAACTTTGTTTTGCTATATCTGCTACTTCTTATTCCACTACCTGATGGCAAAGAAACTGATCGGATTTCAACAGTTTGATACAAAAATCATTGCGGTTTTAGCAGTTCTGCTGTTTGCAGTACTGGCAGTTTGCTATGTATTGTTGGATCTCTTGGTTGTTAGATGGACTCTTATGATAATTTTTGTGTTAGTAAATGCGCTTTTGTTGCTGAAGATGTACAAAACAGGAAAACTCAAGGGATTAGTAGGAGAAAAGAATAATGAATAAAGAAGATTATCTTAGAACTGAAATCAGAGACGGATATCAGGTTTCAGTTACAAGAAAAAAAGTTTGGTTATGTGAACTGGAAATGGCGACATGGTTTTGCAATGTATGCGAAAAATATGGTTTGAATTATTTCCTGATTGGAGGAAGTGCAATTGGTGCAGTTCGTCATAATGGATTTATTCCATGGGATGATGATCTGGATATCGGTATGCTACGAAGTGACTTTGATAAATTTAGAAAAGTGTCGATAAGAGAGCTTCCGAGCAACTATAAAATCGAATATGGTGTATTAAAAAACAATGTATTTAGTTCGTTACTGCGAATTCGCAATAATGATACGACCGGAATTATTGTTGATGAATATGAGCAAAATGCGCCTGGTGGTGGTATTTTTATTGAGTTATATCCATTTGATAATGTTCCAACTGGTATAAAAAGAAAAGTGCAGTTGGCAAAATCTAGTATGCTTTTTCTTGCATTGAATAATTGGAATCGAAAAGAAAACTTTAGTGGAATAAAGAGATTGATTATCAGTGGGCTAAAAATGTTTCCGATTGAATCTGTTTGGCGAATGTATGAAAAAAATAATACAAAATATTCTGGTAAAAAAACAGAATATGTGGATACTGTAGCGTTGCCATCCTATGCGAAACAGGGAATTCATTTCTATAAGAAAACAGATGTACAGCAAACAGTTTCACATAGCTATGAATTTATAGACTTGAATATCCCTAAAGGAAATGATACGTGTTTGCGGCAACAATATGGGGATTATATGGAACTACCGCCGCTTGAAAAGCGCGGAACACATCATGATTTTATTGTTTTTTACGATCCAGATAGATCTTATCTGGGATATAAAGACAGTGAAATATTGAAGAGATACTTTAATGGCGATATTTCAGTAGAGCTTCTTTAAGAAAATAGGGGTATTGAATGATGTTATGTGAGAAATATAAAGAACAATTCTTGCAGCCGGAAGTCAGGTGCGATACATATATAGGAATTGAAATAAAACAGGTGTGGTTTGCAGAGTTGCAGCTGCTGGAAAAATTTATAGATGTTTGTAATAAGCATGGTTTGTCATACCAATTAGTGGGAGGCAGTCTATTGGGAGCGATCCGTCATAAGGGATTTATTCCTTGGGATGATGATGTTGATGTAGGAATGCTCCGCCCTGATTATGATCGCTTTGTGCAATTGGCGAAAAATGAGTTGGAAGCACCATTTTTTTTGCAAACACCTTTGACAGATCCGGGTCGAAATATAGACTATGTTCAAATTAGAAACAGTGCAACAACAGCAATCGATTTGAGATATGTTGACGATCATAATACATTTAATCAGGGGATTTTTATTGATATTTTTCCGATTGATGGGGTTGGATCAGATGAAGTATTGCAAAAGCAGGAAAAGCAACAGCAATTTATCAGAAGAGTTTATGGAAGTGCCTTTAAGACGAATGCTACTGGAAAAGCAAAAATAAAGCACTATGTTTCGAATGCTATTTATAAGATTGCAGGTCCAAAAAATATTGATAAAAAGAGAAATGACATATTTAGAAAAGTCAGTATTGAATCGAGCAATGAAATAGGTCTGGTTAGCTTTCTATTCAATAATAATCGACGAAATTACTGGAAGAAAGAATGGGTCTTGAATTGTACGAATGCTCCATTTGAATTCTTAAATGTTACGGTTCCGATAGCTGCTGACGAAGTCCTGACGAAAACATATGGTAACTGGCGAATGTTTGAAAAGGGAATGGCGATGCATAGCGGCATTGATTTTGATGTATCAAAGTCATATATGGAAGTTTTGAGAGACAAGTATCACTATGAAGAATTTAAATCATATAACAGTCAGAAAGGGAAAAAACTTGATTACGAAACTGAACGGGGGGGGGTACTACGCCCCATTGCTCCAAATGAAAATCAAACGATTTATGATATGCTACAGGGCATTGATAGAAGAGAAAATGATTTTACAAATGATGTGAAAGATATGCCATATGAGGAATTCCCGGAATGGTGCAAATTGCAGTATGAGTATGCAAATGGAAGGTTGCTTCCGGCTGGGTATGTGCCACAAAGTATTTATTGGCTGTATATTGATGGAGAACCTGTAGGTATTGGAAAAATACGTTGGAAACTTACAGAAACCTCACGAGAAGCAGGCGGTAATATTGGATATGCGATTTCAAGACAGTATCGCGGACATGGATATGGAACAATACTGTTAAAGTCACTTATTGATATTGCAAAATCTGGAAATTGTCCGGAGCTTTTGGCTACTGTGAAAAAATATAATTACGCATCAAAACGTGTGATGGAAAAATGTAGTGGAGAACTGGTAAGAGAAACAGACGAGCGTTGGTATTATAGGCTTGGATAAAATAAACGAAAGGGGGAGAAACAGTGGTCAAAGTAATTACCTATGGAACATACGATATGTTGCATAGAGGACATATTAGACTTCTTGAAAGAGCAAAAGCATTGGGTGATTATCTTATTGTTGGTGTCACAGCTGATGATTTTGATAAAACTCGAGGAAAGATTAATGTACAGCAATCTTTGATGGAGAGAATAGATGGAGTAAAGTCCACAGGATTGGCTGATGAAATTATTGTTGAGGAATATGAAGGGCAAAAAATAGATGACATCAAAAAGTATGATGTTGACATTTTTACGGTTGGCTCTGACTGGAAGGGTAAATTTGATTATCTGAATGAATATTGCAAAGTTGTCTATTTGGAAAGAACACAAGGTGTATCAAGTACAGAAATTAGAGAACAGAAGAGACAGCTTCGCATGGGACTGGTTGGTGAATCGAAATATTTGTGTAAATTACTCAAAGAGAGCACATATGTAAATGGATTGAGTATAGAGGCAATTTATTCTGATTCATTGGATGATGTGCCGGCTGAACTTAAAAAACTAAAGACGGTAACGGACAATTTAGACATTTTTATAAATACAGTTGATGCAGTTTATATTAGATCTTTTCCTACAAAACATTATGAGCAGATAAAAAAAGTATTAAATGCAGGAAAACATGTCTTATGTGAATCTCCTATTACACTAGATAAGCAGCAGTGTAAAGAACTCTTTGAATTGGCACAAGCAAAAGGCTGCATTCTGATGGAGGCAATAAAAACTGCGTATAATACTGCATTTTCACGTCTTGTACTGTTGGCTAAAAGTGGAAAAATTGGAGACATTGTATCCGTTGATGCTACCTGCACTAGTTTAAAAGAACTTGCGGCAAATGAAGTTGAAAAACTTACCGTATGGAATAGTGCGTTTGACTGGGGACCTACAGCTATGTTGCCGGTCTTTGAAATTTTAGGTACAAACTATAAGCTTAAAAGGATTGTAACACATTACATTGATAAAGAAAGAAATTTTGATGATTTTACAAAAATGGATTTCACATATGATAATGCGGTTGCATCAATTAAGGTTGGAATGGGAGTGAAGTCAGAAGGAGAACTGATTGTATCGGGTACCAAAGGATATATTTATGTTCCAGCTCCGTGGTGGAAAACAGACTATTTTGAACTACGTTATGAAAATGCAGCGGATAATCGGCGATATTTCTACCAGTTGGATGGGGAAGGAATTCGGTATGAATTAGTCGCTTTTGTACGAGCAATTGATAATGGCCGTATGGCACGATATATTGAAGAATATGTTTCTGAAGCGATTTCTTCGATTTTAAGTGATTTTCATAATGGTATAGATGTTATTGCAATTAAAAATTGAGGAGGATATAAAAATGTATTATTTGGATAGTAGGGTAGAAAATCTGTATAGAATTTTTGATCAGAATGCAAGAAAGGATTATCTTCGATTAGATTTGAATGAGAATCCTGGTGGTCTTCCGCAGGAGTTTATTGATGATGTTCTTAAAAATGTTACACCGCAGTTTGTTGCACAGTATCCGGAAACGTTACATTTCACTGAAGTTCTGGCGAATCATCTCGGAACGGATATTTCTCATATTTGCCTGACAAATGGTTCAGCAGAGGGCATCCGTTACATCATTCAGGCGTTTACCTCAGTAAATGGACGTATTGTCGGTGTTGTACCATCCTATTTTATGTTCCAGGTTTACTCTGAAATGTATGGACGTAATTTTGTAAAGGTTCCGTATAAAGAAGACCTAAGTATGGATGTTAACGATATTATTCGTGAAATGACGGATGATACACAGCTTTTAATTCTTTTGAATCCAAACAACCCGATGGGAAATGTATATTCGGATGATGAATTTGAATCTATTATGAAGGTTGCAAGACAAAAGCAGATTACAGTATTGGTTGATGAGGCCTATCATTATTTTTATCCGAAGACATTTATTAAATATGCATTGACAGAGGATCATGTGTTTATCACAAGAACATTCTCCAAGCTGTTCTCTATGGCTGGTTGCCGTCTGGGATACGTTGTTGGCTGGTCAGATGGCGTTAAAATGGTACAGAAGATGTGTACACCACATAACACGAACGCATTTGCTATGATGTTTGCAGAAAAAGTATTGACAACGCCGGGAATGCTTGATTCTCTGATTACAAATTTTAACGGTGGAAGAAAGTATCTTGTCGATTCCTTGGATATAAATGGGTATCGCCATAAGGGCGAAGCTGGTAACTTCATTTTTATTGAGCCTAAGACGGATGCACAGACTATCGTAGATAGAATGAAAGCAGAAAAGAAAATCTTGATTAAGGCTTATCCGAATGTTGGTGAGTTTGGTAATTGTTTGCGCGTGTCAATTGGTGAAGAAAAGTATATGAAGCAATTTATGGATGCATTGCTTGAAATTGATCGATAAATCATTTGGGAAAGATGATTGATACCAGAAAAGTGAGAATTTATAATAAAAAATCTTCAGATTGGGACAAACAAAAGGCCGTGTGAGGAATCACACGGTAGCTGCTCGGAAAATGCACACCGCTACGAGGTGAGCAGCAGGCAACGTTCAATGAACGGCTAAGAGGCGTAGAATAATTAACTGATGTACTGTTATAAGGTTAAAAATATAAAGTATTATTTGAAAGTATGATAAAGCATAATTAGGAGAAAAGATGCAAGAATATAGGAACTTTGTATTGGCTTGATTACTGTATAAATTAGAGGGAGAGATAAAATTATGTGTGGAATAGTAGGCTTTACAGGGAACCGACAGGCGGCACCGATCCTGTTGGATGGTCTGTCAAAATTGGAATATAGAGGATATGATTCGGCCGGACTGGCTGTCCGTGACGGAGAGAATCTGGCGCAGGTCGTCAAGGCAAAAGGCCGTTTGTCCAACCTGATTGAGAAAACGGATGCAGGCAATGCTCTGAAAGGAACTTGTGGTATTGGTCATACTCGCTGGGCAACACATGGTGAGCCGAGCCAGACCAATGCACATCCGCACGTTTCTGGCAATTGCAGCCGTTCCGGCTCCGGTGCAGTAGAGTCGGAAGTGGTTGGCGTTCATAACGGTATCATCGAGAATTATACAGAGTTGAAAGAAAAGCTGTTGAAACATGGCTATACCTTCTATAGCCAGACGGACACCGAAGTAGTCATCAAGCTGGTGGATTACTATTATAAAAAGTATAATCTGGGTCCCATCGATGCTATCGCCAAAACGATGGTGCGTGTCCGTGGTTCCTATGCCCTTGAGTTGATGTTCCGTGACTATCCGGGCGAGATCTGGGTGGCACGAAAGGATAGCCCGATGATCATCGGCATTGCTGACGGGGAAACCTATGTGGCATCGGATGTTCCTGCCATTCTGAAGTATACCCGTAATGTCTATTACATCGGCAACCTTGAGTTTGCAAAGCTGACTCCGGGCGAGGCTCACTTCTATGACCTGAACGGTGACGAGATCGAGAAGCAGACCACGGAAATCAAGTGGGATGCAGAAGCAGCAGAGAAGGCTGGCTTTGAGCATTTCATGATGAAAGAAATCCATGAGCAGCCAAAGGCTGTGCAGGATACTTTGAACTCTGTCATCAAGGACGGAAAGATTGATCTGTCCAACGTGGAAATCACAGAGGATGAGATCAAGAACTTCGAGCAGATCTACATCGTAGCTTGTGGCTCTGCATGGCACGTTGGCATGGCAGCACAGTATGTGCTGGAAGATATGGCAGACATCCCGGTGCGTGTGGAACTGGCATCTGAGTTCCGCTATCGGAAAATGCCGTTCAGTCAGAAAGCACTTGTGATCGTTGTCAGCCAGTCTGGTGAAACAGCCGATACACTGGCAGCTCTTCGTCTTGCAAAAGAAAAGGGTATTATAACACTGGCTGTTGTCAACGTGGTCGGCAGCAGTATTGCCCGTGAAGCGGACAAGGTGTTCTACACCCTTGCTGGCCCGGAAATCTCCGTTGCTACAACAAAGGCATACAGCGCACAGTTGGCAGCGATGTACTGCTTGGCGGTTCAGTTTGCCAAGGTCAGAGAGAAAATCACAGAAGAACAGTACAGCTACTATATTTCTGAACTGCTGACTATCCCGGAAAAGATGCAGAAGATTCTGGAAGACAAAGAGCGCATCCAGTGGTTTGCAGCAAAGTATGCCAATGCACATGACGTGTTCTTCGTGGGCCGCGGCATTGACTATGCAGTTTGCTTGGAAGGAAGTTTGAAGCTGAAAGAAATCAGTTACATCCACTCCGAGGCATACGCTGCGGGTGAGCTGAAGCACGGAACAATCAGTCTGATCGAGCAGGGGACACTTGTAATTGGAGTATTGACACAGAGTGATCTGTACGAAAAGACTATCAGCAATATGTTGGAATGCAAGAGCCGTGGTGCGTATCTGATGGGCCTGACTACTTACGGAAAATACGAGACCGAGGATCAGGTGAACTTCACAGTCTATGTGCCGAAAGTGGATGAGCACTTTGTCGGTAGTCTGGCTGTTATTCCGTTGCAACTGTTGGGCTATTATGTATCTGTTGCAAAAGGTCTGGACGTAGATAAGCCAAGAAATCTGGCGAAAAGCGTTACTGTAGAGTAACAGAATTGAGGAAAAGCAATGGGAAAATACTTTGGAACAGATGGCTTCCGTGGTGAAGCCGGAATTACTTTAACAGCCGACCACGCTTATAAAGTAGGTCGTTTCCTCGGCTGGTATTACAATGTTCTTCGTGAGCGTAACGGAGATAACGAGCCCGCTCGTATCGTTATTGGTAAGGATACTCGCCGCAGTTCTTATATGTTTGAGTACAGCCTTGTGGCAGGCCTGACTGCATCTGGTGCAGATGCCTACCTGCTCCATGTTACCACCACTCCGTCTGTAGCTTACATTGCCCGTGTGGATGACTTTGACTGCGGTATTATGATTTCCGCCAGCCATAATCCATACTATGACAACGGCATCAAGCTGATCGACTGCTACGGAGAGAAGATGCCAGAAGAAACGCTGTTGCTGGTTGAGGACTACATTGATGGTAAGCTCCATGTGTTCGACCAGGACTGGTTAGAGTTGCCGTTTGCACATCGAGAGCATATTGGCTGCACGGTGGACTATGTAGCGGGTCGCAACCGTTACATGGGTTATCTGATTTCTCTTGGAGTTTATTCTTTCAAGGGTGTCAAGGTTGGTTTGGACTGTGCCAACGGTAGTTCTTGGAACATTGCAAAGTCTGTGTTTGACGCACTCGGCGCAGATACCTATGTGATCAATAACCAGCCCAACGGACTGAACATCAATAACGATGCAGGCTCTACTCATATTGAGGGTTTGCAAAAGTTTGTTGTAGAAAAAGGTCTGGATGTTGGATTTGCTTACGACGGCGATGCGGATCGTTGCCTGTGTGTAGATGAGAAAGGCAATGTCATCACTGGTGACCACATTCTGTATATCTATGGTTGCTACATGAAAGAGCGTGGTAAGCTGCTGACCAATACCGTTGTCACTACAGTTATGTCCAACTTTGGCCTGTACAAGGCTTTTGACGAGCAGGGGATTGGTTACGCAAAGACCGCCGTGGGCGACAAATACGTCTACGAGTATATGGCCAAGAACGGCTGCCGTATTGGCGGTGAGCAGAGCGGTCATATCATTTTCAGCAAGTACGCCAGCACCGGCGATGGCATCCTGACGAGCCTGAAGATGATGGAGGTCATGCTGGCCAAGAAGAAGCCGATGAGCGAGCTGGCCTCCCCGCTGAAGATTTATCCGCAGGTGCTGGAGAATGTCCGTGTTACGGATAAGAAGGCGGCACAGAACGACCCGGCTGTGCAGGAAGCAGTAAGTAAAGTTACCGATGCACTGGGCGATACTGGCCGTATTTTGGTGCGTGAATCCGGTACCGAGCCGGTGGTGCGTGTTATGGTGGAAGCGCCTGAGCACGATACCTGCCAGAAATATGTGGATGAAGTGGTCAATGTAATCTGCGAAAAGGGCTATAAAGCATAAATCAGGCTGTGTGGATATACATCCACACAGTAAGCTGCTCAAATCTTCACACACCTCTCCGTGGTGAGCAGCAGGCAACGGTCTTATGACTGGCTGAGATGTGAAGGAATAGTTTGTAATGGAAACGCAGGATTAATGCTTGGATGCCTGTTCTTGTTTTGTAGATGCATCAGTGGAGAGTCTGGAGGGAAAAAGTATTTGCATCTATTGGGTATATTGGCAAGTACAGCTATGGAATCTACTGTTTCCATTAGATTGTAATCAACTGTGCACTTATGTTAATGCTTAAGGATAACAATTTGCTTTTATGGTTCGCCACGTTTGCTTTAATAGCTGTTGTCTCTTGTGGAGCTGGCATTGGAGGGGAATTGATTGAAGAAAATAATACCAAAAGTAAAGACAGTTTTGAAAATAAAACTACATATAAAAAGAAAAAGTGGTTTAATAGTCCTTCTGGCTTTAACAAACGTAATAGTAGCAGTGCTAAGATTAAGTAAGTATTCTTTTCAAAAGGCCTGCTTGAAGAGAGAAATTCGTTGGCCAGATTTGGGAAATGCTGATGATTGGCAATACAAAATTCTCACAGAAGCATATAAAATAAAAATTGAGTCCAATAGAAAGATTACAATTGCAGCTTCTGATGGGATAGAGTTGGTTGGTCACTATTATGAAAGAAAAAAGAATGCACCTTGTATAATCTTTATTCATGGGCTTTGGTCAAACTGCTATACAAATGGTGTGCCGATTTACAGAATTACAGAAGAAAATGGATGGAATCTACTGTTGGTAAGTTTGCGGGCACACGGAGAGAGTGGAGGAAATGTTTCAACGCTCGGTGTTTTAGAAAAATATGATTGTCGTGATTGGGTGAACTGGGTGGTTTCCGAATATGGCGAGCAGATGCCAATATTTCTCATGGGAATTTCCATGGGAGGAGCGGTAGCACTTATGAGTAGCGATTTAGGATTACCTGAATCAGTTTGTGGAATTATTGATGACGCTGGTTTTACATCTCCGCTAGAGATGATAAAAGCAAATAGTAAAGAAAAAATTCATCATAAAATATTGTCAGATTTATTTACGCAGTTTGTAAATGTAGGAACAAAAATCTGGGGCGGATTTGACTTGAAAGAAGCAAACGCATGTGTTGCAGTGTCTAAGACAAGTGTGCCAGTTCTAATTATTCATGGAGACAAGGATAAGCAAGCACCGGTATCTATGGCGTATAAAATTTACGATAGTTGCAAAAGTGAAAGAGAGTTGTATATAGTTTCAGGGTCAGAACATACAGATTGCTATAGATCGAATCCTGAGAAATACGAAAGTATTGTTTCCGAATTCCTTAAAAAACATATTCCAACTAATTGATGCAAGATCCTTTTACAATTTCTTACGATTTAAGGAAGGTAGGAACATTCCAACTATCAGACATCTTCTATAACACAGTTGGTGGAGCAGTTGGTGGTTTGATGTACTATGCGGCAATGAAAATAAGAAGGACATTTAGCAGGTAACGCATAATAAGGTAAGCGTCTGAAATGTAAAGGTATATTAAATATTTGTACATAGAAAAGGATCGCCGGAGAATGTAATAGAAACTGTGTAAGTTTTTCTAACCTGCTCTCAAGATTTTATCAAATGCCAGAATTGTCAGTCAAGGCTGGAACCCTTACCTTGACTGGCATTCCGGCATTTAAAGCAAGGTAGTCAAGCAGGCAAAGGGGAAATTGTCAGACAATTTACTTGCACACTTTTTTAGACATTCCCGGATATGGCTAAGAAACGCTCTCTGCTGGCAGATAAGATTACAGGGGATAACATTTACAAGGCACTCGTGTTCTTTGATAAATTGTATGCTCAAATGAACGAAGCAGAGAAACGGGAGTTCCTGTCGCAGTTAGTGGATAATGTGCAGATTTACGAAGAACGCAAAGAGAATGGTCAGTGGCTGAAATCTATAGAATTTAAGTTGCCGATTATAGAAAAAGAGTTTACACTAAGTTTGGACAATGATACACAAAATGAGACGGTAGTCTTGATGTCAACACAAAGAAATAAGGACCAGCTTCCAGGTCGAGACGGTGAAATCCGGCAACTCAACTCCCTGCGAGTGTATGGTCAATCAGAGGTCAGAGCGGATGGATTGTGTAGGAGTTGAGCGTTCTTCACTGTCTCAACTGTCGAGACAGTAGCAGAGAGCAGCAATGTAAAAGTGCCTTGCATTATTTGGATGCTGAGAAGACAGAAATTTCGTGAAACAGACGAAGAGGCTTGTCTGAAAAAAGAAGGAATGAAAAAACAGGAGAGGAAAAAAGAAACATGGCAGTAAATAAAAATGGAATCGTAGTATTAGGAGCAGTTTTTGTGGATATCAAAGGTTTTCCAGAGGACATCTACGTCCCGGACGGCAGAAACGCCGGCCATGTCGAATACATCCACGGCGGTGTGAGCCGAAACGTGGTGGAGGATATCGCAAACCTGGAACTGCGCCCGACCTTCCTTGGAATCGCGGATAATACCGCACTCGGCGAGGATGTTGTGCGCAAACTGCAGCGCCACAAAGTCAATACCGAATACATGAAAGAAATCCCGAACGGTATGGGAACATGGCTTGCTGTCTTCGATCACAACGGTGACCTGGCGGGCTCCATTTCCCAGCGCCCGAACCTGATGCCGATTCTCGATATTCTGGAAGAAAACGGAGATGAAATTATCGAAAACTGCGATTCCATTGTGGCAGAGATCGATATGGACAAAGAGATCATCAAAAAGCTGGTACAGTTCTGTGAAAAATACGATAAAAAACTGTACGGCGTTGTCAGCAACATGAACATCGCAGTCAGCAGAAGAGATCTTCTGCAGAAATTTGACTGCCTGATCTGCAACCAGCTCGAGGCAGGCGTTCTCTTCTCCGATGATTACAGCGAAAAAACACCGGCCGAGATGGAAAAGATTCTCGCCGAGCGTCTGAAAGCGGCAAATGTTCCGGCCATGGTCGTAACAATGGGCGGCGACGGAGCGGTTTATGCGGAAGCAGACGGAGAGAGCGGCTTCTGCCCGGCGCAGAAAGTACAGGTAAAAGATACAACAGGAGCCGGTGATGCGTTCTGCGCAGGTGTTTCCGCCGGTCTGACCTATGGAAAAACGATTGGCAAGGCAGTTGAAATGGGTACGCGTCTTGCTGCATCCGTCATCACATCGTCGGAAAATGTCTGCCCGCGCTTCCGCCCGGAAGAGTTCGGCATCGAGGCATAGAAGGGGGCAGAAATGAAGTTACTGTACGGAACCGGCAACCCGGCAAAACTCGACGCGATGCGTCACCGCCTTGCCGGTCTTGGGATTGAGCTGATCGGGCTGAAAGATCTTGGCGGTGTTAAGCAGCCAGAGATTATCGAGGATGGAAAAACGCCGCTGGAAAATGCCAGGAAAAAGGCGGAGGCGTATTTCAACGCGCTTCATATGCCGGTGTTCTCCTGTGATTCCGGTCTGTATTTTGACAACGTGGCAGAGGACGACCAGCCCGGCGTCCATGTGCGGACCGTGAACGGAAAGTATCTGTCCGATGAAGAAATGACCGCGCATTACGCCGCCCTTGCAGAAAAGTACGGCGGCCTGACGGGACGCTACAAAAACGCAGTTTCGCTGATTCTTGATGCGGACCACCGCTATGACGCGATGGACCCGTCAATGGAGAGCGCTCCTTTCCGCATGGTCAGCACACCCCATTCGATGAGCAAAAAAGGCTTTCCGCTCGACCGTCTGTCGATCGACCTGCGGACCGAAAAATATTATTACGATCTGAATGAGCAAGAAGCCGCGCTCGATCAGCTTGCCGTGGAAGACGGTTTTCTGCAGTTTTTTGAGCGGGCAATGGAGGAATACCATAAAATGGAACGATATGAACTTCGAACCATCCGCCAGGATGAAATGGAACAGGGCGTTGCCATTGAGCTGGCGTGCTTTCCGCCGAATGAGGCGTGCTCCGAAAAGAGCATGCGCGAGCGGGTGCAGTACGCGCCGGAGCTGTTTCTGGCGGCAGTAGACAAAGAAACCGGAAAAATCGCCGGAACGCTGAACGGACTTGCAACAAACGAGACAAAATTCCGTGATGCCTTTTTCAATGAAATCAGTCTGTACGACCCGAAGGGAGAAAACGTCATGCTGCTGGGTCTCAGTGTCCTGCCGGAATACCGCGGCCAGGGAATCGCCCGCGCGCTGATGGAAGAGTACAGCCGCCGGGAACAGAAAAACGGAAGAAAACAGCTCATTCTGACCTGCCTGCAGGATAAGGTGGAGATGTACAAAAAGATGAATTTCCGCGACGAGGGAATCTCCGCATCCACTTGGGGCGGCGAGGAATGGCATGATATGACGAGAAAATTAAACGATTAAGAAAATTTGCAGAGAAAATCTCTTGTGTTAAAGTTTGCTGTAAGCGTTATAATAAAGAAAATCAAGCAAAACAGGAGGAACAACCATGAGCAGAGTAAATTTTGGAGCAAAACCAAACATGTATCCACTTCCGGTTCTGATTATTGCAACATATGACAAAGATGGCAACCCGGATGCCATGAATGCTGCATGGGGTGTAGTCACAGATTTCAATGAGATCTCCATCAGCATGGGCGACCACAAGACAACAGACAACCTTGCCGCAACCGGTGCCTTCACCGTCAGCATGGCAACCGAGGATACTGTTGTTGGCTGCGATTACGTCGGCATCGAGTCCGGCAGAAAAGTTCCGGATAAATTTGCACGCGCCGGTTTCCATGCAACGAAGAGCGAATTCGTCAACGCGCCGCTGATCGACGAGCTTCCGATGGCACTGGAGTGCAAAGTGAAAAGCTTTGACAACGGCATTCTGGTCGGCGAGATCGTGAACGTCTGCGCAGACGAGAGCGTTCTGACCGACGGAAAGATCGACCCGAAAAAACTGAAACCAATCGCCTTCGACCCGGTCAACAACACCTATCTCGCCATGGGCGACAAAGTCGGCGACGCATTCGGTTCCGGAAAAGCCCTGAAATAAACACAGATGATGACATGACAGCGGATATGTAAAAATTTTATATATTCCCCTTGACAAACCGCCTCCATAGTCTTATGATATGTATAAATTATTATATAATA
>ENA-OQDM01000071-OQDM01000071.1-human-gut-metagenome-genome-assembly--contig:-NODE-71-length-65209-cov-2.776574_pt1 | contig 65209 bp, 66 predicted proteins | sample MGYA00242772_ERZ504605 | MGnify/ENA primary metagenome ERZ504605 (study PRJEB26092, sample SAMD00036348) | human gut metagenome | host: Homo sapiens | study: EMG produced TPA metagenomics assembly of... | reverse complement strand
TCGATAGTGCTGTCGAATATTCGGCATCCACATTCGAATATTCGAAAGCAAGCGTCGCATTTGATTAGACGGCAATTACGTAATACGAGATTATCCACATAGCACAAACCCTGCAGACTTTCGATCGTACAGTTCTCAAACGTGACATTACGGGAATTCCAAGCCAAATACTCGCCGGAAATGAATGAATCACGTACTGTCACATTCTCGCAATTCCAGAAGCAATCCTTGGAAATCAATCGAGAATTTGTGATTTCAATATTACGTGCGCCATCAAATGGATAATTGCCAACCAAACGCAGATTATCGGCTTTAATATCGGAACAATTCATCGCCAGATAATCGCCACGAGCGCTCACATTTTCCAGTGAAACGTTCGAACAAGCCCATAATGTTTCCTCAGCATTGACGAAATCAACATTCCTCAACGCAACATCATGGCACCGGCGGAAATTCTTCGGCGCTTCAAACGTGCAATCCTCAACACGAATGGTATTCGTATACCACACGCCCGCGCGTGCCATCTCGAACCATGTGCAATCCTTTGCCGAAATATTCGAGCAATACCACAGCGGATACTTCCATTTGAACGAACTCGACTTAAGCTCAATATCATGCGCATGCTTCAACGGTGATTCGCCATCATCGAAAATCGTGTCGATATATCGCTTGCCTGATGCTTGGAATTCGGCGCGTTCGCCGGTCAGTAACGCCTGACGAACCTCGTGCATGTCACTCACTGATAACTCTCCTTGAAAACGTTCTGTTGCCAAGATAGAAAGTTCAAGTACTTGAAGTCAAACGCATGCCCATGTTTCGCTGGCGGGCGAAGCGGATGAGCGATTGAACGCGTTATAAGCAATGTCGATATGCGTGCGGGTGTTTGCGAAACATGACTGTCGGTACCATGAATTGAACGATTAGACAATTGGGTGGTTACAAGGCATTGTGGTCACGAACGGGCTTGCCACGTATGGCAGGGAGGAATGCGGATGAGCCAGCGGAATGGGGGAGTGAAAACGCGTGCGTTCAAAGCCGCGTTCCCCAGAGTGCTGCCGATTTGCATCAGCTTCTTCTTTCTGGCCATGTCGTACGGAGTGCTTATGGGAACCCGCGGTTTTCGTTCCTGTGGCCGTTGTGCATGAGCGCATTCATCTACACCGGTTCCATGGAATTCGTTACGGTGAATCTGCTGGTTTCCGCATTCAATCCGTTCGCCACGCTTATGTTGGCGCTGATGATGGGAACAAGGCACCTGTTTACGGACTGTCCATGCTGGGGCGTTTCAAGAACATGGGGGCGAAAAAACCGTATTTGATTTACGCCATGTGTGATGAGACGTTCGCGGTCAACAACAGCGCGCAAATACCGGCGGATGTTGACCGCGGCTGGTTCTATTTCTTCGTGTCGCTGCTGAATCAGGTTTCCTGGGTGGCTGGAGCGACGCTCGGAGGCATTGTCGGCGGGCGATTGACGTTCGACACCACCGGTTTGGATTTCGTGATGACCGCATTGTTTGTGGTTATTTTCGTGGATCAATGGTTGACAACGAAACGCAAAAGCCATATGGCGGCGTTGACGGGCATTGTGGTGCCGGTGATTTGCATGGCGCTGTTCGGTGCTGACCATTTCATGATCCCGTCGTTGATTGCCATGCTGGCGATGTTCATTATGTTGCGTCCGTATTTGGATGATTTGAAACCTGATGATGTTGGGAAACGTGATGATGCTGATGGTGCGGTCGAATCCGCTGCGGATCGTAACAAAGTAGGGGAGGCGCGGTCATGATCATGACCACATGGCAGGGCGTCGTCACTGTACTGATGGCGGTGCTTGGCACCATCATCACCCGTTTTCTGCCGTTCGTGCTCTTTCCCGAGTCAAAGAAACCGCCGCACATCATCGACTATCTTGGCAACGTGCTTCCGTATGCTATGACCGGACTGCTGGTGGTGTATTCGCTGAAAAACGTCAATCCTTTTGCTGGAAGCCACGGCATTCCCGAAGCGATCGCCATCGCCGCGATCGTCGTGCTGCACGTATGGAAACGCAACATGCTGCTCTCGATCGCCGGCGGCACCGTCGTGTATATGGCATTACTTCAGCTTGTTTTTGCATGATTGTCTGTTTTGTAGGATTGCCCAAATCTGAAGTGAGTTTTATAGGGATTTTCCACAGTTGTTATTGCTGATATCCCATATCGTGAGAAGAAATGCGTTGATGCGATTGACGCGCCTACTCTTTTTCTTTAGCCAATAAGGAGCTGTGTTGAGCGGCTCTGGCTGTATAGAAGAGTTATATCTAACGAGAGAGAACAATATGACTAGTGCAGCAAGCACTGCCAATGCCGCGGTTCCAGCGCCCGGCAAACTGGAGTTCAAGGATGATTACACGCCTGAGGAAGCGGAACGCGTCATCCGCAATTCGAAGGGGCTCCCTGTCGGTGTGAAGCCGAAGATGGTGTGGACGTGGCCGAAGGCCCTGCTGTGGGCCGCCATCGCCATTGTGTGCGCTATTGGTTGGGCTATTCTGGCGGTTTCCCGTGGCGAGCAGATCAGCGCCATCTGGTTCGTGGTTGTGGCATTGTGCTCCTACGCGATCGCTTACCGTTTCTACGCGTACTATATTCAGATCAAGATCATGCGTACCGACGATGCGAACGCGACGCCGGCCGAGCGCGTGCATGACGGCGCCAACTTCGAACGTGCCGACCGTCGCGTGCTGTTCGGCCAGCATTTCGCCGGCATTTCCGGTGCGGGCCCGCTTGTTGGTCCTATTCTGGCCGCCCAAATGGGTTATCTGCCGTCCGTGATGTGGATCATTCTCGGTGTGATTTTCGCCGGCGCCGTGCAGGATATGCTCATGCTGTGGATCTCCGCCAAGCGTCGCGGCCGTTCCTTCGGCCAGATGGCAACCGACGAAATGGGCAAGTTCGGCGGCACTATCCTGTCGATCTTCCTGATCGTGATGACCGCCATCGCCATGGCATTCCTTGCGCTCGTGGCCATCAAGGCCATGGCTTCCTCGCCGTGGGCCGTGTTCTCTATTGGTATGACCATTCCGATCGCCTTGATCATGGGCTGCTTCCAGCGTTTCCTGCATCGTAGCGTTATCGAAACCACGGTGCTCGGTTTCGTGCTGCTCGTGATCGACATCATCGCTGGCGGTTGGATCTCCAGCGTTCCGGCAATCGCCGACGTGTTCACGTTGAACGCCAAGGAACTGGTTATCGCACTGGTGATCTACTCCTTCGCCGCCGCCGCGTTGCCGCACTGGCTGCTCGTCACCCCGCGTGACTACCTGTCCACGCTGATGAAGATCGGCACGCTTGTGCTGCTCGTGCTTGGCATTCTCATCGCCAATCCGTCCGTGCAGATGCCGGCTCTGACTGAATTCGCGTCCACCTCCACGGGACCGACCTTCGCAGGCGACCTGTTCCCGTTCCTGTTCATCACCATCGCGTGCGGCGCTCTTTCCGGCTTCCACGGCGCAGTGAGCTCCGGCCTGACCCCGAAGGCTGTGGAGAAGGAAAACCAGATCCGCATGATCGGCTACGGCTCCATGCTGGTTGAATCCTTCACCGCCGTGATCGCACTGATTGCGGCCATCACCATTTCCCAGGGCGTCTACTTCTCCACGAACATGTCCGCCTCGCAGATCTCCACCGCTTCCGGCGTGACCCTGACCGCCACTTCCACTCCTGACGAGCAGGCTGAGGCCGCGGTCAAGGCCGTGGAGTTCGATGAAGGTTTCCGACATTGAAGGCAACCAGATGAAGGTCACTTGGGATTCTGTCGACGAGAACGGCAATGCCAAGACCTATGAAGGTGCCGACGCTTTGAAGCAAGCCGCTTCCGACATTGGCGAGAACACCATCGTTTCCCGCACCGGCGGCGCCACCACGTTCGCTATGGGTATGGCCGACTTCCTCAAGTCCTACCTCGGCGGTCATGACTCCATGGCCTTCTGGTACCACTTCGCCATCATGTTCGAAGCGTTGTTCATCCTCACCACCGTTGACAACGGCACCCGCGTGGCCCGTTATCAGATTGGTGAGTTGCTGGGCAACGTGCGCAAGCTGAAGAAGTTCGCTGATCCGACGTGGAAACCGGGCAACATCATCACCACACTGATCGCAACCGCCCTGTGGGGTGGCCTGCTGTGGGTCGGCGTGTGCGATACGAATGGTGGTATCAACGCCATGATGCCTATTTTCGGTATTTCCAACCAGCTGCTTGCCGCCGCATGCTTCATGTTGGTCACCGTTTGCGTGGCAAGCTTGGCTATAAGAAGTACCTGTGGATTCCTGTTGTTCCTCTCGTTTGGGATGTGGCCGTGACCTTCACCGCCGACTTCCAGAAGATCGTCGGACCGATCAGTTACTTCGCCACCGCTTCCAAGTATCAGGCGCTGATCGATGGTGGCACTTTGGAAGGCGAAGCGTTGGTCAACGCCAAGGCCGCACTCTCCAATGCGTATCTTGACGGCGTGCTCTCCGTGTTCTTCATGGTCATGATGGGAGTCTTCCTGGTCGTCGGAATCTACCAGACCGTGAAGATTCTTGCCAAGGGCAAGTTCGGTGTGGAAACCACGTCTGAGGAGCCGTTCGTGGAATCCGAATGGTTCGCACCGTCCAGCCTGGTCGCCACCAAGCTCGAAAAGAAGGTGCAGCGCGAATACGCGGCCAAGAGCTATGAGCTGGCGCAGAAGGAACAGGCCGCGGCCTGATGCAGGGATTCACCACCATGGTCAGACGAATCTGGTCCGCATTATTGAAAGCCAAGGCCGGACTCGTCTGGTATGTGCGCGAATTCAGTGGAGAAGCGAAATACGACCACTATCTGGAGCATTTCGCAAGCGAACATCCCTGCGAAACCCCGCTGACCGAACGCGAATACTGGCGCATGCGAGAGGAATACGATCGCAAGCATCCCAACACCAGTTGCTGTTGCTGAAACTAATTGCCATACATAAACAATCCCCGTCTTTCATTTCGGAAGACGGGGATTGTTTTTCTTATATTTATGTTGCTTGCTTGCGATTATTCCTATACTGAAGATATTCGATTGCATGTTCCGCAATCAATATTTCGCAATCAAGAAGCGAGTCCCATGCTGTATTTCAATGTCATCACACGAATCGCGGACTGCGTTACTTTGTCTGCAAAATCGGAATCAGCCGCGGCCTCGCATTCAAACCATCCAAAACCTGCTGAACATAATCGAAAGCGCCAATGCAGGCAAGATCACCGCCGGCCTCAACCAATCGCACACCCAAATCACTCGGCTGAATGCCACCCAACGCAGTGGCGGACAAAGAATCCGAAGTGATGACACCTTGGAATCCGACCGTATTGCGCAAATAATCCGTTACCAAAGCGCTGGAGAACACGGCGGGATTATTCGGATCAATAGCCTGATAGGTGGCAAGCGACATCATCACCATGGAAGGGTTCGCCTCCAACGTACTGTTGAACGCGCCGATTTCCGCACCGTCCAACGTGGTGGTGGTATCAAGAATGCCGTCGGCGGTGAAATCGGTGTTGCCCGTCACCGAACCCAAACCAGGATAGTGCTTGATGGCGCTGCCTACACCCGAATCCGCCATGCCCTGAATGAACGCCTTGGCATGGTCGGCATTGCCGTCCGCATCAAGACCAAAATCACGATACAGTGCGCCGATCGGGCCATTGGAAGCCCTATCTACCGTTACCGTGCCCACCACCGGCGCCAAATCAACATTGATGCCGGCCGACTTGAGTTGGGAACCCCATACGGCAGCCGATTGCCGTAGCTGGTTGGTCGACATTGAACCCTGATTGGTGGCGGAAGGCATCTGGTCGAAACCAGCGCCTTGAAGATGCTGCACCAAACCACCTTCCTGATCAGTGGTCATCAACAGCTGATTATTGGCCGGCGCATACGATTGCAATGCGGATGTGGCTGCGGCGACACCGGCCGTTCCCGAATTCCAGTTGCCGATGATCAGCACCGAACCGACATGCTGGTTCACAATGAGATCCTGTAACGAGGAAGGATCGGATCCCGCATACAGGGGTGCCATGACGAGCTGACCGACGCGCTCTGCAAGACTCATGGCATTGACTGCAGCCACAGCTCTGCCATGCGGCGAGTCGTCCACCACGCTTGGCACGTTGGATTTGTCAAGCGCATCATGTGATGCATCGGACTGCTGCGAATTGGATTGCTCGGATTGGTTGGAGCCAGCATTCAAACTCGCGCTGGATGAACACCCAGCGAACGATAGCGGCAGTGCGATGGCGCACAGTGCGGCAGCACAACGAGCGAAATGAACGTGAACTCTCCTCATAGTGTCATTATCTATCACATGCCGGTGATGGCGAATACGATCGCATAAGAAAAGAACGGGTGGATTCGTGTTCGTGAATTGCGTAAACATTAGGCTAGCGGCATAAAGCACGTTCCGTGCCTGTCGATAGGCTATTAGTATGTCTTTTTTTGATATGTTTGGTCCCATGTTCGACCCGGAAAGCGGTCCGAACCGCTCCCAAGGGCAGCGTGCCAATAAATCCGGCAACGATGATCCCATCATTCTCAATGTCGAAACCGATGGTGATAACACCGCCCGGTCTTCGGCGAACATGCCTCCAAGAGGTCCGTCCGGTCCGCGTATCACACGCCAGCCGAACCGTCCGCGCAAATCGTCGAACGGCAACAAGATTCTAATCGGTGTGGTGCTGGCGCTTGCCATCATCATCGGCCTGTTCTTTGGCTTGGCGCAGTTCATCACCGACGTCATGTGGTATGCGCAGCTTGGCTTCCAAAGCGTGATTTGGACGCAGTTGGGTACCAGGGTAGGCCTGTGGGTGGCGTATGCGCTGCTGATCGCCGCGGTCGGATTCCTGTCCGCGTCGCTGGCGATCTGGGCTCGCCCCGATGCTGCCGATGGTTCCACGATTCGTATTAACGGCGACACCATCGAAGTGGGCAAGGGCGTGAGCTCAAAGAGTGCACGTCGTGTGGCTGTGGTGATTTCATTGATCGTCGGCTTGATGTTCGGATCGCAGTTTAATGCGAATTGGTCTGAAATCCTGCTGATGTTCAACGCGCAGAGTTTCGGCACCACCGACCCGCAATTCGGCATCGACAATGGTTTCTATGTGTTCGTATTGCCTGGCTTGAAGCTGATCATGTCGGCAGTGTCGTTGCTGCTGCTTGCCGGCATCATCTTCTCCATCGTCACGCATGTGATGATGGGCGGCATCCGAATCACCATGCCAGTGCATGGTCGTGGACTGTTCCACATCACCAAGCGTGCGCGTAGACAGATCGGCATCTGGCTGATGCTCAACATGTTCGCATGGGCGACGAATCAGGTGCTTGGCGTGTTCTCCCACCTCACGCAGGAGGGTAGCCGCATCACCGGTGCCACGTATACCACGGTCAACGCCACGATTCCCGTCACCTTCATCATGGCTGCCATCACCGTCATTCTCGGTGTGATTCTCGGCGTGTGGATCATGAAGTCGCATGCGTTGGAAGGCCAGGCTCCGATTGCGGTGCGTGCTTCCGAAGCGCTTAAAGCGTGGAAGGTGCCGACCGTGGCCATCGCATCCGCCATTGTGGTGAGCTTGGTGCTTACCGTGGCATGGCCGATGCTGCTGCAGCGTTTCCGTGTGAATCCGAACGCGCAGGAAATGGAATCTACCTATATCCAGCGTAATATCGACGCCACCCGTGAAGCATACGGTCTGAACAATGTGAAGACCGAACAGTATCAGCCACTACGGAAGGCGAGGCTGGTGCGTTGGCTGATTCCGCGGAATCGACCGCGCAGATCCGACTGCTCGATCCGCAGATCGTTTCCCCGACATTCAAGCAGCTGCAGCAATCCAAGCAGTATTACACGTTTGCCGATACTCTTGCCGTCGACAAGTATGAGGTCGACGGTGTGAGCCAAGATACGGTGATCGCAGCACGAGAACTTGACCTTGCCGGTCTTGACAATCGTAACTGGGTCAACGACCATACCGTATACACGCACGGCTATGGTGTGGTGGCCGCCTACGGCAACAAGGTGACGGCCGACGGCCAGCCGAAGTTCTTTGAGGCGGGTATTCCAACCCAAGGCAAGCTCACCGAATCCGAACAGTACGAGCCGCGTATCTACTTCTCGCCGAACGCTTCCGAATATTCGATCGTGGGCGCTCCGGAAGGTACGCAGTCTTGGGAGTTCGATTACCCGACCGGTTCCGAAGGCGCCACCAACACGTTCGGTGGCAATGGCGGCCCGAAGATCGGTAATATCTTCTCCCGACTGCTGTATGCCATCCGTTTCGGCTCCGACCAGATTCTGTTCTCTAACCGTGTGAACTCCGAATCGCAGATCCTCTACGATCGTTCCCCGAAGGAGCGTGTGGCCAAGGTCGCGCCATACCTGACGCTTGACGGCCGTGTGTACCCGGCGGTCGTGGATGGTCGTGTCAAGTGGATCGTCGATGGCTACACCACGTCTGACGCCTACCCGTATTCGCAGATGACCGATCTGGCGAAGCCTCCAAGGATTCCACTACGGAATCTTCGGCCACGGTGAGTGAGCTGGCTTCGAAGAACGCCAACTACATTCGCAACTCCGTGAAGGCCACCGTCGATGCGTATGACGGTTCCGTGGACCTGTACGTGTGGGACGAATCCGATCCGGTGATCAAGGCATGGCAGAAGATCTTCCCCGGCCAGTACCACCAGTTGTCGGAGATTTCCGGCGATCTGATGAGCCACCTGCGTTACCCGGAAAGCCTGTTCAAGGTGCAGCGAGAACTGTTGACCAAGTACCATGTGTCGAGCGCCAGCCAGTTCTTCTCCGGTGAGGATTTCTGGCAGACTCCGGTCGATCCGACCGAATCCCAGCAGGCTCAGGAACGCGACATTCTGCAGCCGCCGTACTATTTGACGCTGCAGACCGGTGGATCCAACGAACCGGTGTTCTCGTTGACGTCGTCGTATATTCCCGCAGGCACGTCAACTCGAGAGATTTTGACGGGATTCCTGTCTGTCGATTCCGATGCGGGCCACGAAAAAGGCAAGATCGGCGCGAACTATGGCACGCTTCGATTGCAGGAGTTGCCGAAGGATTCCAATGTGCCAGGCCCCGGTCAGGCACAGAACAACTTCAATGCGTCGGCCGACGTGTCGAAGGAACTTAATTTGCTTGAATCCGGTTCCACCAATGTGCAGCGAGGCAATCTGCTTACACTGCCGCTCGGCGGCGGATTGGTGTACGTGCAGCCGGTGTACGTCAAGTCTTCCGGTTCCACCAGTTTCCCGCTGTTGAAGAAGGTGTTGGTGGCCTTCGGCGACCAGGTCGGATTCGCCAACACGTTGGACGAAGCGCTCGATCAGGTGTTCGGCGGCAACTCCGGTGCATCCGCTGGCGATGCTGAAAACGTCGACGGCTCGACCAGTGGCAAGACTGATACGTCCGATACCAACGGCGATGCCTCCACCGATGGTTCTTCCGGAACCGATGGCACGGATTCGTCATCTGGAACAGACTCGGGCAATGACAGCAGTTCCGGCAATACCGGTAGTAGCTCCGGCACGATGAGCAACGGTCTGAAGAGCGCGCTTAACGACGCTTCCCAGGCAATGAAGGATTCCGACGCGGCTATGAAGAAGGGCGATTGGTCCGCTTATGGCGAGGCGCAGAAGAAACTTCAGGAAGCGTTGAACAAGGCGCTCGAATTCGAGCAGTAGTTTCCGCACAAGTTCCGTACGATTGCTGTTTGCATAAGGCGGGAGACTGGTTCCATATGGGGAACCGGTCTCCCGCCTTCTGCATATGCCCGGTATGCTCAAAAACATGATCGAGTATTCCTACCGCATCGCGACGCAAGACGACATTCAAGCAATCACCGACATTTACAACGCTGCAGTCATACGAGGTGGATCATCGGCCGATATAACTCCACGCACATACGAACAGCGCAAAGCATGGGTTGAATCGCATCATGATCCGTATGCGGTGTTCGTTACGGAAACGGTAGATGATGACGGAGAGAGGCGGATCATTGGATTCAGCGCGCTTTCCGTTTTCTACGATCGCGCAGGATACGACGGTGTCACCGATCTCGCCTATTATATCGATCCGCAATGGCAGGGCAGGGGAGTCGGTACATACACACTCACCAAACTGCTTGAAGAATGTCGAAAGCGTAATATGCGTAAGGCATGCGGCATTATTTTCGCAGACAATGCCGGTTCGATCGCACTGATGAAACGGTTCGGTTTTACACAGTTTGGCCTCATGCCAACTGCCGCCACCGATTCCACCGGCACCATGCGTGACATGAGTTACTGGTATCTCGACCTGTAAGTACAATCTTTGCGGTTATCAAGACGAGACAACGTGACGCAATATGAACGCGCACAAACGTATGTATGAATGAATGGAACGATTTCAATGGCATCTGATTTCTGGTTGATCGCAGGACTTGGCAATCCGGGATCCAAATACGAAGGCACCCGTCACAATATGGGATTTATGGCGGCCGATCTGTTGGCCGAACGTTGGTCGGTCAACTTTTCCGACCATAAAGGGCTTGCCATGCTCGGCAAAGGCGTGATGAACCTGTCTGGCCGTAACGTCAAATTCTTCCTGGCAAAGCCGCTCACCTACATGAACGAGTCAGGTAATGCGTTGGCTTCCATCAGTGCCTACTATCAGATTGAACCAGACCATATTGTGGTGATTCACGACGACATGGATCTTGATTTCGGACGTATCAAAGTCAAGGCAGGTGGCTCCGCAGGCGGCCATAACGGCATCAAATCAATTGATCGTGCCTTGGGAACGCCAAAGTATGCCCGAGTGCGCATGGGAGTCGGTCATGCGCAACGCGGCGCCCACGCCCACGACAACACGGTGAATTGGGTGCTGGGCGGATTCGGTCCGGATCAGCGCAAGCAGCTTCCGGAATTCCTTGCCGACGGTGCCGACGCGGCGGAAACCATCATCTTCAACGGCCTCGCCAAGGCTCAGGAGCAGTTCAATGGCCGCTGAACCGGTGCAACTGCCGACGTCAGGTTCGCTGGCTGGCATTCTCGACGTACTCGAAACCGATGAGGATTTTCGTGCGCTGATTTCCGACGAGATCGAAGTGCCGGAATCCGACATAGACCCCAGCATCACCGTTGGCGTTCCCGAAGGATTGCGTCCGGCGCTCGCTGCCGGGGCAGCGGGAACACGACCGGTTGTGCTTGTGGTGGCTTCCGGGCGCGAGGCCGAGGAAATGGTTGAGGCGATTCGTTCGTGGTATTCCGGCGATCCAAACGATGTGGCACAGCTTGAAGCGTGGGAAACCTTGCCGCACGAACGTCTTTCGCCTCGCGCCGATACCGTGGCGAGCCGTATGGCGGTGTTCCGCAGACTGATGCACCCTCAAGAGGGAAGCAAGCTGTTTGGCCCCATCAGGATTCTCGTCATGCCGGTGCGTTCCCTGATTCAGCCTGTGGTTGCGGGCTTGGGGGATGTGGAGCCGCTGGTGTTCTCCCAAGGTGAGGAGTTGGCGCTCGATGAGGCGTCGCATCGACTGGTGGAGAATGCGTATACTCGAGTCGACTTGGTGATGGATCGTGGTGAATTCGCAGTGCGAGGCGGCATTATCGACGTGTTTCCTCCAACATTGCCGCATCCGGTTCGTATCGAATTCTTCGGTGACGAAATCGATACCATCAAGGAATTCCATGCATCCGACCAGCGTACGTATGGCAGTGACATTCCGATGGTCTGGGCCACGCCATGCCGTGAGCTGCAGCTGACCGAAAAGGTGCGCGTGCGTGCGAAATCCCTGATCGGCTCCATTCCAAACGCCGAAGACATGCTTGAATCCATTGCCAACGCCATTCCTGTCGAGGCATGGAATCGTTGCTTCCCGCATTGGTCGATGATATGGAACCGGTGCAGGGCATGCTTCCCAAGCGTGCGTTGGTGATGCTGTCCGATCCGGAAAAATTGCGTCGCGCTGCCGACGATCTTGCCAAAACGGCTAATGAATTCCTTGCAGCCAGTTGGCATGTTGCTGCATCCGGTCATGGTGCCGGCGCTCCAATCACATTCGATCAGGCGAATTTCTACGATTTTGAGGAAACGATTTCCTCACTGGTGTTCTCTAGGCATGACGTATGGAAGCTTACGAGTTTCGGTGTGGACTCCAGTAGGGAAGGCCGCGTTCAGCTCGACGCCACCAATCCTGGAGAATATCGCGGAGATGAGGCCAAGACAGCTTCCGGTATCGAGGTCTTCTTGATGCCGGCTATGCCGTCACCGTCACTGCAGGAGCGCAAGGCACTCTTGTTCGACTCAAACGTGCCATCAACGAAACGGGAATCGCCAACTTCGACTGCATCAGATCGCGTGCCATCGACGGATTCGTCGATAATGCCGCGAAAGTCGCACTGCTTACCGAACGCGACCTGACCGGACGTACATCGGCCGCGGGACAGGCAAAAACACCGAAACGTCGCCGTAAGGCCATCGACCTTATGGAGCTCAAAGCCGGCGATTACGTGGTGCATGAGCAGCATGGCATCGGCAGGTTCCTCGAAATGCGCCAGCGTACCATCGGAGCGGGCGCCAACCAGACCACACGCGAGTATCTGGTCATCGAATACGCATCCAGCAAGCGCGGCGCACCTGCCGACAAACTGTTCATCCCCACCGACCAGCTTGACCAAGTCAGCAAATACATCGGTGCCGACGCTCCAAAACTCAACAAACTGGGCGGATCCGACTGGGCTGCCACCAAGGCGAAAGCACGTAAGCATGTGCACGAAATCGCCGAAGATCTGGTCAAACTGTATTCGGCACGTCAACGTATGCAGGGGTATGCCTCAGCAAAGACACCCCTTGGCAGAAAGAACTGGAAGACGCTTTCCCGTACCAAGAAACCGCCGATCAGCTGACCACCATCGACGAAGTCAAATCCGATATGGAAAAGCCCGTGCCGATGGATCGCCTGATTTGCGGCGACGTGGGATTCGGCAAAACCGAAATCGCCGTACGTGCCGCATTCAAGGCGGTGCAGGATTCCAAACAGGTGGCTGTGCTGGTGCCGACCACATTGCTGGTGCAACAGCATTTCGAGACGTTCACCGAACGTTTTGAAGGTTTTCCGGTGGAAGTAAGGGCGATGAGCCGTTTCCAAACCACCAAGGAGATCAACGACACCATCGAGGGACTTGAAGACGGTTCCGTCGATGTGGTGATCGGTACGCACAAACTGCTCGGACCGAAGGTCAAATTCAAGGATCTGGGACTGGTCATCATCGATGAGGAGCAGCGTTTCGGCGTCGAACACAAAGAGACGTTGAAGGCGCTGCGTACCAATGTGGATGTGCTGAGTCTGTCGGCAACACCGATTCCGCGAACGCTGGAGATGGCCGTTACAGGCATTCGTGAAATGTCCACGTTGGCCACGCCTCCGGAAGACCGCTTGCCGGTGCTTACCTACGTTGGCGCGTATGAGGATGCTCAGGTCACTGCTGCGGTCAGGCGTGAGCTGTTGCGCGGTGGCCAGGTGTTCTACGTGCACAACCGAGTGCAAGACATCGCTTCGGTTGCCGCGAAGATTCACGAGCTGGTGCCGGAATCGCATGTCGGCATCGCCCATGGCAAGATGGGGGAGAAGCAGCTTGACGGTGTGATCCGAGACTTCTGGCATCGCGACATTGATGTGCTCGTATGCACCACCATCATCGAAACCGGTCTTGATATTTCCAATGCGAATACGTTGATCGTCGATCATGCCGACCGTTTCGGCCTAAGCCAGCTTCATCAGTTGCGTGGTCGTGTCGGGCGAGGCCGTGAGCGTGCCTACGCGTACTTCCTATATGATCCGACCAAGCCGATGACCCAGCAGTCGCATGACCGACTGGCCACCATCGCGCAGAACACTGCGCTCGGTTCAGGTTTTGACGTGGCGATGAAGGATCTTGAGCTGCGTGGCACCGGCAATCTGCTGGGCGACGAGCAGAGCGGGCATATCGAGGGTGTTGGTTTCGATCTGTATGTGCGCATGGTGTCCGAGGCCGTCGAGCAGTACAAGGAACCGGAACGTACGGAATCGGTTGCTGTCACCATCGATCTGCCGATCGAAGCGTCCATTCCCGTCAGCTACATCGATTCCGACAAATTGCGATTGGAAGCGTACCGCAAGTTGGCAGGGGCACGTACGGAAGCCGATCTCGATGAGTTGCGCGATGAGCTTACGGATCGTTACGGCAAGCCTCCGGTCGATTTCGAAGCATTGTTCGATGTGGCGAGATTGCGATTCAAAGCAAGAAAGCTTGGCATTACGGAGATCATTGGTCAAGGGCGCAACATTCGTGTGTCCAAATTCGAGCCACGTGAATCCGTACAGATGCGTATGGCGCGAATCTACAAAGGCATCCAGTACAGGCCTGTCACCCAAACGTATGTGATTCCCACGCCGTTCGCGGGTTCGCTTGGATCCGGGCCAATGAGTTCCGATGAGGTCGTTGGATGGACAAACCAACTTCTCGACGATCTTGACTGGAAGCCAACGCCAAGGAAATAGCAGACGAAGTTCGGGGAGCGTCCGACACGATTTATGTGAACGTTCACATAAATCGTGTCGGACAAGTTTGCCATACGTCCACAAAACGCACTATTCTAGGCAATGTCATCACAACCTAACGTTTATAAGGAGTAGTTGTGGCAGTAATTGAAAGCGTTTACGCGCGTCAGATTCTCGATTCCCGCGGCAACCCGACCGTTGAGGTCGTTCTCGACACCGAAGACGGTGCTCAGGGCCTGGGCCTCGTTCCGTCCGGTGCTTCCACCGGTGAAGCTGAGGCTTGGGAGCGTCGCGATGGCGACAAGTCCGTGTACCAGGGCAAGGGTGTTCTCAATGCCGTCAAGGCCGTGAACGAAGAGATCGCTCCGAAGGTCATCGGCATGGATGCTTCCGACCAGCGCGCTCTCGATGAGGTCATGATCGAGCTCGACGGCACCCCGAACAAGGGTCGTCTGGGCGCCAACGCCATCCTCGGCGTGTCCCTGGCTGCTCTGTACGCCTCCGCTGAGTCCGCGGGCCAGCCGCTGTACCGCTACATCGGCGGCACCAACGGCCACATCCTGCCGGTTCCGAACATGAACATCATGAACGGTGGCGCTCACGCTGACTTCGCCACCGACATTCAGGAGTACATGATCTCCCCGTACGGCTTCGACACCTACAGCGAGGCTCTGCGTGCAGGCGTTGAGGTCTACCACACCCTGAAGAACGTCCTGAAGAAGGAAGGCCTGGCCACTGGCCTCGGCGACGAGGGTGGCTTCGCTCCGAAGATGAAGTCCAACAAGGACTCCCTGAACTACATCATGGACGCCATCTCCGCCGCCGGCTACGAGCCGGGCAAGCAGATCGGCATCTCCCTCGACGTGGCTTCCTCCGAGTTCTACAACAAGGAGACCGGCAAGTACCACTTCGAAGGCGACGATCGTGAAGCCGGCTACATGCTCGACTTCTACGAGAACCTCATCAACGAGTACCCGATCGTCTCCATTGAGGATCCGTTCCAGGAAGAAGGCTGGGAAGACTGGGCTGCCATCACCGCCAAGCTCGGCGATCGTCTGCAGTTCGTCGGCGACGACCTGCTGGTCACCAACCCGGCACGTCTGGCTAAGGGCATCGAGCTCGGCGCCGCCAACTCCCTGCTGGTCAAGCTGAACCAGATCGGTACCGTCACCGAGACCCTCGACGCCATCGAGCTGGCCACCAAGAACGGCTTCACCTCCATGGTTTCCCACCGTTCCGGCGAGACCCCGGACACCACCATCTCCGACCTGGCTGTGGCAAAGAACACCGGCCAGATCAAGACCGGTGCTCCGGCTCGTGGCGAGCGTATTGCCAAGTACAACCGCCTGCTCGAGATCGAGGAGGAGCTCGGCTCCACCGCTCAGTATGCTGGCTACAGCGCTTTCAAGGCCTGCAAGAAGTACATCGCCAAGTGAGCGTAAGCGCATCGAATATGCGCTGATGTAGAGTGCCCGTCGTGTTCCTCGTCGAACGCGGCGGGTATTTTCATTGCTATGAGTTCAAAGTCACGCAAGAAAGCATCCAGAAGGGGCAGTGCTGGCCCCATCGCGTTCTTTGTGGCGGTATTTATCGTGGCTTTGGGATCCATCCAGCTGGCGTCGACGTTCCATACCTATGCGCTGAATATGGCTGAATTGAATGGCTTGAAGAAGCAGGAAGCTGCGCTGATAGCGCAAAAGCAGGAACTGGAAAACGACATTGCGCGTTGGGATGACAAAGCTTACGTTACAGCGCAGGCAAGGGATCGTCTGGGATTCGTATTTCCAGGAGAACAGGCGATTCGTGTGGAACATCCCGAAGCGGTGACCGGCGAAACCACAGAAGATGCAAAAAAGACGGATGAATCGCAGAAAACCGTACTGCTTGGTACAAGGAGATGGCGTATTCGTTCAAACAAGCCGACCAATCGGACGAAGTGAAATCGAAATCGAGGGAAACGTCCGAAAGTACGTCAACCGGTGAATCGGATGCGAATGGAACAAGCCAGGAATCCGGTGGCCAGCAGCAGACTTCACAAGACAACAACCAACAGCAATCAGGAGATCAGCAGGAGTGACACAGGGTATGACAATCAGCGAACAGGCCAAAACCTTGGCGAAGAAGGTTCTCGACCAGCCTGCCACCGAGCATGATATTGCTGTGGTCGAGCGTCAGCTGGGTCGTTACCCGCGTGGCATGGTGGCTGTCGGAGCACGTTGCGTGTGCGGCAGGCCTTTGGCTGTGGTCACGCGTCCGCTGCTGCCGGGAGGTGTGCCTTTCCCTACCACTTGCTATTTGACTGGCCCGGAAGCGGTGAAAGCCATCTCCCACATCGAAGCCGAAGGCAAGATGAAGGAGTACAACGATCTTTTGGCTGAAGATGACGATCTGAAAGCCGCCTACGAGCGTGCGCACGAACTGTATTTGGCGTTCCGGCATGAAATCGCCGTTGCTATGGAAGACAGCGAAGAGCATATCGAAGGCACCAGTGCCGGCGGCATGCCTGTTCGCATCAAGTGTCTGCACGCCTTGCTGGCGCAAACGCTGGTGATGGGTGAGGGCGCCAATCCGATCGGAGACATGGCATTGGAGGCGATTCGTCATGAATTCGACCCCAATGTATGCCGTTGCACGGTGGAAAACGAAGACTGAACCATATTCAGACAGAAAGAAGAAGCAATGAAATCCGTTACTGTTGCCGGCATTGATTGCGGTACGAACTCGATTCGTCTGAAGGTCTCCCGAGTCAGCGAAGACGGCGTTGAAGATATTGTTCCGCGTATTCTTCGTGTGATTCGCCTCGGTCAGGATGTTGATAAGACGCATCGTTTCGCCGATGAGGCATTGGAACGTGCCTACGCAGCTGCCCGCGAATTCGCCGAGGTGCTGAAAGAGCATCCGGTGGATGGCATTCGTTTCGTTGCCACTTCGGCCACTCGTGATGCTGAGAACCGTGAGGAATTCGAAGACACTATCGAGCAGATCCTCGGCGTGCGTCCGGAAGTCATTCCCGGTACGGAAGAGGCTGATCTAAGCTTCCTTGGTGCCACGAGCGTGGTTCGTCGCGACGTCGAAGCTCCGTATCTGGTGGTTGATTTGGGTGGCGGCTCTACGGAATTGGTGCTTGGCGGCGACGGTGTAAGCCATCCGAACACGCAGGTGCAGGCCGCGTTCTCCATGAACATTGGCTCGGTGCGTATGACCGAACGCCACTTGAAGAACGATCCGCCTACCGAAGCGCAGATTCAAGAGGCCATTGCCGACATCGACGAGCATATCGATGAAGCGTTCAAAACGGTTCCTGCAGGCAAAACCCGCACTATCATCGGCGTGTCTGGCACAGTGACTACCATGACCGCTCTGGCCATGGGATTGACCGAATACGACCACTCCGCGGTGGATGGTGCCAGCTGCTCGCTGGAAGACGCTTATGCGGTCGATAACAAGTTCCTTACGATGCCGCGCGAAGAGCGCCTGACCTACAAAACCATTCACCCGGGTCGTGTTGACGTGGTCGGCGGCGGTGCACTGGTGTGGAATCGTGTGCTCGCCAAAGTCAGCGAAGCGGCCTATGCCGACCATGGTCAGCATATCGACTCCTTCATGGCCAGCGAGCACGGTTTGCTTGATGGCATTGTGTTGGATTACGGCACGCGATTGCTTGCCGAACGTTAACGTGGCATAATAACTTGGGCGTCGGCTTGTTCGATGCCTTGCCGCCATGGCGAAACTGGTATACGCAACCGACTTAAAATCGGTCTCTTCGGATTGCGGGTTCGATTCCCGCTGGCGGCACCATGCGACCCAATCAGAATATACTGGTTGGATTTTGTTTTATCTCGCGCTGAGATGAGCTTAATGTTGACTCAAAATCCGGTGTCCACATGATGAACAACGCATGACAATCGTCGTGCAAGGGGCTAGTTTTCTCTGCTGTGAGAGTGGCGAACGGCGAACAATCTATGCGAAGCAGAAGATATGCGTCTCTATCTATTGACTATTTGACAACGAATCTTGCATACAGTGCGGTACTGTCGATGCTTCCGATAATGCTCACCCAGCGTGTCGGCTCAGCGAGTGTTTTGTCGGGTGTGATGCTTGGTGTTCTATCGGCTGCAGCACGGGGAAGTACACTGTTTTTAGGCCGGTTGATTGAGAAAATATCAACACTATGGCTCATGCAGATCAGCTTGGCGATTATCGTACTGGGACTAGTATCTTTTGCATGGCTATTGCAGGTTTCGCCTGTATTTGCTTTGCTTGGCTTGATGTTGTTCGGTGTTGGCATTTCATTGGTGAATTTCACTCTTCGAGGGCACATCATTGCAACCACTGCAGATAGCAAGGAGCAAGCATCATTCTTTTCGCTGGCAACCTTGTCTGCGAACTTAGGAGCTGCTATTGGTCCTATCACAGCGTCTTATGTACAGTGCAGACTTGGTCTCGCCAACTTTCTCATCATCATTTGTCTGATATATGCCGTCATATCCGTTATCACCGGAATTTGTTTTGAGCGACATGTTTATCTACGAACTTCAGATAGTCCTTCAGAGGAAAAAACTTCGATTCTTTCCACCATCGGTACATTATTGAGCAGTCGAAGAATGTTGCCGGTATTGCTGATTGTCGTTACTGGCAGTGTGATGAATGGGCAGCTTTTTTCTGGCATGTCACTCGTATTTCATGGTTTTTCTTCAGATTTGCTGCCGAGTGGACTGTTCTTCACTGTGGATGCCATTGCTGGGATAGTTTTGCAGTTCCCCATCAGCAGGCTGGTGGTACGCATCATGGATACAGGAAAAACATCAACGTATTGCATGGGCTTAAGCTAGGGTTGTACTGCATCGCTTTTGTGCTGTTCGCAGCGGGAACGTTGATGCAATCGGTATGGTTCATATTTGCTGCTCTGCTGGTATTTGCATCTGCGGAATGCACGTACGCACCGTTGACAAATGTCGCCATGGTGGAATCCGGAGAAAACATGCCTCTTGTCGACATACTCAATTGTCGTCTTATTTTGACAGCCATTGGTGAATCCATCGGATCATTTTGTGGCGGATTTTTCGTGCCTTTTCTCACATCGGCTTTCCATGCAACATGGATGTATTGGCTGGCTTTGTCCATTATTGCAGTTTGTGGGCTTTTTTTAATGTATCCGAAAGGAAATGCAGATAAATGAATAAGAAATTTGACGTTGTGTCTCAAATGCTACGTAATGCAGAAATTGCTCCTAAAAAAATCGCCGTTGAAGACATGTCTGGATGCCTCACATATGAACAACTAGTTCAACAATCGATGAATCTCAAACAGAATATACTCTCTCAGTATGCTATTCAATGATGATGACTTGTCATTCATAGTCCGATCTCAGGTCTTCTGGCTGCGATGACGGCCTAATGGTCGAGGTCGTTGTGAAATATTGCTGGATAGCACGTACGAAACAATCCGTTATTACACTGGCGGCATTGATAACCCCAAGTAGCCGACTGGAACGGAAAAAGTATGACGTCGAAAGATATCAAGCCAGTAATCGAACAGCCCGATACGGAAATTCCGCTGATGCTCTCCCAAGCGATTATCGTCGCAGGAGTTTTGGCTGTGGGCGAACTGGCTTGTTCTCCGCTGTATTTCTCGTTGTTGAAGGCGTCGTTGGCATTGATTCCATGGGCTATGGAAGCGGTGTTCATGGCAGTGGCATTCACGTTCGTTGTGGGCTTTGCGCTGCTGTGGTGCGCCGAATCGTTCACGCTCAAAATGCGTGAACGGTTCCGACCGTTCGCATATGCGATTGTTGGACTTATCGGTTACGGTGTGTGGAGCCTGCTGGTGTTCTCCGCCACCATCAATTCCGTGCTTGCCATGGTGGGGGAGAGTGTGCTCACCAATGGCCAGATTGGTGCGATTGCGTTGAATGGCGCAGCTCTTGGTCTCGTCGCCTTCCTGTTCGCCAAGTTACTTGACGTTAAACTCGGCAATCGTAAAACCACGGCCATTATCATGCTGGTGGTGGAAGTTACGGCCGCCATCATTGGTTTGATCATTATGATTCTCATGTTCCGTGCATTGTATGCAGCCTGAGCAAGGCACCTGAGAAGCAAGGCGACGATTGGTATGTTCAGTATTCTCGAAATGTTCAAGATAGGCGTTGGACCAAGTTCCTCACATACTGTTGGTCCGATGGTGGCGGCATGCAAATTTGTCGAATCGCTTGAACATACGGGAACGCTTGGCCGTGTGAGACGCGTGCGTACGGTACTGTATGGATCTCTTGCGTTGACGGGTTTGGGGCACGGTACCGATCGCGCGACTGTGGCAGGTCTGGAAGGTAACATGCCGCAAACCGTCGATACGGACCATGTGAACATCATTCGTCATGAATGCGAGTCGAGTGGGGAACTGCTGCTGGCTGGTAAGCATCGCATCGATTTCGACTATGCGCATGATGTGGTGATGGACGTGTGGCATCGCTTGGCCGCGCACCCTAATGGCATGCGTTTCCAGGCATTTGACCAGCAGAACAATCTTGTTGATGAACAGGTCTGGTATTCCATCGGTGGAGGCTTCGTACGGCAAGGCAATGCTGAGGATCTGATGATCGGCATTCATGAGCGTCCGCCGGTCGGAACGTCTTTCGCCGATCAGCAGAGTGATTCCTCACTTGATGACGGCTCGGATGTGCCATATCCATTCACGTCATGCGACGATCTCATTGCATTATGCGAGAAGCATCATATGAGTATCGCCGACATTGTGTGGGCCAATGAAACGGCCATGCAGTCGGCGGTGCAGGTTCGCAGCGAACTGGATAACGTGTGGCGGGTGATGCGTCGTTGCGTACAGCACGGATGCCATACGTCGCAGACCGTGTTGCCCGGCGGTTTGAATGCGCCCCGCAGGGCACCGAAAATGTATGCAAGGCTTGCCTCGAACAGTGATGTGCTTGCGCGAGACAAGAAACGCGCGGATGCGGTGCTCGAATCGTCGGATGCGGCATGGGTGGATTTGTTTGCTTTGGCGGTGTCGGAGGAAAACGCCGGCGGTGGGCGAATCGTCACCGCACCGACCAACGGTGCTGCAGGAATCATTCCGGCAGTGCTTCACTATTACTGGCATTTCGTTGACCATGCGAACGAAGAGGGCGTTATTGCCTTCCTGCTCACTGCAGGCGCGGTAGGGTACCTGTTTAAACGCAATGCCTCCATTTCCGGTGCGGAAGTCGGATGCCAGGGAGAAGTCGGTACGGCATGTTCGATGGCTGCGGCCGGTTTGTGCGCGGTGATGGGCGGTACTCCACAGCAAGTGGAGAACGCTGCGGAAATCGGCATTGAGCATAATCTGGGACTGACCTGTGATCCCGTGGGAGGTTTGGTACAGATTCCATGCATCGAACGCAACGCCATGGCTGCGAACACTGCCATCAACGCGGTTCGTATGGCTATGCTGGGAGATGGAACGCATATCGTGACCCTCGATCAGGCCATTAAAACCATGAAAGACACGGGCGAAGACATGATGTCCAAGTATAAAGAAACCTCAAAAGGTGGTTTGGCGGTCAATGTCGTTGAATGCTAGCGGTGGTTGGTGCTAGTCTAGGTGGCATTGTGCTTTTCAAGGAGGTTCACCATGGCATCTCAAATGCCCGTTGTCAATGTTGAGTTCGGCGATCGCCCGACCATCGAATTCCCGTCCGAGACCGCTCCGGCAGGTCTGAAGGTTGTGGAGCTGTTCGAGGGCAATGGCCCGATGGTTCGCCGCGGCGACACCGTCACCGTTAACTATCACGGTGCGGTCTGGGGCAAAGACACCCCGTTCGATTCCAGCTTCGACCGTCACCAGCCGGCCAGCTTCGGCATCGGTGTCGGCCAGGTCATCAAGGGTTGGGACCAGACCGTTCCGGGGCACAACGTCGGTTCCCGCTTGGTGGTATCCATTCCGCCGGAGTATGGCTATGGTTCCCGTGGCGTTCCGCAGGCCGGCATCGGCGGCGAAGACACTCTGGTGTTCGTGATCGACATCATCTCCACCCGCTGAAACTAAGCGGCATAGAGTAATTTCCAAGGTCAAGGAGGCAACATGGCCGAAGAAAAAACGCTTCTGCTGACGCAGGAAGCTTATGACAAGATGAAAGAAGAGCTCGCTTGGCGCGAAGGCGAGTATCGCGACGAAATCCTCTCCAAGGTTTCCGCGGCACGCGCCGAGGGCGATTTGAGCGAAAACGGCGGCTATCAGGCCGCTCGTGAGGCTCAGCGAGTAAATCAGGGCCGCATCGAGGAACTGACCGTCAAGCTGCGCAACGCGAAGATTCTGACCGCGCCCAAGGCCGGCGAAGTCGGCGACGGTTCTTTGGTGACGCTGGATGTCAACGGACGTGAAATGGTCTACGTGCTTGGCACGCGTGACCTGTCCATCGCCACGGACTACAGCATCATCAGCCCGGAATCCCCGATCGGCGCAGCCATCAACGGCGCTCACGAGGGAGACACGGTGTCGTATACGGCTCCGAACGGACGTGAGATTTCCGTGACCATCAAGGAAGCCAAGCCGCTCGCCTGAGTGATGTTCGTCATAAGCTGAATCTGATATTCCAGCGATATAAATACAAGGCTGATTCATCGAATACAACGGATGAACCAGCCTTTTCGTATATTTCGTCAAACTGCAATCAGATATGATCTGAACTTACGGCCATAGCTGCACGATCACCATGTAGATCGCCACCATATGGCATGCGTAACCGGCGACGGTGCCGCAGTGGAAAATCTCATGGAAGCCGAACACCTTCGGCCATGGATCGGGCTTACGTAGCGCGTATACGATGGCTCCGGCGATATAGCAGGCTCCGCCTGCGGCCAACAGCACCACAACCGCCGGACCGGCATATGGCGAAATCCAGAACAATCCCATGAATGCCACTCCGGAAACACCGAAAATAATATACACAATCACGTAAAGCCAGCGTGGGGCGCTGATCCAGATGACGTGAATGATGAGCGCCACGGTAGTGCAGATCCACATGCCCGCGATGATTGAATTGCGCCAGAACGGTTCGAGTGCAAAGGAGACCGGCGTATAAGTGCCTGCGATCAGCAGGAAGATATTCATATGGTCGATGCGTCGTAGCACATCCGTGACGCGAGGTGACCAATCGCCCAAATGGTAGCAGGCGGAATTGCCGAACAATACCAGCGAACACGTCATGAACACGGCGCAGGCCCACTTCAAACCGGTACCGTGTGCCAGGCAGATCAGCACGATGCCGGCCGCCAATGCCAGAGGAGTGGCCACGGCATGAATCCAGCCGCGCATCGCCGGCTTGGGGCGACCGTGCACGTCAAGACGAATCTTACGTTCGATCTCCGCCGGAGTGATGCCTTCTATTTTCGCGGCACGAGCTTCGCCCTTGGCTATAGCCATTTTCGCCTTGCCGTCGGCCTTCTTGCGGATGTTCTCGGCCTTGTTGCGTGCCTTCACGCGAATAATATCGGCCTTGGCTTGAAGGGCCTGTTCGCGTGCCTCGGCGATGATCGCTCGTTTTTCCTCGATCTCTACGTCTGTGGGTTTCGCCATCTGTGTGCCTCCACTGTAAGTTACGGAACCGTAACCTACGTTACCGTAACTCATGGATATGTCAATATTGCTTTTCCTGCAATATGCGTCGTGTCGTGCAAAACCTCTGGTGTGATGCGTATGATGGAGCGCATGGCTGATTTCTCACATATCTTGACGACCCGTCCCGATTTCGATGACGAAGATCGTGAATGGCTGCATCATCTGGTCGCCGACTGGCAGGTGATCGCCGACCTGAGTTTTGCTGATCTGCTGCTCATTCTGCAAAATGGCGAGGGCAAATACATTATTGCCGAACAGTGTCGTCCATCCACGGTGATGAGCCTGAGGGCCGACGATGTGGTCGGCGACGTTGTCGAGGAGGAAATGAGCGCTGAATTGGATGCCGCAATGGCTTCCGAATCGGTGTTCCGTTCCACGGTGCTCCGCACCGTGGGCGAGTCCACGGTGTGCAATGTGTACGCGCCGGTGCGTCATAATGGCAAGACGCTGGGCTTGGTGGTACGTGAGACGAATATGGCCACCCGGGAGTCGAACGGACGTTACGAATCCGAAAGCATCAGCGCAGGTAAGCAGCTGTATGAGATGATTCCTCGCGGTCAGTTCCCATATCGTAATCCGATTATGAACCAGCGTCACAATGCGCGTGTGGCGGACGGCTTCATCGTGCTCACCGTCGAAGGTATCGTGCGATATGCTTCGCCGAATGCCATCAGCTGCTTCCGACGTTTGGGATCGGTCAGCACCATGCAGGGGGAGTATCTGAGCGAAATCGGCACCAAATTGCTGCGCGAGAACGATCCCGTGCTGGAAACCTTGCCTCTGGTGCTCAGTGGCAAAGCCGCCGTCGATTCCGAACTCGATGCCAACAAGTCCGCGGTGTCCATGCGTTCGCTGCCGTTGATGGATGCCAATGGCCGCGTTGGCGCTGTTGTGCTATGTCGCGACGTGACTGAGCTTCGCCGTCGTGAAAAGGAACTGCAGACCAAGGATGCGACGATTTCCGAAATCCACCATCGCGTCAAGAACAACCTTCAGGCGGTTTCCGCATTGCTGCGACTGCAGGCACGTAAGACCAAGTCCGAAGAGGTCAAGAAAGAGCTGAAAGAGGCGCAGCGTCGTGTACAAACCATCGCCATGGTCCATGAAGGCTTGAGCCAGACCGCCGATGAAATCGTCGATTACGACAAGGTCATTTCCAGCCTGTTGAAGATGGCGGTGGATTTGGCCACCATGCGTGACCAGCATATCGACATCGACTTCATCGGCAGATTCGGCATGATGCCGGCGCAGGATGCCACGCCGTTGTCATTGGTGCTGACCGAGCTGATCACCAATTCCGTGGAACATGGCTTCGAAGGTCGCAAAGAAGGTCATATCACGATTTCCGTGGGACGCGGTGGCAACAACCTCAATGTTGTGGTCGAAGACGATGGCACGGGCTTGGCCAATGAGGAGCATGATGGTATGGCACGTTCCTCCGGATCCGGTTTGGGAACGCAGATCATCAGCACGTTCGTCAACAACGATTTCGGAGGCACGGTCCGTTGGGAGCCCCGTCGTGGCGGTGGCACCCGAGTAGTACTCGATATGAAGCTGCGTGCGGCGCAGGAACGATAGGAAAGATACGAAAATGTCCGGTTGACCAGGGGAAGTCAACCGGACATTTTCGTTGTAAGTCGCTATTCGCAGAGCGTATGCAATGATGGATCTTTGAAAATTTCAGATCTGCATCTGCATGGCTTGGGAGCGGCGGGCACGCATGGCACGGCGCTTGAGCGCACGACGTTCGTCTTCGCTCAAACCGCCCCAAACACCGTAATCCTGATTGGTGTCAAGCGCGCACTTCAGGCACGCGTCAATCACCTTGCAGGTGCGGCAGACGGCCTTGGCCTCTTCGATCTGCTGATAGGCGGCGCCTGTATTGCCGACCGGGAAAAACAGCTCCGGATCCTTGTCGCGGCATGCGGCCTTGGCGCGCCAGTCAAAAGCACTGCTCATATAATCGCCTTCCTCTTGCCATGTACGGCATGTAAGTCCGTTACTCAGATAACCACGAATCGCGCGACTTTTCAAGAGTCTTCGCGAAAAGAATCCCACGAATCGTTAAAAACCTTGGAATTCCACGCACTGAATAGGGCATGCTTTGGCCTGTTGCATGAGCACGCCACGACCTGGGAGGGTATAGTCGTCGGCTGCGAACCCGTCCAGAATTGCGCCGGGAATGCCGAGCATCAGATCGTTGGAACGTTCTCCGCAGGGGAACGCCACACGAGTCGGACATCGGTCCAGCAGTGCGGAAATAGGTTTTTCCACCGCGGCAATCACTGTGATATTGGGATTGACCAACGCCTCACGCAATTCGTTCGCTTCAGGCGCAGAGGAAAAGGGATTAAGCGCTTCGTCCGCATCATCCACAATCCAGATGGTTCGCTTATGCGACGGTAAGGGTTTGCCGTCATCCGTCACCATGCCATGTTCGGTTTTGCGTGTGAAACGAATATTGGCGCAACCCGTGTCATATAGCCAGCGTGCGCAATGCAACAGTAGATTGGTTTTGCCGCTGCCGTAGGCACCGATGATGGCGATATTCTGTTGGCTCACGTCAAGAATGGCGGTATACACCAATACGCCATCGTCGGCAAGCGCAAAGGGAACGTTATGCCATGACTGGTTTGATGGGATGGAAAGATCGGATTGCGTTGCATGTTGCGTGAGAGGCTCGGAAACAGGAGATCGGGGCGTTTGCAGGCGTGGAATCGTGCGGCCGTTCCAATATTGCGGACAAGTCGGTTGACATCGCGGACCGCGCTGCATAGGAAAGGTGTGGTGTGTTGTCCGTCATTGCAATAGGCTGCACCGGGAATGCTGGGAGGAATCAGCGCTGCGTCACGTATGCCGATCAATTCGTTCGACTGCATTTGGTCTGTAACCCGTAAGCATATGCTCAGCGAGATATTGGCTTTCATGTCGGCATGGACTTGGCCCATAGGATATTGCGTGCAGACGATCAGATGCATGCCAAGGGAACGGCCAAGTGACGCAAGACGATTCAGCCGTTGCATATAGTCGGGCAGACGGTCTCGAAGCGCATGGAATTCATCGATGACCACAACCAGTCGTGCCGGAGGCCGGACCAATTGGTCGAATCTGGAAACACGTTCGGCGCTGACCAGAGCCTCACGACGCACCAATTCCTGTTCAATGGCATTCAACGCGCGAATCGCGTGGAACAAATCAAGATCGCAGACATTGCCAACGGTGTGGGGAAGATGTTCCAAAGCGTTGAATGTCGATCCTCCTTTGAAATCCAAAAACACAAAATGCAGATCATCAGGGCTGTATTGCATGGCGAGCGACAAGCACCAACTGATGAGCAATTCCGATTTTCCCGAACCCGTGGTGCCTGCTACCATGGCATGCGGTCCTGATCGTTGCAGATCCGTGCGAAACAAGCCATGCTCCGTGACTCCTATAGGGCAGGATGATGTGGAGGAAAGCCATGTTCGTGTGATGGTGCGCCAAGGCAGCGCGTCCTCGTCCAGAGCGTAGAACCGCTCGAAACACATATGGGGCATTGCGGCGAACGGCGAATGGCTGTTTTGCCTTGCGGTCTCCACCACCTTTGCATAGGTGGTGGAGACAGGTTCGTCATGCTGCTGCTTCTGATTGGAACGCAACGCCATGGATGCCAGAGACAACGCGCTGCTGATGAGTCCAGGAGCAAGCATGGCCACATATAGCCATTGCCGTTGCGCGATCATTATGACAAGCATGACAAGTTGCGATAATACCGGCGCGGCCCAGCTGATGAGCATCAGCCGATCCTCATTGAATCCATTGGTATGCTTGCGCTTGGTTTTGCTGTTCATGCCGTCATTGTGAACAGCAGTGGCGGATGGACGCAAGCGAGAATCAGGGTTGTGGTCGGAGGATATGGTTATCCACATCCTGACCACAACCCTCAACTTTGCTGTTCGGCGAGCGTGCCTACAGTGCCAGCCCGATGGGTCCCCTTAGCCAATTCGGAGAACAGTTCGAGGTTCTTACCCTCGTCCAAGAGCACGCTTGAGCCGACACCATCAACGTAGTAGTCGGGATCGGTCCAATAAACGCTTCCTGAAATGCCTTGATCCCCAGAAGCGCTTTTGAACGCCAAAGCCATGCGCATCAGCGATGAGGTTGAAGCCTTTTCATCCACGGTTACGGAACCCAACGCAGCCTCCGCAACTTTTTTGACTTTGCCGAAGTTCAGCAGCGTATTCTTGGACGCGCCCTTTTTCACTATGGCGTTGATGACCTGACGTTGACGGGCTGCACGTCCGAAATCGCCTTGTGCGTCCGCGTAACGCATACGAGAAAACGCAAGCGCGGTGGTGCCGTCGGCGGTATGGCAGCCGGCAGTCCAGTTCAACTGGGAGTACGGATCGCTTACATCCTGGTCGTAGCATAATTCGACGCCTCCTAAAGCGTCGACCACTTTGACCAGACCCCCGAATTGCACCATTGCCACGTGGTTGATTTTTTGCCCGGTGATGTCTTCGACTTCGTTAACCAGTTGTTTGCCGTTGTACAGTTGGGCGACGGCGTTGATTTTCATGTAACTCTGGTCGATTTCCACCAAGGAATCACGCGGAATGGAAATCAGTGAGGAAGGTCCGGATTTCGGTTTGGTGAGTACCAGAATGGTGTCTGTTCTGAAACCGGTCACGTCGCCAGCGTCACCAACGGTGCCTTCGCGTTCGTCGGAACCGAGGATCAGCCAGCTTTCGCCAGCGGTATCGGCTTTGTTCGTCAACCAAGACTGTTTGTTGAGCTGTCCATCCACCCAATTCCATGCGGAGAATATCGACAGTCCCAAGGCGAGAATCACAGCAAGGAAAAACGCGAGAATGACCCGCCCCATATGTCGTTTTCTGTGGGGGAGCACGGCTTTCGCAGTGGATTGGAATCCTGTTGTGCTATTGCCGGACAAAGGTTGTCTGGGCGTGTTCTGTCGCGTTGTTCGTGGCATGCCAGTGGGTATGGAGGAGGATCCTCGTACCTGCTGAGATGCACGGTGATTGTTCGGAGCTGAAGCAGGAGCAAACGATGCAGGAGACGATGATGCCGACTTACGTGGTCTGCTGGTGGAGTTTGCGGCAGGACGGAAACTCTGTGGAGCGCTGGAACCGGATGGAGTTACGGATGATGGTTGCGCTGTACGCCTGCTGGCGTGCGGGGCACTTGAGCGCGCTGGCTGTGCGGCAGGCGAAAAACTTGGAATTGACGGAGAGCCGGATTGAGAAGGAATTGTGGATTTGTGAGGCTGTGATTCCGTCTTCTTCCGTCCTGCAGACGGGATGAAGCTCGGTGGTGCGGGCATGGGGTCCTTGCCGCCGTTCTCTTCACTCATACAATATTCTCCAAAAAGAAATCCGTTCCTACACCATTTACACCGTGTAGGAACGGATTCGGTGAAAGCGGTCTAGTTCTTTGCGGGAACGGCACAAACTGTCGCGTTGAGGTAACGATCGGCAAGTCCGATGTACTGCCCGGTAAGAGCGTCATGGATGGAGCCATCTTCCGGATCGACGGTGCCACCGGTGTTCGGATCGATAAGCGTGCCATCGGCTTGCGTGATCAGACCAGTGACCGGATCAGGCGTCTGTGCGGCTTCCTGGGAACCCGTGTTGTCAGTGCCCGTATTATCCGTATTGTCAGTGCCATCCGTCGAATTATCGGAAGAACCGTCGGAATTGCCTGCGGTATTGGCATCCGTGTTCGCGTCGGATTCGTCGGAACCATAAATCGGCTTGTCCGCGCGCATCTTCTCCCATAGCGTCTCCGCCTCATCGGTCCAGACCGAACGATTCGGGTCCGACGGCGCGGATACTACCGGAACGGTCTGCGAATACAGGTTGGACAGATTGAAATCCTTGAGGCTCATGGCAAGACCTGCAAGCGCTGCGGTATCGGCCATGCCTTGCGAGATATAGAGTGATTGCAAGGCTGATTTCGCTAGCTGGTAGAGCTGTGCGGTGTCAGTAAAGAGGTTCTTGCTGAGCGCTTCGTTCATCAACTGTTTGATGAGGTATTGCTGTCTGGTTGTTCGTGATGTGTCGGATCCGTCTCCCAGACCATGGCGGGTTCGTGCGTACTGCGTTGCCTGGTGTCCGTCCAGATGGTGCAGGCCCTTGGTGAGTTGCAGGCTGGTGTAGGGGTCGTCGACGTCCTGTGGGATGCACAGGTCGACTCCGCCTACGGCATTGATCATTTTGACCAGTCCTGCGAAATCCACGACGATGAAGTTTTGAATGTTCAGTCCGGTGAGGCTGTTCACTGCATTCAGGGTGCAGCTTGCGGCTGAAGCGAGATCGCCGCCGGTCTGGTATGCGTTCGCGAAAATCGAGTTGAACATCACATTGTATTGCGCGGGAATCGTGCCGTTGGTCGTTTCGCACTGCGGTATGTCCACTAGGGAGTCGCGCGGAATGGAAACGAGATTGATTTTGGTGCGGTCCGCGGAAATCTGCGCCACCATTGTGGTGTCGGCCTGATGGTTGCCTACCACGTCGTCGAAGTTGCCTCCGACGGACTGGTTCTCTTCGCCATCGCGGGAATCCTGCCCGATGAGTACGAATTCGATGGGTTTGCCGGAGTTGGGATCGATGATCGAGGTGTTGGCGTCAAGTGAGCCTTGTCCGATGATTTCGACCGAATGGTCTTTGATGATGCCATTCACATCCAGCCATGTTGCGGCCGCTGCGGTTCCCGAGAACACCAGCATCGCCGCGATGACCGAAGCGACTATCGTCCTCGCACGATGCTGCACTCGATAGCCAAGGCTGTGACGCGGCTTTGCGTCTCGCAGTCCATTGACGTTAGGAAGCTTATCGCCGGCTGGTGATGTGGTCACGGTATCGCCTTCCTGTTTATACAAAAGATCACGCCATATCTCAACGCGTTCTAGAACATACCACTACTCTGTCATGGGATTATAGAGATGTTCCCCGATTTTCACGGATTCTGCTTCAGGCCCCCGTCGTTCTTGGAGTTACCATGTACCATATTTTTCTCGAATTATAGTGATTGACACGGCGGAAAACTTGACAAAAAGAAATTGCATGTGTGTAATTTAACACGACTAAAAGTGCGCATACGTATAGCAGGGGAGGACGCATGTGGGGCGTGATCGACGAGTCCTCCGATAATCCGCTTGCGGAACTGTGGGGTCTGTTCAAAAGCGATGATGATGTTTCCTGGCAGCATAGGGCTTTATGTTCTCAGACTGATCCGGAAGCGTTCTTTCCTGAAAAGGGCGGATCAACCAGGGATGCCAAGCGAGTGTGCGCCCAGTGCGAGGTTCGTGAGCAATGCCTGAAATGGGCCATCGAGCATGATGAGCGTTTCGGCATTTGGGGTGGCATGAGCGAACGTGAGCGCCGTCGGTATAAGAAGGAACACAAGGAACGGGCATAACGCACGGCACACCCTGTGCGTACACTTGAAATTATGAATTCTAACGCCAGCAGCGATATCCAGGGAATTGTGACCGATCTGCTCAACAGCAGGCCGTACTCCCATCGGCAGGATGCCGATTCATCCGTGGCTGCGGTGATTACCGCGCAAAGCGATCTACGTTTTTTCTCATCCACTTTTGCCGCGGTGCTCGCACAGCGTGTGCTTCCAGGCACTATTATCGTTGCGGATTGCACCAATCAGGTTGAGCAGCCTATGCAGATGACGTTTAGCGTTATCCCGTCGCCTGCCGGTGTGCTTACGGAAGTTCCCGAAAGCAAGACCATACGTGTCATTCTCGTAGGAGTGAAGGGTGCCTCTTCATTCATGAATGCCGTGGCTCGTGCAATGCAACAGATCGATCTTGACGACCGGGTCGGTGCTCTGTGGACATTGCATGACGATTCCAGGCCGGCCGATGAGTCATGCCTTGAGGTGTTGCTCGATGCTTGGAAAAACACGCCGACTGCGTCTTTGCTTGGCGCGAAACAGTTGGATTGGCAGGCGGAAAGCCTGCATAACGTCGGTTTGTATGCGGGGCACCACAATGTCACGTCTCTGGTGGTGGACGGTGAGCCGGATCAGGAACAGTATGATGGCCGGCAGGATGTGTTGGCTGTGTCGTTTTCCGGCGCGCTGGTTCCATTGGCCACCTTGCGTACTTGGAAGGGTGCCGATCCATGGTTCGGCACGTTCGCCGAATCCACGGACCTGTGCAGGCGCATCTGCCTGGGCGGTGGCCGTGTGGTGGTGGTCCCGCAGGCGCGAATCGCCCATAGGAGGGCAAGATTTGAAGGCGTGCGTTCCAAAAACGGCCAACCTGTTGAAGATGAGGAAGGCCGCGTCGATCCGTATCTTGCGGTACGCGAGGCGAATACGAAATACGCGTATACGGACGTGCATCGTTCTTGGTGGCCGCTGCTGTGGATCTGGTCGATACTGAAGGCGTTGGGACTGGCCGTGCTGTGCCTGACGCGCAAACAGCCATACCATGCCTGTTGCGAATTGGCCCTGCCTTGGCGTTCGTTGCTCCACTTGCCGGGCGCATGGAGGGCCCGTGCCCGATTGCGTGAGCAGAGTAGGGTCTCCTTGAAGGCATTGGCCGCATTGCAGACGACTCGTCAGCAGATCGGCCAATGGAACGATCGCAAGCGTGCGTTTCTTGACCAGCGTGGCACTGTGATCCTCAGCCCTCTTGCCAAGGCGCATCTGCGTAAAAGGCTCATGCGCAGGTGGGGGCTTGCCATCGCATCGGCGGTGATCGCGTTCGCATGGATCGTCTTCCTATATTGGAATGTGCTTCGGAGCGTATTCTCCGGCGCGTCGATATATTCTCAAACGCTGCTGCCGACCGATGCCAGTTTCAGCCAGTTGGTGCATGCCGCCACCACGTCGTGGGCGTATACCGCGGGAACGGGAATCAGCGCCCCGAGCGCGCCTTGGCTGCTGGTGCTCATGGTGGTTTCCGTATTCACGGCTGGCCATGTTGCGACCGCAGTCGCCGTGGTGTTCTTCTTGTCCGCTCCTTTGATGGTGCTGTCGTTCTGGGCTTTGGCTGGAATCTTTACTCGGTCCGACACGGTGCGTTGCGTGATCGCGTTGGCATGGTTCGCCATCGCATTGTCGATGAACGTGTACAGCGATGCCGACGTGACGATGATGACGGTCATGGTGTTTCTTCCTGCGGCCTCGCGTTTTCTTTCCGAGCCGTAGGCATGTACCGTACGGAAGATCTGGTCAATCCGCAGGCTTCCGTGCAGGCCGCGGCGCTTGCGGCATTGTGCTTTATTCCCGTCGTCGCGGCCGAACCGCAATTGCTGCTGCCGCTGATGTTGTCGTTCCTTGTGTTCCTGATGCTTGTACGCTCCCATAGAACGACGCTGCTGCTGATTCCGCTGCCGGCCGCTTCCGTATGCGCGCCCACATTGGTCAACACGGTACGTTTCGCAGGAGCAGGTACGTGGCGTCAGATTTTTGGCAGTGTGATATTGCCGTCGTCTGCGCATGATGGGCATCCGATGATCGCAAATCTTTCGGATATTGTTTCCCGTGCGTTCGGCGTTGCCGTATCCGGCGAGATTTGGCAGTATGTGGCTGCTGCAATGTTGGCATTGATTGTGCTTCTTGCCGCGGTATCGCTGTTCCTGCCATTCGTGCTTCGCGTGTCGCGTATGATGTGGGTCGTGGCGATCGCGGGTCTTGCCACGTCGCTGCTTTCCGCCGCGGTTGTGGTTGCGGTCGATGCGGATGGCGCCGTGGCCGGTTCCGTGCTTCCCGGCGTTTCATTCACGATGATGGGACTGCTGTCTTGCGTGTGCATGGTCGCAGGCGGTGCGGTGCAACGTTTCGTCATGCTGTGGCAGAGGCCCACCGGCGATGTCGAAGTTGAGAGGAATGGCGCTTCTACTGGCATTATTGCCGGGCGTGCGGCACGAATCGTGCTGGTCATGCTGATTGCGGCGTCGGTTGTGGCGAGTGCCGGTTTTGATTATGTCGCCAGAGACCATAACACGGTTTCGACCAGTGATTCCGGTTTGCCGATTGTTGCTTCCGACTATCTTGCGCAGGATGAGGCGAGGCGTGTGCTCGCAGTACGCGCGGATAGTGCCGGTTCCATCAGCTACAATGTGATGCGCACCCGCCGAGGTGATTTGATCGACAGCTCTCCGGCACAGCGTGTCGAAGTGGCGTTCGGACGTTCCGATGATGCGAACAAGGCCATCGCCAAGGATTGCGCGCAGCTGTTGTCGAATGCTGATTCCGACGCCGTCGCCGATTTGAGCGAGTTGGGATTCGGAGGCATCTATGTGGTGCGCTCCGGCGAAGACAAGGCGCAAAAGGAGATAACCGATCAGTTGAGTTCCAATATCAGCGCTTCCGATGGCACGCAGAATGTCGTAAGCACTGATGCGGGAACATACTATCGTCTCACCATCCAAGATACGGCCAAGCAGCATATCGACCGCAAGGGATATCGACAGGCTGAATCGAGTGTGTGGCGTCAGGCATGGCTGTGGTGCATGGGTATTGTTCTCGCAGCGTATTGCTTGGTTGCGCTTCCGCGCATGAGGCGTCACGGTCAGGAGGAAGCATGAGCAAACATTCCCGTTCCAAAACGGTTTGGCGTGTAATTCTGGCCATAGTGTCGGTGTTGGTCATTGTCGCACTGGCGACCGTGGCCGTAATCTACCGCCCGACTTGGATTCATGCGGATTCGCCGGTAACGCAGCGTTCATCCGTATCCCGTACCGTCAGTCCGCGTCAGCTGGAAACATATTGTCCAGCACGAATGACGATAGCTGATACTGATGCGTATGGAGACAGCGAATATCAAGCGTCCAACGGCAATATCATGTCGTCGGCGCGTTATGCGTCCTTCGGTTCGGTGTTCCGCTCTTCCGTAGGGCTTCTCGGAGCTGATGAAGCCACTTCGTCATTGGTGTTGAACAAGGATGATGCCGGATCGGATGATGATATTTTCATGGCGTCCGGCACGGTCGATGACGGAGCCCAATTGCAGAATACCCGATTGCTGTCGGCTTCCGATGGAACGGGAGCGGCCTCTTCGGTGATGTCTTGGGCTACTGAGGGAGATTTGAAAGGCGTTTCCGCTGCTTCCTGCGTCGCTCCGGCTTTGAAGCAGTCGCTGATGGTGTCGGGCACCAAAACAGGCATGACCCAGCAGCTGGTCGTGGCCAATCCGTCGGCTAAGGCCACGTCGGTGAACATCAAGGTTTGGGGATCAGACAAGTCGGGTGCTTTGGCATTGTCTACCGGTTCGACGTTGACGGTTGGCGCGGGCAAGGAATCTGTGCTGAACCTTGCCGCAGCAGCTTCCGGGCAGGATGCTTTGTACGTTACCGTGTCCAGCGTGGACACTCCCGTTGCGGCCGTGGTGCGCACCATAGCATGGATGGTCTGGTTGCAAAAGGATCGGATTATGCGGTTCCCAATACTGTTGCCGCAAAAACATTGGCGATTGACGGACTCACGGAAGGCGATGCCGTCAACCTGTATGTGTATCCGTCTCGGCAGGCCGACGTCACCGTATCTTGGACGGATGACCAAGGTCTGAAGAAAACCAATCAGCAGACGCTCGAATCGAATCGCGTTTCGGTCATCGACCTGGGTTCGGTTCCCAAGTCGGCGACCGGACTTACCATCAGCGCCAGCGAGCCGGTATCCGTCGCCGCGAAGATCACCAATGATGGCGATGATGACCAGGCTGATTTCGCCTTGGTCAACGCTTCAGTGCCGATGAGCGTCTCCGCCATGGCCGTGCCCGACCATGCCACGGCTCAAGTGGGCATCACCAACATATCGGGCGATGAGCGCACGGCAACATTGACGTCCTACAACAGTGTCGGAGATACTGTTGACCAGCGCGAGATTGCTCTCCAATCCGGCGCTTCGACAACGGTTGATCTGGCGGATATCAACGATGGAGACGTTGCCGCCGTAAGCTTTGCCGATCCGGACCAATCAATGGTGTGGAACATCCGTATCAGCCAAAAAGACGTATCGGATGCGAAACTGGCCGGAGTGTCGATTATCGGCGCAACGGATCTGAAGGAAGCCCGCGAGCAGGTGCTGGCCAACCAGAACATGACCGTCGTGCGTTGATCACATACCCCAATCGGGGTCGATCTCTTCGGGACGGCGTCCATACAGTTCCGCCAAGCGCAACACCACTTCGTCGCGGATGGCGAATTGCAGGTCCATACGGCTTCGCGCATGCGATTGCAAAGGCATACGGTACAGCACGACGCGCGGCGGAATGCCATGTTCCGCGGGGAAAGACTGCGAGCCCAAGTGCGCAGTGGCCTCCCAAGGTGCCGGGTCGGATGGCGGAACATCCTCGACCGCAAACTGTACCGGTGCCACCAGTTCGGGCCATGCATCGTTGAGCCTACGGATCTGAGCCACCAGCATGTCGTCGAACATACCGCTTCTTGTACGATAACGTGGAAGTCTGGTACCGAACATGGGAGTGCGGGTCCCACGACCATGACGGTTTCTATACACTGTTGATTCCCAAGGCAATTGATACATGGCTTCTACCATATCAGGGCCTTGCGCGAATCATGCGATAGCATATTGTTCATTGCATCGACACAGGAGGAAACGATCATGACGGATATTTCCGTGCCCTGTTGGAACGACGTGGATATCGAGGAATTGTGCAATGGAGTACGCCTTATCGCCTTCGATCTCGACAACACGTTGGCAAGGTCGAAAAAGCCAATGAAGGACGACATGGCCGAATGCTTCTCCGCATTGACATCGTTGATTGATGTCGCGGTGATCACCGGTGGCAAGTATGCATTGCTGAAAAGTCAGGTGGTGGAACGGTTGACAGGTCAAGCCAATCGGTCGCATCTGCATCTTATGCCGACCAGCGGCACCCGATATTACCGTTGGGGCGGATCGGATTGGGCGCCGGTCTTCGCCCATGACCTCAGCGCGGATGATCGTGCGAAGGCTTACGAATCGTTGGAACGCAATGCGCGCGAACAGGGTATCTGGCTCACGCACGTTTGGGGTGAACGTATCGAGGATCGTGGCAGCCAGATCACATTCTCCGCATTAGGGCAGCTTGCGCCCATCGAAGCCAAGGAGGCGTGGGATCCAACCAACGAGAAGAAGAATCGTCTGGCACGAGCGGTTGCCGCCGATCTACCGCATTTGGAGGTACGGCCGGGCGCGCCAGCAGCGTCGATATCTCCGAAAAAAACGTCGACAAGTCGTTCGCTGTTCGAGAATTGGCCGATATTCTCGGCATTACGGTGGCGCAGATTGTTTTTGTGGGAGACCGTATGGATCCGGACGGTAACGATTATCCCGCGGCAAAGGCAGGCACCAGGGCGGTGAAGGTTACCTGTCCGAACGATACCGTGAAATTGTGCGGTGGAATCATCGCCAGTCTATCGCGATAGAACCTGTTGGGAGGTTTCGCATGAACTCAATGGCGAGGGCATGCTCGATGGTGGTTAATCTGCTGTTTCCCCGGGCTGCGCCGGGTGCGACAAACCGGATGAAGTGCTATGCGAAGCTTGCAGGGCATTGTTTTCCCAGCCGACCGCACAGTCGTTTGACGGTGTGACGATGCAACGCTGGTTCGCATGCGGATGGTACCGTGGCACGGTCAGAAGGGCGGTTCTCGCGTGGAAGGATCACGGCGACGAGGAATGTGACCGTGCGTTCGCCGATGCGATATGCGCCCTTGCAAAAGCGTCTGGCGTTATTGACTTCGTTCGTGATAGGCATGGTTCATGCCATGATGTTGTTGTTGTGGTTCCCGCGCCTTCGTCTCCCGCTTCAATACGTCGTCGCGGACGTAAACATATGATGCCGATCGCCAAACATCTGGCAGGTTTTCTACGGGAGGAAACAGGCTGCGAGGTGACGGTGCGTGACGCGTTGGAGAACAGGGGGGTCAAAGGGAAATCAGTGCAGACCAGCGGTGCGGCGCAACGGTCGCAACGTTTGAAGGGGCATGTTTCGGTGTGTCCTTCGGTTTCCTTGCGCAATACGATGGTGATTCTGGTAGACGATATTGTCACGACCGGTGCGACCATGCGCAGTTGCGTCGAAACGATGCGGAAGGAGGGTGCCACGGTCGTGACCGTGCTTGCTTTGGCTCACACTCCGGCGGGAACGCAGAAGGTTGGCCCAACGCAAGCATGGTCACGCACGCAAGTGCAGTGACGTGAGAAATCCTCTATTCGTCATCCGTAACATGGTATTTCGGCAGAATGATTTCAAAATCGGCTCCACGCGGGTCATCGACGACCCTCACCGAACCACCGTGCAACTGGGCGGCCCAACGTGCGATGGACAATCCCAAGCCGGTTCCGCCCGATTCGGTGCCCGGACCTGTTTTTCCTTTGACGAAACGGCGGAAAATGTCGGAACGCGCCTCTTGCGGATCTGCGATCCGAAATTGACGACATTGGTGACGATGGTGCCGAAATCCTTGTTTTCGTGTGCTTCGATAAGCACCGTGGTATTGTCCGCGGAATGCTTGAGCGCGTTCGCGATGATATTGGTGAACAGTTGGCGCAGGCGGTCCTGATCGCCTGCCATCTCGATATCGTCGGGCACATGCATTTCGATGTCATGCGCATGCCCGGCATCGGCGATTTCCAAAGGTTCCACGGTTTCGTCAAGAAAATCGGCGAAATTGAACATTTCGATTTGCAGGCTTGCCGCGCCGGCTTCCATGCGGGAAAGATCAAGAAGGAACGCGATCAGATCGGACAGGCGGTGCGTCTGATTGAGGATGCTTTCCAGATTTGATGGCGTAGGATCGATCACGCCATCCGCCATGTTTTCGACCATGGCTTGAAGCGCTGATACGGGCGTGCGTAATTCGTGGCTTACGTTGGCTACCATGTCCCGGCGCATCTGGTCGGCATGCTGAAGCTCTTCCGCCATTTCGTTGAAGGTGAGGGCGAGCTGGCCGACTTCATCGCGACTATTGGAGTCGACATGGACGCGCACGGTGTAATCGCCTTCCGCCATCGCTTCGGCGGCGTCGCGCATTTGGCGCAGGGGAGAGGTGAGTCCTCTGGAGAAGAAATATGTGATTCCTAAAGCCACGGCGAGGGTAATGGGCATGGCGATCCATACGCTGAGCCCTACTTTGAGCAGGAACCACGCCATGATGAACGCAATGGCGGTGGAGATGGTGATCAGAACGCTCAATTCAATTTTGAGCGATGAGAACAAACCAATAGGACGTTCGGTTTCCAATGGATTCACCGAACGCCCTGGTTTTGTATCGGTAGTACGCATACCACCGAATTTTAGCGCATTAGTCTTGGACTTCTGGCGGTTCGAACGCGTAACCGACGCCATGCACGGTACGAATGGTCTTCGAACCGAGCTTATGGCGCAATGCCTTGACGTGCGAATCGACGGTGCGAGTGCCGGAAGCATCCACCCAATCCCACACTTCCTCGAGCAGTTTCTCGCGAGTGAGCACGGACTTCGGCTTGCGGGCCAGCGTGGCCAGCAAATCGAATTCCGTAGGGGTCAGGTGCACCTGCTTGCCATTGACGGTGACGATACGTTGCGCGGGATCGATGACCAAGGAGCCGAAATCGAGAAGCTTCTCGTTTTCGGAGTTTTTGGCGATGACCTTGGCACGATCTACACGGCGCAGCAACGCCTTGCAACGGGCGATGAGTTCGCGCATGGAGAACGGCTTGGTCATGTAGTCATCGGCTCCGGCACCGAGGCCGATGACCTTATCGGCCTCGTCGTCTCGTGCCGTCAGGATCAGCACTGGCACAGGGCGCTCCGCCACGATGCGTTTCGTGGCCTCAAGACCATCCATCACGGGCAACATGATGTCCATGATGACCAGATCCGGACGCAACGTAGTCGCGGCCTGAACCGCACTGGCGCCGTCGGATGCCACGCGCGCCGTCCAGCCTTCCGCTGTGATGCGCTGCGCGATGGCAGTGGCCAGTGTCGGCTCGTCTTCGACCACCAGAACGGTGCGTGGAGCCGTTGTGGGTTGTGCTGATGAGTTGAGCATAGCTTTCCGCCTTTCTCAGAGTTCCGGCTTCAAGAATACTGCGCCCAGTGCCGGAACGGTGATTTTCGCGGACCAATCACGTGAATGGTATTCGCCTTCGATCGCTTCGACCGTGCCATTGTGAATGCCGGAACCGCCGTAGATCTCATCATCCGTGGTCAGCACTTCGGTCCATTTGCCGCCCTTGGTGAGCGGTACCTGATAGTCGGTCCATGCCTCGCCGGAGAAGTTCACCACAACCACCATTTGCTCTCCGTCCTTGCCGATACGCACGAAGCTGAGCGTGTTGTGATCGGCGTCATCGCTGGTGAGCCACTGGAAGCCGGCCGGGTCGAAGTCTTGGCTCCAAAGTGCAGGGGAAGCCTTGTACAGCGTGTTCAAATCCGCGACAAGCTTTTGCACACCCTGGTGGTCCGGCCATTCAAGCGCGGCCCAATCCACGGAACCATCATGATCCCACTCGCCGTACTGGGCGATCTCATTGCCCATGAAGGTGAGGTTCTTGCCCGGGTGGGCCCACTGGTAGGCGAACAGCGCGCGGACACCGGCATACTTCTGCCAATCATTGCCCGGCATCTTGCCGAACATGGATCCCTTGCCGTACACAACCTCATCGTGGCTGATCGGCAGCACATAATGCTCCGAATAGGCGTACACCATGGAGAACGTGATCTCGTTGTGGTGCCACTTGCGGTTAATCGGCTCCTCATGCAGATACTGCAGGGTGTCGTGCATCCAACCCATGTTCCACTTGAGGCCGAATCCCAAACCACCGGCGTCGGTCGGCGCGGTGATGCCTGGGTAAGCCGTGGATTCCTCGGCGATCATCATGATGCCTGGATTGTTCTTGTATGCCGTGGCGTTGGCTTCCTTGAGGAAGTCGATGGCTTCGAGATTCTCGCGGCCGCCGTAGATGTTCGGATGCCACTGGCCGGCCTCACGGCTGTAGTCCAGGTACAGCATCGAGGAGACCGCGTCCACACGAAGCGCGTCGATATGGAACTCATCCAGCCAGAAGCAGGCGTTGGCCACCAGGAAGTTACGGACCTCGCGACGTCCGAAATTGAACACGTACGTGCCCCAATCCGGGTGCTCGCCACGAGTCGGATCCGGATCCTCATACAACGGCGTGCCGTCGAAGCGGCCCAGTGCGAACGCATCCTTCGGGAAGTGGGCCGGAACCCAATCCATGATCACACCGATGCCGGCCTCGTGCAATTTCTCAACAAGATACTTGAAATCGTCGGGGCCACCCAAACGCGAATCGATCGCGTAGTAGCCGGTCACCTGATAACCCCAGGATCCTGCGAACGGATGTTCCGCCAACGGCATGAACTCCACGTGCGTGAAGCCTTCCTTCTGCACGTAGGGAACCAGCTTGTCGGCAAGCTCACGGTAGTCGTTCACGTCCTTGCGCCAGCTGGAGGCGTTCACCTCATAGATGCTGACCGGTCCGTTATGCGGGTCGCTGGCCGCGCGTTCGGCCATCCAATCGGCATCATCCCATTCATGGGTGGATTCGACCACGATGGATCCGGTGCGCGGCGGAATCTCGTGGGAGCGCTCCATCGGATCGGCCTTCATGGTCCATTCGTTATTGGCGTTGAGGATTTCATACTTGTAGATTTCGCCGGCCTCAATGCCTGGGATGAACAGTTCCCAAATGCCGGAAGAACCAAGTTCGCGCATGGCGTGGGTACGTCCGTTCCAGCCATTGAAATCGCCGACCACGCGCACGGCATGCGCGTTTGGCGCCCATACGGTGAACGCGGTGCCAACCACCTGCTCGCCATCTACGCCTTCAGAAGAACCCATCGGATCGTCATAGCGGAGCACATGTGCGCCAAGTGCCTCCCACAGGCGCTCGTGACGGCCTTCGCCGAATAGATACATGTCCATCTCGCCGATGGTCGGCAGATAACGATAGGGATCGTCAGACACCACAACGGAACCGTCTTCATACTCCGTGCGAATACGGTAATCTGGCACGCCGTACCCCTCTTCTGCTGCGGCGGCGGGAACGAGTGCCATGAAGACGCCATTGTATTCATGGATTGCGAGCGTTTGACCTTGTTCAGTGATAATCGTCACGGATTTTGCCAACGGACGCAAGACTCGGATCGTGACGACATCCGCATGCTTGCCGGAACCGAGGTGCCCGCCGAGCACCTCGTGAGGATTGTAGAACGTACCGTTGCTTACTGCATCCAGTGTGCCCTGGGGAACAGGAACAGCAACGACATCTTCATTGATCTTGGATTCTGTAGCCATGGCAAAAGTGTAAGCATGAAACGGAAGAAAAGTGGCCCGTGTCGCGCCTATTTTTCCGTTTTTCAAGTGTTTTTGGCCAAGTCCACCCCTGATGGCACAATAATCGGGTTTTGTGTAAGCTTTTCACGGAGGATTCATGGGTTACAAGGTCGGCGACATGGTCGTCTATCCACGTCACGGCGCTGCGAAGGTGGAGGCCATCACCGAACGGACAGTCAAGGGAATCACCCGCGAATATCTGCAGCTGTCGGTGCTTTCGTCTGACGGTCTGGTCATCAACGTTCCTGTTGATAATGCCAAAAAGGTTGGTGTGCGAGATATCGTCGACGCCAACGAAGTGGCCAAGGTGTTCGAGATTCTGCGCACTCCGATCATTGAGAAGGAGATGAACTGGTCTCGTCGCTACAAGCTGAATGTCGAGAAGATCGCCACCGGCGATGTCAATAAAATTGCGGAAGTGGTGCGTGACCTTGCGCAGCGTGATGTTGACGAGCATGGTCTGTCGGCTGGTGAGAAGCGCATGCTTACCAAGGCCCGTAGCATTCTGACTTCCGAGATTTCGCTGTCCGAACACCTTGATGAAGCCGAGGCCCAGCGTTTGCTGGACGTGAACCTTGGGTATGAGCCGGCCCAGCCCGGCGATGAGGAGCATCATACCGAGGCTCCCGAGGAGGCTGCCATGGATACGCTGGCCCGAGTTGAGGCCGAAAGCAAGAAGTCCAAGAAGAGGTAAGGCGTTTCATGCGTATCGGTCAGGGTTTTGACGCTCATCGATTCGCATCTCACGATGCAGGCAAGCCGTTATGGCTTGCCTGTTTGCGTTGGGAGGGCGATGGCATCGAGGGCGATTCGGATGGCGATGTCGCCGCTCATGCGTTGATTGACGCATTGCTTTCCGCGGCCGGTCTTGGTGATATCGGCACCTTGTTCGGTGTCGGCTCGCAGTCCGATGGCGCGGGCAAGCATGGCGCCGAAATGTTGCGGACCACGGTCGATTATCTGAACGAACGTGGTATGAAGCCAGTGAGTGCCAGCGTGGTCGTGATCGCCAATCGGCCGAAAATCGGAAAACACAGGGAAGAAGCCGAACGAGCGTTGTCTGAAGCCATAGGTTGTGAGGTGTCCATGACCGCCACCACAACGGATGGCATGGGATTCACTGGTTCGGGCGAAGGCGTCGCCGCGATTGCCGATGCTTTGGTGGAACCTGTTGATCCATCGACTCGTCAGGCAGTCTGATTTCGCCCGCTGACGGCTTTCCGATACTTCTTTCTGCTACTTTCTTTTGAAGGATTCAATAGCCTTCGCAACCGCCCAAAACAACGTCGAAATTGTCACGATGATGAAGCTCGGGGGAGCGGGGAACATGGCGGAAATCATGAGCCTCCCCAAATCGAAATCAGGCAGATCACCGTGGCGACGACCATCGCCTTGAATGGTGAGCGGGCGATGATGTTGGCGGTGGCGGCGGGGGTGATCGCCAACGCGAAGATCAGCAATGTGCCGACTGCGGGAACGGCAATGGTAATGACGCCGGCCATAATTGTCATAAAGCAAATGTTCATGAAACCGACGGGCACGCCTTTTGCCTGTGCCACCTGTTCGTCAAGCGAACTGAACAATAGCGGGCGGTAGATCACTGCCAGAACAGCCAAAAGCAGCACGTCGAAAATCGCGAAACCAATGATCTGACCGTCGGTGATCGTCAGAATCGAGCCGAACAGAATCGACTGCATCTGCTGCGAAGCCGAGCTTGACATGCGTGCGAAAAAGAGACCAAGGCCGGTGGCGAAAGCGAGTACGGTTCCAGTGGCGATCTCACGCTGTGAAGCCTTCTTGCCAAGCGCGCCGATCACCAGGTGCTCCGCCGAGAGCGAACACGCCAAGACCTGCGGAAACAGGCAGGCCGAGCAATACGGCTCCGGTGGCACCTGGCAGTCCGATATGTGCCAAGGCGTGGGCTGCGAATGTGGAATGTCTGGCGATGGTGAAATAACCCATCACGCCGGCTGCCAATGCGATGCACAGGCCGGCGAGAAACGCGTTCGTCATGAATGGGGCGTTGAGCGTGGAAACCCAATCCGGGTCGAAAGCGAATACGGTACCGTCCATGCTCAGTCCTCCTGCGTGGTGTGGCTGTGATGGTGAAATTGCGCGATTTCTTCTGGAGCATGCGCATCGATGCTCATGTTTTCAGACTCGTCCTCGCTTGGCGTCACGAACATATCTCCTTGCGGAGTGGTGACCACCTGTACGGTCGTGCCATATAAATGCGTGAGTAGATGGGAATCCAGCACCTCGTTCATACCTGCATAGTGTGGATGTCCGTCAAGCAGATAGACGGCTCCCGTGAGGATGGGCAGAAGCATATTAAGGTCGTGCGCCACCACTTGGATGGTCATGCCGAGTTCGCGGTTGAGTTTGGCGAGTACGTGCACAGTGGCGCGTTGACTCGCCAGATCAAGGTTGGCGAGAGGCTCGTCCAGCATCAGCAGTTTCGGGTCATCCACGAGCGCCTGCGCGATGGCGACCCTTTGGCGCAGTCCGCCCGAAAGTTCGGATAGGCGATAATTCGCTTTGTCTTGTAACTCGACGAAGTCCATGGCCTTGCGGGCTTTCTCGCGAAGTGTTTTGGTGACGGGATGAATGCCGAATCGAGTTCCCGTCAAGCCGAGAAGCACCGACTGTTCCGCGGTGATGTTCGATTCGATGTCGGATGCGTAGCTTTGCGGCACGTAGCCGATGCGCCGGTTTGCGGAGCCTGCAGGCTGTCCGAGTACCTTGATGCTGCCGTGCGCGGTTGGAATCAATCCCAGCTCGGCCTTCATCATGGTGGTTTTGCCCGCGCCGTTGGTACCGACGATTGCGGTTACCGAGCCTTGCGGAATGCTGAACGTGCCGTGTTGCCAGATGACGTGACCGCCTCGTTTGACGCAGGCGTCGTCGAATTCGATGCAGGCAGGTGTCTCGTCGTGCATGGCTTCTCCTTGATTTGAATGCACGTACATACTCGCAAATGGTGTTGACAATCATTCTCAATAAGGATTGTCGTTGAAACCGTCGTAACGATCAGACGAGAGGCTTTGCGTAAAAAGCAAAACGTCAGGCAAACAAAAAAGACCATCCCGCATTCAGTTGGACGCAGGATGGTCTTGGCAAAGCGATTACCGATCGATTGTTCGGCAATCGCTTTTGCCGAACAATCATTTCACCGGATTTGGTTGCGGCGCATCGTTCGATCCGTTCGTTGTCTGATCGTTGTCTTGCGTCGAGGAATCTGCGGTTGATTCCAAGGAATCCGCGTTTTCCGACGTGCTGTCGGAACTTGTTGCATCCTGATCGTCGGCATCGGATTGTTCATCGAACATATCGGTCAACGACAGGATAAGAGCGCGGATCCACGATGTCAGGCTGTCGTAATCGGAGGGCATCTGTTCGCTGACATCAAGCACGGGAACGTCGGATTTGTAAGCAATGCCGGTCAGCGTGTTCGTGGCGTCGCTTGTGGATTGTGTGTCGTTGATCAGCACCTCGACTTTATGCTTTTCCAGCAATTCCTGAAATTCCTGAAGATCGGTGGGGGTTGGCTCGGAATTCGTGCTGGACGATTGCAGATACCCCTCCGGCGTGTTGTCGGTGAACCCCATGTCGCTGAGCAGATAGTAGGCCACCGGTTCGGTGGCGGCGTAGGAGACGTTCTTATGCGAGTCGCTGAACGCCTTCATGTCCTTTTCTATTTTCTTCTCCCGCCTGTTCCACGCGGTGAGTTTGTTGTTGAAATATTTCTTTTGCGCGGGCATGATGCGGCTATATGTGTCGGCCAATTCCTTGGCCATGGCGTTTCGGGCGTCACTGGAGAACCATAAATGCGGATTGTCTCCCTCGACGGCGCCCACCATTTGTGCTGCGGAAACGGAAACCATGGTCTTACTGAGGTTCTTGGTGGCCCAAGTGTCATAGCCGGCACCATTGGACACTACGACCTGTGCCTGCTGAAGTTTGTCGATATCGTCGGTTTTCGGCTCGAAATCATGCGCATTGACATCGGTTGAAGAGAGAACCGACGTGACCTTCACATGGACGCCACCGATCTGCTCGGCAAGAGAACCCCATTGATTGACCGAGGCGACCACTTCGATTGGAGTGATCTGTTCGGTTGGGGTTTCGGAGTCGGCGGAGGCGTCATTCTCCTGCGAAGTTGACCCTCCGGAACATGCTGCCGTGCCGAACGCCACGCAAAGCGCGATTCCCGCAGCGAAAGCGCGTAACAAAGAACGTTTGTGCAAGCGCATGTCGATTGCCCTCTTCCTGAACCGCCCTAATCGTGTTCATCTCATAAATACGTGTGCGACTTACGACTGAAACCAAGATAGCCTACGATACATGCAAATGCCAATACAACAATGAGACAACGAAAAGGGGAGTGGCCGGCATGGCGGTGAAAATCGATGGAAAGATGGTGTCCGCGCAGATCAAAGCGAATCTCGCCGAGCGAGTCGCAGCGCTGAAAGAGCAGGGGGCTAACCCCGGTCTTGGAACTATCCTGGTTGGTTCCGATGCCGGATCCGTCAAATATGTTGCCGGAAAGCATGCCGATTGCGCTGAAATCGGTGTGAACTCCATTAAGAAGGAGTTGCCTGCCGACGCAACATTCGAACAAATCGCCGAAGTCGTACAGGAGCTTAACGCCGATCCTGCCTGCACCGGCTACATCGTGCAGTTGCCGTTGCCGAAGGGCATCGACGAGAACGCCATCATCGATCTGATCGACCCCAAGAAAGACGCCGATGGTATGCACCCATATAATCTTGGCGAACTCGTGTTGCATGCGCGCGGCGAGATCACTACTCCGCTGCCATGCACTCCGCGAGGCGTGATCGAACTGCTCAAAGCCTACGACATTGACCTGGACGGCAAAGAGGTCTGCGTGCTCGGCCGAGGCATCACCATCGGCCGCACTATTGGTCTCATGCTGACTCGCAAGGCGGTGAATGCCACGGTCACGCTGTGCCATACCGGCACCAAGGACGTGCGCAAGCATATGCGTGAGGCCGATATCATCGTTGCGGCCATAGGCTCCGCCGGTTTCGTCAAGCCGGAAGATATCAAGGAAGGCGCGGTGTTGGTCGATGTCGGTGTTTCTCGCGTGTTCGACGAGGAGGTCGGCCGTTATCGCGTGAAGGGCGATGTCGATAAAGCCTGTTATGAGAAGGCCTTGGCATACACGCCGAATCCAGGCGGTGTAGGCCCTATGACCCGCGCCATGCTGCTGGAAAACGTGGTCGAGATGGCCGAGCGTCAGCTGTAATTGCGCTCTGTGTGTGAAAATATGAAGTAATTTCGGGCGTGTCGCGGGTTGCGGCACGCCTTTTTTGTGCATGGTCCCATGTAAACTTACGCCTTGCGTGTGTTATATCGCACGCACATAATTGAAGACCGATTTTATCCACCCACTATTTGTAAGAAACCAAATTAATGGCAGAGAACAATAACGAAGTCGCCAAGGTCGCCATCAACGACATCGGCACCGAAGAGGACTTCATCAAGGCAGTCGATTCCACCATCAAGAACTTCGATGATGGTGATCTGGTCGAAGGTGCCGTCGTCAAGGTCGATCACGACGAGGTCCTGCTCGACATCGGCTACAAGACTGAGGGTGTCATCCCCTCCCGTGAGCTTTCCATCAAGAAGGACGTTGATCCGGACGAAGTCGTCGAGGTCGGCGACACCATTGAGGCCCTTGTCGTCACTAAGGAAGACAAGGAAGGCCGTCTGATTCTGTCCAAGAAGCGTGCACAGTACGAGCGCGCTTGGGGCGACATCGAGAAGATCAAGGAGCCGATGGCGTTGTCGAAGGCACCGTCATCGAAGCTGTCAAGGGTGGCCTCATCGTCGACATCGGTCTGCGCGGCTTCCTGCCGGCATCCCTGGTCGAAATGCGTCGCGTCCGCGACCTGTCCCCGTACATTGGCCAGACCATCAAGGCCAAGATCCTCGAGCTCGACAAGAACCGCAACAATGTGGTGCTCTCCCGTCGTCAGTACCTCGAAGAGACCCAGTCCGAAGTGCGCGAAACCTTCCTGTCCCAGCTCAAGAAGGGCCAGATTCGCGAAGGCGTCGTGTCCTCCATCGTCAACTTCGGTGCATTCGTTGATCTGGGCGGCGTTGACGGCCTGATCCACGTTTCCGAGCTGTCTTGGAAGCACATCGACCACCCGTCCGAGGTTGTCAAGGTCGGCGACAAGGTTACCGTCGAGGTGCTCGACGTTGACCTCGATCGTGAGCGCATCTCCCTGTCCCTCAAGGCTACCCAGGAAGATCCGTGGCAGCGCTTCGCTCGCACCCACGTTCCTGGCCAGATCGTCAAGGGCAAGGTCACCAAGATCGTCCAGTTCGGTGTCTTCATCTCCGTCGAAGACGGCATCGAAGGCCTCGTGCACATCTCCGAGCTGGCCAACCGCCACGTGGAGAACCCGGAGACCGTCGTCAAGCCGGGCGAAGAAGTCTTCGTCAAGGTGATTGACGTTGATCTCGATCGTCGCCGCATCTCCCTGTCCCTCAAGCAGGCCAACGACTCCGTCGATCCGGCTTCCGAGGACTTCGATCCGGCTCTGTACGGCATGCCGGCAGAGTACGACGAGCAGGGCAACTACAAGTATCCGGAAGGCTTCGACCCGGCAACCAACGAGTGGATCGCTGGTTACGAGAAGCAGCGTGAGGAGTGGGAGTCCCAGTACGCCACCGCTCACGATCTGTGGGAGCAGCATAAGGAATTTGTGGCCAAGGAGCTCGAGAACGCTGAAGCTTCCGCCGCTGAAGATGGCCAGGCTCCGAAGGAAGAGAAGGTCGAAGAGGTGTCTTCCAACTACTCCTCCGAGAACACTTCCGCCGGCACCCTCGCCGACTCCGACCAGCTCGCCGCTCTGCGCGACCAGCTGCTCGGCAAGTGATTGTATCCTGAGCTAGGATCCAATCCAGCTCAGGCTAGATTTTAGAAAAGACCCCGTTCCTGATTCAGGTTCGGGGTCTTTTCGTATGTGCACGGCAAGCGCGCATGCGAAGCGCATTACAATGGCGGTTGTGGTGATTCGAATAGGATTGACCGGCGGCATAGCGGCTGGCAAAAGCACGGTATCCGCAAGACTGCGTGAGCTTGGTGCAGTACTTGTCGATTATGATCTGCTTGCGCGTCAAGTGGTGGAACCAGGCAGCATCGGCCTTCAGCGTATAGTGGAATGTTTCGGCTCCGATGCTTTGACCGATCGAGGCGAGCTCAATCGAGCGTGGATGGCAGAGCATGTGTTTTCCGGCGCTGATGCGGAACGAAAACGCAAGATGCTGGACGGAATCGAGCATCCACTGATTTATGAACTTGCAGTGCAACTCGAACATGAGGCTGTTGAAGTTGATTGCCAAGCAGTAGTGTGCATGACATACCGTTACTCGCCGAAGTAATTGACAGCATTCCTTTTGAATTCGACCATATCGTAACTGTTGAAGCGCCTGAACAGGTGAGGGTCAGCAGAATGATGTCAACGCGGGGCATGAGCGAAAGCCAGGCATGGAATCGTGTGAACCATCAATCCAGCGTGGAACAGCGTCTTGCCATTGCCGATGAGATCATCGATTCCACACAGTCGTTGGAACAAATGTTCGAGCATATTGATATGCTAATGAAACAATGGCGCACGGAAGCGAGGTAGGTATGGGATTCAATATTGAACGCACGAACAAGCCGTTTGTGGTCAAATCGCCATATAAGCCGAGCGGCGACCAGCCTAAAGCGATTGAAGAGCTTGCGGAACGCATTGAAAACGGTGAGAACGATGTGGTGCTCATGGGCGCTACCGGAACTGGCAAAACTGCCACCACGGCATGGCTTATTGAACGTCTGCAACGCCCGACGTTGATCATCGAACCGAATAAAACGTTGGCAGCGCAGCTGTGCGCCGAGTTCCGTGAACTCATGCCAGACAATGCGGTGAGCTATTTCGTTTCGTACTACGACTACTACCAGCCGGAAGCCTATATTCCGCAAACCGATACGTATATCGAAAAGGATTCCAACATCAATGACGACGTGGAACGGCTTCGCCATGCGGCCACGGCGAACCTGCTGACGCGTCGTGATTGCGTGGTCGTGGCAACGGTTTCCTGTATTTACGGCCTTGGTACGCCGGAAGAATATGCCGGGCGTATGCTGTTTCTCGAGGAAGGCCAGCAGATCGACCGTGACGACTTGCTGCGTACTTTCGTCGCCATGCAGTACAAGCGCAACGATATCGCCTTCACCAGAGGTACTTTCCGTGTGCGCGGCGATACCGTCGAAATCATTCCCGTATATGAGGAACTGGCCATCCGTATTGAATTCTTCGGTGATGAAATCGACCGTATTTCAACCCTGCATCCACTTACCGGAGATGTGATCGGGCGTCAATCGCAAGTCCATATTTTCCCCGCATCGCACTATGTGGCAGGGCCGCAACGTATGGAGCGAGCGTTGTCTACCATTCAGCAGGAACTTGATCAACGTACCGCCGAATTGCGCAAACAAGGCAAGGAACTTGAGGCGCAGCGTCTTACCATGCGTACCACATACGATTTGGAGATGCTTTCCCAGGTCGGCGTATGTCCGGAGTGGAAAACTACTCAAGACATTTCGATGGCCGTGAGCCGGGCACGCCGCCGCATACGTTATTGGATTTCTTCCCTGACGATTTCCTACTCGTCATTGACGAATCGCATGTTACCGTGCCGCAGATCGGCGCCATGTACGAAGGCGATGCCAGTCGCAAACGCACGTTGGTCGAACATGGCTTCCGTCTGCCTTCGGCGATGGACAACCGACCGCTCAAATGGCCGGAATTCCTTGAGCGCGTCGGCCAGACGGTCTACCTTTCCGCCACTCCTGGCGATTATGAGCTTGGCTTGAGTGACGGTGTGGTCGAACAGATTATTCGACCGACAGGATTGGTCGATCCGCAAATCGATGTGCGCCCGGTTGACGGGCAGATCGATGATCTGCTTGCGGAGATCAAGGACCGTGTGAATAGAAACGAGCGTGCGCTCGTCACCACGCTCACTAAGAAGATGGCTGAGGATCTGACGGATTATCTTCTGGAGCGTGGCATCAAAGTCGAATACCTGCACTCCGATGTGGACACCCTGCGACGTGTCGAATTGCTGCGCGAACTGCGCGAAGGCAAAATCGACGTCATCGTCGGCATCAACCTATTGCGTGAGGGTCTTGATTTGCCGGAAGTATCGTTGGTTGCGATCCTTGACGCGGACAAGGAAGGTTTCCTGCGTTCCTATCGTTCCCTCATCCAGACGATTGGTCGTGCCGCGAGAAATGTGTCCGGAACCGTCATCATGTATGCCGATGACATTACCGATGCCATGCATAAAGCCATTGATGAAACCAATCGTCGCCGCGACATCCAAATCGCATATAACAAAGAGCATGGCATCGATCCGAAGCCGTTAATCAAGAAAATCAGCGACGTCAACGACATGCTCGCCAAGGAAGATGTCGATACGCAGACGTTGCTCGGTACCGGCTACCGTAATGAAGGCAAAGCCGGCAACTCGCATCTTGGCGTGCCTGCTACCAGCAAGGAGGAATCTGACAGACGGCATGAGGAGATTCTCAAGGCCGGATTGCCCGCGCAGGATCTAGCTGATCTCATTCGACAACTGTCCGAGCAGATGCATGCCGCCGCCGAACAACTGCAATTCGAGCTTGCGGCTCGTTTGCGTGACGAGATCCGTGACCTGAAAAAGGAACTTCGGCAGATGACGGAGGCGAGCAAATAGTTCTCGACCGGTCATACGGCATCCGTACCATAGTGGATTATGGCTGAAACACCACTTGTTTTTGAAATCGCCACGTTCGCGGTGCTTGCCGTCTTCTTCGTGGTTGACTTGTTTATCATCGGACGTAAGCCCCATGTGCCCTCCACCAAGGAATGCGTGCAGCATATCGCGTTCTTTGTAGTCATGGCGTTGATCTTCGGCGGACTTATGTGGTTCTTCGCGGGATTGAAGCCGGCCATCGAATTTTATTCGGGCTGGCTTACGGAATATTCGCTGAGTATTGACAATCTATTCGTCTTCGTCATCATTATGTCGAATTTTGCGGTGCCAAAACAGCTGCAGAAATTCGTGCTGTCCATCGGCATCACGATCGCATTGGTGTTGCGCGGCGTGTTCATCCTCATCGGCGCGGCCATTATCTCCCGCTTCACCTGGGTGTTCTTCCTGTTCGGCGCATTTCTTATCGTCACCGCCATCAAGTTGGTCACTGGGGGAGACGAAGATGAGGAATATCATGAGAATGGCTTGATTCGTGCATTGCGCAAGGTGATCAAGATCACCGATGAGTATGACGGAGAAAAGTTGCGTACCGTCAAAAACGGTGCCAAGTATTGGACTCCGATGCTGATCGTCTTTCTGACCATCGGCACCACCGATGTGATGTTTGCCTTTGACTCCATTCCTGCGATTTTCGGTTTGACGAAGGATCCGTTCATTGTGTTCACGTCCAATGTGTTCGCATTGCTCGGCTTGCAGCAGCTGTACTTCCTGCTTGGCGAGCTGCTCGACAAGCTGGTGTATCTGCCTCTTGGACTTTCCGTGGTGCTGGGCTTCATTGGAGTCAAGCTCATTATGGAGGCATTGCACGGCAATTCGTTGCCGTTCATCAACGGCGGTCAACCGATCGCTTGGGTGCCTGAAGTGCCTACATGGCTGTCTTTGGCGGTGATCGTTGTGGCGATTGGTGGTGCCGCATTGGCCAGCGTACTGAAGATGCGTGCCATCGAAGCAAAGGAAAAGTGACGATTTGAGAAACCGCATGGAAACATGCGGTTTCTTTTTATCAAAAAAATGTGAGCGCTCACAACACGCCTCGTTTCAGGGTGGAAGTGAGCGCTTTTTGCTAGTAGACTGGTCGGTTGGAAACAGGGTCGTCAGATCCAAAATCAATATCAACAAGAATAGGCAGGCATTCATGCGTAAAGCCAAGATCGTAGATACCATCGGTCCAGCTACCGAGTCCCTGGAAGGCATCACCAGCCTTGTCGAAGCAGGTATGGACGTTGCTCGTCTGAACCGCTCCCACGGCACTCCGGAAGACCACCTCAAGGTCTACAACAACCTCCGCGCCGCTGCCAAGGCCACCGGCCGCAACGTCGCAGCCCTGGTTGATCTGCAGGGTCCGAAGATCCGTTGCGGTTGGTTCAAGAAGAACGCCGACGGTGAAGACAAGGTCCAGCTGACCGAAGGCCAGGAGTTCGTCATCACCACCGACGACATCGAGGGCGACGAGCATATCACTTCCACCACGTTCAAGGGCCTGCCGGGCGATTGCCATGCTGGCGATCCGATTCTCATCGATGACGGCAAGGTTCGTCTTGAGGTCACCAAGGTCGAAGGCAACAACGTGTACACCAAGGTCGTCGTTGCCGGGCCGGTTTCCAGCCACAAGGGCATCAACCTGCCGGGCGTTGCGGTGTCCCTGCCGGCTCTGACCGAGAAGGATGAAGCCGATCTGCGTTGGGCTATCCGCACCGGCGCCGACATCATCGCCATGTCCTTCGTGCGTTTCGCCACCGACATCGACCGCGCCCACGAGATCATGGACGAGGAAGGCCGTCGCATCCCGGTTGTCGCAAAGATCGAGAAGCCGCAGGCTCTTGAGAACCTTGAAGAGATCGTCAAGGCCTTCGACGGTATCATGGTTGCTCGTGGCGACATGGCCGTTGAGTGCCCGCTCGAAGAGGTGCCGCTGGCTACCAAGCGCTGCATCGAGCTCGCTCGCCAGTACGCCAAGCCGGTCATCGTGGCTACCGAAGTGCTCGGCTCCATGGTCAACTCCCCGGTCCCGACCCGTGCAGAGGCATCTGACTGCGCCAACGCCATCCTTGACGGCGCCGACGCCACTATGACCTCCAACGAGACCGCCGTCGGCAAGTACCCGGCAGTCACCGTGAGCACCATGAGCCGTATCTCCTCCTTCGCCACCGAGCACGGTTTCGACCGTATCCCGGAGCTGAAGAACCTGGATATGTCTTCCACCGGCGCTGTGTCTTCCGCAGCTGTGGATCTGGCTGACAAGCTGAACGCCAAGGCTATCGTTGCCTACACCCAGACCGGTTCCACCGTGCACCGCGTGTCCCGCGAACGCCCGGCCACCCCGATCTATGGCATCACCAACAACGAGCACACCTATCACTGGCTGGCTCTGTCTTGGGGTACCGAGTCCTTCCTGCTCGATGAGGATTACCACGACAAGTCCCGCAAGGACCTGATGATCTTCACCGATAAGATCCTGAAGGATGCCGGCAAGGTCACCGATGGCGACAAGATCGTTGTGCTGAGCTCCGCCCAGGGCGAGCACCAGCCGGGCCGCACCGATTCCATCTACGTCCACACTGTCGGTGCTTGCGACTGAGATGCGTTTCGGTCAGTGACTGACTGATTAGCGAACAGGAGGGCTTCCGTCCATTTGGATGGAGGCCTTCCCGTTGTTTTCGGATGATGTTGATATGTTGCCGATTTGCAGACTGCGACAGGTTGCGATCAAGGTGTCGAGTATGGCGCGAAACGCCGACTGCTCAAGGACTTTGCAAAATCATTTTTCTGTGTTAACATGGTCAAGTTGTGCGAAGGCCCCTGTATCCCAATTGGTAGAGGAGACAGCCTCAAAATCTGTACAGTGTGGGTTCGAGTCCCACCGGGGGCACCGGATTGATGAACAGCCGTGGTTGGAAATTTCCAGCCGCGGCTTTCTCTTTGAAAACCCATCTGGCGCATGCGCCGTTACGTGGTGGCTCAGTGCCTTCCATCCACCAGGCGATACGGGTTGCAGGGACTAAACGTGGTGTTTTAGATTTTTTGAATAGGATATTTTCACGGTTGACGGTGCTGTCATGGCTTGATGATTCCGGCATCTTCCTCGTGGCGTATGAATGTAAGCGAGTGAATGGAAACCGGAAAAGCAAGAGAGTGGCGCAGTTTAAAAACAACGAATAGTGTAACGTCATTCCTTCGAATCTCGAACCGGGGCGTGATGTGGTTTTGTCTCCGGAGGGGACGGCGACTATGAGGAAAGGCGAGACGAAACCGCCGAAATCATTCACCGAAGCGACACTGCTCTCAGCGATGGAACATGCCTCGCGTTTCGTTGACGACAAGGATCTTAAGGAAGCGTTGGACGACGACGAATCGCATTCAGGCGGTATCGGCACGCCTGCCACCCGTGCCGAAGTAATTGAGAAACTTATCCAGTCCGAATACGTGAAACTCAAGGGCAAACAGTTGCGTTCCATCTTGACGGGACGGAACCTGATTACGGTTGTATCCCCGGAGCTCAGGAACGTGGAGTACACGGCAAGGATGGAACAAAAACTATCGCAGGTCGAACGTGGCGAACGGTCTACGTTAGAAGTCATGAACCTGTTCAGGAAAGAAGTTGCAGGGATTCCCAGGCAAGTGGGGGAGATCGTCAGACTGAACGGGGACGCCATTCGGCCACGACAACAGAATCCGGAGACAGAATCATATGGACTATGGCCAAAATGCGGCCAACCGGTCATCCGAAAAGGCAAATTCTGGCAATGCTCGACCAACAAACGAGAAAAACAATCCGACGGCACATGGCAGACAGTCAGCGGATGCGGCTGGAAACTCTACCAAACCATCTGCAGTAAAAACCTCACCGATCCGATGGTGCGAACTCTGCTCGAAAAGTACCAGATCCACGTCAACGGTTCCACCTCACAAGCCGGTAAAAAGTTCTCCGCAAGCCTGATTCTAAATCCGGACAACACGGTCAAATTTGATTTCAGTCAGCGAAGATATTTGCGAAGATAAATACCGGATGGTGAGGCGGGGAAGAAAGTTTACCTCCGCACCTCACCATCCGTTTGGTATCTAGTTCTGAATGGTCTATTCTAAACCGATTGAATCAAATGGTTTAATTTTCTTCGTCCTCGTCTTCGCTGCCCTCGTGGAGTTCTGCCTTACCTCCAAGCGAGGCTAGCAGTGCAAGTGCGAGTACTGAGAGGAGTCCCGTCAGTAAGGCTAAAAGTTTATATTTGAACTTTTTTGTTTCGGTGTCTTTGTTTCCTTTGAGTTGAACTATCGCTATCATCTTATCGATGATTTTTTCTTTCTGTTCGAATGATATGTCGCTCTGTTCAGCGAGGCTTGCCAGCAGTGCAAGAATTACGTCGCAGGATTCATTAAATGATTTAACATTACCCTGATCCTCTTTCAGCACTTCCAGCATGGTTTCTTGGAAGCAAGACATAACATCTCTTGTGGTGGCGGCGAATTCAGGGAATTGCAACAATGCAGTTTTTGCGACTTGCGGATCCATGTTTGGCAATTCCGACGCGAATTTCATCACTTTGTCTTTTGACATATGTCGGAAATCGGGGATATCCAGAATCTCCAGCACCTCTTGCTCAGTCAATTGTTTTCCGGCCATAAAAACTTCTCATAGTGCGCTGACAAACTTTGGAAACTATCTGGCATGCTGATACTGCGACAGTGGGGGTGAAGCTACCTCTTTCGCTTCTGACGAGCTTCCGTGTCGTTTTGTGGAAGATCGTCATCGTCGAATTCTCCCATATAAGTCACATCGTGATATTGCTCTCCATCGTATTCGTAACCAGTATATGGGTAGCCTCGTTGTGTGGTTCCCTGATATGGTTTGAACTCGGCTTCTGCCTCTTCCTTGGAGTAGAAGTCAGAGTCGAACCAGACTCCCTCTTGCTCTTCGTCCCAGCCGATTTTTGTGGCTTTGAAAACGTGTCTCATTTCATATTCCTTTCAGTTGTTGTAGCTGCGGAAGTCTTCTTCAGAGTCACAGATGGAATCTGAAGAGATACTGTTCTTATGGCCGCATTCAGTGCATTTCCATACGTAGTGATGGTCATCAAAACCCGACTAGCTGTTCAGCTGTGCATTGTAGCGATCACAATACCAGTCGATGCCCGGAAATCTATCGTTCATGGAACTATCCATCCTTTCCTCAGACCGTTCGCGGAACTGTATCCGTCGTTGGATCCAGCTTCGTTGCTTAAGCGTTCCGTACTGTCAAGTATGGCAGAGACGGTGTGAAAGCATTGAAAATACATTCGACATTGCGGTGTCAGGCGAATTTCGATCCTCGCTTTCGTCCAATCTTTTGTGTCATTATGCCGCAGCTGTTATAGCGTTTTTTACGGTGCCAACTGAATTTGTGAGATGGCTTTTGAACTTAATTGTGCAGTATGAAGGCATGTTGCTGGCTGAATTTCTTCAGCTGGTTTGGCGTGATGAGCGCGTGATTCGCGTCGATGATCTTGTAATCGGATTCGTTCCACCAGGCTGCGGTCTTTCCGGCGGTCCCGGATTGGACGGCTAAACCAGAAATGGTTGTCGGAGCATTGTGCGCGATGGTCGGGTCGAACAGTCCTGTGACGACGGTCCGGCCCAGTTCCGTCTGGTGCGTGTTCGTGCCGGCACAGCGGTACAGTCTGTTTTTGAGGATGATGTCTCCTGATTGGGAAAGCAGCCTGAAAACCTCGTCTATCTTCGGGTCGTCTAATTTGCTATCTAGCTTCTTGTAATAGGTCGCCAGATCGCCAATCCAGGTGCGGCATCGTTCCAGAACGTGTTTCGGTGTGGTGCCGTTCTTAAAGAATCCAGCGAAACGCTCATTAAATCGGCCGGCGAGACCATCGTGCGTGAGGTCGAAACCGCCAAAAGGGAAAAAGGAGAAGCAGCCCATCGAGGGCATCATCCGCGACCACCTGCGTGGCTTCTCCCGTACGATTCCATCGTTCCTCATGGCCTACGGCGACGAGAACACCAAACTGGAGAATTTCGACCGGATCATTCCGGAAAACGTGTTCCAGGAAGTGACTAGCATCACGACGGACCAGTTCAGGTTCCTGCGTGACGGCGGCGACTATGTGGACGAGGAAACCGGTGGGACCGAGCAATTCGACGGACACCTGTTCGACCCGGTCGTGTTCGACGACTCCGTGAAGGAGTGCATCCAATTGCGGCACAGACTCGCCAACTACTTCGACGAGAACCTACGGGAGGACATCTTCGACTACGTGCCGCCGCAGAAGACCAACCAGATCTTCACCCCGCGTCGCGTGGTCGTGCAGATGGTGGACATGCTCGAACAGGAGAACCCAGTCTGCTTCGACGATCCGACCCACACGTTCGCAGACCTGTACATGAAGTCCGGCCTGTACATCACTGAGATTATCAAACGGCTCTACCGCAACGAAGGCATGCGCGATGCGTATCCGGACGACCGCGAACGCCTCGAACACCAAGTGTACGGCATCGCGCCCACCGAGATCATCTACCAGATCGTGACCCACTACATCCTCGGATGCGACGATGAGGTCGGCAACGGCTGCAAGACGCATTTCGTCAAGGCCAACTTGGCCGAACTCGCCAAGAACGGCAAGCTCTCCGAATACGTCGAACAGGTCTTCGGCGACAGTCTAAACGACTGAAACCGCTGGTCGCTCAGTGTTTTACAGCCAAGGTCTGCTGCAGGGTATGCGAATCGTGTGGGGGCACGACGACCGCGCAATCGCGATTGTTGACCGCTTCCACGCAGACGAAGCCGCGCCATTCGCCCTCATCCAAATCGCCGATGGCGTTTCCGGCTTGTTCTCCCGGATTCCACACCACGGTCTGCGCCGCACCCTGCTTGGAAACAACGACGGTGCGTTTCAGCACAGGATCGCGCAGCTCAAGCGTGTGAGCCGAATAGTAGATGCGGTCAACCATGCCTTGGAAGGTCGCAGGTTCATCACCTTGGCTGCAACGCGGATCGCCATCCAATACGGTATCGAGATAGTCCGCGCCCTCAAGCCCGCACACCTGTGACTGTTCGGCGTCGCCAACCTGCAGATACGTATGCAGTGCCTCTTCGTAAGACAATGGCTCGTCGCCATCGTTATATACGGTAAGCGACATCGTCAACTCACAGCCGACTTCAATGGTGTAAACGGCATGAAATTGAGGATTCGGTCCAGAAACAAACTGGGAAAGTATATCTGCGTTGATCTCGCTGGAATCCAATGTATAGCGCAACAAGGCATCGGAAGAACCTTCCTTGTCATAATGCCAGAAGCTATTGCGGGCAAAACCATGCTTGGGCTTCTTCGAAGCCACATGCCCGCCTTCGAAACCGGAATTGAACCAAGGGAAAATAATCGGAACACCGCCGCGGATGGCAGTTCCTTCCTTAAGATGAATCGCCTTTGGCCGCCAAACCACAGTCTGTTCGCCGGCAGGTGCCCAGGAAAGCACATGCGCACCGTAATCGCTGACTGATGCCGTTGCGTCTTCGTTGACAATATCTCTGATAGTGAAAGTGCTACTCATACGACCAGTATAAACAAGACAACGTTGAGGCGGGATTGTGGAAAGAAGGACTTTGCAGGATTGCGGAATTTCTTGGATTTTTCGGCTTTGCACGTGAAGGAAAAAGAGGATTGCGGCAACACGCGCTTGTAGGCTTCTGCTAGTATCATCCATGAAAGTACAAGGAAGATAGCCGGTTCGTTCCAACTTGCGTGATGGAGGGTGAATCAAGGCTGTGAAAAGCTGAAGATTCCAGAATCCGAACGATTGCAAGTAACGGCATCGAATCAGTCCAGGACCAGGTTGGGGTTTGTGAGACCGGCTTTGGGTGTGACAGTGGAAAGAGACCGACATGTCTGCAGAAAAGACCACGGAACCGGACGAAGTGCTCACCGACGATGAACTTCAGGCTGCCGCAGCGCCTGAGCAGTCCATCGAGGAAGATGACAAACCTCGCAAGCGTACCGTCGTCGTGGCCGAAGACGAATCCGTGAACCGTATGGATTTGGTTGCCATGCTGGAAGATAGTGGCTACGAGGTTGTGGGCGAAGCCGCTAACGGTGAGGAAGCAGTCGAATTGACCCGCAAGTTCCGTCCAAGCGTGGTATGCATGGACGTCAAGATGCCTCGTATGGATGGCATCGAAGCGGCGGGCATCATCTGTGATGAGAATATCGCTCCGGTCGTTATGCTTACGGCATTCTCCCAGTCCGATCTGGTCAAGAAGGCCACGGGTGCAGGTGCCATGGCATACGTCACCAAGCCGTATGAGGAATCCAAGCTGCTTCCGGCTCTGGAAGTGGCCATGGGCCGTTTCGCCGAAATCAACGATCTGCTCGACAATGTGGAGCGCAGCGAATCCAAGCTGCACGAAACCGAAGAGCAGCTGAAGAAGGCGGAAGAGCAGCTGAAGAAGGCTGAGGAAACCCTCGAGGAACGTAAGCTTGTCGACCGTGCCAAGGGCCTGCTGATGGATAAGGCTGACTTCTCCGAGCAGGGCGCGTTCCGTTGGATTCAGAAGACCTCCATGGACCAGCGCATCCCGAAGAAGCGTCTGGCTATGGCCATCATCGCCAAGTACGGTGATCAGAAGTCGGAAGCAGAGGATGAGCGCTAACACAGCAACTGTGGAAGGCACTACGCGCGGGACGCTATTGGTCGTTGACGGCCATTCCTTGGCGTTCCGCGCTTTTTTTGCCTTGCCCGTAGAGAATTTCAGTACATCCGCAGGTCAGGCGACCAACGCCGTATGGGGCTTCGCCACCATGCTGTCGCAGGTGATCGACGCGGAACATCCGGATCATCTTGCCGTCGCTTTCGATGTCAAAGGCGGTACCTTCCGCAATACGATGCTGCCGCAGTACAAAGGCACGCGAGATGCGGCTCCGGAAGATCTATTGACCCAGCTGCCGTTGATTCAACGGATGCTGACGGCCCTTGGCGTCACGTTCATCGAAAAACCTGGATACGAGGGCGATGATGTGATTGGCACGTTGGCGAGCATGGGAGACAAAGCAGGCTATCGCACGCTGGTGCTATCCGGCGATCGTGACGCGTTCCAGCTCATCAACGACAACATCACCGTGTTGTATCCGGGGCATCATTCAAAGATTTGAAGCACATGACTCCCGACGCGGTGGTGGAGAAATACCACGTCACGCCGGAGCAATATCCGGATCTTGCCGCGCTTCGTGGCGAAACCGCCGACAACATTCCCGGCGTTCCCGGCGTGGGCGATGGATTCGCGGCCAAATGGATCAACCTGTATGGCGGACTTGACCAGATTATCGAGCATGCCGACGAAATCGGCGGCAAAAAAGGCGAGGCGTTGCGGGCCAATATCGATCAGGTCAAACTGAATCGTTCCGTGAATGCCTTGGTGCGTGACCTTGACCTTGGCGTGTCCATCGAGGATTTGACTTTCGGTCAGGTGGACGCCAACCAGCTCAACCAACTGTTCACCAGACTTGAATTCGGCATACGCACCAAAAACCGTGTGCTGAGAACATTCAATGCGGGGAAGCCCACTAACGATCCCGTGCAGCAAGACGAGTCCGGCAAGCTCGAAATACCTCAGTATGAAACGGTTGACTCGCCGGAAGCATTGGAAGCATGGGTACGAGACAATCTGCCTATGCCGAACGGGCATCTGCATGACGAACGTGAAATCGCGCCGAAGACGACTCCCTCCGGCTTCGCCATTGATCATACGAAGAAATGCGCGCAATCCGTGGCCCGTTCATGGGTGTTGCAGGTGGAAGGCGAAAGCAAGCCGGGGAACGCGGCCTATTCGTCGCTGATGATCGCTGCACATGATAAAGCGATTCGTACCAATCGTGTTGACCGTGACATGGCGTCCCAGCTGCAAACGGTACTTGACGAACACCACCAATCCATGGTGGTGCATGGGTATAAGGAACAGTCCCACCTGCTGGAAAGCGTCGGTGTGGCGTTGCCGAAGCCGCTGTTCGACACCAAGCTTGCCGGGTATCTGGTCCATCCCGATTTCCATGCCGACACGCTGGAACAGGCGGCGGCGCATTTCCTTGACCTGCATATCGAGGAACAGTCCGAGGGTGCGACGCAAGGCACGCTTGATTTCGACGAGCCGGACGATAGTGCGCAGCGGAACGACAACCAGCTTCCGCGTCATACTGCGATTGTTGGTTTGTTAGCGCGTAAACTGGCGGATTCATTGGATCAGCGTGAGCAGTTCTCATTGCTTGAATCTGTGGAGATTCCAGTATCCCGCGTGCTGTACGGCATGGAGCATGCCGGTGCGCAAGTCGATATGAACAGGCTGATGAGCATGCGCGAACAGCTTGCCGCCGACGCGAATTACGCGCAGGAAACGGCATGGCAGTATGCGGGCGAGCGCGTGAATCTGCAAAGTCCTAAGCAGTTGCAGAAGATTCTGTTTGAGGATATGGGTTTGAAGCCTACGAAGAAGACTAAGACTGGTTCGTATACTACGAATGCGGCTGCTTTGCAGGTGTTGCGTGATCGTTCGTGTGGTAATGATAGGGCTTGTCAGTTTCTTGATGCGTTGTTGTTGCATCGTGAGAAGAATAAGCTTAAGCAGATTGTGCAGACGTTGATTGATGCGACGAACAGGTCTGATGGTCGTATTCATACGACGTTTGAGCAGACTGTGGCTGCGACTGGTCGGTTGAGTTCGGTTGATCCGAATTTGCAGAATATTCCGAATCGTGATCCTGCTGGTCGTGAGATTCGTTCGGCTTTTGTGCCCGGTGAGGGTTTTGAGTCGTTGTTGAGTTCGGATTATTCTCAGGTCGAGTTACGTATCATGGCCGACCTTTCCGGCGATGAGGCGTTGATTGAGGCGTTCCGTTCCGGTAGGGACTTCCATAAGTATGTGGCGAGTTTGGTGTATGGCGTTCCTGTGGATGAGATTACGCCTGATCAGCGCAGTCATGTTAAGGCGATGAGCTATGGCTTGGCTTATGGATTGAGCACGTATGGGCTTTCGCAGCAGCTTGGCATTAAGCCGGGTGAGGCCGAGTCATTGAAGCGGCAGTATTTTGCGACGTTCGGCAAGGTCCATGAGTATTTGGAGTCGTTGGTTTCTTCGGCTCGTGAAAAGGGATATACGGAGACGATTTATGGTCGTCGTAGGTATTTTCCGGGCTTGAAGTCGCCGAATCGTGCGGTGCGTGATGCTGCGGAGCGTGCCGCATTGAATGCGCCTATTCAGGGTTCTGCTGCGGATATTATGAAGATCGCTATGATTCGTGCTGATGATGCGTTGCATGAGGCTGGTCTTGCCAGTCGGATTATTTTGCAGATTCATGATGAACTTGTGGTGGAGGTTGCGCCGGGTGAGGCGGAGCGTGTCACTGCGTTGGTGAAGGATGCCATGGAGCATGCGGTCGATATGGCGGTTCCGTTGGATGTTTCCACGGGTATTGGTTCGGATTGGCAGCTTGCCGCGCACTGATACGGTACTGGGTTTCGTGTGTGTTGCGGATGTGCGTGGTCGAGCAATGGCATAAGGAGGAATGATGGCAACGCTGAAGCAGGTTGTGGATGTGCTGGAAACGTTGTATCCGCTTCGCTATGCGGAGCGGTGGGATGAGCCTGGTCTTATCGTGGGTGATTTGCGTCAGCCTGTGCGCGGTATCGCTTTTGCGGCTGATCCCTCTATGGCGGTGGTTGATCAGGCGATTGCCGGTGGTGTTGATTTGCTGGTTTGCCATCATCCGTTGTTCTTCCGTTCCGTTCATGCGGTGTCGGGATTGGGTTTCCGTGGTGAGATTGTGCGTAAGCTCAATCGTGCCGGATGTGCGTTGTGGGTGGGGCATACGAATGCCGATGCGGCGTATCGTGCGTCGGCATGGCTGCGGCTGACATGTTCGGTTTGGTGGATCAGCGTCCGCTGGTGCCCATCGATGATCCGGATGCCGAGCATCCGGTCGGTTTGGGGCGTGTGGGGCGTCTTGCCGAACCTGTGGCGTTGCGTGATTTCGCCAGTCGAGTAGCTGGCGCGCTGCCGTACACCGAGCTTGGCGTGCAGGTTTGCGGCGATCTGGACGTTCCGGTCAGCACGGTGGCGGTGCTTCCGGGTTCCGGTGATTCCTTGTTCGATGAGGTGCGTGCGGCTGGTGCCGACGTGTATGTGACCAGTGATCTGCGGCATCATCCGGTGACGGACGCCATTGAACAGGCCCGCTATGAGGCTTCCATGCGCGCTTCCGGCATCGCCCTGGGGTATGGCGATGAGCATGTGCGTCCGGCGTTCATCAACACTCCACATAGCGCCATCGAATCTATGTGGTTCCAGTATGCGATGAAAGACGTTCCTCAGGCGGTCGCGTCCGTGACCGGCGACACTCCCGACGTGTGTTGGATTTCCATGAATACCGATCCATGGAGCATGGTTATCCCTTCAAGCGGACAGGAACGATGACGCGTCATGAGTAATGAAGCGGCAGACGAAACCCAAGTTGATGCATTGCTAGACAAGTCCAGTGACGGAGTGGACATGTCCGGCACGGTAACGGTGCTTGACAGCGAGCACGTGTACCGAGGCGCTATCTTCGGTGTCGACGACATGCGGATCGCATTGCCGATGCGTGGTGGCGGGCAAACGGTGATTCGCCGGCAGGTGATGCGCCACGCGCCTTGCGTGGTCATGCTAGTGCATGATTGCGCGAACGACCGGTACCTGATCGAACGCGAATATCGTATCGGTTGCAACGCCTTCGCCTATGGTCTGCCGGCCGGACTCATCGACGGGGGAGAGGACGTTGAAGAGGCCGCGCTGCGGGAGCTTCGTGAGGAAACCGGTGTGGAGCCCGCCGGGCGTGACGGTGTGATCGACCAGAGTGGGACTTTTGCGCAGT
>ENA-OQDM01000069-OQDM01000069.1-human-gut-metagenome-genome-assembly--contig:-NODE-69-length-66585-cov-4.399199_pt1 | contig 66585 bp, 63 predicted proteins | sample MGYA00242772_ERZ504605 | MGnify/ENA primary metagenome ERZ504605 (study PRJEB26092, sample SAMD00036348) | human gut metagenome | host: Homo sapiens | study: EMG produced TPA metagenomics assembly of... | reverse complement strand
CAAAAACTAAAGTTTATAGTTTTTGCCGCTGTGGTTTAGTAATAATACCTTATAAATTTTATATTGTAGTAATCACAGGTTGTGATGTCGTTGGTGTCAATCTCATTTATAAGGATATAATCCTGAGCAACACCTAAAAGATAGCCTGTTTTCTGAACAATTGTGTTTGCTCCCATGAGAAAATCAACGGTGATTCGTCTTCCGATTTGTGTTCGCATAAAACCGTTGTGATATCTCAGACTTTCGGCTGTTACAGGAAACGGATATTGATAATCACTCATCGACATTCCAATATTCTGCCTTATCGGCGTTGCAACGGTGGCTCCGGAGCTAGCCGTTGTAGCAGGGGTTGCAGGCAAAACAGGTATAGATGTATCTATTTTTTTTAAGTTCTTAATGAACGGTATATTTTGAAGACTTCCGCTGTATTTATTTATATTTTCAGGTTGTTCTTCTGATGTACTTCCACCCTCTTCATATGCTATTTCTGCCTGTTCAAGCGAGGGATTGTCATTTGATTTTTGAACTTTTTCTGTCATATTGGGGTGTGCAACAGACGGTGCGCCCTGATTGTGTCGCATAATTTCGTCAATCGCAGGAATATAACATCCGGTATCCGCTGTGTTTGACGGACAAGAATTATTGAGGCAGGCTTTGTTTTTGTCAAGTCCGTAATGATGTTCGGGATTAATCTGATTTGCCGTAGGAGTTGTATTAACTGCCATATTTGAAGAATTATCCATTAAGCTATGCTCCTTTATGTTTTGGAATAAGCCTCGGTAGGCGAATAAAAGCAATGATCCCCTACCCTGTTGTAAATTACTCCGTTGTTTGACGGAAAAAATGTTGGGCAGGTATCTGAAAATGGATTAAAATAGAAAATTGAATTTCCGACAGATGAATCGGTATTGCCCGCCAATGCCCAATCGGCAATGTTATAGTGAATTTCGTCAGGACGTATATTGTAAACATTCTGAGGATTATATTGCCCTCCGACAGTTGTTTTAAGACAGGTAAATTGATTTGGTTGTTCCATTATGGCACGGAAATCTCCGCCCTTGCTGACTCTTGCAAATTCCCCGTTTGGAACACGGGTTCGGTTTACAATTACCGACGCAACGGCACGCATTCCGTTTTCACCTTCCCCACCTGCCTCACATTTTAAAAGCCTTGCAAGCAATTCTCTTGTACTCAATGCCACCTTTTTTCACCAACCGTTATTTTATTCAATGATATTTTATGCATAAATTAACTTGTTGTTACAAAGAAAAAGCTTGTGATAAATGTGTTATTCACGCAGACCAAAAATTCTGTTTTATAGTAGCAAATCTGCCGTTAAGGCTTCAGAGAACTTTCCACCGTGTTTAGGATTTATTACAAATCAGAATATTACCAAGTTAGAATGCAATGAATATCAAAAAGAAATGGGACTGCAATCATAACAGGATTTTTAGATTATACTTATCAATAAATACAGGGCGTGAAAATAATTAGCCACTTGCAAATATCATATACTTGAATTTTTCGGATTACCCCCCGACTATTGATATTAAGCAAAAAACACCGTAATTCTAACAGAACTACGGTGTTTTTTATGGCGGAGACGGAGGGATTCGAACCCTCGTCCCTCAGGGGGCATCATGATTTCGAGTTTTATCGGTTAATGGCTGTTTAGCGATTTTTGAAGGCAGTTTCGGGATACTTCGTATTCGCCGAAAATGCTTGATATTAAAGGCTTTTTGGCGGTTGTGCCGCTGAAATCCCGAAAAATAAAAGTTCGAATAACGGCATTTTCGCTGTATTCGGAAAGAACAGGCACTATTTTGGAAAGAACTGCGGAAAGAACAGAATAAACACATTAACAACGGCAATACACAGGATAAACTTACACCGACAAAAATATTTACGAGGTGTATTGTTATGAATGAAACAGCAATCAACTGGGATTCAATCCCGGATATTATTACTAAGGACCAACTTTATCGAATTTGCCACATCAGTAAATCAACGGCTTTGTATCTTCTTCGCAGCGGAAAGATACCTTGCGAATACACGGGCAAGAAAACTCGCTGTTACAAAATCAAAAAGTCTGACATTATTACATATCTTGAAAAGAGAAAAGTATTTTCCGAATCCTATTCCGCACCGGCAGGGTGGTACAAGGGGAACTATGCCGTCAAAATGAAAGCCGAAGTGCCCGAACAGACTCTTAAAAATATGAAGCTGTATTACACGGAACTGTTTGCACAGTATCCCGATGTGCTGACTGCGACAGAAATATCAAAAATAGTCGGTTACGGTACAACTTCTATCAATAACTGGTGCAATAACGGACATCTTAAAGCGTTTAAGAGGAACAATATGAATCACATTCCGAAAGTATATTTAATAGAATTCTTTTGCTCAAAGTATTTTCGCACAATCACCCGCAAATCCGATTGGCATATCCGGGCGCTTCAAGAATTCCCCCGTTGGCAAGTGATACGAGGATTAAAAACATAAGAGTGAATATTCGCTGTATTTTTTGGCACTGGCGATATATGCAAATTCATAAATCGCACATTCGACTTTTATTCGCCTCCTTTGTACAATATAGGTGCAAAGGAGGTTTTTACTATGACTGACACATTATTTGAACAACTCGGCGGTACTTATACACAGACCGGCGACTATCTCTTGCCGGACTTGTCATTACCGGCGGAAAAAGAAACGGGTAATATCGGCGTGTGGGCATTAAGACACAAACGATATTTGAAACAACATCATAAGGTGCTGTACTATAATTTACTCACATCCGGAAAGCTCCATTCCCACCTTGCCGACATCGAAGAACAGGCACAACAACTTTTTCTCCGGCTGGTAAAAGAACTCGCCGAAAAAGAAGGCGTAACCGAACAACTCAAATCCGACGATCAAATAGCATGGGTGCGGCAAATGAACAATATCCGTAGCAGAGCAATTGAAGTGATAAGCAAAGAATTAACTCACACATAAAGAAGTAGGCACGGGGCAACCTCCCGTGCCTACTTCTTTAGCACTTACATATTTTTTAAGGCATTTCTAACAGTTTATATAACGATTTTATAGACATTGACCACATATTGTCTCTTGACTATAACTCTTAATGCATGGATCATTATAGAAAGAAGCACTCAAACTTTTTAAATAGTAAAATGATGTAATATATTATACTATAAGACTTCCTTTTTTGTAGTATACTATATCTCGAATAGTACTTGCAACAATCATTGGATAGAATTGTGCCACATCATCTGATATTTCCCAAATCCTACCTCTTTCGTTAGAATCAGCTCCATGGTCGGCAGCATTTCTAATTTGAATTATATATTGAATCATTCCTCTATGTTTTTTTGAAATAACACTACTTAGTGCATCTGTTTTTGCACTAATTCCTGCCTTGCCTTCTAAAGATAAACTATTTTCATCAGCAATTTGTTGCAAGAAAGATTCGAATGCGTTACCAGAATACAAAATTATAGTGTTTTTGTCGCTATCCACATTTTGAATCTTACTATAAGCTTCTGATAATGGTTCAAAAACTTTCTTAGTATCTATATAGGAACAAGTCTCATCACCTAATTGTTTAGCTAAAGCGTTATCATCATTAGCTTTAAACTTTAGTGCCAACTCCAATATTTCAATATATGATATTTCATCTTGATTAAAGCAGTATGTGTTTGCTCCATCGTTTATTAGCGCCCGAGAATATGTACCAATATTGATTATTGTATTTCTAATATCTTTGTATGAGCTACTCATTGAATATAAAGTTTTTATTTGCTTTGATGCTAAATCCATAGAACCGGTAAAGCCGTGTCTTTTCTTAAACATAGTATATGGCTCGTACTGTTCTAAAACCAGCCTCATTATTGCTGCTTTATGGACATCATTCCTTGAAGATACAATTAAGCGTGCTAAAAACGAATCGCTTTCATAAGTGCCATTTGAATTTAAAGATATTAGATTTAATTCCTTAGCCATTAGTAGAGCGTTTTCTGCTTGCATCATAGAAATATCTGCAAATTCGCATATATAATCCTTGGAGCAATTTTTTGGTTTAGCAAGTATCGCGTCTACTACTCCAACAATATCCTCAGCGGTTGAAAAAACAATATTGTAGGGCATAAACAGCACCACCTTACTGTTTCAAACCGTCTAATAACATTAGAAGTTTTTCCGACAGGGAATCAAGTTCATCAACTGAAGTGTTAATGTTAATGTTGATTACTATCTGTTTGTCGCAGTTGCGTATTTTAACTTGTTTTTCCGCAATAGGTTGTAACGGAATACTGTTATTGCAAGATTCAGTGTTGGGCGTTATTACAGGAGAAATTTCCTCATCTTCATAGGCGACTATTTTTCCATCAGTTTCTTGAACTAGTCCAGCTACTTTGTAAATCTCTATGATAGTACTTGCTCCAGCTCTAGTATTATTATTGTTGTTACTTCCAGACGAATAAATAATATGGTTTATAAAGCTAGTCTTTTCCATACCATTACGAATCTTGATTGCTGAAAGCATTCTACTTAAAAACTCATCTGCTTCTATAATATTTCTCCACAAACGTATGATTTCATCGACCATCTTAAGGGTGTATGCTCTTCCTAAATCGATTCCATCTTGAGTAGGAGATTTTTTATTTCCTTCAGAAATTAGAGATAATTGCACAAGAAATCCGTTGTTTCTACTTACAATCGTTTTATCCATACCGGCAGTCTGTGCCACTGTATCCAAAGTCATAGGAATGCCATTTTTCCCTGTCGCATAAGCCTTTATTATTTTGACAAACTCTTCGTATGAAGAACCAGGTAATTTATATGTTTCTGACATTATAAGTTCTCCTTTTTCTTATATTATACGCTTATTATAGCACATCCCACACAATATGTCAATATTCTCTATCGATCTATCAATAATTTCTCTTTAAACATTCCTTTACTACAAATTGATCACTTCCGACAAACTCTTATTATGTCTTTCTGATATGAAAGAACAGGCACAAGATCTCTTTTCTCGGCTGGTAAAAGAATACGCCGAAAAGGAAGGCGTGACCGAACAACTCAAATCCGCCGACCAAATGGCGTGGGTGCAGCGAATGAATAATATCCGAGAGCGTGTAATGGAAACCATCTATTCCGACGTGGTGTTTGTATGAGAAAACGAAAATACTTTCTACGCTTAACCAACTCTGAGTACCGCCTTATAATTCAATGTTTGCTCAATTCCCGAAATAAACTCTTATCTCAAGGTAAATACACCGACGGATTAGATGAACTCATAATCAAATACACAAAATGATAACAGGCACGGGAGTCAACCTCTCGTGCCCGTTTGTCTCAATTACAAAAAATTAAACATTAGAGTTTTGAACCTTTAATACCCCTTCGACCACATCAGGATTATTTTTAGATGTAATTTTATAGGGTATTTCTATGATTTCGTCTTTAACAAATAGAATTGACGGGAATGCAACCGTTGTATTGTGTTTTATGTAATCCACCTGCAATTTTGCAATATAGTTGTCGCCACTTGAATAAATTGAATAGCAAAAAACATCATTCAACTCTTCAATAAAATCGTCGCTATAGTTTGGAATATATCCGGGTAATCCATAAGGACGAGGAGTGTAATTGGCAGCACGATTTCTTTCGGATTCGGAATATTCAAAGTATTCAGATGTACTGTCAATTCCAAACAAAACGCCCATATCACAATCATTTAAGAGATATCCCATCTCACTATTCTTAAATTGAGGAAACTCATTCAAAGTCAGTAGTGAGTTTTTAGGGATGACAAAAGATATTTCAACATCCTCATCTATTGCTTTTCCACAATTTTGAATAGCCAATCTTATGCACAGCTTGTTAGAAAACGCTTTTTCAACGGGCGCCCAATCCAGTGCGTTGGATATGGCTTCGTGCAATTTTTTGATTTTTCTATATTTCTGTATTTCTTCTGGAGTTCCTTTCAAATTTGGTCCGGTCATAATATTTGAAGTCAGCGAATCCTTACTGAGGTTGCCCAAATCAAAAAAATCATCGGGAAGCCCTAACTCCAAATGTTCTGCAACTGTTATGATAAATTTTTGTTCTTCATCATCTATATCTACCGGACTTGTAAATCCAGAGAAGAAAGCGTTGTTTACAGTAGTTCGTTTGCCAACATTTATTCCTGCAATTTCCTGATACATTGATCGAATCATATCAAGAAATTTATGCATTGTTGTTTTGGTGTTTAACCTAAAAGGATATACGGATGCTTCTTCTGTTAGCTTGCCATTTTCATCGATGCCCATTAGTTTTAATTCAGAAACCCTGTCAGCCGTTATCTCTTTCAACTTATTATCAGATAGGAAGTGCCTCGAAAGATGGGCAAAAACAGTTTTTTAAACTCGTCATCCGATGAATATGTAAAATAGATGCCACGATCTTTATATTTTTCACGAAATGCTTGAATTTTTTTATATCCCTCATCATTCATCTGAGACGGAGAAATGGGTTTATCAGAGAAATACATAAATACTTGCTTTCCGGATTGAAGCATAATTTCAATTTCTTCTTCCGTTCCGGAACCATATTCATCCGTAGGCGAACCGAATTTGGTCCAAAAGATTGCGACGGCAGCATCACATTTATTTACGAACTGCTCATTCAACAAAGCTTGTGGCTTTCCACCGGATTGTGCATAGGAACTTTTACTCCAATGTCGAGTTTTTATTGTTATACCCAATGGATCAGCATACAATTCGTTGAATTCATCAACTGCGGCTTCAATCAAAGTTACTTCATCTCTTACGTCGCCGGGACAAGAAATAAGAAGGTTGTATAACGTGACACTTTGCGCCATTCAACGCACCTCCCACACCGTTTCGTCGCCGCAGATGTTGCGGATTTTGAGGCGAAGCGGTTTTTGTTCGCAGCGGATTTTTCCGTCCCAGAAGTCCTTTGTTTTATTTCCGTTTACAACGACAAAACTGTTTTTGTCAATCTTGATTTCGCTGTCGGAATGCCACTCTCCTTCAGCAGCAGTGCAATCAATGCTCAAGAACTCAATCAGTTCCAATCCGTCCTCGCTAATTTCAATCGGCTTATACGGCTTCTTTGCCGAAGAATTAAGTAGTGCTTTTTGGTTGAACTCAGCTATTTTTGAAAGCACACGGTCGCTTATAAACTTATCAATGGAAACAGCATATCCACCAAATAAATCATCGTGGGTTTTTTCGGCGTGAAATTCCGCATAATCTCCGATTATGACATCATCAAGAATTGTTTTGAGGTCTCTCAGCTCAATTTCAATATTTGTGCTGTCATCATCTTTTATAAACTTTTGAATCTCGGATTCATCGGTAATATCTATGTAATAGACGATTACTTTTTTGATGTTGCTATCCAAATCAGGTATAGCCTGATGAATAATGCGGTTCATTGTAACCTTATCAAGCAGTTTCGATGCACTGTCCATCAGGTTCGGCACATATACAGGTATGGTACCGAGCTTACTGTCTGAAATCGCACCTTCCCAGAAGGAATCGAGGGAATCCTCGTTTTTGAGTCCCGGTATCAGCGACTTGATTTTATCCATTGTCTGTACAGGGTTGCGGTAGAGCTGCACACCATCTTTAATTTCAAGCACATCAAATTCCGCACCGTCAGCAACAAGACGGTCACGGGTTGTTTGAATAGAGTTCAGTCCGATGTCACAGTGAATAAACTTGCGTCCAAGTTTATTTGCCACAGCAGCAGTAACACCACTACCACCGAAGAAATCTGCAACGATCATTTTTTTGTTTGAAGAAGAACTAATAATTCTATCTAACAAAGATGTTGGCTTTTGAGTCGCATAATCAACTTTTTCGTCAGAAGTTGGCTGCTGTTGGAAAGACATAATATCATTCCAAACATCTCCAAAAGGTTTTCCTTTTGCTTCAACCTCATCCCTATAACGTGTTGTTCCGTGTGCAACCATATAATGTCTGCCGTTTTCATCTACTTTATTGAATGAATCTAAATATTCTTTTGTGTGTGGTTGCTTAAGTTTGTTAAATACTCTTTCATCGGAAATCGAATAATAAAGAATAGTATCATGTCCTCTTACCCAGTTTGGAGCTAATGTTTTGAATCCGGAAAGTACTGAAATATCCCAAATGATCTCTCTTTGAAAATTATCTTCGCCAAAAATTTCATCTAAAAGAACTTTTACATAGTGAACCATATGCCAGTCCAAATGAACATAGATAGACGCCGTTTCGCTCATAATCGACTTAATCGCCATCAAGTTTTCGTACATCCAGTTGAGATACTTTTCTTTATCCCATACATCGCCGTACATCTTTTCTTCAAAGGCTTTCAATTCGTCAACATCAAGTTCCTGCTCGGCTTGAGCAATGGCTTCTGCTACTTTGGGATTACGGCGGATATATACTTTCTTAGCATAATCTGCACCGCTGGCAAAAGGAGGATCAATATAGACAAGGTCAACTTGAATACCTTGCTCTTTAAGATAGGCACAAGCAGAAACACATTCGCCGCGAATGACCATATTACCGTCGGCATTTCCGCCCACGGTTTCCTGCTTCTCCATTTCATACAAAGGCATACCACGCTGAAGCGTCATCGAAACATCGTCGGCACCCTTGTATTTGAGTATTCTGTTAAAGTTGCCGAGAACAGCTTGTCCTTCCACCGGTTCCGGTATAAACGGTACATATTTAATCGGCATTATGCTTTACCTCCGTTATTAGTTGTAATAACCATTCTTATAAGAACTCCGGTTTGGTAAAGTAAAAATTCTAATAATTTCGCATCGACAGCATCATTGTGCTTAGCAATACGATCATTGATGTTTTTGTATGCGTTAATCAAAGGTTGAAATAGACCTGCAATCCCTGCATCTATCCCTTGTGCTCCAAGGTGTTTGCAAATTTCGTTTTTATTCGTTTCGAGATTTTTTGTATTGCCGAGGAAGTCCTGAAGAAATGCTTCCAAAGTTTTTCTAAGATTATCCGCAACATCACGGATATATATCCCTTCAGAATACTGTTTTAATGCGATGCAGAAGGTCTTATGTGCATTAGGATATTTTGATAACCATTCAAGTGGTTGCGAAACCAGAGCAGCATCAAGTTCTTTTGCACCCTTGGGGAAAATAAAATATCCATCTTGATCTTTAAGAACTTCATATGGAATATGAGATTCATCTAACATCCCGCAAATAACCTTTTGGAATTTTTCTTTAGTCCAATTTTTATTTGGTTTATCCTTTTGACAGTTCACAAAAGCCATGTAGTAAGCGAGAAAATCTTCTATACTGGAAGTGTGGTCGTGCAATGTCTTTAATATTAAATTATATCCTCCTGTATAGATTCCTCCGTGTACCATTGGAGTTCCGGTTGTATCACAAAACTCAAAATATTCGGAATTGTCAATTTGATCGTGCATATAATCGTGATTCATTCCGTCAAAAAGATTAAACGCCTTTGTGAAGAAATAATTCACCTGTTCCTTGTCGCAGAACCCTATTCCGAGCTTTTCTCTATAATCGATGAAATCCATGTTAATCCTCCTTAAAAAACTCACAGATCTTCCGGCGAGTCAGTGTCATTCTATCCTTTTCGGGCAGTGTATCTTCTAAATACAGATAGTCAAAGCGTTCGTAGCCGAATGCTGTGTTATTCTGCTTTGAAAACTCAGTTTCCATAAAGGTTTTCTTTTCCTTGAATGTAGGATCTTTAGCGTAAATTTCGCCCTTGGTTTCTACAACGATAATCTTATGAATTCTACCGTCTTTACGCTTGATAATCAAGAAGTCGGGTGTATAGATTCCCACATAACTCCATTTGCTTCCGTTTTTCTTATAACACCTGATCTTAAACTCGGTCATAGCACGGTCGCCGTTGTAGTAAACCTCCAAGCCGAGATTTTCAATCTCGTCAAAGGACAGCACTTCTTTCAAGAAAGCCTGCTCAAAGCCGCTATCGGTACGGTAAGGCAAATAATGGAACGAACGGTCTTTGTTTTTATGAGAAGTATTTTGTGCCTTTAACATATCCGCAATATCCGTTTGACCTGTTTCTTCTGCAAGTTTAATCATTTGTTGCGTTTTAGCATCTATTTTCAGTTTTCCTTTATCATCCTTGATAATGTTTTCTACAACACTCTGAGCAGGATAATAGTCGTTTGGTTTATCGGTATAAACTTCAGGTGTGAAGTTTGCAATATTCAAGAGATTGGCTTCTTCGGGGATCAGTTCCTCGGTGGTGTTAAAGCCAAACTTATCGCAGAAGGCTTTGCGGATATTTGCTTCTACCAACTTGCGATTGTATTTGGAACTGTAATAATGAGAGCCGTCTTTTTCGAAAGTGATTTTTTGATACACGGTTTTCAACTGTTCTGCATATTGCATCAGCTCCGCAACTGTGGGTGAGCCAAATCCGCCTTTCATAATTCCGTATATCCAAGAATTAAAGGTGGCAGGTTCGGTGCCATATTCTGTATCATCAATACTTATACTGGTTTTGCTTTTATCCATGGAGAGATCAGTGGTTTTGATAATACCGTCTGCAATGCGTGCGGAATCGGCTGAAACCGCAATGTCGCTTGCAGGATCAGCTTTCTCGACAGTAAGGGTATCATAATTGATTTTGAGCTGATAAAAATCAACTTTAGGAAGTTTCAAATGTACTGTACGGTTATAACGCTTCAGCGGTGTTTTGCTATTATCAGCAGACGAAAACTCCTTGAGCGAGATATGATGCTGCTTTTCGAGCTGTACGTTTAACTTGTTAGCATTGCTTTCATTCAAATAAATAAGAGCAGTTTCGGGATTGCCTTTAATCACCTGACGCAAGCAACGGCAGGAGGTTTGCAGAACCATATTTGTGGGACAGTCACCTTCTTGAGAAAGGATGATACCTGTAAGACTACGGCAGTCCCATCCTTCTTTACCGATCTGAACAAGAAGAATAATGCGAATTTTGGAAATAGACTTGTCCAAAATATCAAACTGCATTTGACTGTCGGCAGGCATTTTATACTGTTTGTTGCCTTTATGGAATTTTAGTATTGTGTCCGTGCCGAGCCCATATTCTACAATAATACGGGATACCAAAGGATAGACAACTTCCTCTAATTTTTCGATAGTACCGCAGTAAATACCGAGTTTAGCGGTCAATCCGTCTGCATAGACAGTGTCCTTGTATGTATCAAGAAACTCTCTGACACCTTTGTCGATAATCAAACTACTGTCTGCAATATCCGCAATCTTAACAACGGGGCGTTTTAAGAAATTACCCACGCCGTCAATAAGAGGGTAGTAATACACAATATTCGTGATTTCAGCAGTCCCGACAGAAAGAGAATCTACAACCTTAAACTTCTCTGCTTTTTCAAGATAAGGTGTACCGGAAAAACCGATGACAGAGTTTACGGTATGATTTTGCGCCCACTTGGTTACAACGGCACGCAGTTTTATCTCATCGCTAACAGCGTGATGAACCTCGTCAATGAAGATGGAAAGGGACGGCAGTTTGCCAATAAGGTTACGGAGTTCATTAGCTTGTCTGTCTTTTTTATCGTCACTTTCTTCAAATAGGCTGATCTGTCCGTTCTTCTCTTGGATACGGTCAAGGATAACCTTTTCGGCGTTAGTTACAGCAACTAAGCCGAAAAGTTCGGAAAGAGGCTGATGATTAGCAATCTTCTGAACGTTGGGGTTCTTGGTTTTGTTGGATTTTTTTGCGGTCTTTCCCTGATCCAATACTTCAAAAGAAATCATACGCTTGATATCCGTTGCCGCAGGTTCGGGAATGATCCACGCAGGGTTAAAGTTTTGGATAGTCTTAAGGCTTGGCACCACAGAGGATTTCAAACCCGATGGTGCAAAAATAATAAAGTTGTGGGCGAAAGCGGGATTTGCAGGCTCATTGAGAGCAAAATATAAATCAAGATAGATAAAAGCTGCCATCAAGTATGTCTTACCTGCACCCATCGGAAGGCTGAACAGATAATCAGTATAGGAAACTCCGTAAAAGGCAGTACGGAAGAAAGCGTCATAGTCAATGCTTGACGGATCTTTCTTGATTTGTTTTTCGAGCTTTTCAGAAACCTGTTCGCCTTTATCGTTAGTTAAACGAGCATATTCAAATAATGCCGTTGCCGCAGGGTTTTTCTCTAAGTATTCACGAGTTGCCGTGGATAGTTCTATGTCATTCAGATTGATAGAATTAAAGCAACCGTATCTGAAAAGGAATTCCAATGGCTTACATTCACAACCGATTTTGAGGAACAGATAAACCTTGATAGCTTCAATCTGAGCATCTCGCATTTGCCCGGTTTTCTCTATGTATTCAATTAAGTTACGAACAGTGCATTGGTCTGAGCTATACCATTCTTTGCACTTGTTCTCGATCATTTTATAGAACATACTGTTCCTCCAGGAATCAATGTTTTAGTTTTACACACATATCTACAAATTTCGCATGATGATGCTAATAAACATAGGCTTGAGAAAAAGATATATGTTGAATAATACGATTTAAGTTCTTGAGATTCAAACCAATACATCCCATTTGCCGTAGCGTTTGCCGTCAACTCTGCGGATATATTGTTTCTCTTTCAGAGAGTCTATAATGCGCTTTATGCTTCTGACGGACTTTCCTGTTTGTTCTGCGAGTTCGGCTTGCTTAACATACGGGTTCTTTTTTATTAAATCTAACACGACAAGTTCTTCTAAAGTACACTTCAAAGTGTCAATTTGGCACTTTGGTGTTTCGCTTTTGGCACTTTGGGAAGTGTTTTCATCCACAAAATCAACATGCATATAGCGATTTTTTAATTCGTAGTTTGTACCGAGCAGAAGGTTTGAGAAAAACAATTCCAAATACTTTGTGGTGGAATGAATACCTTTTTGCAAATCGTTATAGTTTGCTCGGACCAATGCATTGCGGAAATACCAAGAGTTTTCACGGAACGCATCGTTGTTGACACGGAACCCAAAGGTTTTCATGTACTTAATCATAAACACGGCGGTGGCTCTTGTGTTACCCTCTCCGAAAGGGTGAATCTGCCAAATATCCGATGCAAATTTTGCAAGGTGCTTCACCGATGCTTCAACCGACAGTCCCTCATAGGAGAACTGCTTTTCGGTGGCAAAATCATAATCCAAAGTATCTTTTATGCTGCCCCAATCAGCGTAGATAACCGTTTCGCCGTTCAGTATCCATTCTTTTTTGGAAATGTTATATTTACGAATTTGTCCGGCGTGGTCAAATACACCCTCAAACAATCTGCGGTGAATGGTAATCCACTCGGCAGGGGAAAACTGAAACGCTTTTTCGCCCAAAAGCTTCGTTATGCTTGCAGATACGATATCTGCCTCTTTGGTTTCGTTTTCGATTTCGGTGCGGGTGGTTCTCTGCTCGTAGTAACTGTGAATACGCTTCTGAGCTTCGTCGATGGTGATTTTGCCCTCGATGTGATCCTTTGCGGTATCCAGCAAATATTCAGAGGTTTTCAGCCCGTCGACCGCCTGCAAGCCGATAGCAGTTTGCCACGCTTCGCTTTTTTCGACTTTTTCAGGCTCGCCCTGCTTTATATATTCTTCAAGTTCAAATTGCCAATTCTTATCGGGCATATTTGTACCTCATTTCATTATCATAATTCTTCCGTCTTAAAGGTTGTATAACCCTCATAGTAGTAGCTGTGGTCGATGCCTTTCATATAGACTTCACGGCTGTTTATTTCGTCTGTAAGCGCACCTTTTAACAACACTTTGATTTCCACATCTTTGATAGGGCTGCGCTCCATTGCAAGCAGATAATCTTCTTTATCAACCCTACTCCAATCGACAACTTTGCCTATTTCATTTTTTAAGATATGGTCGAGCCAAATGCGGGTGCTGCGACCGTTGCCCTCACGGAAAGGGTGGGCAATGTTCATCTCAACATACTTTTCTACTATCTCGTCAAAGTTTGACTGCGGCATTTTATCAATGTTCTCAAGTGCCGCCTGCAAGTACATTAAGGGGGCAAAGCGGAAATTTCCCTTTGCAATATTGACTGTTCTGAGTTCGCCTGCGAAGTCGTAAATGTCCTCAAAGAGATATTTATGAATTGCCTGCAATGTAGAAAACTTGCCGACAGGAAGATTATCTAAAACACCTTTTTCAAAAAGTTCAGCAGCCTTTTTCTTGCTGATTCGTTCTTCCTCACGGGCAAGGTCGGCAGAGCTTGTCAGATCTAATTTATTTTCAAGTGCCATATTGCACCTCCAAAATCGAACTATAATATTTCTGAAATTATAACGATTGCAACTACAATAATTACAATACCTACTAAAAATGTCATACAACCGGCAGCCTGTGGGGATGATTTTCTACGATTAGAAGTCGGCTGAGAATAAGTGTATGTATGGTATTCCGGCTTATGAGCTTGTACCGGTTTTTGAGCCTGACGAGGCTTGGTGGCTTTAGAATATAAAGCGAGAGGGTCGGTTTGATTCATTATGCGTGAATAAAAATCGTCAAGCCACACAGTATCACACGGTTCACACATATTTTGCTCGGTGCAATCAGGTTCATGTGCTATTTGATTTCTAACCCAACGGTAGTGTTTCAGTTGTTTTAGGTCATCATCCCAACCTCTTACAAGATAAGAACCACGGGGAGTATTTATCATTTCATCAATATAAGCGGATATACGCCTATCGTCATTTAATACTTCGCCGCATAGTTTTTCAAGATGTTTATACGATTCAATAAAACCCATATTATACATCTCCAAAACTTACTTATCCGCCGCAACGCCGGATTTCATCCAAGCGTCTACTTCGCTGACCTTGAATTTCCAAAGGCGACCGATTTTTGCGGCGGGCATATTTCTTTTTTCTATCCAAGTGAGTACGGTGTCACGGCTGACACCGAGGTATTCGCAAATTTCTTTCATTGAGTACCAGCGCTCGATGTTAGAATCCATTAGATTTTCTTCGCTTTCAGATAGTTACAATTATACGAGTTTAGTATATCACACAGAACGCTTAAAAACAATGATTATTGCAGATTTATAACTGCAATAATAACAGGATTTTTAGATCATACTCATCAATAAGTACAGGGCGTGAAAATAATTAGCCACTTGAAAATATCATATACTCAAATTTTTCGGATTCCCCCCGACTATTGACATTGAGCAAAAAAACACCGTAATTCTAACAGAACTACGGTGTTTTTTATGGCGGAGACGGTGGGATTCGAACCCACGACCCTCAGGGGGCATCATGATTTCGAGTCATGTCCGTTATGACCACTTCGATACGTCTCCGAATATTGGTGATTTACCTTGTTTATTGTACTTGTTTTTTGTGTGATTGTCAAGCAAAATTACACAAATTTGTAAATTTTAAATTTAATCCGTAAAAGCATAAATAAGTGTCTACGAATATTATATGAAGACTTATGTCTGATTTTGCGGACAGTTTTTTTGAAAATCATGTACGAAAAGATTATTGAAACAACCATACTCAAATTATCAATCGGCACAACTGCACCTGCGAGATCGTCTTGCAAAACTTTGTAACAGCAGAGTTATGAACAGCCCTATTGCGGCACATGAAAGGCAGATATAGGCAAATTTATCTTTTGGATTTTATTTACAGCAGACTGTTTTCTCAAAAATAAGCAACCTAGCAATTATGAGCAACGCTTGTGCGGATTGATGTTCCGAAATTTGATTAAGTTCCTTCTATGCTTTTAGGGTGTATTTTCCGTTTTTGATTATAACAAAATCCTTTGCCATAAGTCGGTGAAGTAGTTGCTTCGACTTTTTATGACTTATTCCGAGAAGTTCGGAAATTTCTTTTGAAGTTACCGTGATGTTGTCAGTAATGTATGAAATTACGGCATCCTGTCTGTCTGTTTCAATATCGGGACGATTTTGTAAAATTTGAGTTTTAGTTGATTTGCTTTCAGGAACAAACGAAAGCTTTAGGGTGATGCTTTCGGGGTTGAAACTTTCTTCAATGACCGGCAGAACAAGTTCGTGACTTTTCCAAACGGAGAAAATATTAGAAATACCGAATCCGTCGTTACTGCCGATTCCTATCAAATTAAACATACGCATAATTGCCGTGTTTCTGGGGTCGGATATACCGCCCGCTCTTGCGGCGTCGAGTTCAACTCTAAATCCGCCTGGATTGGATATTGTAATGCTTTCATCATCTTTCATAATAACAACACCGTTTGAACCATAATAGTCGGCGTTTATAAGGCAGTTTGCAAGAGCTTCCTGTAAGGCAGTTGTAATCGGTGTAATGTCTGATTTTGTGTTTGCTGTCAGTTTTATATCGTATGAAATTTTTTCAAAGACCTTTATAAAGAAATCATAAAGGTTTTCACAGTCAGAATTTAAATCTGATGAAATAATTGTGTGTTTATCATCTTGTGTTGTTTCCTTATATTCAAGACAATAGGACGGGTATTCTTTTTTGATGAATTCTGACTTGCCGAACATAAGAAGTCCTGCGGCTGTAGGGTGAAACAAAAGGTCTTCCCCTACTCCGATTGCTCCTATTGCCTGCAAGAAATCTTTATCCGACAAATTTTGAAGCCGATTGTTTGGCTTAACATTTGACATTTTTATTCGGTAGCTATGGAGTGAATCGGTATTAAATACGGAAGCAGTCATGCTTTCGATGATATTCATATCCTGTGTTTTAATTTCGGAATCACGCACCATAGCGTTAATTTGGTCGAGTGTGCAACGGTAGTCACCCTCGCCGTTTCTTCTGTATGAATTATGAATACTGCCGTCAAGATACACAGGACGGTCAAATCTTTTTGCTTTTGGCACTGTAATAACGATAATATGCTTTTCTTCAATTTTTTGCACATAAACATCATCATATGAAAGAATGTTTGTGCTTACTTTTTGAATATCGTTTGCTATCTCCCAAAATTCCTCAATAAGTTCATCCGGATCGGGAAGATTTACGGGATGAAGTGATTTGTCCCTGTATTCTTCTACACCTAAAAGTATAATTCCTCCGAGTGTATTTGCAAAGGATGAATATGTTTCCCACAAGCTTTTAGGTAATCCGCCTGTTGCCTTTTTGGCCTCTATTCGATTGTTTTCTCTGTATTTTTCAATGTTGTTGAGGTCAATCACATTCATCTCCCCTATTGCTGTTGCGGTTATTCTTTTTATATCAACGGTTTTGTCTGCTAATAAAAGCACCGCAGAAAAAAATCTACGGTGCAATTTAAAGATTCGGTTAAAAAATCAGTTTTCTCTTCCGAGAAGGTAGTCAACAGACACTTCAAGAATATCGGCAAGTGCAACAAGCTCAACATCTGTCACGAAACGAATCTGACCTTCAAGCTTTGAAAGTCCTGATGCGTTCATATCGACGCCGTTAACCTGTAATTGGGCAAGAAGCTCCTTTTGCTTCATACCTTTCTGCTTTCTTACAGCCTCAACCCTGCTTCCTACGAGGTTTCTGTCTCCAAGTTCCTGTTTTCTTAATCTCATTTTTACTCTCTCCCAAATCGTTTTAATTCTTTTTTAAATTCTTTAAAAACATTGTGATGTTATTATAATACTTAAAAGGAAAAAAAACAAGGGTTTTTTGTAAATAAATTTAAAAATTTGAAATTTTTTCGTAAATTTGGTTACAAATTGAAATATAGTGGTTATAATACACTTATAAGTAGGTGTGCTTTTAATAATATTATACAATTAGCACAACGCATAATTCCGACTGAGAAAGAATATTTTTTCTTAATTTCCTGAATAGAATTAATATTTATGAAATGGTTCTATATCAGAAATAACAATTACAAAATATTACAAACAAGAAATCTAAGTTTCAAAAAGAAAAACGCTCTTAATAAAAAGAGCGTTTTAATCTTATTTTTAATTTGTTTATGCTTTAAAAGTACCGTTTTCAATGTCTGTAATCATTGACACACGTTTTTCGTGTCTGCCGCCTTCATATGGTGTGTTAAGGAAGATGTCAGCAAATTTAACAGCATCTTCTTCGCTTGTAACTCTGCCGCCCATACAAAGAATATTTGCGTTATTGTGTCTGCGAGTCATTTCAGCACAAAATTCGTTTGAAACAACTGCGGCTCTGATTCCCTTTACCTTGTTTGCGGCAATTGAGATACCGATGCCTGTACCGCAACAGAGAATGCCTGTTGAGCATTCGCCCGAGGTGATTGCAGTTGCTACCTTGTAGGCGTAAACCGGATAATCAACGCTTTCTTCGCTGAAAGTGCCGTACTCTTTGTATTCAAGTCCTTTTTCATCCAGATATTTTTTGATTGCGCAGATAAGGTTATATCCGCCGTGGTCGCATCCGAGTGCTATCATTTTGTTCTACCTCCAAGTTTTTTATTAAGCTCACGCTGTGCCTGAGGCAAGCGGAGATATACCGGCATAAGCTCTTGTGCCGAAACGGTTTGTCCGTTATTAATCATTTCAAATGCAACAAGTGCAGTTGAAGACGCTCTCTGATATTTAAGATTTACGGGAGCAGACTCTGCATTTTTAATTTCATTACCGATGTATTTACAGGTAATATCGGTACCGTCACCTGCTATAATGATTCTTCCGTCAACAGACAGCAGTTCGTTTTTTAAGTCATCAAGCGATAATGCTCTGTCATCACAAAGTCGGGTAACAACTCCGTTTTTAATTTCAAACAGTGCATTGTATACCTGTGAACAGCGTGCGTCCATTACGGCACATACAATACAGTCGGTTGAAAGGAAATTATAAGCCATACTCTCAAGTGTTGAAACCGAAACACACGGTATATTATTTGCAAAAGCAAGACCTTTTACTGCCGCAACACCGATTCTTACTCCCGTGAATGAACCCGGACCTGCGTTGACTGCAATTGCATCAATATCTGATATTTCCGTTTTTGTATTGTTCAAAAGCTGTTCAACCATAGGGATGAGCGTCTGGCTGTGGGTAAGACTTGTGTTTATGAAAGTTTCACCGATCAGCTTGCCCTCTTCTGAAAGTGCAACAGATGCAGCTGTTGCAGATGTGTCAACAGACAGAATTTTCAAATTTCAACACCTTCAATTTCAAAGATTCTTTCGTCATCGCTCTCCCCTTTTTCAATCGTTATTCTGATTGCATTTTCGGGAAGTGCGCCTTCTATATTTTCACTCCACTCAATTACGAGAATGCCGTTGTCAATGTAGTCAAAAAATCCCGTTGAGTACAAATCATCCCATGAATTAACCCTGTACATATCAAAATGATAGATATTGTACTTTCCGCTGTATTCGTTTACAAGGGCGAAAGTAGGGCTTGACACACCGTCATCAACACCGAGGGCTCTTGCCAGTCCTCTTGTAAAGGCGGTTTTGCCCATACCGAGTCCGCCGAAAAGGGCTATTACTTCTGTACCGTGGAGCTTTTTTGCAATTTTTTCGCCGATTTGCTCAGTTTCATCGGCGCTGTGAGAAATCAATTTAACCATATCAGAAAAGTCCGCTGATTTTGCCGTTTTCGTCAATATTAATTTTTTCTGCGGCAGGAACTTTCGGGAGTCCCGGCATTGTCATAATATTGCCTGTATAAATTACTGCAAAACCTGCACCGTTTGAAATTGTTACATCTCTTACTGTGATTTCAAAATCCTTTGGAGCACCGAGCTTTGTAGGATCATCTGAAAGCGAATACTGTGTTTTTGCCACACATATGGGAAGTTTGTCTCCGCCGAGTGCCGCAACTTCCTTGATTGCTTTTTCTGCGGCTGTTGTGTAGTTTACCTTTGACGCACCGTAGATTTCCTTTGCAATCTTTTCAACTTTTTCCTTGAGTGTGAGGTCGAGTGAATAGAGCGGTTTAAATGCAGACGGCTTTTCACAAGCCTCTACTACCTTATTTGCAAGCTCTACGCCGCCTTCTCCGCCTTTTCCGAATACATTTGAAAGGGCAAAGTCTGCACCCTTTGAAATGCAATATTCTTCAATGTATTTGAGTTCTTCATCAGTATCTGTACCGAACTGATTAATTGCTACAACTACGGGAACATTGTACTTTCTCATATTGTCAATGTGAACACCGAGGTTTACAATGCCTTTTTTGAGAGCCTCAATGTTTTCATTTGAAACCTCTGACTTTGGAACGCCGCCGTTGTATTTTAATGCACGGCATGTTGCCACGATTACAATTGCCGACGGAGCAATGCCGGCATATCTGCACTTGATGTCAAGAAACTTCTCAGCACCGAGATCCGAGCCGAAACCTGCCTCTGTAATACAGTAATCAGCAAGCTTTAATGCAAGCTTTGTTGCTCTTATGCTGTTACAGCCGTGAGCGATATTTGCAAAAGGTCCGCCGTGCATAATTGCAGGAGTACCCTCAAGCGTCTGAACAAGGTTAGGTTTGATTGCATCCTTGAGAAGTGCAGTCATTGCTCCCTCTGCTTTCAAATCTTTGGCATAAACGGGTTCACCGCTGTATGTGTATGCAACAAGAATGTTGCCGAGTCTTTCTTTAAGGTCGGAGATATCATTTGCAAGACAGAGAATTGCCATAACTTCCGATGCAACTGTAATGATGAAGTGATCTTCCCTCGGAACACCGTTCACCTTACCGCCAAGACCGATTGTGATATTTCTTAATGCACGGTCATTCATATCAAGACAACGCTTGAAGAGAATTCTTCTCGGATCAATGCCGAGTGTGTTGCCCTGCTGAATGTGGTTGTCAAGCATTGCGCAACAAAGGTTGTTGGCTGCTGTAATTGCGTGCATATCACCTGTGAAATGAAGGTTGATGTCCTCCATCGGAAGAACCTGTGCATAACCGCCGCCTGCGGCACCGCCCTTAATTCCGAATACAGGACCAAGCGACGGTTCACGGAGTGCGATGATTGCCTTTTTACCGATTTTAGCCATTGCCTGACCAAGACCTGCAGAAGTGGTGGTTTTGCCCTCGCCTGCCGGTGTTGGGTTGATTGCTGTTACAAGGATGAGCTTTCCGTCAGGATTGTTCTTTACACGGTCTGCAAGTTCATCAGAAAGCTTTGCTTTGTACTTTCCGTAAAACTCAAGCTCATCAGCAGAAATCCCAAGCTGATTTGCAATTTCTGCAATAGGCTTTAATTCTGCACTCTGAGCAATTTCGATATCAGATAACATAATATACCTCCGAATCAAATTCATGTTTTTATTATTATAACAAAATGCTAAACTTGTATTATTCTGTATTGAAATTATACTTGATATTGAGAGCGTAATTTAATATAATTATAGGGTAAAATTAATTTCAAAGGTTGTTTTGGGTGAAAAAAGTTATTACAAATATTTATGAATATTTCAGACAGTGTGACGCAGTGTTGTGGCTGTTGACCTTGACCGCTGTTGCGTACAGTTTTCTTTTGATTGCGAGTATGCAACGGTCGGGCGAATACAGTTATCTAAGAACTCAGATTATCGCCGTGTCTGTCGGTCTTGCGGCATCGGTCTTTATATCAATTGCCGATTACAGATTTCTTATACGAAAATGGTACATTGCCGCAATAGTGGGAATTGTTTTTGCCGGACTTGTGTTTGTGTTCGGAGTTCAGGTTAGCGGAACAGATGATACGGCATGGATTAATCTTCCGGGCGGATTTTCAATTCAGCCGTCTGAGTTTATAAAAATCTGTTTTATCATAACTTTTTCAAAGCATTTGTCGTGGCTTAGAGAAAAGAAAATGATTGAAAAGTTTTCGGGAGTACTTTTCCTTGCACTTCATGCAATGATACCAATGGCAATTATTCATATTCAGGGTGATGACGGTACGGTTCTTATATTTGCGCTTATGTTTTTGGTTATGACATTTGCGGCAGGAGTTCAACTGAGATATTTTGTCATTTTCGGAGGATTGCTTGTGTGTGCAATTCCGATTATATGGAATGTGTTTATGAATGAAGAACATCGTAACAGGGTTCTTGCCTTGTTTGACCTTGACGGGAATGCACTGACAAATTACGGTTGGCAACAGTATCAGGGTAAGGTTTCAATTGCAAGCGGCGAAGCTTTCGGAAGCGGACTTTTTAACGGACAGCGTGTTGAACATTCAATCGTCCCCGAACAGGAAAACGATTTTATCTTTACCGTTGCAGGAGAGGAACTCGGATTTGTCGGATGCATGGCGCTTTTGCTGATTTTGTTTTTTATTATATTAAAAGTGATTTTGAATGCAAAAAATTCAAGTGAATTTGAAGGCAAGTATATCTGCTACGGTGTGTTTTCAATGATAGCATCGCAAACAATTGTAAATATAGGAATGGTACTTGGATTTCTTCCCGTAGTCGGAATAACCCTTCCCTTGTTCAGTTCGGGAGGCACTTCGGCTTTGAGTACGCTCATTAGTCTTGGTCTTGTACAGAGTGTGAGATATCACAATACTGACGATATGAACAAAGCTTTTGTAAGGCGAGGCAGTTCAAATCGAATCAGAATGTAATTTAATACAAATAAACTAAACCGCAGACATCAAAATGCCTGCGGTTTTTATGGGTCATTTTTCGCTGATTGTTATATTTGCCTTGTAACTTCCGCTTACCCAACAGGTGTCAGTACCGCTGAGTTTGAAAGTAACAGGCATCTGAACCGAGCCTACTGTTCCGCTCTGATCCGAGGTGTCAATTACACCTTCAATATCTGAGCTTTTAAGGCTTTTAAGTTCCTTTTTACTGCCTATTACGGTAACATTCATACTTGTCTGTGTTACATCGGCTTTGTATTTTGAAGAAAGACCGCTTACTTTGAATGAATCTACGGTAAAGGTTTTCTTGGACAGACCGCTGAGGTCAAGTACAAGCTTTGCTGAGGTTGAGTTACTGATATTTTTGCAGTCACTCGGGATGTTTATTCCCTGCGTATCGTACTCATAACGCTCGTTTGAAAGTGTTGCAAAATCGATTGACTCAAGCTTTACGCTGTCAGTTTTGTCAAGCACTTCTTTTGGACCTGCAAGCAGAATCTTTGAAGGCTCAACCGTAAGCATATCATCGTTTAAATCAAGACCTTTAGGTTTGTTAATAAACTCAGGAATTACATTTACTGTCTTTTCGGGGAGAACGGAAATTGTAGCCTCAACATCCGCAAACTCCATTGTAAGAAGCTCGGTGGAGATTTTATTTCCTGTTTTATCATAAAGCACAATATTTGCGGTCGTTGAGGTCGGCTCATTTAGTATACTGTCAAGTTCGGCTGATGCCGAAACCTTTGCAATTTTGGCAATCTCTGTTTGAGGTCCTGAGATTGTGATATTCTTTGATGCAAGGGAAGTTGACGCATAGTATCCGTCGGCAACCTTGTAAACAACATTTTCCTGAATCGGGAAACTTGTTTCACGCTGATAATCAACAATTACATTGACATTTGACGGCGTAACGGTTGAGATAATCTGAAAGTTGGCACTCGGGTTGGCTTTTACGGCTGAAAGCGAAAGCTGATAAGTTCCTGCCGAGTCAATTCCGTTTGTAGCACCCGTGACAGTAACATCCTTTGTTCCGATAGAACCGAGAACGGCTCTGCTGCCTGTTACTGTTACCGTGGCAGTCTGCTCCGCATCACGGAATACCTGCAACCCGTTGTTATCAAGCTGGTCAGGCAATTCAATCTGAATGGGAATATTGCTTATTGTTACGGTTGTATCATTTGTTGTACCCATACTCATGTAAACCCATGTTATTGTTGAGATTACAAGGGCGAGTATAATCAGAAATTTGTTATTCTGAAACAGTTTGTTGAGAGAGAGTTTTTTCTTTTTCATTTTTCAGCCTTCTCTCTTTTTGAACTTTTCGGGTTCTTCTGAAAAAACTTTTTCGGCGGTTCATCATCGTCATAGCCACGATCATAGATGAGAAACTGTTCAAGCTTTTTGATTAGTTCTTCTCTTGTAAACTCACGGAGCAAAATACCGTTTACCGCAAGAGAAATTACACCTGTTTCTTCACTTACTATAAGGACAACAGCGTCGCTTTGTTCACTGATACCGAGTCCTGCTCTGTGTCGTGTACCGAGATTGATATCTACATTAGGATTTGATGTGAGCGGTAAAATACATCCTGCTGCAAAAAGTTTTCCGTCACGGATAATGCTTGCACCGTCATGTAATGGTGCTTTGTTAAAAAATATATTGCCGAACAGAGCTACTGATGTTTCGGCATCAATAATTGTGCCTGTAGCGGCTATATCGGAAAGCATGGTTTCTCTTTCAAACACAAGCAAAGCACCTGTTTTTGAACGAGAGAAAAGAACTGCTGTGTCAGCCGCATCTACGATTGACTTTTCTACAGCCTTTTTCCATTCATCACCTTTGTGGTGCTTAGTAAATATTTTTATATATTTTTTATAGGTGTTGTTGCGTCCCATCTGTTCAAGAGCCTTTCTGATTTCCGGCTGAAAGATGATAGCAATAACAACAACTGCTGCCTCGAAAAATGTTCGCAACAGGGATGAAAGCATAACAAGACCAAACAGAGACGAAAGAAAATAAACTATCAGGAGCATAATTACACCTTTGAGAAGCTGAACTGCTCTTGTTTCCTGAATAAGCTTGAACAGTCCGAAAATCAACAGTGCAATTGCAAGAATATCGACAATATCTCTTAGCTGTATAGTCTTGATAATGGAAAGAATGCTGTTAAATATTTCCAATCTGCTTTCCCCTTCCTTTATTTTTAAATTCCTCGTTATTATTCTAACATACTTTTGTTATTAATTGCAACCTTTTTAAATTGTTTTTTTCTGTTTGTTGTTCTTAGAAATACGACTTACGGCATTTGCAAAATATACAACATCATTTTTTGTTGTAAATGCCGATACAACAGCTCTTACGGTTCCTGTATCCTGAGTGCCAAAGCTTTTGTGTGCAAGGGGCGCACAATGGAGTCCTGCTCTTACGGCAATGTTGTAGCTGTCATTAAGAATTTTTGCAACTGTTTCACTTTCGGTATTTTTAATATTAAAGGAAATTACAGGAACGCTGTGACTTTTCTCAGGCATTTTGGTGTATAATATTACATTTTCCGCTTTTTCAAGCCTTTTGTAGAGCATTCGTGCAAGACTTAACTCGGAATTATATATTCTGTCTGTTTTTTTGTTCAGGACAAACTTTATTCCTGCATTAAGCCCTGCTATTCCCGGAAGATTCGGCGTTCCGCTTTCGTACTTATCGGGGAGAATTTCAGGCTGATTGAGGTTTGCGGAATCACTTCCCGTTCCTCCCTGAATAAGACTGTCCGGAGTTGTTTCGCTGTTTATAATAAGCAAGCCTGTTCCCATCGGTCCATAGAGTCCTTTGTGACCTGCGGTGCAGAGAAAATCAATGCAACTGTCAGAAAGGTTGATATCTGCTGTTCCTGCACTTTGTGCGGCATCTACACAAAAAAGGATGCCGTTTAATCTGCAAAGAGCGCCTATTCTTTCTATCGGAAGTTTGATGCCGAATACATTTGAAGCATGGGTACAGATTACAAGTTTTGTGTTAGATTTGAATTGTTTCCTGAAATTCTCGATTGTTTGTTCATTATCATAAGGGTCACATTCGGCAACAGAGTATTCAATCTTATTTTTCTTGAGTGTTTCAAGTGTCTGACGACAGCATTATGCTCAAGTGATGAGATTACGGCATGGTCACCCTGTTTTAATATGCCTTTAATAACTGTGTTCAAAGCCATTGTGCAGTTAAGCGTGAAGATTATATTTTCGGGATTTTCCGAGCCAAAAAGTTTTGCGGCATTATCTCGGCAGGAATACATTATTTCAGATGATTTCACCGACATTTTGTGACCGCTTCTTCCCGGATTTGCTCCGTAGTCGGACATAGCTTCGTTAATCGCTTTTCTTACGGATAAGGGTTTCGGAAAGGTGGTTGCACCGTTGTCAAAATATATCATAAGGTATCAACAGCGGCTGTCCCTTTAACAGCAATACCGTTACTCCTGATAATTTCCAATGCCCTTTCAAAATTTCCCGGGACATAAAGGCTGTATCCGCATGATTTTCGATTGAGGTGTATAGGAGTTCTTACAAGCCCTGATTTAATATTGTTTTTTAAAAGTAGGTTACGGCTCTTCATGGCAAGAGTTACCGAGCCGAATATTATTAAATTATTTTCCATAACTTCCACCCTTTGTTAAATCTTTGTGACATCTCAAAACAATATATCACACTACATATTATGAAAGTAGGCAAAGTTTGGACATAAAAGAAAGCACGGCTTTTATGCCGTGCTTAAAGGTGTTGTTTTTCAGTTCATTTTTTCAGAAAGAAGGTTGCCCATGTTGTACATACCTGCTTTCTGATCTTTAAGAAATACTGCCGCATTAACAGCACCGACAGCGAAAACTTCTTTTGACTGAGCCTGATGAGAGATTGTTACGACCTCATCGTGACCTGCAAAGATAACTTCGTGTTCGCCTACAATTGTGCCGCCTCTTACGGAATGAATACCGATTTCGTTCTTTGAACGCTTTCTGCGGTAGCTGTGTCTATCATAGACATACTGCGGATCTTCGTCAAGCTGTTCCGAAATTCCGTCTGCAATCATAAGAGCTGTTCCGCTCGGAGCGTCAAGCTTGAGATTATGATGCTTTTCAACGATTTCAATATCGAACTGGTTTCCGAGAATTTTTGCTGCCTCTTTTGAAAGCTCAATAAGAAGATTGATGCCGAGTGACATATTACCTGAATAGAAAACAGGAATTGTTTTTGCCGCATCTTCGATTTTTGCAATCTGATCTTTTGAAAAGCCTGTTGTGCAGATAACACAAGGTACTTTGTTATCAACTGCATACGCAAGCATACCGTCAAGAGCTGCAGGATTTGAAAAATCAATGATTACATCAGGTGTTTCGGTTGCCTCGTCAAAAGTCTTGAAAACATCAAAATCATAATTACTTTCACCGAATGCGTCAACACCGAACAAAACATTGCAATCCTCACGGCTCTGAACAGCCTGTGCCACAAAGCAGCCCATTTTACCGTTACAACCGACTATTGCTGTATTTACCATTTTTATTCCCCTTAAACTTCTTGAATTTTAAACGAATCAAAGGTTGATTATTTAACCTTCTTGCTTAAAAGGTCATACTTCTCCATGCAATCCTTGAGGTCATGGTAACCCTGAACGCTCATGGGAACGAGCGGAAGTCTGCATTCGCCTGCTTCATAACCGAAGAGATTCATGGCAGTCTTTACCGGGATCGGGTTAACATCGCTGAAAAGCATATGCATAAGCTCAAGATAGTGGAAGTTAAGCTTCTGTGCCTCTGCAAAGTCATTGTCAAGGCAAAGCTGACAGATGTCATGCATTTCCTTTGGGCAGATGTTTGCGAATACAGAGATAACACCGAGAGCACCGAGTGACATGAAAGGAACAGTCTGGTCATCGTTACCTGAGTAGATGTCAAGATTGTCACCGCAAAGTGAACGGATGAGAGCAACCTGAGAGATGTCGCCGCTTGCCTCTTTTGCGGCAACGATGTTAGGATGCTTGCAAAGCTCCTGATAAGTTTTTGGCTTGATGTTACAGCCGGTTCTTGAAGGAACATTGTAAAGAATAATCGGAATATCAACCGAATCTGCAACAACGTTGAAGTGTCTTACAAGACCCTGCTGAGATGTTTTATTGTAGTAAGGAGTTACGCAGAGAAGTGCGTCAACGCCTGTGCTTGCGGCAGATTTTGAGAGCATAACGGCTGTTGAGGTATCGTTACTGCCTGTACCTGCAATAACAGGAATTCTGCCGTTTGTCTTTTCTGCAACGAAAGAAATTGTTTCGCAATGCTCTTTTTCCGAAAGAGTTGCAGCCTCACCTGTTGTACCGCATACAATAATTGCATCGGTACCGTTTTGAACATGAAATTCTACGAGATCGCCGAGAACATCGTAGTTTACGCTTCCGTCAGACTTCATAGGAGTGATAAGTGCAACACCTGAGCCTGTAAAAATGTGGTTAGACATAATTTACCTCCGTAAGTAATCAGTCCATGTAGCCCTCAGCACAAAGGAGCTCTGCAAGAAGAACTGCACCGCCTGCTGCGCCTCTTAATGTGTTGTGTGACATACAAACGAACTTATAATCATATTGAGTATCAGGTCTTAATCTGCCAACCGATACTGCCATACCGTTTTCAAGATTTCTTTCAGATTTAATCTGCGGACGGTCGGGTTCTGTGAAGTAGTGGAGAAAATGCTTTGGCGCACTCGGAAGATTAAGCTCCTGTGCTCTGCCGCTGTAGTTTGACCAAATGTCAATAATTTCTTCGACAGTAGGTTTCTTTACGCCGTCCTTAAATGACATAAATACAGCTGCTGTGTGACCGTCTGATACGGGAACACGGATGCACTGTGATGTGATTGAAATATCATCGGTTTTAACAATCTTGTCGCCTTCAATCTTACCCCAGATTTTAAGCGGCTCCTGCTCTGACTTTTCTTCCTCACCGCCGATGTAAGGAATAACATTATCTACCATTTCAGGCCATGTCTTGAATGTTTTGCCTGCGCCTGAAATTGCCTGATATGTGCAGGCGAGAACCTTGTCAACGCCCAGTGCCTTTAAAGGATGAATTGCAGGAACATAGCTCTGAAGTGAGCAATTGGACTTAACTGCAACAAAGCCTCTTTTTGTGCCGAGACGCTTTCTCTGAGCGTCAATAATCTTAATGTGATCGGCATTAATTTCAGGAATAACCATAGGAACATCATCTGTAAAACGATGAGCACTGTTGTTTGATACGATAGGACATTCAGCCTTTGCATATCTGTCTTCGAGATCACGGATTTCATCCTTCTTCATATTAACTGCGCAGAAACAGAAATCAACCTGTGATGCAACCTCTTCAACATTTTCAGCGTCAACGATAACCATATCCTTGTACTTCTCAGGAAGAGGAGCAGTCATATGCCATCTGCCTTCAACTGTTTCACCGTATGTTTTGCCTGCACTTCTCTTACTTGCGGCAAGAACAGTAACCTCAAACCACGGGTGATTCTCAAGAAGAAGTGTAAAACGCTGACCTACCATACCGGTAGCGCCGATAATACCGACTTTATACTTTTTCATAATAATTCCTCCGAATTAAACAAATTTTAAAAAAGCGGTTGCCTTATTCAAACAAATATTATATTATATGAAGAGATGTCTGAAAACACGACTGTTTGTCGATTATGCAAACTGCTCATAATAAGATAATATATCATTTTAAAAGGGTAATGTCAATTATTTTGAGAATTTTACAGGACAAATACTTGTGTTTTAAAAAGATTTTTTACATAACAGCTTTTAAAAAGCAATTTTAGTTCTTGAAAGGAAATAAAATGAAGACGAGTGATTTTTATTACGATTTGCCTAAAGAGCTTATCGCACAGACTCCGCTTGAACCGAGGGACAGTTCAAGATTGCTTGTGCTTGACAGAGAAAAACAAACTCTGGAGCATAAACATTTTTATGACATTATTGATTATCTTAACGAGGGTGACCTTCTTGTTGCCAACGATTCAAGAGTTTTGCCTGCAAGAATTTACGGTATCAAAGATGAAACAGGTGCAAAAGTTGAATTTCTGCTTCTGAAACAAATTGCAAACAATCGTTGGGAAACACTCTGCAAACCCGGTAAAAAAGCAAGAGTAGGCACAAAATTTTCGTTTGGCAACGGAATTTTGCGTGCAACAGTTGTTGATGTTAAGGATGACGGCAACAGAATAGTTGATTTTGATTGCGAAGAGAATTTCTTTACCACTCTTGACAAAATCGGTCAGATGCCTCTTCCCCCTTATATTACTGCCGAGCTTAAAGACAAGGAACGCTATCAGACGGTTTACAGCCATGAACTCGGTTCTGCGGCAGCTCCGACGGCAGGACTTCACTTTACAACCGAGCTTATGGACAGAATCAAGGCTAAAGGTGTAAAGATTGCGTATGTTACACTTCATGTGGGACTCGGTACATTCAGACCCGTTAAGGTTGATGATGTTACAAAGCATAAAATGCACAGCGAGCATTACGAAGTTCCCGAAGAAACCGCAAAGCTCATAAATGAAACTAAGAAAAACGGCGGACGGGTTATTGCAGTCGGCACAACATCTTGTAGAACGCTTGAAAGTGTTGCGGCAATGTACGGAGAAATCAAACCCTGTGAGGGATTTACGGATATTTTTATTTATCCCGGATTTGAATTTAAGGTGCTGGACGGACTTATTACTAACTTTCATCTTCCCGAAAGTACACTCATTATGCTTGTATCCGCTTTTGCGGGATATGATTTTATTATGAATGCATACAAAGAAGCTGTAAAGGAAAAGTACAGATTCTTCTCTTTCGGTGACGCTATGTTCATATCATAGGAGGATTTTAAGGATTTATGTTTAAGGTAATTAAAAAGGAAGGCAGCGCAAGACGAGGCGAATTCGTTACGGTTCACGGTACGGTTCAGACTCCCGCCTTTATGAATGTTGCAACATGCGGTGCAATTAAGGGTGCTGTTTCTGCGCTTGATTTAAAGAATATAAAATGTCAGGTTCAGCTTTGCAACACCTATCATCTGCATCTTCGTCCGGGTGATGAAAAGGTTAAGCAAATGGGCGGACTTCACAAATTTACAAGGTGGAACGGTCCTATCCTTACCGACAGCGGCGGATTTCAGGTGTTCTCTCTTGCAAAGTTGAGAAATATTAAAGAAGAAGGCGTTTACTTCAATTCTCACATTGACGGCCGCAAAATTTTTATGGGACCTGAGGAGAGTATGAGAATCCAGTCAAATCTTGCATCTACAATTGCGATGGCATTTGACGAATGCGTTGAAAACCCTTCTCCATATGAATATACAAAAAACAGCGTTGAAAGAACCACAAGATGGCTTAAAAGATGCGTTACAGAGATGAAAAGGCTCAACAGTCTTGATGATACCATAAATAAAAACCAGATGCTGTTCGGCATAAATCAGGGCGGTATCTATGACGATTTGCGTGTCAATCATATGAAAGAAATTGCAGAGCTTAATCTTGACGGCTATGCAATCGGAGGTCTTGCCGTGGGTGAGCCTGCAGAGACGATGTACCATATCATTGAAGAGGTTGAGCCGTTTGCTCCGAAAGATAAAATCAGATACCTTATGGGAGTCGGAACTCCCGTGAATATTCTTGAAAGCGTTGCAAGAGGCGTTGATCTTTTTGACTGTGTTATGCCGAGCAGAAACGCAAGACACGGTCAGCTCTTCACTTGGGACGGAGTGCGTAACATCAATAATGCAAAATATGAAACAGACGAATCCCCGATTGACGAGCATTGTGACTGCCCCGTTTGCCGAAACTTTTCAAGGGCATACATAAGGCATCTTCTCAAGAGCGGTGAGATGCTCGGAATGCGACTTGCTGTTTTGCACAACCTCTATTTTTACAATAATCTTATGGAAGTTATCAGAACTCAGCTTGATAACGGCACATATATGGAATTTTACGAGAAATATCGCAACATTTTAGGCGTGCGTATCTAATATTTTTTCAAAACAGAAAAAACACTTGCAAGATGTGATTAAAACTGATATAATCAGTACAATGTATGAAAGGAATGACGAAAATGACAAACTTTTTACCTGTAGTTGCTGAAGCAAGCGCAAGCGGTGGGAATCAGTCATCAAGCATGATTTTTATGGTTCTCTTCTATGTTGCTATTTTTGCAGCTCTCTATTTCTTCCTCATCAGACCTAACTCAAAGAAGAAAAAAGAAGAAGCTCAGCTTCGTAACTCTCTTGAGATCGGTGATGAAATTACAACAATCGGCGGAATTATGGGCAGAGTAGTTGCCATTAAGGACGACGAGGACGCTATCATCATTGAAACAGGCTCCGACAGAGTTAAGATGAAGTTTAAAAAGTGGTGTATTTCTACTGTTGACACAGTTAAAGAACAGCCACAGCAGGCAGGTCAGCCTGAAAAGAAAGGCTTTTTCGGTTTTGGCAGGAAGAAAGATTCTGACGAAACTAAAGCTACAAAAGAATAACTTTTTGAATGAATGTTCTTTCCCCCGAATATATTTGTAACAGAATATATTCGGGGGTTGTTTTATGTCTGATAAAAAACTACTTGCAAAGGCTGTTTTGTTTTCATCAGTATGCGGAATACTCATACTGGTAATTTTGATGTGTTTGCTTGCAGCCGTGATGATGTCATCGGGAGTAATTTCTGTCGATATACTTGATTACTGCACGGTCGGCATGGTCGGTGTTGCAACGCTGATGTCGGGAATAATATCATCAAGAATTACAGGAAGTGCAGGTCTTGCGGTGGGTTCGCTGACAGGATTTTTTATTTTTCTTGTCATAACCTCTATTGCATTGATTTTTAACGGTGAGCCTATAACGATATTAACCCTGCTAAAACTGATGTCATCTGTTTTGGGAGGAGGAATTGGCGGAATTATCGGAGTCAACAAAAAGGAAAAAATAAAAATCAGATAAGATCGAGTAAGATACTTTACTGAAATTATGTTTTCGGCAGTTCGTTTAGGCGGACTGCTGTTTTCATCTCGGATTTAATTACAAATTAGAATTATTTTTTAAAAAATTGAAATATCTATGGTAAAACAGCTCGTAATATGGTACAATAATCCGGAGAATGAGATAGTGAGGGTTAATGACCTTGATTTAGATATAATATGAAAAATAAGGAAATATTTAAGGAGTGTTAGTATGGCAAAAACGATTAAATTGCCGGCAGATTTAAGGGATTGGAAGGTTACTTCATTTGTTGGGGAAGACAACGGCTGTGAAGTTTACAAGGTATCAAGAAAGATTGATAAAAATACTGCTCAAAATGCGATTCTCAGACACGCATTTGTCGGCAAAAGCAATTATACCGATGAACATGCCGAGTATTTTACCGAAGAGGCTGATTTTATTGAATCGGTTAAGGATCTTGACGGTATTTCAAACTATCTGGATGTTTATGTTCAGGATAATCAGAACAAAAAAACCTGTGATTTGTACATATTTACAGAAGAACTCACAAGTCTTGAAGAACTTATGAAAACCAAAACTTTCGCTGAGGATGAAGTTGTTGATTTTGGTATTCAGATGAGTGAAATGCTTGAAACTTTGGAAGCAAAGAATATTTTTCACGGTAATATTTCGCCAAAGAATATTTTTGTAACTGCTGACGGAAAGTATAAAATCGGCGGATTTACAGATTTTGAAGGCAAGATTGCGGATACCTCATTTGTTGCGCCTGAGGTTTACAAGCAGGAAAATGTTGACTATACAACCGACATTTATTCTGTCGGAATAATTATGTATGCAATGTGCAACGGCGGTAAAATTCCGTTTGAAAGTGATTCATGCGACAGAAAGAATGCCTGTGAAGAAAGATTTTCGGGCAAGGCTGTTACCGCACCGTCTGAGGGTGATGAAAAACTCAAGAGTGTTATTGTAATTGCATGTCAGCCGAATAATACAAACCGATGGAAAAATGCAGGCAACATTAAAAATGCTCTCACATCTATCAAGGCTGAAATAGGTACATCCTCCCCTGTTCCGAATCCCGATGTTGTTGTTCCGGAAAACACGGATTTTGACGGAAATGTATTTGAAGAATATGATTATGATGAATTTGAGGATACAGAGCCGACTGAACCACAGGATAATTTTGACGATAAGGATGAGGTTCAGACAGTTGAGGACGCTGTTCTTGATAATGAATTTAAAGGCGCCGAACAGCTTGGCATTGCCGAAGTTTTAGCCGGTGAGGAATCCTTGCCTGTTGACGGTAATGCTCCTTTAGATTCAGCTGAAGTCAGTGAGTCTGATGCTGATGGAAACGGCGGATTTGAGGTTGTTGATGTTACAGACGCAGTTGATGAGCCTGAAAATTCCGAGGTTAAAACTGACGAAGTATCAGAAGAAAAACAGCCTGAATTTGAAGATATCAGTTCCGTATCGAGTGAAGATGACAAGAAAGAACAAACTGTTACAGATAAAAAAGCTGAAGAATTTGAAGATGTTTCAAGCGACAGCGAAGTAGCTCCGGAAGTTCTTCCTCCTGTTACAAGCGTTGAAGTGTTTGACGATTACTCTGGTGCAGACCATAAAAATGTTCTTACAAGCAATGAATCAAGCAAGGACTACGGTGATTTCTTTGAGGACGAGCCGCCTGTTAAGCGTACTGACAATAAAGCTGACGATACTAAAAAAATTGAAGAAAAAAATGACTTTGACGATAACAGCTTTGAAGATAATGACAATGAATTCGGATATGCAGATGAAGAAGATAATAAAGAAAATGTAAAGAAAAAGAAGAATAAATTTATCATTATTCTTTGTGCCGTTGTAATTGCCGCCGCACTCGGATTTATCGGTTTCTGCGTTTATAACGGCTTGTCAAATTCATCTACTGACAATAAAGCTACTACAGCCGAAACTGCAACATCTGCCGAAGTAACCACACAGGCGCCGAGTACGGCGATGCCTACTACAGTTCCTGCTACAACGGAACAGGTTACAACATCTTCTTCATATAACAATGTTGTTCCTGTTGTCGGTTACGGTTACAGTTACGGCAAGAAGCTTCTTGAACAGGCAGGATTTACCGTTGAAATTTCTGACTATGAATACAGTTATGATTATCCGGAAGGATATATTATCTCCCAGACTCCGGAAGGTGACACAAGCGCAAGTACGGGTACAGTTGTTAAACTTGTTATCTCAAGCGGACAGATTCAGAGAGAAACAGAAGCTCCTGCAACACAGGCTCAGCAGTCATCAAATAGTCAGAACAGCTCATCGGGCAATTCAAATTCACAGTCATCAAGCAATACAAACACTAATAATAACGGCGGATTTATCTTCCCTAACAGCGATTCTTCATATCTCAGCAACGCACAGGTAAGCGCTTTGAGTGATGACGACTTACAGCTTGCAATTAATGAGATTTATGCAAGACGAGGCAGAATTTTTAAGGACGCAAGCCTTAATGCATACTTTAACTCGCAGTCATGGTATGAGGGCAAATATACACCCGAAGAATTTGAGAAGAATGTTAAATTTAATACTTACGAACAGAAGAATCTTCAGCTCTTGATTAACGAAAGAAGATCAAGAAAGTGATTTTTGAACAAGAAAGATAATGCAGAGGAGTTATTATGAAAGATAAAATATTAAACGCACTAAAAAGCAAGACCTTCTTTGCTTTGGCAATTAATATTGTTATTATGGCTTTGATTATAGGTGTTACTGCATTTTCCTATGACAGTGCTGACGATTTTTACAATTCTTTATATATCTGTCAGTATCATAACTATTACAATAATGATATTAACTACATTTTTGCGACAATTACCGGTTCATTGCAGTACATTCTTTTGAATTTCAACTGTTTTGTACTTTTTCAAATTCTTCTCTCCTGTGCCGCTTTTTCTTCTGTTACATTTGTTTTTGCCGATAAATTCGGAAAGCACAAGGCTTTCATATTCACTCTTGTGCTGAATGTTTTGTTTTCATTTGACCATTATTCAAACATTTTAAGCAGTAAAACTGCAGCTTTGCTGCTTACGGCAGGGTTTCTGATGGCACTTAATGCAATCAGAAATAAAAGGTACTCTCTCCCGTTTTGGATTGGTGTACTTGAAGTTATATTCGGAACATTTTTATGTTTCAAATATTTCTTTGTAGGACTTGCATTTTTCATTGCATTCTTCATCGGTGATATGATTGCAAAAAGAAAGTACAAGTTGCCGTTCAGAAAATTTTTCTGGTATTTCAGACCTTTTGTGCTTGTATTTGTCTTTATTGTTCTTGTCGGCTGCGGTCTTGAATATTATTCATATTCGGTCAATAATGCAAATGCAGAAACTTCGGGGTTGTACAGATATAGCGTCCTTGCCGATAAGACCGATGATACTGCTTTTCCAAACTATTCCGATTACTGTGAGGAGCTTAATTCGGTCGGAATAAATTCGGCAAATGAGTATGAACTTTTTGTTGACGGATATTATGATGAAAACAACGGACTGAATACTGCTGCCCTTGAAAAGGTTGCGGATATCCAAAAACGAGAAAATCCGTATAATTTCTTTGATAATGCGGGTGCATTGTTTTCAGATGCATGGGGACATATTATAAATTTTGATTCATATCTTATTGCTTTTGCGGTAATACTTGCCGTTATGGTTGTTTTTGTTACCGTTCAGAAAAAAAGATTTGCCTTCTTCCCTGCTTTGTATTTTGCGGTGGGATTTGCGGCTTGTATGTATGTTCGTTATGCAATGGATTCTTCGGCATACACAATGTACGGAATTTTGCTGATGATTCTTTCGTTTACAATGTATTCGTTTGATTTCGGTCATCTCAGAAAAGATGAATACAGCAATATTACAGATAAAAGCAGAAAAACTGTTCTTATTTCGGTTATTGTACTTGTGATATTAGTTGCGGTAAGCTGTGTATCATATTTCTTCCATATCACTCCTGTTTCATATGACAAAAAGCCGAGTGATCTTTATACTGAGGTTGACAGACATCCCGAAAATTATTATGTTCTCGATCCCGTAACAGCTAAAGAATACATTTCATATACCGATAACTATATTCATCCGCTGTGGGGATTTTCTTCCGATTTTCTCCATAATGTTGACGGCTTCGGATATCTTCATCGGACAAATCAGCTTGTGAACCGCAACCTCTCAACAAATATTTATGAGGCGGTCGTTGACGGAAGAAATGTATATGTTATCGATAAAAAAATTACTTTTATCAAAGAAAATTATCTTAACCAATATTACGGCAAAAAGGATTCCGTCATTGTTTACAAGGATGAAAAGGAATTCAACGGATTTACAATTTACAGCGTAGACAGAGTTAAATAACATAAAAAAGGTATATCAAGATTTTTTTGAGACGTTGAAGTCGTTTTTCTTAGGTTTTTCGTTCATTCCTTTTCTGTCATTTTCCGGGCAAACTAAAACAAAAAGCAGGGCTTTTGGGCTCTGCTTAGTTTCTTGAAAATATACTTTTGCTATGGGAGTGATTCAGATTAGATTGCTCAGAATAAAACAATTATCCCTGTCAATCGGTATCGGCTCCTCACACATACATATGATGCCGCCGTTTCCGCGGTTCAAAGAAGCCTTGTCAATTACGCTGTATTTTTTGACCTCACGACGATCAGGAGAAGCACTCTTTTTGATTTCCAACGGATGAATGACATTGTTTTCCTCGATGAAAACATCAATCTCTTTTGCATTAGAATCACGAAAATAGGTAATATTTACTTTAGATTTAGCGTAAGCGTAGTTTTTCACAAGCTCCATTACCACATAATTTTCGTAGTAATGACCGCTTACAGCACCGTTACGGAGAGTGTCTGCCGTCAGCCACATCGAAAGGTAAGCACAAAGACCGGTGTCACAGAAATACAGTTTCGGTGTTTTGCTGAGCCGTTTCAGTTCATTGTTTGAATATGGGGCAAGCAGATAAACAATGTGAAGTCCCACAAGTACTTTCAGCCATTCCTTTGCGGTACTTGGTGCAATGTCAGCGGATTCCGCAAGAGTAGAATAATTTACCTGCTCTGAAACAAGAGCAGCACAACCGACAAGAAACTTACGAAAACGAACTGTGTCGGTAATACCACCGTGTTAGCTTAGTAATATTTTTTTGAAAGGTGATAAAATTATGAGTACCAATAAGATTACTTGTTCATTTACCGTTGACCGTGATATTTACAACGCTTATAAAAGTATTGTTGTAAAAGGTGGTGAAAATGTAAATGGCAACCTTATCCGTTATATGCTCAATGTCATTAACTATGAAACTCCAAATGCAGATACAATTTCTGCAATAAAAGAAGTTGAAGAACTGAAAAAAAATCCAAACAAAAAAACCTATGCTTCATTTAGAGAGCTTTTAGAGGATATTACCAATGAGTAAATTAAGAATTGTGCCATCACAGAAATTCAACAGAGATGTTAAGCTGGCAATTAAGCGTGGATACAATATTCAATTGCTTGATGATGTTGTTGAAATGATAGCTGAACAACAACTACTGCCACCGGAATATAAAGATTACAAACTAATTGGAAATTATTCCGGCTGTAGGGAGTGTCACATTACCCCCGACTGGCTCCTGATTTACGAAATTAGTAATGAAGAACTTATTTTGTATCTGACAAGGACCGGAACACACAGCGATTTATTTTAAACTTCTAAAGGCGTTTTTGCCTTAATAGAATATACCAACAAATAAAAGAAAAAACCTTCCCTAATGATAAATTCATCAGAGAAGGTTCTTGTTATTTTTTCACCATAACTACAGCCTGTTTGCCGAGTTCATTATATCTTGTATTTACAAGGCTTTTTGAGTATCTTGTACGAGCGTTTGTCCATGGGTCGTTGAAATAGTAATAATCTTTGTCATAGCCCGTGAGCAACAAACAATGTTCGCCGGCAGTCCAAGTGTAGTAACTGCCGAGTTTATATTTTGCGTTTTCATCGGTGTAGTTTACTCTCCAAGTGGTTGTCTTAAATGACGGTGACATATTAATTGTTGCCCACACCATAATCGGCTGACCTTGTGCAACATACTTACCCGAAAGATATTCAAGACTTTTCCCGCTGATTTCTACAGCCTTGTATGATTTGTCGGAAAGGTATTTATTCATACATTTTACCATAATCGGTGCATACGCTCCGTAGCTGTTGGAACTGTATGGTGTTCCAACAAAGGCACAATTAGGATCCGGTCCTGTGTATGAACCGTTCGAATAACCGAAAGGTTTTTTTACCAAATACTTATCTGCAAATGTTGTTTCGGAAATATTGTATCCATAGTGTTTAAGTAACATTGTTGCACTACAAGTTTCGCAACCGGTTGGCAATTTGCTCTGACCAATCAGGGGAACATTTGAAATTTTCTTGGCTTTTGGCACTACATACACATAGCAAATAGCTTTCTTACCATTATTAAGGGTACAAGTTACTGTCGTTTTACCGACGCCTATTCCCTTTACTATTCCCCCTGCCCTTGTTGCAGTAGCAATCTTTGAATTGTTTGATGAGTAAAGTCTGTAATATGCCGCTGTACCTTTCGGAATACTGCTATTGAGGTCAAAGCTTTGACCTATGTACAGTACAATTTCACTTGCATTAAGTTTAAGAGATGTTGCAAGCGGCTTGACCGTTACATTACAGGTTGCTTCCGTACCATTCGGCATTTTACATCTAACAGTTGTGGTTCCTGCCTTTTTTGCGGTCATCAAACCTCCGGCTTTTTGAACAAAAGCAATGTTCGGATCATCTGAATAATAAGAACGAAAATAAGCTGCTGTTCCACTCGGCACATAGCTTGAAAAATCATACTGTTCACCGATTCCAAGTGTAATACTTGTCTTATCAAGCTTTATGCTATTGGCAAGCTTTTTGACGGTAACCTTGCATTGGGTTTTAAGTCCGTTATATGTATTTGCGGAAATTGTAGCAGTACCAATGCCCACAGCAGTCATTTTGCCTTTATCGTCTACAGTAATTACTTCACTATTATCTGTAGTAAACTCTACTTGCGAAATATCTCCATTTTCAATAGTAGTAATAAGAGTATATGACTCCCCTACCCCAAGCGTTATTGCATTCTTATTGAATTTCACACTTTTAGGCAGAACAGTTGGTTTTGGCTCTGTAGTAGGCTGTTCAGTAATCTGCTCAGTATACTCTTCTGTTGAAGGTTCAGTAACTTCTTCCGTAGTTGTTTCAGTCGATTCTGTTGAAGGTTCAGTAACTTCTTCCGTAGTTGTTTCAGTCGATTCTGTCGATGGTTCATCAACAATTGTCGTTTCCTCAACACATTCTGTAGTAGTTTCAGTATATGCTGTAGTTTCAGTATATTCAGTTGTTACTTCAGTACAAGCAGAGGAGAAATCCGATATCGTTGTTTCTGTGGATGCTTCAGTTCCGTAAACCGAAGTAGTTTCTGTCAAAGATGACGGTTCTGATGTATCGAATTGAGATCCAACAATAATTTTCTGAATATTAGTGGCATCAATAACGGTCAACACATTGTCGCCATTAGTATCGTAAAGAAATTTCTCATCATCAGTTAAGTCAATCATACCTACAACATACTTTTGGACCTTGGTTGCATCCATAACTGTAAATTCGTAATTACCACCGTTAACGATAGTCGCTGCATATGGTATTATACATATCGCAGATAACAGCGTTATGATTAATAATATTGATATTGGTTGTATTATTTTTTTCATGTTTTTTGCTCCCTTATCTGTGCCTGTTGTAATAGTCTTTGTCTGACCGTTTACAAATGTCTTTTCTACCGTATTACCGTCTGAATCGGTAACAATGTAATGAGTAAGACTGCCGTTTGATGATGTGCGATATTCGCTTTCAAGCGAACCGTCAAATGTGTAGTAGTAATATGAGGTTTCGCCGCTTGAATAATTTTAGGTATCAGTAGGCTCAAATGAGCCTACTTACCCACATTCGTTTTAAATTTTTTCAAATATAGTTAGAATTATTAATCAATCTAAAATTTATGCCTATTTTTTTTTAACTCATTAAATGCACTAAAATTGGTCTCATTGACTAACACCATTTTTTCATGTGAAATACAGCGAAACCACGGTATGCAATTTTTATAAAAAGCCAAATCTTCAGGATAATCATAAGCATTCCAAGAGGAAAAATCTATAGGTTTCATCAATAAAGCCGTTGTTATTTTATTAATTCTGAAACAATGGATTTGTTGTCCTGCAGTATATCTGGGTGTTTTTATTTTACCTAATGGAATTTCATGATTTCTAAAACCATCCAAGAAATTAAAATATTCATTAGAATGATCCTTTTTATGGATCTGTCTCACAGTAAAAAAACTAAAATTCTCACTATAGCAAGTGGCAATTTTTAATATATCGTTATATTTACTATTAAAATCGTCATAATTCATAAAAGTATAAACCATAATACCACCTGTATGCCCTATACATAAAACGAATGGATACTCCACTTTATATTTTTATATTTAACATGATAATGCTTAAAAGAAGCAGACCCACTATGTTTGGGATCACACTTACTTCTAGTGCTGTCTACTGAGTTTGCGATATTTAACGCATCACTCTTATAATAAGTTATTACATATTTGCCTTGCCGCAACTTTGATTCAGCTTGACTTTTAGTAAGTTTACTTCCGCATTATCAACCGTCATTTCATTCTCATTATAACCGTAAACAAACGCAAATGCAATATAATTTACAATTTCATTTGTTCTTTCAGGAGTTACCGAAAGCGATACCTGCTGATAAGCGTTTGTGTCAGCACTAAAGTTCTGATAATGGAACTCAGGTGTAATATTCTGATAGATATACTTGTTGCCTAAAGAGTTATCGTAAGATGAAGTATCCGAATCGTCATTATCGGCTGAATTATCAGTAGCAACATGATCTGTCAGGCTCTTGTTTGCAGTTATCAACCCAATTGCCTGAATAATATCATTTGTGTTGGAATCAGAAATCTCGGTGAGTTGTTCATGGAAAGAAGCCTCAAAACGCTTGATCTTTCCGAAATGTTCAATTGCCAGCTCTTTTATGACCAATCAAAATGTTCTCCGTCCTTTCTTTTCTATATTCATAATATACAGTTTACCAATGTAAAAATGCGGTGCATTATGTGCTGAAACCAATTTGTTTCTTTTCCGTCTTTGCACTTGACTTAGGAATTTCAATATCATCAGCGGTGATTAATGCAATATCTTCACTTTCAATGGAATCAAAATCCATTGTTAGCAGTCTGGAGGCTTGAGCCATCTTTGCTATTTCAATTACATTTCTGACATATCTGCCATTACCGAAATCGCTTTCATTCCTTGCGGCATCAAACAAGACAGTCAGTTTATTACAAGCTTCATCAGTAAATGTAAGCCCTTTCTGTTTTGCGATAAGTTTTGCTATTTCGCAAAGTGCTGCCGTATCGTAATCGTTGAATGGAACATGGTAGGCAATTCGCGACCTGAGACCCGGATTCTTTTGAAGGAGCCCTTCCATCTTGTCAGGATACCCTGCTAATATAACGACAACATCGTCCCGATGGTTTTCCATTTTCTGAACAATAGTGTTAATTGCTTCATCGCCAAAAGAACCGTTTCTGTCATCTACAAGAGAGTAAGCTTCATCAATGAAAAGAACACTTCCTTTTTCTGGATGATACTGTTCAATTATCTGCTTTGCGAGGTTCTCGCCCGGTGTGCTTTCTCTCTTTTTTGCCATTTCGTTCATTCCTTTTCTGTCCTTTCTTTCATTGTTGCACACTTTCCCACAAATGCAAAAAGTGTGCAAGCTATTTTTTTAACTTACACACTTTATTTTACAAGCTCGCCGAGTTCATCGGAAAGCTCACATTCCATAACCTCCTGAAGAATGTCCTTGAACATATCTTTCATCGCTGCCATCACTTCATCTGTTGATGTGAAATTCTGACTTCTTACAAATTCTCTCATTATTTCTGCCGGTGCTTTTGCCATTAAAAAACTTCCTTTCAAGCTTTAATTTTTCTATTTCCATTATTGCTTGAAAGGAAGTCTATTATTCACTTTTACACAAAATTTTCGGTGGTCTCTTTTAATGCTACCCCAACTATTGACATAGAACCTATCGTTCTTTTCGGCAAACTCTTTACATTCTCTTAACTGTCCTTCAATGGACTCCTCACGCTGATTATCACTCGAATATCGTGCGTAGATTACACAGGTCATAGTCATTATCACCTCAAGTGAATATTAGCGCATATAAACATAATTGTCAATATATTTGATATGTATTAAAAATCCTACCTGACTGCAATAGTCAGATAGGATTTTTGAAATATTAACCGAGTGAAGGAATAAGTTGTGCAAGATATTTCTGAATTTGTGTCGCATCTGCTATTGAAACGCTTCCATCACCGTTTGTATCTGCAACAGCAAGCTGTTCATCATTAAAATCAACAATGTTTGCAAGATATTTTTGAAGTGTTGTTGCGTCTGCAATACTTATTACTCCGTCACAGTTTACATCGCCTAACACATGCGAGTTCTTTACTAAAACAGTGAAAGTTTTGCTTGCCTCATTATAATTGTTGTTACCTGTAGCAGTAACAGTAATAGTTGCCGTTCCTGCACTTATTCCTGTTACAATTCCTGAGTTGTTTACTGTTGCAACATTTGTGTTGCTTGAAATATAGCTTATTGTTCCTTGTCCGCTTGCAGTAATTTCGCTTGTATCGCCAATATCTAAGGTGTTTGAAGATATTGTTGCATTTACGGTCTGCTGTGCTTTATTGATAATAAATGTTTTAGTTAATATGCCTGTATAGTTGCCAATACCGGTTACCGTTACAGTTGCTGTTCCTGCATTTATGTTGTTTGAATATTCAACAGTATAATCGGTATCTTTTATTAATGTTGCAGTATCATTTTTTATAGTAACTGTTGGAGTTTTAGCTTTGCCGTCATAGGTATAGCTGTTTGAAGATAAAGAAAGTTTAAAACCTAGAGAGTCTATATCAATACTTGAAATAACATCTTTTGTTGTTACATAAATAATATTGCTGGCTTTTTCTGAAGAATTATTATATGAAAACACGCAAACTCGATAATTGCCTTGGGGTAGTTCTTTGCTAAAATGTGTATTTGTAGTTACACATGAACAATAAGGTGTATCTTCTATTGAATCAGTATTCCAAATATTTACTTTGTATCCTTCCGCATTATTTGAGGGGGTCCAATCTAAATTAACTATATTATCATCAACAGTGCTTTTAATTGAGAAATCTCCCACTATATCTACTTTCCAAATTTGAAATAGCTGTGCATCAGTACCGTTCTTTGTAAATATCTGAGCATTTACACCATCATAATATTTTCCTCCTGTCATATCTAAAACGCAATTTGAACAATTAGGCTTTAGATAATATTGTGCTGAAGAACCATAAATAAACCATTCTTGATTAGCCGTATCAGAATCAGTCCATACACCAACATCTGTTTCACTTTCACTTTTGCCCAAATCTACATCCAGCGCATTATTATCAAGTATTGATAAAATCTTATAACTTCCATTAGGCTTTTTTATAAAATGCCATACTTTGTTATTTTTGCCCAGATTATCATCAAAGCACGCATTATGGTTACCGTCATTTGATAAAGATTTCCATGCTGCAGTATTTATTATATAGGCATAAAAATCTGAACCTACATCAACAGGTATATTTTGTGAATCAATTTTCCAAATTTGAAACAGTTGTGCATCAGTACCGTTCTTTGTAAATATCTGAGCATTTACGCCATCATAATATTTTCCTCCTGTCATATCTAAAACGCAATTTGAACAATTAGGTTTTAGATAATATTGTGCTGAAGAACCATAAATAAACCATTCTTGATTAGCCGTATCAGAATCAGTCCATACTCCCACATCTGTTCCACTATCGCTTTTGCCCAAATCTACATCCAATGCATTATTATCAAATAAAGAAATAATCTTATAACTACCGTTAGATTTTTTTATAAAGTGCCATATCTTTTGATTTTCATAAACATCATAATTGAAACAGGCATTATGCGAGCTATCATTAACTAACGGTTTCCACGAATTAGTATTCATAATATACGCATAAAAATCTGTTCCTAAATCTACTTGATCAGGTAGGTTATTGCCAAGTGGAGGTCTAAACACCCCTATAATAGCACTGGTTTGTGCAATATTATGTATACCACATACATTCTTTGTTACATAATTTTGATCAAAAATTTTTACTGTACCGCCACTTGTAGAATATACCATTCCAACATGACCGGCTCCTCCACCTACTGAACTATTCCATATTACTACATCGCCCACTTGATAATTACCGCTTCCTGATATTTTTTGCCAGTCATCAGGTGCGTTGTAATTAAAAATCTGATACGCATAATTTACAGGGTATTTTGAAATAGGATTTGATATACCCCAAATACGCAAATACGAGTTAAAAGCAGCAACGCATTGTGATCCTCCGTCGTAAATTGTGGTTCCGTTTTTTGAATCCATCCAACTAACAACATCATTTTGTGTTAATGCAGATGTTGTAATCGGAGCTACAGTAAACAGTATTATCATTGCAATCAGCACAGAAACAATTTTTTTGCAGGATTTTCTCATAAAAATCTCCTCCAAATTTAAAAAGTGTGCAGCCGAAGCCACGCACGAAAAACACATAGCTCCAATTGCTGCGAAACAAATTTTCAACGCTACCAGAGTGTGTGAAAACAGAGCCTGCATTATTACCGAGATAAAAATACACACCCACTAAGCAGCAAAATTATTAAAATTTGTTTCGCAATTTCATTTTATCACATTAAATATTAAAATGCAATAATCGTATAAAAATTTAGTAACTATTTTTCAGAAATGGGCCTTGATGCAGGGCACAATCTCCGGAAACCGTAAAAATGATCCGTCAAAAATTCTTTTTCGAACGCAACTGAAATTGTTCTCAAAAATCATTTCAAGACGTTCTTTTCTTCTTTCATCCTCCCAGATCCATTTTTGAAACATCTTTATCATTTTATTTTGCTTTTCTATAGCGAGAATGGTTTCAGACCGGTTTATAACTCTTTTCTTGCCGGAGGAATTTGTTTTGCAAACGACCTCATCGGTAACTGCAACCGACTTCATATTCAATGTCCTTTCAAGAATATAAAGGGCGTTTATTCTGTCAGTACCGTATGTTCGTGTCACCTTGACGTCATGATTGTATCTGCTTTTGAATGGTATTTCCCAAGTACCGGTCAATTCATCGTGTTTTGTATTGAAATCTTCTTCGTTATCGATGCTATACCAGTATCTGCGCCAATCGCCAAGAAGATGTTCAATAAAATCATCAATTATATCCGTAGGTACCCACGGCGAACCCAGTGTCACATAGATATCTTTTGTTGCAACAGTAGGAGGAAGAACCTTTTCAATAGCTTTGACATTATCAGCAAAATAGCCGTCGTATTCCTTATCAGCTTCTTTAGCCGCCTTCCATTTCCGCATCATATTGCCTGACAGATATTCCTCAGAGGTTTCCCAACCCTTATAGAAGCACTCATCCCAAGTTTCCGGGTTCTGATAGATAGATCCTTTCAGCGCACCGATAATTGTCTTGTAGTCCTCACCGGTTATTGAAGAAATATATTCAATATCAACCCGTCCGAGATTAGATAGACTGAAAATGAGACCGTCGGAAATGCTGTCAGCGTGAATACCCTGAGTCCTTACATCCTGATTGAACGCGTTTTCCCAATCGAACGGAAGATCCATGCAGGTAACTTCAGTTCGTACCACCTCGGTGTAAATTCATTTCATTGACTATATCCTGCAAATTGTGGATTAAGCATTTAGCTCCACCTCGGTTCTCACCTCTCAACCGTGTAAAAATTCAGAGAGAAAAATTAAATATGCACCCGTGGCGGAACTGGCAGACGCGTATGGTTCAGGTTCATATTTTCGAGAGGAAGTGCAGGTTCAATTCCTGTCGGGTGCACCACGAAAAGCTCGATTTTATCGAGCTTTTTATTTTGCTATTTTTATGCAAATTATATTGAAAACTGTCATAGCTTGTGATATATTTAAATTATAATACAAATTGAGGTGATGGTTTGATGAATATACCGGCTACTTACTATAAAAACAATGAAGATTATGTGACAATACCAGCAATTAAAAATTTTATGCACAATCATCCTGATGGTCAATTTAAGATATCACAACCAAGGGAAGATTTAATGAATCAAATCATTACTTATGCTGAAAAGGAAAACAAGGAAGAAATTGTTTATGATTGGCTTGACGAAGTAATACAAGAAGGAATAAAGGATATATATATTGAACAAGCTATATTAGATGAAAAACTTAGGCTTATTTTCAACTCAGAAAAAGACATAAATAATTATTTAACTCAGTTCGTTAACAAAACTTATAACAAACATATTTGCTTAAATGAATACAATGAAAATTTTATATTAATTAATTCATATTATTCTATTGATAGCCTTGGCAAAAAGGTTGTTTTTATTTATTGTAAAAAATTACGCATGCACGATAAAAAGAAACAAGCCACTAAAATTATTGATTATCCTGTAACTGCTGAATATTATATTGATCGTGGTTGGCTTTTAGTATGTGCAAAACCCAGAAGCAACTTATATATTTATAATTCACAAGAATTTAACATAGAAGATGCCATTTCTACAACAACAGATAAACAAATAAAAGAAGTTGTAGGCTTTGTTAAAGAAACACTAAAGTTAGAAAAATCAGATAAAGTTGCCTGCATAAACAAATTAAAAAACAGCGTTTTCAATTTACTTCATAAATATACCAACACACCTGTTGATATATTAAATGTTATGGAATCAAATAAAGGTAATATTAATAAACTATCTAGTAGTATTTACTCTTTATGTAATAATTCAGAAAAGTGTGCTATTCCCACATCTATGCAAGAAGACATAGAAAAGGATATTAATAATATTGTGGAAAAATATCTTTCTATAAACTGGAAAGATAAACAGATTTTTATACAAGATAGAGAAGCATACCCTGTAAAACTTAGCGCAACAGATGAAGAGGAATCTAAAGTAGAACAATCTGCTGCTTTATTAGAGCCACTGCAAACAAAAGCACTTTTCTTTGACAATAAAAAAATGTTATATAAGAGTAAGCAGTGTGACGGTATAGTATTACAGTGGAAAAGAAAAAATCCAGCTTTCTTTGCTGATGATTCTTTTAGAGTAAAAATATATGTAAATACAAAAGGCTATTGCATATTTAAATTTTCTGAATACACTTCAAAGGATGATATTGAAAATGTTATATTATCGCTTATCGGTTCTGAAACAAATACTAAATGAAAATCAATATAATACTTTTGTAAATTATTTATCTTCATTATCTACTAATAGCAAAATAACAATTTCTCAGATTAAAAACAGCAGTAATATAGAAGATATTGAAATCATACAAAAAGCCCTTAAGCTACTAGTTGATGCAGAAATACTAAATTACCAATTTGCTATTCATTGCCCTGAGTGTGGATTACTTTTGCCAGCAAAGAATAATATTTATGACATAAAAAGAGAAGAAACTTGTTATAATTGTAATGAAACATTTGAAATAGATGCGGATGAAATTGAAGTGGTTTATACTTTTAAGAACTACCCTTTTGAACATGGGCAACAGAAAGACGACAAGGCTAATGTAGATGATGTGTCTGTTGCCCAAAGCATAGATAAATTAACATATTATCTACAAAATGACAATATAGATCTCAATCAAGTATTTTTCTCTCCGACAGGCGATGATTACGATTTGTTAGATAGACTATATAAAAATATATTCAATAAGCAACCGAACACAAAATCAACAGGCGATACCCTTGAAAACTTAACTATAAAATTATTTTCTTTATGTAAACACTTAAAAGCCGCACCAGTTAGATTAAAACCTAATCAAATTGATTGCTTTGTCCGAAACACTTTATTTATACCCGGCGTATCTAATGCGGATTGCAAGGACAGTTTTACTATTGAATGTAAAAATGAATCCAAAGCACCAAAATCCGGATACATGAATAAGCTACATAGCATATTAGAATTATCGGGTGGAAAATTTGGAATAATAGTTAGTAAACACCCAGCTCCAAATACTTTTATACGACTTTCTAATAAAATATTTTTAAAAGATGGTATATTAATAATTTCTATAGATAAAAATGACTTACATAAAATTATTTATGATAAACGAAATTTATTAGAATGTATTGAGAGGAAAATTACACAAATCAAATTAGATTCTACCACCGACCTAATTGAAAACGGATTGTTCAATGCTTAACTATAAGCACGACCACTTTTTTCAATTTTTCTTAACTTGATCGTTAGCAAACGCATAACCATAGGATTTAAATTTCTCATAATTTTACGACAAATTTACTTCTAGTGAATCATTAAGGTCGTGCGTCTGCCAATCATTTTTACCCTTGCAATATAAGATTATGCTCCACACCGTTTTTTCCGTAAATCTCATAATGTTTTGTAAATTTTGCTTTGAGATTAATTTCTATCCTTAACTTTTTATCACTATCATAAATTTTGATTTCATCAACCAGCAACCGTAAATTTGCATCGCTGATTGCTCCGTCCTTGATGATTTCTTCAATCAGGTCAACGGTTTTCTTCAGTTCCGACTTGCGTTTCTTAATCGTTGTATTGTAGTCCTTGATAGACTCAATTTCTTCTGTTACCTGCCGTATATCCTTTTCACAATTTTCAAGCATTTCGGTATAGATTTCTGCGTGTTCCTTGTCCCTGATGCGTTCAAGGAGAATCTCTTTTTGATCGCTCTTCCGCTGTTCAAGCCTATCTTCCAGCTTTTTCAGTTTGTTATTAACCGTGTTTTTCTTCTTCATCCACTTCTTAACATTGGTTTCAATGGACTTGTAATTATCAATTGCAGAGTCCTTGACCGCTAGAATTTCCTTGTATATCAGTTCATCAAGATACCTTTCGTTTACTCTATGCGGACTGCAATTCTCCTTGCCGTATCGGTGATAGCCGTTGCATACATATTCTATCCTATCGGGATGTTCTCGCCATTTTCTTGTTTTGCATACAAAACACGAGCCGCAGTCACCGCACTTGATAAGTCCCGCATATCTGTGACTCAATCCAGATAACATACTTGATTTAGGTTGCGGCCCAGGTAACAGCACAAAAGTTTTGAAAGATAAATTTCCAAATTCACATATAATCGGTGCTGATAACTCTGAAGATATGTTAAAAAAGGCAGTGGAATTATACCCTTATATAGAGTTTATCAAACTTGATGCAAACGGTGATTTGAATGAGATAAGCGATAAGTTTGATATAGTTTTTTCAAATGCCTGTATACAATGGCTACCAAATCACCGAGAGCTTTTGCCAAAAATGATGACGCTGTTAAAACCGAACGGAATCCTTGCAATTCAAATACCTATGCAACAGGAACACCCAGTTCATATTATCATAAATGAGCTTGCAAAAACTGAAAAATGGAGTAGTAAAATCATTTCAAGGCAGTACAATAACCTCAAAACAGATGAATACTTTGATGTGCTTTCGGATATTTCAAATAGCTTTGAAATATGGGAAACAACCTATTGCCACCGTATGCCAAGCTACGAGAGTATTATAGAATGGTACAAAGGTACAGGCTTAAGACCGTACCTCGAACAGCTTTCGGAATCAGAAGCTAATGAGTTTATAGATGATGTATATATAGAATTGCAACAACGGTATCAAGTGCAGAAGAATGGTGAGATTCTGTTCCGTTTTCCGAGATTGTTTTTTATGGTAAAGAACAATTATTGATTTTTTGTAAGGAATTGTATTCTCGTTCATCACAAAATTTTTATAAATTATTATAACCATCCTTTATACACATTGATGTTTACGAAAATTTTTATGAAATAATTATACAAATGAACATGATATAAAAAACTTATCATAAAGGAATGAGAAAATGTTTAATACAGATAAGCCAATTGATAACATTAGCTCTGACTTATTAAATAGAGCGTCTTTTTCAGAGCAACTCGCAAAAGCAATATTATCATACACAAATACAGATAATTTTACAATTAGTCTATGCGGCAAATGGGGATCTGGAAAGACTTCTATTCTTAATATGGTAGAAACATATATAAACACACTTACACAAAATTATAGTGAAGACGAAAAACCAATAATTGTACATTTTAATCCGTGGAATTATTCAGACCAAACTCAATTGATTACTCAGTTTTTTTCAACTATGCTTGCAGAGCTTAATGTTAATTCAAAGAGTGAAAGCCTGTATAAAGTTGGAAAAGCCTTACAAGAATATTCTACAGTTTTCGAATATGCAGAAAACATACCTGTTGCTGGAAAATATATAAAACCGATAAAGTGGATTATGGAGAAAACGGGAAAAAGGCTATCCAACGGCAATGATAACAACCTTAATAAAAAGAAAGAAGAAGTTACTAAGGCGTTAAGTCATCAAAGTCACAAATTCATCGTGATTATTGATGATATTGACAGATTAAACAATAATCAAATTAAACTGATTTTTCAGTTAGTTAATTCATTGGCTGGTTTTCCGAATCTTATTTATTTGCTTTCTTTTGACAGAGAAGTTGTTGTGAGAGCACTAAGTGAAGAGCAAAAATGCAACGGTGAAGAATACCTTGAAAAGATAATACAGGTACCATTCAATATTCCAGAAGCAAAAGGCGACTTAGTTCAGAGTGTTTTCTTTGAAAAACTGAATAAACTCTGGTTTGGCGAAATACCCTGTTCTAATTTTGAAAAAAGTTATTGGGATAATGTTTTCAATTATTGTATATCTCCCTTTATTAAAAGCATTAGGGATGTTAACAGAATAATTAATGTCTACCAGTTTAAATATAGCCTAATGCATGATGAAACAAATTGTATTGACTTACTCGCAATTACTACGCTTCAAATATGTGCCTCCAGTATTTACAACTGGATATATAAAAATACTGATAGTATTTGCGGAAGTATTTATACAAGAGGAATTTCTGTGGTTGAACAAAAAGAAGCATATAGCAAGAGATTAAAAGAATTTCGGCAAATATATGATAATCCGGAATTAATGATACAAATAGTACAGACTTTATTTCCAAAATTTTCATGGTTGACAGGAGGATATCATCACTCTGGGGATTCTGATGATGAGTTAAGAAAAAAGCAAAAGATTGCCTGTCGTACCCGTGCTGGTTTATATTTTAATTTATCGTTAGATGATGTAGCTATTTCAAGACAAGAAATATTAGAATCCATAAATGATTTTGATAGAGAAAAACTAAATAATTATTTTAACAAACTAACAAAAAACGATAAAATGCTTGAATATTCAAGAGAATTGCTCTCATATGTTCCTGATATACCAGAAAATAGAAAATCAATATTTTTAAATGAACTCATTATAGCATTAACAATACCCTCAAATCATAAATTAAGAGGAATATTTAATCCTGCTCCGAGTACATTTATAGCTAATTGCATATGGAAAATAATGAAAACATATTCTCAAGATGAAGCTGAACAAAGAATCATAGAGTTAATCAACTCTTATTCATCGGACGAATTATCAATTGTAGTTGATTTAGTACTTCAAATAGAATATTCTTATGGACGAATAGGTAAAGATATTGATTATAACTATAGAATAATTTCAGAAGAACAGCTAAGTAATTTGGAAAGAATAATAATAGATAAACTAATAGAATCTTCTAAAACTCTAAATCTATTTGACTTAACATATTTTTATCCTACATACATCTTCTGGCGTAATATTGATAAGGATTCATTAGATATTTATGTTAAGAAAGAACTTAGGATACCTTCTAATATTCCAAAATATCTTAAAATAACGGCAAATCATTGGAGTTCGGGACAAGGTAATGGATGGAGCTTTCAAAAAGATAATTTTGAAGGTGTTTTAAGTGACGAAGATGCCTATAATAGCATTGTATCACTCAAATCAACTCAAGTATTTTCAGAACTAGATGATGATGCAAAGAAATTGGCTATCGCATATTGTTTGTGGTATGAAAGAAAAGATGAAAAACTGAATAGAGTTGACGAAGATGAAGTAAATAAATATCTTAGTGAATGGGAATATGAAACACAATGAATTCCGTTTTTGTTAATAAAAGTAAGTTATTTAACTAACATAAAGTTAGTCAGAAGATTGTAGTCAAAACGTTATTATGATATAGTGTATGAATTAAAAGTGGAACATAAATATTTTTACACCGAAGTGGTGTAATCATCACGGACATGTGCTTCTTTTTTCTCTTTTTCTTCACGGGCTTTCCGCTCTAATTCTTCTTTTTCCCTGTGGCGGCGTTCATTTTCCTCATGCTTTTCTGCGGTACGCTTAGCTGCACGGAGTTTACCTATAACCTCCTCAATTTCATCTGAGGAATACTTGCTGTCAATATTCCCCGCAAGCCCCAAAATATCAAAAAGACTCAACTGTGCACTGTCACCAGAATGATTTTTATTAGACATGTACCGTCACGCTCCGATCCTCTTTTGTTCACCAATTTAATTATATTTTACAGCAGAGAATGTACCAATTTCGGAACATAGAAAAAGCAGACTGCGTTTTCACAGTCTGCTTTTCTTGTAAAGACAGTTGTATTTAGGTGTGTCTCGCTCTGGATACAGATCCTTCTTAATCGAAATGTATCTCCTACTCGTCAGCGAAAAAATGCCGTTAAAAAGGAAATCCAGAAAATATATGATAATTCTAAACAGAATTATGGCGCCCCTAAAATTGCTCAGGAACTACGTAAATCTGGCGAAACCATCAGTCAACGCACCGTAGGTAAATATACATGCGTGAAATGGGCATTCGTGCCCAGTGGACTAAACCGTGGACTACTACCACCAAAGATTCTGATTTTAGCAAAGAACTCCACAACATTCTCAACGAACAGTTTAATCCTGAACGTCCTAACGCTGTCTGGTGCACAGATATAACTTATATCTGGACGCAGGATGGTTTTGTATACCTTAACTGCGTTATGGACTTGTATGCCAGAAAAATCATTGCCTGGACTCTTGCAGACACTATGGAAGTATCTACAGTTATCGAAACAATCAACAAGGCAAAAGCCTGTCGTAATACTGATTTACCACTTATTATCCATTCAGATCGTTGTTTCAAATGCGTGGCGTGAAGCCACTGAAAAGATGCAGCAAAGCTATTCTCATAGTGGTTATCCTTACGATAATGCCTGCATCGAATCTTTCCATTCCTTAATCAAAAGAGAATGGCTTAACAGATTTCATATCATTAACTACAAACAAGCCTATAGGCTTGTATTTGAGTATATTGAAACCTTTTATAATACCGTTAGGATTCACAGCCACTGCGACTATATGTCTCCTAATGATTTTGAAAAAATTGTTTGAGAGGGTATCTTCTCTGCCAGCAGCTTAGTTGGCAGAACTTCTCATTTTATTTTGTGCTAAATCTTGACACAGGATCACCTATTTTCTTTAATCTCATAAACTCTTTTTTAAAAACAATAATTTGAATAATTATTACCAAAACAAAAAGTATACAGCAAATGATAGCTGCTGTAAAATTATTGTAATAAACAGCAAGTAGTATTAGCAATAAGAATATCAGCTCACAGACTGATGCACAAGAAATAAACTTCTTAACATATTTACAATATGCATTGGTCAAATTGACCTTATCTATGGTATATCCCGTTTTAACAAGAACTATATTATCGCAATCTATCCAACTTATCGTGGGTAACTTTTTAGTTTTCCTATCATAATAAAAATAACCTTCGTTGTAAATAAATTCCAAATCGGTATCTTTATCTATGAAAACATTAAAGTTAGTTTTAATAATATAAGGACTTAACTTATTATACCACTTTGAATCGGTGTTCATCAATAGAATATTGAAAATGCCTTGCAATATCATAGTGAAAAAGAAAATCAAAATATTACTGAAAGAATGATTGCTTTTGCAAGACTTTTTGCAAATTTCAATATTGTAATTTTTTGATTCGCTCAACTTAAAAACAGCTTGATTGTTTTCGTGGGTAATTGTGTGTGTCTCCTGCCCAACTGAAATATCAAAAGCATTATCTTTTATGTATTTACATGATATTTTTATCACCATAATTTAAATTTCCATATAACATTATTTATACTTTTATCAAATATATAATCTAAAATGCCGAAAATTGCTCCGCCTACTGATAACACTATATCGACATTTTCAATTATATAATTTAAAAATTTATTTACTATCGCTGAGTTCGTCGCTCCTGCTATCATATTTTCAAATTTTTTGAATTTAATTTTTGAAAGGATCTTTTTGCCAAAATAAGGTATCTTTTTTATTACATTTTTAAATTTTTTATTGTTTGCTTTTCATTGGGACTCGTGCATTAATTGGTTGAATGAATTTGTTTTAAAAGATTCTAAAGAGTAAGCATATATTGTGCGAAAAAGTATTAATAATTATGATGAAAGTTTGCCTACCATATATTATTGATGAACAGAGCATATTGACAACTTATGTGAACTATTTATTCTTTTGTACAAAAACTAATCTGTTGTAATTTAATGAACGATTCACTACAAACACCAACCCCTAATTTATTTCCAGAGTCATCCTTCTCCCAAAATTCATGCTCATTCAATTTATTAAATAACCATTTATCGCATTGATTTCGATATTTTTTTATATTTATCCCAATACTATCAGGTACACTTACTATATCCGCATTATAGCAGATATTCGTGTAATAATCAATGAAATTTCCTTGAATTTTCGCACTAATCAAGACGATTATTTTCGCCAACCTCTCACAATACAACGCAAACACCGCAATTTCAGCATTTTACATTGCTCGTCATCAGCTTGTAAAGCTCGGTATTGCGTGGGAATTTATTGACAAACGGAACAAGAGAGCTGCTAACCTTGAGAACCCCCCTGTCCTGCACGGACATTCGTGATATAACTGAGCTGAAAGTCGGAGATATTAAGGAGCTTGCAAACTCAATACGGCGGATACTTGATTGATAACCGTCAAATCCGTAGCCGTATTGAAGGTTACGCCCTTTCTTTCATTGTAGCACACTTTCCCGAAATTAAAAAAGTGTGCAAGCTATTTTTCTAACTTACACACTTTATTTTAGAAGCTCTTATCAGATCACCATGGGAGCTACCGCTCACAGTATATCACAATTTCATCCAGCTTTACAGACGCTTTCTTGCCTTCATCACTGCACAATATATCAAGCCGCCAATCATTCCGCCTACTGTATTATAGAAGATGTCTGATAGCTGGAACGTTCCCAAGCGAAGCAATAACTGCAATATCTCAATGCTTATCGAGAAGATGAACGTTATCTTCCCACTTTGCCACAGTATTTTCTTCCAGCCGTTTCCTATCTTCTTTCCGAATGACCACAGCACTGCTGCTGAAAACGGCACCATCATAATCACATTCTCAATGCACTCTGTCGTCAGCTGCTTTTCTCCGTTCACTGTCTTCCAGATGCCCCATCCGCCCATAACATCAGATAAAGGATTCATCCAAAGGCTCCGGTTTAACAGGGTTCGGAACAGAATAAATGAGGTCACAAAAAATAAGAAAAACAACTTCCGAAAAAACACACTCTCTTTAAATTTCTGATACCACGTTACTATGGCACTCTTCCACCCTTTGCCGGCTTCGGTAGGGTGATAAGCATATAAGTAGAAAAACATAGCGAAGAACGAGAGAAGCAGTGAGAATCCAAAAGGTTCATAAAGAGCAGTCAGGATGTTTGTGATGATCTTTCCGAGTAAATCAATCGTTTCTTTCATCATCGTTTACAAATCACTAAACAAGTCAGCCTTGTATACACCGTTCTCCAGCATCTTCCGGAAGCTCTCCTTTACGGAAGCTACATCTTCGTGGTAGGTCATGCCATACCAGGTATCGTTGGTTTTCAATACTTTGACAGACATCTTTCCCTGCTCCAGCAGTTCGCCGATGAAGATAGGAATCAGATACTCGGCTTTCTTAGGATTGCTCGGTACTTCTTTCTCAAAAAACTCCTTGAAACCATTTTCCAGCACATCCAGAAAATCAGGAGTCAAGCCCCACATATTCATGGATACCAGAGAATTCACATCAACAACCACACCGTCTGCCTCTGCTCCGTCCACTGTCTTGACGATGTTCTTGGTTTCCACTACCTCAGTCAAGTTTCCATTCTCATCCATCTTGCAGATGCCGCGAGTCACACCGCCGTTATCGGACAGAGTGTTCTTCAGAACGAAACCAGCCATACAAGATTTTCCACCGTTTACCAGATAATCATGGACTGTCTTGAAGCCTTCCTTGCCATAGTAATCATCTGCATTGATGACGATGAACGGAGTTTCAATTACGTCCTTCGCTGCAAGCACGGCCTGTCCGGTTCCCCACGGCTTTGTACGGCCTTCCGGAAGTTCTCCCGGAATATCGTTGATATCCTGGAAAGCGTAGTCCACAGTTACATTATGAGAAGAGCAAATAGCGGCAATGCGATTACCGATGGCATCTTTGAACTCCTTCTCAATATCCTTACGGATAATAAATACCACATGATTGAAACCAGCCTCAATCGCATCGTGAATTGAGTAGTCCATGATAATATGGTTTGCATCATCGACCGGCTCCAACTGTTTTATTCCTGTTCCAAATCGCTGCCGATTCCGGCTGCCATGATAAGTAATGTTGTTTTCATTTTCTCTCCTATGTTCGTGCTGCTTTTATCGGACATACCTTAATGCATTGACAGCACCGCACACACTTGCTTTCATCAATCTGCGGATACTCAAAGCCTTCTTCATCCTCGACCATAGAAATAGCTTTTTCGGGCAGATGGCATAACATGCCGTGCAACCACAGCATTCTTCCTTCCTTTTATATAGTACCGGTATTTCTCTTTCCATATCCAATCACTCCACCGTCACACTCTTTGCAAGGTTTCTCGGCTTATCCACATCGAGGCCCTTTGCCACAGATACATAGTATCCCAGCAACTGCAGCGGAATCACGGCCAGACTGCCAATGAAATGCTCGTCTACCTCGGGACATAGACTGTGAAGTTCACCTGATCTTCAATCTCGTACTTGCCATAAGTAGTCAGTCCCATCAGATAAGCCCCACGGCTCTTGCACTCCAACATATTGCTTACAGTCTTCTCATACAGTTCACTCTGAGTTAGCACACCGATGACCAGTGTTCCCTGCTCAATCAGACTGATGGTGCCGTGCTTCAGCTCACCTGCTGCGTATGCCTCGGAGTGGATATAGCTGATTTCTTTCAGCTTCAAGCTGCCTTCCAGGCTGACTGCATGGTCGATACCACGACCAACAAAGAACACATCATGAGCGTTGGCGTACTTTGCCGCGAACCACTGGATACGCTCTTTGTCTTCCAGAATCTTCTGTATCTTCTCCGGGATAGTCTGCAGTTCAGAAATATAATAGCTGTACTGCTCATCCGTGATTTTGCTTCTGACCTTCGCAAACTGCACTGCCAGGCAGTACATAGCGGCAAGCTGTGCACTGTATGCCTTTGTCGTAGCAACAGAGATTTCCGGTCCAGCAAGTGTGTAGAACACTTTATCAGCTTCACGCGCGATGCTGCTGCCCACCACATTAACGATTGCCATTGTGGTGATGCCCTTTTCTTTTGCAAGACGCAATGCTGCCAGTGTATCCGCTGTTTCACCAGACTGGCTAACAACGATCACCAGTGCTTTCTGATTGAGCGGCATCTTACGGTAGCGGAACTCAGATGCAAGTTCCACACGCACCGGGATGTCTGCCATATCTTCCAGCACATACTGAGCAGCCATGCCCACATGCCATGCAGAACCACAAGCAACAATATAAATCTGCTCGAAATTCTTAATCTCATCTTCGGTAATCTCCACGCTGGACAGATTGATAACTCCGTTCTTGATTACGGAATTAAGAGTATCCTGGACAGCTTTCGGCTGCTCATGGATCTCTTTCATCATGAAATGCTCAAAGCCGCCCTTTTCAGCCGCTTCTGCATCCCACTTGATCTCGGTGGTCTGCTTTTCGATTTCATCACCATTCAGATCATAGAAATGAGCCTCACCCGGAACAAGTTTTGCAAACTCAAGGTTTCCAATATAATACACATTGCGAGTGTATTTCAGGATTGCCGGAACATCCGAAGCCACATAAGTTTCACCATCCGCAATACCGATGATCATCGGGCTGTCCTTACGCGCTACCCAGATCTCGCCCGGATAGTCACGGAACATCAGCTCCAAAGCATAGGAACCACGGACACGAACCATTGTCTTCGCAATGGCATCGATGGGGCCAAGGTTATACTTTTTATAATAGTAATCAACCAGTTTAACAACTACTTCCGTATCGGTCTGGCTGTAGAAAGTGTAACCGTGCTTCAGCAGCTTTTCCTTCAGTTCGGTATAGTTCTCAATAATACCGTTATGTACACCAACGACCTCGGATTCGACCGGGCCGGAACCAGATCTGGTGCAATTACCAGATACATGCGGATGTGCATTTGTCTGGCTCGGCTCACCGTGGGTAGCCCAGCGGGTATGTCCGATACCACATGTTCCTTTCAATGCCTTACCGCCATCTGTCTTTTCGATCAGATTGGACAGACGCCCCTTTGCTTTCACGACTTGTGCCAGATTCTCTCCATCACGGACAGCCAGTCCGGCCGAATCATATCCTCTATATTCCAGTTTCGACAGACCATCCAGCAGGATCGGTGCTGCCTGTCGGTTTCCTGTAAAACCAACGATTCCACACATAGGTTTATCCCTCCCGATATTTACTTCTCTCGTCTATTACACTTTCCCTCTTATGCAAAACGACTCCGGGTAATTGCCAGAGTCGTCATTGACTTTACGCTGCCTTATATCCCTTTTCGCAAATCACATTAACCACTTCGTCAACATACTTCTGACAAGTATCATGATCTGGTGCTTCCACCATGACACGCACCACAAGCTCAGTGCCGGACTCATGCACCAGAATACGACCAGTGCTTCAGCAACCTTAGACACAGCTTCCTGAACAACAGGATCATTCTGTGCAGCCTTCTTATCGGTCACACGGACATTTTCCAACACCTGCGGATAAATATCTTCAGCGGTTCTGCCCCCCTATAAATTTCATATTATATAACACGGTCTTTACGATATTTTTCAAGTACTTCTTAGGGAAACATCTTTTTACTGCTTTCTTAAATCCATACCCCTTTTTCAATTCCTTAAAAAACACTTCCCGTTGCTTAGGCTTCTGAGAGGGCTGATATAATTGATGATTGCTTTCTATAGCTTTTTTCAAATCAACATCTACAAGAGTTAAATCTGCTTGATCTATAAGTTCTTTTCCCTTTTCATTTTGGCAAAGCACTAAAGAAATACCCTTATCTTGGGTGCTTTTTTCAAGTTCACTGCCCCATGAATCCCCCAGGGTAATATCACCGGGCCTTTCAATCTTGGCATATTGACATTGATAACAATTCTCCGTGTATGTTGTCGAGTTCAAAAATGTCATCAAATAATTATCAGTTGTTATCGGAACTGCAAAACGCTTTCCATTCTGTTCCAATTTAAAATTATTTTTCTCCCGAAATCTAATGCTTTGAACTTCTGTTAATCGAATCCCATAATCAAACAAAAAGCTGTCCAAAATTTGTGGTGAAGGTGTTCCATGACAAATTAAATCAGCGGTATACAAATTTTGATGATTCTTTGTATAATGCCTGACCGCTGAAACTTGACATGGCAACCCAATAAAAAGCACCTTTCTTCCCAATTTGAGTTTTTCTAAAATTTTCTTATATACTCCCTCAGGATTACTTTTCACATATTTTGAACCTGTAAATTTATATACTTCATCTTCTGTCTCAGCAAAATCAAACTCAAACTTTCCAAAACTAAATGTGCAGCTACAAACAATCCCTCCATTTTTTATGAAAGCTCGTCCTACTGCTGTTGCAACTCCTCCAGATGAAGAGCGCATACGAACGCAATCATCTTGCGCCCATCCCTGTTTCCAATAAATCGGTTTAGTTAGTACTTGTTCGGCGTTGTTTTGGCATGCACTATGGCATGCATTACATTGAATACATTTCTCAGAATCAATTACTGCATTATATTCCATCCATGAATCAATTACTTTTATAGCTTTTTTAGGGCAAACATCAATACACTCCATACACCCTGTGCACTTACCTTTATCACATACTGTAGTCATATCATCGTCTTCCTTTTAATTTTAGTATTTTTCTCACTATGGGGAGCCAGATATCTGAAAACAAATATATAGTAACGGCTAGAATGACACATTGTAGTAAAAAGCCAAGCCTATTATCAATGAACATCAAGCCCGCAGACAACACTAAAGCCGTACTTCCCACTATAAATTCTTTATTATTTATATTATATTGAATATATTTTCTTGTATGAAAAAATCGAAAGACAAATACAAGTATATAACTAATACATGTAGCAATTGCAGCACCATAAACGCCTACTTGTGGAATTAATATAAAATTCATTGCAATATTAAATATTGCTCCAAAAGTACCAGAAAAAAGATAGCCAAAACTATCTTTGTGGACCGTATAGCTTGTAGCCATAAAACTAGCCATTGTCAAATATACGCATCCGACTGTCAAAAACGGTGTATATTGCCATGCAGAATAATACTCTTTTTCCACATACACACTTAAAAACGGTTTCATAAATGTTAACAAACCTATTCCAATCAACATAACAATTCCAATTAGAACTCTAAATATTTTATTATTATATTCGCTTTCATCTTCTGTTCCTTCTTCACGAATTGCAGAATAACTCCACGCTTGATTGAATATTGTTGTCAATGTAGAAACTAGCGTAGGGAACTTATATGAAACGGCGTAAATTCCATTGGCTGCCACACTTATCATGCTAGACACCATAATGCGATCCGAGGAATTCATAATCCACCACATAAATGAATTCGGAATTAATACCACGGAATATTTCGCCATCTTGATCAGTAGATCTCTATCAATCCTTGAAAATGAGAATGATTTATATCCTTTTCCTACAATAATTGCATATATGGCAGTGAGTGTATTTGCTATAATGTAAGCTTTTAAATACCCATCAACACCTTCTTTAAAGACCAAGAGGAACAGAATATTTAACACCGCAATAAAAAAAGTATGTAGAACATTTCCTATCGAGTAATAAATCAACAGTTCTTTCCCGCGCAAATCGGACAAATAAAGCTGACTTGCTGCCAAAGAAACGACATAGAAATAAACAAACACGGCATATTCAGAAATCTTGTCAAAAGAACGACATATCGGAAAAATCAATAACCCAACCATCATTCCGATTAACAGTATTCTCGTCCCTATTTGGGTAATTTTTCTAGTATTAGCATCCTTATCCAATGCGAACCTCATAACAGACTCACAGATATTTAAAGTAAGAAGTGGAACCGCAACTGTTCCAACTGTCGCAACCAAATCAACGACGCCATATTCAGCAGTTGTAAGTGCATTTGTATATAACGGAATCAAAAAAAATGAAATAAATTTTGATCCAAGATTTCCCAAAGTAAATATAATAGTGTTTTTTATCAAATAACTGTTTCTGCTATTTCTCATTCTCTACCGCTTGCTCCTTGATTATTTTTATAGTCATCTTTCATTCAAAAATGAAATCCAATCAAATTCATCAAGCCAACGTTTTCCAGTAAATCTACTTTGATAATCACAAAGATTTTTTACATTTTGTATATCTACTTCGCTTTTCGGAATATAATACGCCGAACGATACTGTGGATATTCTTTTACCGTAAAAATGACTTTATGTTTAAATTTCAAACTATCGAATGAACAAATATCCTGTTCCGTACATCCATCTTTTTGCACCATAATAATATAAAGATTGTCCATATTCAGCCGTTTCAAACGTTCGATCCATTTCTGTTTTGCCAGTTCAAACGTTTCATAATGTGTAAAATAGACATGGATATCTTCTAACTTTCCAACCGGATAACCGTATTTTTCACTGTTTTTCTCATCCATTTCTATTTTGCAATCATATAAATAATGCTCCAATTGACTCAAAAATTTGATGAATTCCTTTGGAGTAAACCAAAGATTTACAGTTGGTGAGTTGAATCGTAATCCCAATTCATGACTCACCACCCCCCTACACAGTTCATTGAAATAATCGAGCAATCCTTGTTTTTTATTTTTCTTTGATACTCTTTATCCATATGCATACGAAGAATTCTTCTATAAATCTTATTTATTTTTTCCATCTTCGTCACCTATTTATAAGTTTTCTTTCAAATACTTCAATGATTTTTCTCTTTCCAAACCCAGTATCTCACCGATTTTTTTCTTATCCAGCTCTTTTTTCAGCACTGTATCCAATTGAGAGATATCGGTAATAACATGACTCTGTATTTGAAGGCGTTGCGTTAAATCCTCTAATTTATTCTGGTTACTCTCTCGAATCAATACCGCCATTCTCTTTCCAAATTTTGCACCAAACAGTGTTCCGTGAAATGTGTCCGTTACAATACATTCTGCATTCTGAAAAGCTTTCAACAACTCAAACGGAGTTAGTGTTTCATACGACGGTATCCATTTCTGCCTTCCAAACGGAGCCACTATCTTCAAATTGTACTTCTTGCAGTATTCAGAAATTGCCTTAATTTCCTCTGGGTCACTAAATCTCTCGGCATAAGAATAAACGATGCAATATTTTTTAGGAAGTTTAGAATTCACCGTAACATTCCTGATTTCATCATCAAAGTTTCCTACAGCCACCGGATCTAAATTATATACAGGCTTTTTTCGGAAATTTTCTCTACAAAGTCTGCAGTGTTTTTATCCCGCACGGATACAACTGACAAATTCGACATCGCACTTTTAATAGCTTCTCTCAATTCGTCCGACAAATTATCCACTTTTGTCGATCCGCAACTTGCTGCATATGTGATTACCCTTCAGCAGCTTCAACTTTCCCAAATAGCTGCGAAGAAAAACCCCATTTGGATTTTTGTAAGCAGTTGAAAACCTCATCACTTCCTATTACGCATGTATCAAAATGCTCGTCGCCGTTCACACTATTCAGACCTGTGCTATTTCTAAATTCATAAAAAACTCTCCGCAAATTTCTTCCAAGTATTTTGCCCTTAACGCGATTCCATTGTGTTTTTAACCAGCTATCATTTTTTTTGTCAATATCCTTTTTTTCACATTGTATACTTAGAGCATCATCCGTTCCTTTTTCTATCGCAAGAAACTTCACCCCATTACCTAGACTTTCTATCATTTTTTTCAATGAATACGCTTGTAAGACGGATCCGTAATTGTTAACCTGTTGCATTGATAAAATATATACCTTCATATTTAATTTCTCCTTCAATCACTCGACCGTATTGAACCATCGGCATCGCAATTCCATCGAATTAGACATAAACCTAAGAAAAAAACCAGTTCAAGGCCACTTCAAAAATTGATGCAATAATCATTCCATACACAATAATTGAAATATAAAAAGACTTATCTGTCTTGAGAGTATTTTTAAAGCTCCAGAAGACAGTAACAATTAATGAAACTACACTCAAAAATCCCATATTCACCATGATTTCAAGTAATCCGTTCTGTGCATTTGCATATAATCCTGTCATATTCTTCATCATCGAATTGCCATACCCATATCCAAACCAGAATCTACTTCTAATGATATTCAGCAAATAATCATTATATATTTCCAAACGCCCAGTCACGGTGTAAGATCTGTTGAAGTATCCAAATACGATATTATTTACAAATTCATTTTTAAGAATTTGTTCCATCACCAAAGCAACCAGTGCAGACATAATTAGTGCTGTTACCGCAAATCTTTCATTTAACAGCAACATTCTGATTTTTCGAAATGGAACTATTGTTGCTATAAACAGCACTGCCAAAGTTACCGTAGCCGTAGCACAACCTATGTATAAGGTAAGTGCAATTGAACTTATAAACAATGCAATATAGCAAATTTTATTTTTCCATAAAATCATCTCATGTGTTGCACCATATAAAGCAATAAGAAATATAAATAAATATGAAGATGTGAATTTATTTCCAAAGATATATGCAGACTGATTGCTGTTATTCACTGTACCGACCAATAATATTGAAATAATTGTCAATATACAATATAGCCTAATGATATTATATAAGCATTTTATTGTCTCGTTAAATTGACCCTTTTGCTTGCAAAGTCCAATAAACGAATAAATATCATAAAATGTAACGGCATAGAGAAGTGCGTCCAAAAAGTCTTTATCCTGATATCCACCTTTAAGATATGCAATAACCGCTGAAAGCAAAACACAGCCAGAAAATAACAACGACAAATTTACAATTCTTTCTTTTTTTTCTCTTGAAATTGTAAACAAAAAAACGCTTATGAGAATAATAATTTTACTTGCCTGCCTTAGTTCTGCAGGCAAAAAATATGGTTTAATAATTGCAAATACCAACAAATATGTCAACAAGTTATATACATTGATTTTATATTTAATCTTCATTCTCTTATCCTTGCATCTTCATTATATTAATCCTATAGTACAATCTTAAACTAAATGCAAACAGAATGGCTTTTATTCTGTCTTTTTTAAAGCAAACCTTACGCAATGGATAAAACCGATCAATCTCCATATTCGTTTGATACAATCTTCCTTCTGTCATACCTTTCATATAAAGCATCGCAATGTGATTATCCATGTATTTTTTTAATTCTGGATTCTTAATTTCATTTGCTAATATATCTAATTTCTTACAAATACGGAGCATATCTTGCCCATGTTTTGTTTGTTTCTCGATCTTGTAATAGATCCATTCCTTCTTAAATAATGGTAAAACACATAATCTGATGTATATACTTTGTTTGCTCTCAATATAACTTGTGGCGTCCAAAGCTCGTCTTCATGTAGAATTCCTGACTCAAAGTATAATTGATTTTCTACAATAAATGCTCTTTTGTACACACCGAAGCAAGCCGCCGCATACAAATTCCTTTGCTTTAGTTCCTCTAGTGCAAACTTCTCACCTGTAAAAGAACAATTTTTAGCCGACACATACCCATATTTTATTAATTGTTTATCGGTACTTTCGTATTCTTCACAATACCCAAAATATATAATATCAGGTGTATTTTTCTTTTCAATTATACCTTGTATTTTGGCAATGCATCCATTTTCTACATAATCATCCGAGTCTAAAAACATAATATATTGCCCACATGATTCTTTTATTCCAACATTTCTAGTATCAGATAAACCTGAATTTCTTTCCTTAGCGATTACTTTTACATTTGTATATTTTTCATATTTTTTTGCAATATTCAAAGAGCCATCTGTTGACTTATCGTCAACAACAAGAATCTCCATATCTGAATAATGCTGGTTCAACAAACTTTCTAAACATTTGTCCAGATATTCTTCAACATTATATACTGGAACTATCACTGAAATAAACATTTTTCACCTCTATAATATAATTAAGCATCATTCGCTTAATTATATTTTCGTAAATAATAACTTTCCATATATTTTGCAGTTGCGTCCATATCAAATCCTGCATCAATCACACACTGCTGCATATTGGTATGTGCTTTCAGATTCTGTGCCATTTGAAGTGCTGCATTCGCCCACTTTTCTGCTCCATCACTCAACAGCAGTTTCCGGTAGATTGGTGTAATATCCGTTTCCGGCGGCAATCCTTCAGAGCAGACAATAGGAACCCCCGCCGCCTGTGCTTCGATTGCAACAATACCCAGACCTTCAAACAAAGATGGAAAAACAAACACATCCATCGCTTGATAAATTCTGTTCAT